>Ga0209647_1001012_pt1 | contig 25025 bp, 24 predicted proteins | sample GraSoi_2013_60cm_FD_185827 | JGI IMG/M metagenome (GOLD analysis project Ga0209647, IMG submission 185827) | Grasslands soil microbial communities from the Angelo Coastal Reserve, California, USA - Sample 9_17_2013_60cm (SPAdes) (version 2) | ecosystem: Environmental > Terrestrial > Soil >... | reverse complement strand
CTGCGCGCGGCGGTGTTCCGCTCGGGTTCGACATTTACCTCGGCACCCAAGGACGACTGGTGGCGCAGAATATTTTTCTCGATGGAAACACTTTTCAAAATAGCCGAGGCGTCGACAAAGAAATCGCCGTAGGCGACGCTTTGGCCGGTATCGAGGTATTTTACAAGGACTATCTGCGGGCGGGTTTCACCTTTTTGCTTCGGTCCAATGAGTTTACGAAACAACGCGGGCCTGATACGTTCGGAGCTTTTTACCTTTCATTGGCCTACTGAACGATCGTTGTATTCTGATTGCGGGTTGCCAACTCGGAATCTATTTTAGCGTTTCGGTCGTTCAGCAATTCAAAGGGTCTATCCGTCATTATGAAACTTCTGGTGGTTCATCCGAGCTGTTTAATGTACTCAAAGATCTACCTTCGCCTGGAGCCGCTCGGGCTTGAGCTGGTGGCGGCCGCCGCTCGGAAGGAGGGTCATGACGTTCAGATCATTGACCTACAATCGGAGACGCAGCGGGATTATTTCCGCTTTATTGATCGATGGTCGCCGGACGCGATCGCTTATTCCTGCAACTACTTGGCAAATGTTCCCGAAATTATCGATTTAGCGAAGGAGACTCGGAAACGACTTCCCGACAGCTTGATAATGGTGGGCGGGCACAGCGCATCCTTTACCGCGAAGGAATTACTCGAGCATGCCGATGGAGCATTGGATTGCGTTCTCAAAGGAGAAGGAGAGCCGGTTATAACGGACGTGCTGGCAGCTGCGGAAAGCGATCGCAAATCGCTTCATAAGCTACCCGGCGTTATGACCCTCGAAGGAGAAGGCCCGCGTCCACGATTCGTGGCGAGTCTCGACGATTTGATGCCGGCCCGAGACTTGTTGCGTCACCGTCGTCGATATTTTATCGGAGTTCTGGATCCCTGCGCCTCGATTGAATTTAGTCGGGGTTGCCCGTGGGATTGCGTGTTCTGCAGCGCTTGGACATTCTACGGCCGGAGCTATCGTACCAAATCACCAGAGTGTGTGATCGAAGAGCTGGCTACTATCCGCGAGCCAGGCGTTTTCCTTTTAGACGACGTGGCCTTCATTCAGGCGGACCACGGGATGCGAATCGGCGAAATGATTGCGCGCAAAGGAATTCGCAAAAAGTATTACTTGGAGACGCGTGGGGACATTTTGTTGCGCAACAAGGAGGTTTTCCAGTTTTGGCGCGATATTGGACTGGAGTACATGTTTCTCGGCATCGAGGCGATCGATGAACAGGGTCTCAAACAATTTAGGAAGCGGGTTTCACTCTCGCAGAATTTTGAAGCGCTGGAGTTTGCCCGGTCGCTTGGGGTTACGGTCGCAATTAACATCATCGCGGATCCGTCTTGGGATCGCGAACGGTTTCGGGTGATTCGCGAATGGTGCATGGAAATTCCTGAGATCGTTAATATCAGCGTCAATACGCCTTACCCTGGAACCGAGAGCTGGCGAACCGAGTTACGCAATCTGAGTACGCGCGATTATCGGCTGTTTGACATTCAACACGCGGTTCTGCCGACCAAGCTTACGCTGGCCGAGTTTTATCATGAGTTAGTCGAAACCCAGCGCGTTTTGAGCATGAAACATCTCGGACTGGCCGCGCTGCGGGAAACCGCCGGGCTGGCCGTGGATCGATTGATTCGTGGTCAGACGAATTTCCTACGTATGCTCTGGAAGTTTAGCAGCGTCTATAATCCAGAGCTCCAGTTGGCCGATCACAGTCAACCGGTGAAATATGAAATTTCTCTGCCGCCAGTCCGATCAGAAAAACTCGATCGACAATCGCTTTATATCCATTCTGCTCGCGGACGAAGTGGCCGTGAAATTGATCACGCGACCGAGCAGTTCGTCGAGAGTACCCGAATGGGAATAGCCGAGAAATAAATGGACGGCTCGATCGGAGCCTCGTACCACCTGAATCACAAAATGTTCCCCGGCAAGGCGAGGCTGCCGTCGAGCCGTCCATTTATTTCTAGAAGAAGCTCAGATGATTGAGGCCATTCTGAAGCTCAACGTCCACTGGCGCAGCCTTCGTATCACTCAAAAGAAACACAAGATCCATTAAACTCGCGTCCGCGGGAACCTTGCGCGGGTGCGGAATTTCGTTATCGACGATCCACTCGCTGTTATCAGGGAGACGATAGAAAACAAACACATGGCTTCCTTCGGTTTCGGTGCCGCGAATGTGCCACCGATAAAAAATCAACCGTCCATGGATACCGTGCTCAGCCAGTCTGGACGAAAGAGCTAGTGCGTAATCCATGCATTCGCCATCCTTTCCCTTGCCATTAAGGTGCGGATCGCTGGCCAGCTGGTAGTGAAGCGGCTCACCTGGCGAAGAAGCACTGAGCGGGAGGTAGGAAGCCAGAAAAACTGATAGGGCAATCAGAAATTTTCCCATTCCGCTTCTCCTTCCCACCGCGGATCGCATCGGCCGTGCGAAAAGATTGGACCGTCTCCCTTGGAGGAGACTGGCAGGCCGGCAAGCGAGTAAAAATCGCCGCGTTTTTTTGAATGAAACCCTAAAAAAACCAACTCCCTGGGCGTGAAAGCCACAGTCCGAGTTAAACACATACCCCATATTGGGGATTTATTGGAAAGCAGCTTGTGTGCCACGTGTGTTAAGTTTGCCGCTCTTTTTCGAAGCTTTTAAAACCTGGGCCCTAACGGTTCTGTACGTCGTTTGCATCTCCGCCGCGTAACTCAGAAGACCAAACGGCCTGTGGCTGAAACGAGAAATCCAATCGCGGACAGAAAGCCAGCCACCAATGCGATTTCGCCGAATCACGGTAACTTGGCGCGGGGCCAGCACATCGATGGCATTGATGGGCGCTCCCCAATGCGGGAAAAAACCGTCTCGTGAACGGGAAAAAGAGCCGGATAAATCAATTGTATCCCGAATTACCCAATCGTCGGTTGGCTCAGAGGCTGATCTAGTTCGTTTTCATGAACCGCACGAAGAATAAAATTGACCAAAGCCTTGGCGATCGATCCCTCAAACTTTTCTTCTCCATATAACATAATGTCCATGCCGCTAAGCGCCGGAAACCCTTCTTGAGGCTGCAATATTCTCATGCCGGTTGCCGTCGAGTGAATCCCGAGAACACTCACGCCAAGACCCGCGACCACCGCGGCTTGAATGCTTGGAACGCTGTTGCCAGTGTAAACCAAAGTCCATGTCCTCCTGCTCCTTTCCAATGCCGCAAAGGCCTCTCGTCGAAATTGGCAAGGAGGCGGCAAGAGGACCAACGGGACGCTGCAGCAACCTGAGGGGTTAAAGCTTTCGCTGGCAACCCACACCAGCGCTTCTCGAAACAGGAGGTGACCGGGACGCCGTCTTGCGTCTTCTCTACTGGCGATGACCAAATTGAAGCGGCCGGTATCCAAAGACTCCATCAAAGCAATGCCTGAATTCACCTCAACTTCGAGCTTCACTAGAGGATAGGTTCGCGCGAACTGAGACAACAGCTTTGGCAGTCGCTCGGTTACAAAATGGTCAGCAATTCCTAAATGCAACGTTCCGTCGAGTGCGGGAGCTGTGACACGACGGAGTCCTTCATCATGAAGATCCAATATGCGCCGGGCGTACCCCAGTAAGAGTTCGCCCTCTTCAGTTAAAGCGAGTGAGCGACTCGTCCGTCTGAGAAGTTGCCGGGCAAGGAGGTGTTCCAAGCGTTGGATTTTGATGCTAACCCCAGATTGAGTTCGGCCGACGATCTTTCCGGCAGCCGTGAAGCCTTTCGCGTCTGCTACCGCAACGAAACAGCGTAAGAGGTCAATATCCAGATCTTGGAAGCCCACTCATCTATTCTGATTCATAATAGAGTCTATCTCCACTATTCATTTTGTTTATTATTGTTGCTGTGGTTCGTTTACACCCATGAAAGAGACCATGAAGGCGGTGGCGTTAACCCGTTATCTCCCGATCAACGATCCAGAATCGTTACAAGATTTCGAGCTTCCCAAGCCCGTTCCGAGTAAACGGGATCTTCTCGTCCGAATTGAAGCAGTCTCTGTGAATCCGGTCGACGTGAAGGTTCGGGCGCCGAAACCTGGTATTGAAGCAGAGCCAAAAATTCTTGGCTGGGATGCGGCCGGTGTTGTGGAGCGAGTTGGGGGCGATGTCACATTGTTCCGGCCAGGAGATGAGGTCTATTACGCCGGATCGATCACGCGTCCGGGAACGAACAGCGAGTATCACCTGGTTGATGAACGAATCGTGGGCCAGAAACCGGCGAGCCTGACCTTTGCGGAGGCGGCGGCACTTCCACTGACCACCATCACGGCGTGGGAAACATTCTTTGAACGTTTGGAGATCGATCGCAGCGGAGATGATGCAGGGAAGCCGATTCTAATCATCGGAGGGGCGGGAGGTGTCGGATCGATCGGAATCCAACTTGCTAAGTTTGCCGGGCTAAAAGTTATTGCGACCGCGTCGCGACGCGAGACCCAGGAGTGGTGCATAAATCTGGGAGCAGATCATGTGATTGATCATCGACAGCCGCTGCAGACAGGGTTGGAGAAAATTGGAATCGCCCAAGTCGATTACATTGCTAATTTTTCAAACACCGATCTGTACTGGACTGCCATGGCCGACGTTATCGCGCCGGAGGGAGCCATCTGTTCCATTGTGGAAAACTCAGAGCTACTCGATCTCAATATCCTGAAGAGCAAAAGTGTGACTTTTGCTTGGGAATTCATGTTCACCAAATCGATGTTTATTACACCGAATATGGAGGCCCAAGGCGCTCTCTTGAATGAGGTCGCTAAGTTAATCGATAAACATGTTATCCGAACAACCCTCACCGACACGGTTCCGACGATCAACGCGAAGAACCTCCGCGATGTCCATCAACGGATCGAGTCGGGTCGAACGCTCGGAAAGATCGTCCTAGCCGGTTGGTAGGCGAAGCCAGAGGGCGCGAAGAGCTTTGAGAAATTGGCCGTGGGCTGATAGGCCCAGGGGATGTGAACCTAGTCATCATTTCCGGCTCGCCCAATTCTTCTTATCGACCTTCCAATCGGTCCCCGATTCGGTGGCCACGATTCCTTCACCTGCAATGATCTGCCCACCTGGTCATTCCGATGAGGATGGTGTCTCGTGCGTGCGCCAGCTTTTGAGGGGTATAGGCAAAAGGAGCGGGGAGCTCTTCGATGCGATCGGCCGCAGAATCTTCAGTAAAGCTGCGCTCTAGAGTAAAACGGACAATGAAAACATTGCGACGAACGCGGAAGAGCGAAAGTGATCCGATCTTGTGTCCAATAGCCGTCTCCAGCCGAACAATGAATCGTTCGTTGATCGGTGTGTCGGGTTTTAAGGTCAGTTCGACATGCAGATCGCCGGCGGCACTTTCGGAAATCTCAAATCGATCCACGCGTTGTCCGACGAGGAAGATTTCGAGACGACGTTCAAGTTCCGATTTACGCATACACTATCCTGGAATGTTATGATATGCGTTATGGAAGTCAATAGCAGAAACTTCCTGAAGCGGCGTTGAGCCGCGATGGAACACAGCGACGCGGTGCCCCTCACTCTTTAGCGTGGAGGGCGATGTGCCAGCCGATGAAGCGGGTTCCTCCTAAGATCAGTACGCGCATTGAAAAGAATCTTGTTCAATCAGTCCCTGACACAATATTGTCGGCGACGATGAATCGAAAACAATGCTTCTGGCTTCTTGCCCTGGTCGCGGCGGTACTCATTTTGAATTCGTGCGCCAACGAGGAGGGTGTAGCCCCAGCCGAAGGAGAAATGAGCAGGAGCCACGGCGGCTACTGAACGGTGGCATATTTGCTGTGTTCCGTCCCTCACAACGGCAGTCCTCGAGCGACGGCATCACGTCTGGATAAGAGATCGCGATCGATGCCGGTCACGCCAAAATGCTCGGCCAGCAGGGTCCGAAGCTCGGTCTCGTTCTGGATGAGCCGCTCGGTGCGATCGCCTTTGCGGGTCTCAATGAATCGATCGCCGCTGATCGTCACGCGACCCGCGGATGTCGCGATGGAACAGATCGTCCCTCGGGTGAAATGGCTTTCCGGTGAGGTCTGATGGTAGCGGCACATTTCGGCGAAATCGTCGATACTGCGAGGTACCAAAGTGAAAAGGTATAAAGGCTTCCAGTTTCCCTCAGATACGCGCTCGCAGACAAGCCAATCATCGGTTGCGCGCGTTAGGAGCAGTGTCTTGCGCGGATCGTTCTGTTCTACTCCGGCAGTAAGGCGCAACGGCTCAAGGAACGCGTCACCAAAACCGACATCGACGAGGTAAGGCTGATCGAGATCGACCCGCAGCGCCAAATGATCGAACGCCGGACCGAATCCTCCTTCGCGACGTGCGGCCCGAGCAGAAAGCAGATTGACCTGAAAGCCAAGGGATGTCAGCAGGCACCCAAACAACCCGTTGAGTTCATAGCAAAATCCGCCCCGACGGCGGATGACTACCTTTTCCCAGAGACTGGCGAGATCCAGTCGAAGCGGCCGTCCAAGGTGAATATCCAGATTCTCGAATGGCACACGCATCAAATGGGCGTATTGCAATCGACGCAGACTTTCGGCGTCGACGGAAATAGGGCGGGCGAGGCCAATTCGACCTAGATATTCTGCAACGTTAATGGCATCAGGCATTCTCGCTTCTCTCGTCAGTTGCCGTTCGCCTCGCGCGCGGGAACGTTCTTGTCCGTATGGATACACTGGGTCAGGCTAAGAGCATACCGCCGGCGAGACATTCCCATCATTTTGTTCAAATCTCGGCGGCGATCGCAGCACTCGCCGGACTGCTGTTCGGCTTCGACACCGGAGTCATCTCGGGCGCGATTCTGGACATTTTTGCTGTATGCAGCCCTTTCGTTGGTTGGTCTCTGGCTCTGCTTTCGTTTCGTCCCCGAGACCAAGGGAGTGCCACTCGAACGGATCGAGCGCGATTTGCGGCTAGGGCGGCCGTTGCGGGATCTGGGAACCGCGTGACTCCACCAAAAGGATTAATAGCCGCAACAGAACCTAGCGAGGCTCGTAAGAAACCAGAATCTAATCTGCGAAATCTGTGTAATCTGTGGATCGACTTCTTAATCATAAACTCTTATGAAACTCGAAGGAAAAACTGTTCTCATCACCGGCGGAAGCCAGGGCATTGGTCAAGGTATCGCGTTCCGGTTGGCTGAAGAAGGCGCCGATATTGTGGTTGATTACGTTGGAAACCCGCAATCCGCGGATGCAACGATTGCGCAAATCCAGAAGCGTGGACGCCGCGGGTTGGCCGTCGAGGCCGACATATCATCAGTCGACCAGATTCACAGCATGATGAAACAAGCGGTCGATTCCTTTGGCGGAGTCGATGTGCTTGTCAATAATGCCGGAGTAGAAAAACATGCCTCCATCTGGGAGGCAACCGAGCACGATTATGACCTGGTCCTCACAATCAATTTGAAAGGCGCTTTTTTCGCTAGCCAGGCTTTCGTTCAGCACAGAATGGCGGTAAAGAAGCCGGGTAAGATCATCAACGTCAGTTCAGTGCATGAGGAACTGCCTTTCCCGCATTTCACTTCCTATTGCGCGAGCAAAGGGGGGGTGAAGATGATGATGCGCAACCTGTCTATTGAGTTAGCTCCTTACGGGATCACAGTGAACAATATCGCTCCGGGGGCGATTGAGACGCCGATCAACACTGCGCTGCTTAACGATCCACCCAAGCTCAAGGCGCTCCTCGATAACATACCACTCGGCCGATTGGGACAGGTCAGCGATGTCGGTGGGGTCGCTGCCTTCCTGGCGTCATCCGATGCGGACTACATCACCGGAGCCACCATTGTGGTGGACGGGGGATTGACCTGGAATTACAGCGAGCAATAGCGCAGCGAACCGCGAAGGAAATGCGGATTGCGGATTGCGGAATTGAACGCCGCTCATTGGAACGGACTGAGGACTCTTCCTCGGTTTCGCAAGAATCTGCCGCATTCGGCGATCCGCAATCCGCATTTCCTTCGGCGGTTGGTTTTCGCCGCACTGGCTTCTTCGTTTCTGTTCACCTGCATTCGTGGTTCCTGTTATTTGTTCCATCTCTGCGGTTGAAATGAGAATCGGCCCGACGAGGATATGAGATGTTACCGGTTAAACTGATCGAATACGAAAACGCCTCAGCGGAAGTCCGAAGTGTCTTCGACGATATTATGGCGACACGGAAGGTTGATAAGGTCAACAACTTCTGGAAGGCCTTGGCCAATCATCCGGTCACTTTGCGCCGGACCTGGGAAAGCGTAAAACAGGTGATGGCGCCCGGCGCACTCGACCCGCTCACGAAGGAGTTGATTTACATCGCGGTAAGCGTCACTAACAATTGCGATTACTGTATTCATTCGCATACGAAAGCTGCACAGAAAGCGGGACTGACGGAGGAAGCGTTCGGTGAGCTGCTCGCGGTGATCGGCATGGCGAGTGAAACAAACCGTCTGGCTAACGGATATCAGATACCGTTGGACGGCTTCGTGATAGCCAATAGCCGATAGACGGCGCCTGCGCTAGCGGTATCCCGGCTTTGTTTTCGGTAGCGGCGACTGTCCCCAATACTTCTCTGGTTGACGCGCGGTCTCAAAATTGAATTGGAGCTGCTCGGTTGGCGTTTCCAAAAACCGCAGTCGCCATTCTCGTCACGCTGTCTGCCCGGCTCAAACTCGGGGTGCGAACCCATGGGCGCAGCCATGACAAACAATGGCGACTGCGGTTTGTAGTAGTTGTAAACGCGCAGCTCCGCGTCAGCTTTTAGTTCGCGCCAACCGAAGAGCCCTAGCCGGACAGCGGTGTAGGTTTGTTTCTCGGCGATGGGATAGAGCGACATTTTGCCTCCTTTTCTGGCGATCGGCACGATGGCCGGTTGTTGGCAAAATAAGCGCTGGCATTCAGAAGAAAATTGGATACTTCTAATAGAACAGTTTCGAAAACATGAACAATAATGCGGATCAACCTCGACACGGATATTCTGCGCACCTTGGTGGCGGCGCAGCAGCTGGGCGGATTTAACCGAGCGGCCCGACAGGTTGGACGGTCTCAATCCGCAGTCAGCCAGCAAATACGCAAATTGGAAGACCAGCTCGGCCAGGCACTGTTTCGAAAGGAGGGGCGCGGTCTTGCCCTGACGGAAGCCGGCGATGTCGTGCTGTCCTATGCCCGCCGCATTCTTGATCTCAACGATGAAGCGGTCGCCGCTGTGCGCGGTTCTTCTATTGCTGGCTCGGTCCGATTTGGGCTGCCGACCGATTTCGCGGAAACCTGGTTATCCACGGCACTCGGCCGGTTCAAACGCGCACATCCCGGAGTGCAGGTCGAGGTATATGCCGATCGACGAGCCAATTTGATCGACCGCCTCGACAAAGGACAATTAGATCTGGCGTTGTTGTTTGGTGGCAGGCTGCGGAGCGATGCACAACGACTCGCGGCGCTGCCAATGACTTGGATTGGCTCCAGCAAAGAAAAGCCTATGTGGCAGCCTGGCCAACCGTTGCCGCTCGCCATGTTCAATCCACCCTGCTTCTTCCGTGAAACTGCGATCGCCGCCCTCGACCGAGCCGGTATTCCCTGGCACATCACTTTTACCAGCCTGAGTCTGCATGGTATTTGGGCGGCAGTTGATGCCGGACTCGGTATCACGTTACGCACATTGACTGGGTTGCCCGACCAGCTCATCGCGTTGGACAAAAAATCCGGCCTTCCACCGTTACCGATGATCGATCTGTCGCTTCACGATGGCGGGAGGGAGCTAACTCCGGCGGCAACACGCTTTAAGGAGACCTTATTTGAGACATTGGCAGCGAACTTGCCGATATCACGGAAGATCAAAGGGAATTTTTCTTAGAGATTGCGGTCTGAACCCATCGACCGTGAATTCTTTTATGAGTGCCTCATCAATCCATCACTTGGCCGAAAGGCGTTTAACCGAGCTTGGAATTTCGTTGCCGGCCTTTCCCATGCCAGTAGCCAATTATGTTCCATTCACAATAAGCGGAAACCTGCTGTTCATATCAGGTCAGGGCCCACGGACAGCCGATGAAAAGTATATGACCGGCAAAGTCGGCCGGGATGTTACGGCGGATGAGGCGTATGCCCACGCCCGGCTGGTCGGTATCAATTTACTGTCCGTGGTTCATCACGCTCAAAATGGGCTTGGCACGGTGCGTCGGGTGGTTAAGCTGACCGGATTCGTGAACGCGTCTGATGACTTTCGGGATCACCCGAAAGTGATCAACGGGTGCTCGGATTTACTGGTTGAGGTTTTCGGAGACGCGGGCAGGCACGCTCGATCAGCAGTCGGGGTTAGCAGTTTACCAATGAACATCACAGTCGAGATCGAAGCGATCTTCGAGATCTCCTGAATTTTCTGTCCATGTTCGACATCGATGAGCTCGTCGCCTCCGCTATTTACGTCGCCAAGCCAGTGTCGAACCAGTCGTTGGGATTATAAAAAAGCTCCTGGGTTTTGAGCAGTTCTCTTTACGTGGCCTGCAAAAAGTTTCCCTGGAATGGAACCTCGTCTGTGCGCCTTACAATCGGAAGCGGCTCCATCAGCTCCTAAACCCTGCCCACCAGAAGCCAAAAACCCCGAAGCCGCCTAAACCAACGCCGCCAGTCCTTGTTCAGCTCTTCGAGCGAACTTTTCGGTCTCTATGGCCTGGCCTTTAAAACCAATTTCTCCGCGCAGCGGAGCTTAAGGAGCCTGTCGAGAGGGCCATACGCTTTTCGCATCGATGAGCAAGCTACCGTTTAGTTCCGCTTCAAATCCGACAGGCTCCTAGGCTATCCTGAAGCGCGCCTTCGGCGCTCAACCCGCCAACACAGACGCAAAGATGTCGATGACTGGTTGCTTGTCGGTGAGGGCTGAATTTGCCGGCGGTCCGGGACGGACCGCCCTACCTTTGATCGCACGTGCTAACGGTCCGGGACGGATCGCCCTACCTCGGTCGCCATGCGCCAGCCGACCAGAATGAGCAGACCTCCGAAAACGCGCTCAACCAGAAGTGCGTATTTCGCGTACCAACCGCGCAGAGCAGGCATGGAGAATAGGCGGCATAACGCGAGTCTCCATAAGACCGAAATCAGGACGATCTCACTCCATATCGCCGCTTTAACCCAGGTCGGCGTATCACGGTGAAGCGCTACCGCAAAAATGCTTCCAAAAAAGAGGATGGTTTTTGGATTAGACAGGTCCGTAGCGAGGCCACGAAGAAAACATTGCCAAATTCCGAGTGGTTGATGGCGGCCAAGATCGTCGGTGACCGGCGCTGCGACGTAACCACATCCGGATCCCTAAGAACGTTAGGTATCCGGCTCCGAAAATTTTCAGTGTTTGGAAAAGCGATCCGCCTTGTGAGCTAAGAGTCGAGAATCCCAAAAGACCTATCAACGCATAGAGTCCGTCGCCGGTCGACGCACCAAGCCCGGTAAAAATTCCTGATCGTTGACCACCGCGCAGCGTACTTTCGATCACCACCAAGAAATTTGGTCCTGGACTCACTAGCCCGAGAAAAAAGAGCGCTCCCGCAGCCGTGATCGATTGAAACTCGGATCCCATCAGATTGCGATACGCTTTTTGCCGGTGCGCAGCCAGTCGATTTTTGGATGCATGGATTTTTCACGGAAATACAAAAACAAATCGACGCCTACATCTTTGCATCCGTGAACGATAGAACAGCGCATCCATTTCCGCGTGCTCAAGCTTTCCTATCCAAGACTTTCTTTTTTGTTAGGCGGTTGCGCCTTAGCTGGATTTGGGCTGTGGAAAATCACGGTTTCGAGTGTGGTATCGTGGCCCGCGATCAAAAAAACGGAGACCGTTTTAGCTCCAGCCGACAGCTCGTGCGAAGTCGCTCTCTTGCCGCACCAAGGGATCGAACAGATTGACCGCGAAATAAGGCAGTTACAGGATGAAGCCCGGACCGCTACGAAGAGGGGCGACACGATCAAGCGCCTCGGATGGGCATTCATCACCAAGGCCCGCTTAAGTTACGATCCCGGCTACTACAAGCTCGCGGAGCAGTGCTCATTCTGCGTGCAATCGGAGAACGCTAACGATCCAGACGCCTTCCTGCTCCAAGGCCATATTTTCGACAGCTTGCACAAATTTAAGGAAGCGGAATCAGTCGCACGAAGACTGGTAACGATTCGGAATGAGGCGCTCGACCACGGTTTGTTGGGAGACGTTTTGATGGAGCAAGGGCGGTTGGACGAGGCGGTAGTCTCCTACCAAAAGATGATTAACCTCAGGCCGGACCTGCAAAGCTACACGCGAGTAGCTAACATTCGCTGGTTAAAAGGCGATCTCCAGGGTGCGACCGAGGTGATGCAGATGGCAGTAACGGCCGGCAGCCCGCGTGAAGCGGAACCTACCGCTTGGGCGTACACCCGGTTGGGGATTTACGAATTGCAGGCGGACAATATCGAGGCTGCGGCAAAGTCAGCCGGAATCGCATTACAATTCGCAGAAAATTACGCTGCTGCGCTACTTCTCCGCGGTCGGATCCTATTGGCACAAGGTAAAGCTGTGGAGGCCATCGAATCTCTCCAGCCGGCGACAATTCTCACTTCGCTACCGGAGTACCAGTGGACGCTGGCAGATGCTTTGAGAGAGGCGGGTAAAATCCAGGCAGCGGACGACGTGGAGAGCCACTTGATCAGCAACGGCGCCGTAAACGATCCGCGAACGTTTGCACTCTATTTGGTATCCAGGGGACAACGAATCCAACAAGCGCTCGCGCTAGCCGAAGCGGAGCTGAACACTCGGGCGGATGTCTTTACCATGGACGCGGTTGCGTGGACGCTAAAAGCAAATGGTCGCCTCGATGAAGCAAGGGATTACTCCGAAAGATCGCTGAAGGAAGGGACACAGGACGCGCGGCTTTTTTATCACGCTGGGTCCATCGCCATGGCACTCGGCAACCGTTCCAGTGCTTGCGAGTTGTTTAGACGCGCTGAGCAAAGCAAGCAGACGCTGATGCCATCAGAAAGAGACGATCTCAATAGACAATTTGCTGCGCTCAGCGGGCGGGACGAAACCCCCGCTACCGCTCGCGGCAACTAAACCAAAGAAAGAAATAAACAAAAACTATGAAAGATCCACACAGGACTTTCGCTATTACCTGGCTCGGCGCCGCATTATCCGCGCTGGCGTTCGCACCCGACAGTGCCACGGCATCCAGCCACATGGATGCACCTCTGATAACCCTCGATCCAGCCGCCAACACCACGGATGTGTACGCATTTGTGTCGCAGGTGAACGGGATCAAATACCTCACTGCAGCTCTGGCGGTATATCCGTTTGAGGAGCCGAGCATCGGACCAAACAAATATAACTTCGATGACAACGTGCTCTACGAAATCCACGTTTGCACCGGGGCCGATCTCTCAGAAGGGGAGGCTACAATCAGCTACCAGTTCAGATTTAAGACAACTTTCAAAAACGAAAACACGATCGCGCAATCTTTCCTCGGTCCGATCCAACATGTCGACGACGCGAACCAGAATCTGACCCAGCGCTATACGGTCACTAAAGTTGTGCACACGGAGAAGCGCGAGGGCAAGGATGAAGATGCGCGAACTCGAGTTGAGGTCCTCGGTAAGAATCTAACTGTTCCACCAAACAATCAGGGTCTGGTTACCCCGCACTATAACCAGGGTGAAAATGGCAATTTACCTGCTAAGGAAGGCGTCGCGGATCCTTCCTTATTGGATGTTTATACCTCCGAAACCGTTCACAAATTAGACAAAGGTTATATCGTGTTCGCCGGACAGCGGGATGACGGCTTTTACGCCAACATTCAGAGCATCTTCGACCTCGATCCGACCTTCTCCGGCCCGGAAAAGCCGTTAGACAGCCAAGCTGGATTTAACGTGCACACCATTGTAATCAACATTCCTATTTCTGAATTGGGCGGTGACCAACAAATAATCGGTGTGTATGCTACCACCAGCCGCAAAGCTCTCACGGTCTTGCGCGACGCAAGGGCTCCAGAGCACTCGGACGAATTCGTCCAAGTCGGTCGTCAAGGCAATCCTGCGTTCTGTGAGTTGCTGGTGGCGGGGAAAGACAAAGATCTCTACAATGAGACACCACCGGCGGTGGATAAGAGCCTCTTTCAAAAGTATGCTTTGGCTCCTGAGTTAGCCAAATTGTTAGGAGACCCGGCTAACTTGCAAACCAACCGAACTGATCTGGCCGGAATCTTCATTCCGGATTTGATCAGAGTTGATTTGTCGACTGGTGCGGCGAATTTGGCAGGAAGTCCGAATTTCCGTCGACTCGGTATTTTCGGAGGCGATACCCTCATCAGCACAGTACAGCAAGGCTTCGGTAAGGGAACTATCCCTGGAGGCTGGCCCAACGGGCGCCGCTTTGGCGATGATGTCCTGGGCATCGCGGTAATCGCCATCTTAAGCGATCTCCGGACAAGTCCACCGACTTTTTTCGCGGGCTTTGATCCCAAGACGTTCAACGTCGGCGGCGTTACTCACAACGACATCACTTACAATATGGTATTTCCTTATGCGGCGACGCCCCACAACGGACGAGATAACGAACATCATACGCAACCGTAAGCACCGGGTAGGGACACGCTGCCGCGTGTCCGTTATAAGTGATGCCCGCGCTTCTTGACGGCAAACCCTTAAGGGATGTCCAATGAGATGTCCCGACCTGAGTTCCGGAGCGCGGACCCGCCCGCAACGCTGTCGCGATTGCGGGCTGGGCGATCAGGCCATGTTAACTGCGACTTCGCCGCGGAATCGCGGCTAACGGTGAAATTGCCTACAAAATACCTTTGTCGACTTTGTCTCGGCTCGATTCTCTTGGTTACTTGCGTGTTCAGCGCCGAGGCGCACGATCCTGGACTGAGCACCGCGACGGTCACCGTCGGAGATCGCCAGATTGACGTGCTTCTCGGTTTCGCCGAGAAGGATATTGAATCTCTGCTCACTACCAGCGGAAACGGACCTGATTTCCGAAATACCGAAAGATTCGAAGGTCTCCGACACCAACTGGAATCGTTAGCAGCAGCGGAAGTTAGTCTCTCTTCGGATGAGGTAAGAGCGATACCCGATCAACCGATAGTAAAGCGCAAAGACGGCCGAAATATCGAGATTCTGCTTCGTTTCGAAAGGACGAATGCGATGCGGGCACGCCTGGTTTCAAAACTCTTCGAGAGATTACCTTCCGGCCATCGCGAATTTGTAACGGTCCGAACAACAAGCGGCGCCAGCCTCGGCGAAGCAATGCTCTCGGCGAAGGAAAATTCGGTTCAAATCGACTTGCCGGCTATCGCCAGTTCCACGGTATCTGCCCGTGGCGATCACTCATTCCTCGCGTTTCTGATGCTGGGCGTAGAGCACATTTTAACTGGTTACGATCATCTGCTCTTCCTGTTCGCGTTGCTCGTAGTCTGCCGGGATTTGCGTTCGATCTTAACCGTAATCAGCTGTTTCACGATTGCGCACTCAATCACTCTTGCGTTGTCTACCCTCGACGTCGTTCGATTGCCGGCCAGGATCGTGGAGCCGTTAATCGCAGCCTCCATTGCGTATGTTGGATTCGAAAATCTGCTTCATGGCGACTCTCCGAAATGGCGTTGGCTAATAACGTTTTCTTTTGGGTTAGTGCATGGTCTTGGTTTTGCCGATGCGCTTAAAGAATTTGGAATCGGCTCTGGTCAATTTGGAATCGTCTGGCCCCTCGTCGGCTTCAATCTCGGCGTAGAGGTCGGTCAGCTTTCGGTTGCCGCCGTGGTTCTGCCGATTCTGTGGCAACTAAGAAAGAATCATGGCTTCGCTCGCCAATGGGTGCCGGTCTGTTCTGTGGCTGTCACATTAGCCGGCAGCTATTGGATGGTGGAGCGGATCCTGCAAAAGTAGGGAGAGAACACGAAATACTTTGATCCGTGAAAATCTGTGGCTTCATTGGTAAACGAACCAATGAGCACGGTTTCCAGCAAGTCTATCGATGCGGCTGTTCGGATCGGGCATGTGCACCTCAAGGTAGCGAACTTGGAACGTGCTATCGGTTTCTATCATGGTGTGTTGGGCTTCGACGTGGTCTTACAATACGGTGGTGAGGCGGCATTTCTCTCAGCGGGCGGCTATCATCATCATATCGGGTTAAACACTTGGGAAAGCGCGGGTGGAGCGGCTCCTCCTCCCGGCACGACCGGGCTGTATCACGTCGCGTTCCTTTATCCCACCCGCGAACAGCTCGCGGATGCGCTCAATCGATTGATGAAGGCAAAGATTCCATTGGACGGTGCTTCGGATCATGGCGTAAGCGAAGCACTCTATTTGCGCGATCCGGACGACAATGGGGTCGAACTTTATTGGGATCGGCCAAAGGAACAATGGCCGCGGACGCCGGATGGAAAGATTACCTTGTACACGCGGCCGCTCGATCTAGGTGGGCTGCTGGCGGAAGCTAAAGCTACCAAGAACTGATTTTCAATGCTTGGGTGGACTTATTGATTCGTCGCGGTGGTTTCTGGAGTCACCACTTTCCCACGATCCGCCTGTATCTCCTGGCCGGCCGGTAGTGCTTTATCCGCGACGGTATCGGTATCCGTGAGTACCGTACCCGGGCCAACCTTCGATTGCCAACCCGGAGGCGCACTCCTGCCACGATCAAGCTGCGACTCGAGTCCAGGCGGAAGTCCATCGATAAATCCATTCTTCTTGCCACGAAGCGCCGGATTCTGAGTCAATTGGGTAGTGGTATTGGAATGCCGATGCGTCCGCGAATGATGCGCAAGCGACTTAGAAGTCGTTTGGCTCTTACCGTGATGGGCTCCTCCTTTCGAGATGCTGTGTGAATGACCGCCTCGGGTCGAAAGCGTAGTGCTGTTGTTGCTATGCCCAAAGCTCATGCTTGACCCATGCCCGACTCCGACCGAACCACCATTCCCTCCACCGTGGCTGCCACCGCCTCCCGAACCGCCGGCTCCGGCACCTCCACCGCCCCCATGTGCCCAGCTCAGATTGGTCACGCTGACCGAAATCAATAGAGACAAGAGGGAGGTCAAGATCGCTTTCACGATCAGATTTGACGAATATAGTTATGGAGATCTTCAGAGATTATCGGCAGCCCCTCAAAATTCCCTCATAAGCGGTAAGATAAATGCCTTAGGCAACCTGGACGCACGAGAGTTACCCATAACGGTAGGGCGAAAACCTCGGCGCTTTGAGTAGGTACGCCCCTTCGATATTGCATCCCCACGCGCCGGGTTTGAGCCATTCGTGCCGGGCCGCCCCTTCTCGTGAAAACGTTTGAATCTCTAGAATCCGGGTTGGCGACGACAGGCGGGATTTTTCGTTGTCACATCCTGGCTTTAAAGACTCCGTCGAAAGGTCAATCTACATGGATGAAAACCGGTGTGTTTGCCGGAGAGGCGATCCGAGGTTGGTTCTAATGCGGAACATCGGTCAAGACTGTACGTTGGTGCTTCTGATGTGCGGACGAGCACGAATGGCTCAAACCCGGCGCATGGGGATGCAATATCGAAGGGGCGTACCTACCTAAAGCGCCGAGGTTTTCGCCCTACCGTTATGGTAACGCGCGCACATTGGAGCTCCCCAATGTCTTATCTTGGCCGTTAAAGGTATACCGAGGCTATCTTCTCAGAATATTCTCAACGGGATCTCTGCCGGAGCAGAAAGGAGGGAGTCGAGCTCGTCGTCCAGGCGAATCAATGTGAGCGACATGCCTGCCATTTCGAGGGAGGTACAATAGTTGCCGACATAGTTACGAACAACCTCCAAGCCGCGCTTTTGCGAAAGCTGTGCTGCTCGCCGGTAGAGTACGTAGAGCTCGCTGATTGGCGTGCCGCCCAGTCCATTAATCATTAATCCCACCTTATCACCGGACTTAAACGGTAGATCGCCGGCCACGGCCTCAAAGACTTCTTCAACGATCGCATCGGCCGATTGTAATTGCGCTCGGCGTCGGCCCGGTTCGCCGTGGATCCCGACACCGATCTCCATCTCATCATCGGACAGTTCGAAAATCGGCTTACCTTTTGCCGGCGGCGTACAACCGGTAAGCGCGACTCCCATCGTTCGAACGACCGAGTTCACTTTCTGACCGAGCTCGACCAGTTGATCCAGCGTGCGGCCGGCTTCGGCAGCCGCGCCACACGCTTTAATGACGAAAAAATTACCGGCGACGCCACGTCGTCCAACCGTGTAGGTGCTGTTTTGCACCGAAACGTCATCGTCAACAATGACGGTCCCGATCGTGATCCCTTCAGCTTCGGCCATTTCCTTGGCCATATCCCAGCACATGCGATCACCTTGATAGTTATTGATCAAATGAAGAACTCCTTTGGGCGAGTTCATCAGCTTAGTACAAGCTAACACATACTCCATGGGAGGAGCGGCGAAGACATTGCCTGGACATGCGGCGTCCAGCATGCCACGACCGACCACCATTACATGAGCCGGCTCATGGCCGCTGCCTGATCCTTGAATGACTGATACTCGGCTAGGATTCGGCGCATCGGCACGGTAGATAATATTGTGTTCCGGTATCCACTTCAACGTCTTCGGATTGGCCAAAACCAAGCCTTCTAGCATTTCGTGGACAAAGTTGGCGGGATCATTAACGAACTTTTTCATGGAGGGATCTTTGGGGTGGTGTGGATTGGAGGAAGCAGAAATTTATGAGGAAGTCACCGGCGCGAATCGGTTGCCGAGCGCCTGCATGATCGTGGCAATGGCGACAATTCCGGGATCGAGTGTTCCGGCACTCCGCTCTCCGGTAAATGACTGGCGGCCACGGCGCGCAGTCCACGGTCTGGAAGCTTCTACCGTCGCAGTGGCTTTGTCGGCGGCTTCGCGCAGAACCGCCCCTAGTGAGTTGCCAGGATCATGAGCCCGCTGCTCGACGGTGGCGGCAATCGGGTCTAACGCGTCGAGAATCGTCTTGTCACCGAGGCTCGCACCGCCCCGCGCCTGGATTCCAGCCATTGAGTTGCGCAGCATGGCGCCGAGGTCGGCCAAGGTAATTGATTCCTTCCCCCGGGAAAGCGCACCCGCGCGCATGAAGCCGGTTCCCCATAGTGGCCCCGAACAACCGCCGACGTTGCCCGTTATAACAACACCAATCGCGGAGAGGAATGGCCCAATCGACGACCGATCCAGCGAATCCCATTTGCCAAGGACGGTGCGAAAGCCAGTGGCTAACGAAGTCCCGAAATCGCCGTCGCCGCAGGTGCCGTCCAGCTCCGAGAAATAGTTCTCATTGGCGATCACCGTTTCGGCGATAGCACGGACGGCGTGTTCAACGTCAGACAAACTGATGGATTTCATGGCTTACAATGTTGGAGTTCCGGACTGTAGTTGGCGCCGCAGATCGCTCAAGGTGACTTGTGGTGCCGGTGGATCACCGAGTTCGGGATACACGGCTACGGCGCGGGCAAAATCTTCCGCTACGGTGTAAGTACTGGTTGTGATCACGCAGGTCAGGCCGGCACGACTCGCCGCGACTAAGCCGTTATGACTGTCCTCGACCACCAGGCAACGGGTCGGATCAAGTTGAAGCCGTTGAACAGCCAATTGGTAAATAGCTGGATCGGGTTTTTTTCGGCTGACAACGTCTCCAGCAAAAATTCCCGCGAACTTCGCGTAACGCTCGAGTCCGAGAAGTCGCCTGACCACGCCGATGACCGCTCGCTCATTGGAAGTAGAACAGACCGCCAACCGAACGCCAGCTGAGTACGCTTCATCAACGATGCGGTTGATTCCGCTGCGGACCGGCAATTCGCCGGATTCGATCAACTGGATGAAGTAGTCGGTCTTGAGCTGATGTAACCGTTTGATTAGCGCATCGCGATCGACCGCTTCAACCGGCCAGCGATTCTGATCGAAATAGGAGCGCATGCGTTCTTTACCACCCGCAATTTTTAGTAAGCGGCCGTACTCTGCTACGCTCCATTCGAACGGCAAACCGAGGGCGGCAAAGGCCCGGTTAAACGCGACGCGATGACCATCTCGTTCGGTATCCACCAGCACGCCGTCGCAATCGAAAATCAGCGCTTCCATAGTGAGAACCTAAGTGCCTACCGATCGAGCTTTTCCAGCCCCGCCGAACTGACCGATCTTCTCCGAGGCCAAGGCCGTTAGCGCAGCGGCTTGGGCGGCGAGTGGTTTCAGTGGTTCGTATTCGTCCGGATGTTCGTGGTGATAATCAACGAAGCTATCGATGAAAACATGCTTCAGATTGGTGGATATGTTTATTTTGGCGCAGCCAAGATGGATGCAGCGTTGGATAATTTCGTCGGAAAGCCCAGTCCCTCCGTGCAAGGCAAGAGGAGTCTGACTTCGTTGACTGATGGCTTCCAGGACATTCCAGGCGATAGTCGGTTCGCGTTTGTAAAAGCCGTGCGCGGTGCCAATTGCCGGAGCGAATACAGCCAGATCGACTTCGCGGCAAAAGGCTAATGCCTGTTCGACGTCGGCGGTGCGTTCCTTGCCTTCCGCAACGATCACGTCTTCCTCAACCCCGCCGATCTCGCCTAACTCGGCTTCGACGCCAACACCGCGTTTGTCGGCCAAAGCCACGATCTCCTTCGTTAATGCGAGATTCTCTTCGTACGGTCTATCTGATGCATCGATCATGACCGAGGTCCATCCGGTTTCGATGCAGCGAGCGATCATTTTAGGGTCTTTTCCGTGGTCAAGATGCAACGACACCGGCACCGGCGACGCGCCAGCGAGCTCGCGCGCCCAGCTGACAATTGGTTCGTGCCCGTAGAACTTGACCGTCTTGGCGGACGTCTGGAGAATGACCGGAGCCTCTAGACCGGTTGCGGCCGCAATGATCGCTTTCATCGAACCGTAATCGACCGGATTGAAGGCCGCTACCGCCCAACCGTCGCGCCGTGCGACAGCCAGCATCTGTTTCATACTAACAAGAGGCATACGAAACTAGGGTTCGAGCCCTGCGCCGACAGCCTTGAATCTGCCTATACCTGAAACGCGGCTCGTTCCCAGAAGCAGTTAAGATGATAGCGTCGTCGACGTAAAATCGCGCGGTGCTCAAATTGTTGACTGACGTCGGTGGGGATGGTGTCCGAGCGCCAACTTGGTGCGTTCAATCTGGTCTCGATCTCATCCATCCTAGTAGTCGAACGCGGTTCCCTAAAAAACATTACGTAATTCGTTTCTGTCACGCGCTTTCAGCGCTAACCGTCCCTTATTCTAAATCCTGGGCCGCGCCCTAGGCTATCTTGAAACGCGCCTTCGGCGCTCGGAGTCCCTACGTCCAAAACGCTTTCTAGACGCGCAGCTTTTGAATCCTGACTACTGGATTCTGTATGCAGATCCGCAATCGGTCGCACCGTGCAGCCTTCGTACCAAGTGCCTTCGACCATTAGGAGATAAGCTCGTGTGGGTATGCCGCGTTCGTTGCGATGCAACATATCGACGAGCAGATCCACGGCCATGACTCCGATCTGGAACGAATTCTTTTTCATCCCGGATAAGCCAAGCCGGCCTTCATCTAGCGAGTGGTAAGCGACACCGATATCCTCGGGAACTCGATAGCTTGCCCGTTTCAAACTGGTAAGCACTTCCGCGAGCTTCGTGACAATTACGTCAGGCCGAAAACGATCAACCCACGACAAAAAATCCTGATCGTTCCAGTTTTCCAAAATCAGCGGAGGGATAGCTTGATCAGGACATAAACGGTTCTGTTCCACCAGGTACGCGGCTAGCCAGTTATGATCGACCCGCTCGTCTTGATTACGGAGATTAACTAATCCTACGCGAAGATAACCTCTGCGGTTGAGCTCCAAGAAAAGCGTGCCCATCGTCCGATACTCATGGTTGGATACGAGGTGCAGACGTGGGTGGGTGAGTGTGTACCCGAAGGTAACGGCCGAAAGATTTTTCCAGTCGAGATCGATCCCTCCCAGTCGTTCTTGGGGCGGAAGTAATACTCCCTGGATCCCGCGTGCCCAGAAAATCTTACTGATTCTGCGCGCATCCATGCCAGGTGCATTCAACCAAAACTCTTCCAGGCGATAACCTCGTTCCGCGGCCCGAGCTGACGCCCCTTGAAAATAGTCCCGGTTGCAGGCAGAAGCGGCCCAGCCCTTCGCACTACCGTGGTTCGTCAGCCACGCGATTACGCCCTTTTCCTTGAGCGGCCGCTTCATTTCGCGGTAAGCACAGAGCGCCGCAAGCATGGCATCGGTTCGGTACCCTAATTGGCCGGCGATCTCTCTGATTCTTTCCTTTGTCCGCAGCGGAATCCGGGGATGATTGCGGAGGGCCAGCGACACCGTTGAATAGTGACAGCCGGCCTTCCGCGCAATGTCACGGAGCGTGGGACGAAATTCGGAACTGGACATAGGCCGCTGGGGTTGCCAAACATCACCCCTGTCGCGGATAGATACAAGCGGTTCGAGACCACGACCAAGCGACGGCCAGCCTTTGACAAGGCATAGTCGTACGGCTGTATTTGCTTGGGAGGCTGGCGAAAAACCCAACGAGCTCTCCCGGTGACAGCAGTCTCCTGAACCTTTTGGATTTTGAGTATGAAGAAGCCTGATGTTTGCCTGCACACCGATGAATCGCTTGGGGTCGGGGTGGTTCGTGTCGCTGAGGACCTTATTGATTCTATAGTGGGTTCTGGCCAACACCCAAAACAGGAAGAGGGCGAGTACATTCATCACGTTCGAACGACAATTAAACGGTTAAGAGCGTTGTTGCGCCTGATTCGGCCGGCGGTCGGTGAGCTGCTCTTTAATCAGGAAAACGCGCGTTTGCGGAAGGCCGGGCGACGTTTGGCCGTCGCTCGCGACGCGGAAGTCGCTCGCGAAACTTTGAAGACTCTATCGGTGGCAGGCGAGCCCGAGAAGAAGGCGGTGGCGGCGGCACTGGCCGGTCTTGAAAGCAAGACCCAACCGGGGACCGACATTGGCGAAGCCCTAAGGGAGGTCAAAGCAGATCTCGAACAGACGAAACGAAATCTTCAGCGGTTGCAGCTAGTCAATGGCGAATGGGAAGTCGTTGAGGCAGGGCTGCAGGGCGTTTACCGGCAAAGTCGTAAACGGATGAATGCAGCGCTTCAGGATGGCGGAGACGAGGCCTTTCACAAATGGCGTATCAGGGTGAAAAACCTCTTTTATGAACTCGAGTTGCTGGAACCGGTTTGGCCCAAGCGGATGGACAAGATGACTTCGCGGCTGGCCAAGCTGCAAGACAAGATTGGTCTCGATCATGATATCGCCGTCTTGAAAGCTCTGTTGCGAAAAACGCCTGAAGCTTTTGGCGGTACCGAAGCAGTCGAACGTATCATCCGCCGTTTGGACGGAAAAAGCCGAAAACTGCGTCACGCCGCCGAGCCGCTCGGCGAAAAGATTTTCGCCAAAAAACCGCGCCGATTCGTACGTAAGCTCGGCCGGCGCTGGAGCAACAGGAGACAGTAGGGGAGAATGTGGAAAGCGAGTTCTTCGGTAGCGGCGACTGTCCCCGCGAAGTAGTTCGCGTTGAATAACCTCAACGATAGCACGGAGCTCCTGATACGGCGGAACCGAGACGCGCAGTCGCCATCGTTTTCGCTCGGGTATGGCGATACACCCGCGGACAGCTTTCCCTTGCGCGGACGGTTTCTGGCTTGTTGATTAACCGCTCCTGAATACAGGGAAGAAGCGACACGCAAATCCAACGCGTACCCGTGGCGACTGCGCTCTTTGGCGATTCCCTCTCCGGGAATTGGCCTCTCCGGCAACGGTTGGATTGGATCCAGTCCTTCTACACACCCTGGTCCAGAAGATTCGTGCCGGCGAGTTCGAGAATATTCATAGCCTCTTGATTGTTCGGGGTGGGAAGCTGGTAATCGAAGAGTACTTCAAAGGAGCGGATGAGCGGCGTGGCGAACCGCTCGGTACGGTAGAATTCAATGCCTCGACTCTTCACGATATACGTTCGATTACGAAGAGCGTGACTTCTGCCCTGTTTGGGATTGCGCTCGCTGGCGATCCCAACCGAAGCATCGATGATTCCGTCCTCTCTTATTTTCCCGAATATAAAGATCTGCGTGCGCCGGATCGGCTTGCCATACGACTTCGTGATCTGTTGTCGATGACGGCCGGATGGGAGTGGAACGAAAAGTTATCCTATCGGGATCCGCTTAATAGTGAAATCCAAATGGACACCGCATCAGATCGATATCGATTCGTCCTCGAACGGCCGATTGTCGCGAAACCGGGCCAGCAATTTACCTACAACGGCGGATGCACTGCCCTTATTGCCTCCGTCATCGAACGTTGGACGAAGATGCCATTGGATAAATACGCTGAACAGAAGCTATTTCAGCCACTCGGTATTTCTAAGTACGAATGGCTGAAGGACGCTCGCGGAACGCCAATTGCCGCTTCGGGTCTAAGATTACGTCCACGCGACTTGGCAAAGTTTGCCTCGGTCTATTTGAATAATGGGCGCTGGCACGAGTCTCAGGTAATTCCCGAGGACTGGATCGAAGCGTCGCTGACGCCGCACATCCAGGTCGATGGGAATCTACAGTACGGTTATCAATGGTGGTTGTGGGGCAATTCACAAGGGAGTGATAAACCGATAACTTGGGCGGGAGCATTCGGAAATGGCGGTCAGAGGGCGTGGGTAGTCCCGTCGGCGAAACTGGTAGTCATTGTTACGACCGGGCTCTATGACGCGCCGGAGGCCGACACCGTGGTGCGTCAGATCTTCACAAAATATGTTCTTCCTGCGGTGGAAGGGTAGGAGGGTCCCCGGTGGTGGAACGATAGCTGGCGCGAAGCGGTAGCACCGCGTCTATCTTACCGCCCAGATAGCGCTCAATCGCCGGGTTTCAGGTTGGTAAGACGCTGCTGTCATCAACCAAGCCGGAGTGAGTTGAATCTTTGGTCTTGAGTTTCGGGAGGCGAACTCGACGTCGGAGCGGGAAAAGGTCGAGATCAAATCTCTCCGCTAACCATCCGGCAATGCCTTTGGGCATGGTCAAGGTAATGA
>Ga0209647_1001011_pt1 | contig 25031 bp, 21 predicted proteins | sample GraSoi_2013_60cm_FD_185827 | JGI IMG/M metagenome (GOLD analysis project Ga0209647, IMG submission 185827) | Grasslands soil microbial communities from the Angelo Coastal Reserve, California, USA - Sample 9_17_2013_60cm (SPAdes) (version 2) | ecosystem: Environmental > Terrestrial > Soil >... | reverse complement strand
TCCCGGACTGCGCTCTTCTCATTGGACTCAGACACCGTTAGCGATCTATCCTTCTTGCTCGACGCACCACTTAAAGTATGCCGCGAATCTCGCCAGAGACGATTGAGCAGGTTACGGCCGCCCTGAATATCGTTGACGTAATCGGCAGTTATTTTCCGCTTCGTCGCGCCGGCACCGAATTTCGCGCTCTTTGTCCTTTTCATCAGGAAAAGACGCCCTCATTTTATGTCAGCCCGGATAAGCAGACGTTCTACTGTTTTGGCTGCCAACGAGGGGGATCGGTCATCCAGTTTGTTCAAGAGTACGAACATATTGACTTTCCTGAGGCCGTCCGAAGATTGGCGACACGGGCGGGTATTGCGATCCAGCAAGAGGAATTCAGCGCTGAGGAGGAACAGAAGCAGACTCTACGAAAGCGCTTGCTACGCTTACATTTCGAGGCCGCCGACTGGTTTCATCGTAACCTTCTGAGAACGCGAGCCGCTGAGCCGGCCCGCAGTTACCTCAGCCAGCGCGGACTGAATATCGAGACGGCCAAGCATTGGCAAATTGGCTATGCGCCCAATTCGTGGACAGCACTCACCGAGTGGGCACAAAGCAGCGGCTTTTCCCGGGAAGAACTCATTCTCAGCGGACTGGTAAAGCCCAAAGAGGAAAACAATCCGCGTTCGAGATGCTATGACCGGTTTCGGCATCGCTTGATGTTTCCGATCACAAACGATCTAGGCGAAGTTATTGCCTTCAGCGGCCGGCTGATCGACCCAAATGCAACTGGAGGCAAATACGTCAATTCTCCCGAATCACCGCTTTTTTCGAAAGGAAATATTTTATTCGGCCTTTCCAAATCAAAGCGCGCCATTGCGCAGTCTCGCCAAGCTATCGTGTTAGAGGGACAAATTGATTTAATCACTAGCTTCGAGGCCGGAGTGGAGAACGTGGTTGCACCCCAAGGAACAGCGCTCACCGAACGCCACGCCGTCCTGCTAAAACGTTTCGCGGAAGAAGTTGTGCTGTTCTTCGATGCCGACGCAGCTGGTGAACGGGCGGCAGAGCGAGCGTTGGAGATCCTTTATGGCGCCGGGCTACAAGTCAGAATCGGCGTGCTGCCGGCTGGCGAAGACCCTGATTCGCTGATTCGCAAAGGGGGCGTGGAAACCTTTCGCACTCTCATTACCGACGCGAAAGACTTTTTTGATTTTGAGATCGAGCGAGGTCTGGGAGGCGCAGGAAGCCAATCGGTTGCGCGCCGTGTGGCTCTCGCTCGGCGTGTCGCGCAATTTGCAGGATTGGTACCGGATCCAGTCGTCCGCGATACAATGATGAACCGGCTTGCTTCCCGCCTGGCTTTACCGCGTGAATCGCTGGACCAAGTTGCATCACAACGCCGGAGATACCAATCTGCTCGCGACTCCCATTTTGATCTCGAGGCAAACAAGGTCGCCGCTCCGATCGGGGCCATCGCGGTGCTCTGCCATGGCGTGTTAACCAGCCAAAAATTACTGCAATGGATTCGCGGGCAGCCTTGGCTTGCCATTTTAGCGCCGACCAGTGGAACTGAGTTGCTCCAAAAGATCCTTGGCTCGCAAGTTCAGCCGGAGGTTCCCAACTCCGTGGCCACGTTTCTGGCCGGCTTGGAAAAGGCAGAGGTTGCCGCCATTTCTCAAATCTTGAAGCGAAGACCCAGCGCGGAATCCGTTTGCGCCGAATATTGGACTAAGCTTGCGCTCGGCGAGTTGCGATCTCGCAAACAGCGTCTAGTAAGTGCAATTTGGCTAAGCGAGGACTCCGAAAATAAAGATTCTGCGGGATCTGCCGAAATGAAGGAAGTAGATGATCTCGAAAGTCTCATCAATCAGGCGGACCTGGCCTGGAAATCCGCTCGGACTGAGCGAGCCGTCAGTCAATGAGGGTTCCGGGGGATTGGCTCAAACCAAAGAAGTCCTTGACCTCGAAAGTCTGATCACTCATATTTCGCGACTTTCGAGCCGGGCGTCTTGAGTTGTGTTAATCCTTCGTCTCATAGACAGTCACTTACCGACGGATAGGATCAAAGTCTGATCGAGCGTGGATATGGCAAAGGTGACTTCCTCAAAAGCAAAGAAAGCTCGGTCCACAAAATCGAGGAAACCAATCCGCGCTCACCGGCGCAAGGCAGCCACCCCCAGATCACCCAAGGTGAACAAAACAAACGTCCCTTCGAGTAAGAACAAAGCGGAAAAACCTGCAATTTCGCCTTCGCCAGAACGAGCGAGCGCAGAGACCAGTGTGAACGGGTCCCACCCGGTCAACGGTCGATTGCTACAGTCGGATTCAGGTTTTGACTTGCAAGAGCGACTGCGCGAACTGGTCAAGCTGGCCAAAGAACAAGGCTATCTCACTTACGACGATATCAACGAAGCGCTTCCGGAAGGTATGGCCGATCCGGACGAGATGGAGCAGATCCTGGGACGGCTCCGCTCGATGGAAGTTGAGATTATCGATGCATCCGAGGTCGACCGTTTCAAAGACGGCAAGAAGGACCTCGACGATGAGGACGACGAAAAGGACCAGAAACTCGATATCCTCGATGATCCAGTCCGGATGTACCTCAAACAGATGGGCCAAGTGCCGCTGTTGACTCGGGAACAAGAGGTCGAAATCTCTAAGCGCATCGAAAATGCAGAGCTGATGGTCCAGAAATTCATCACCCGATTTGGATTTATCGCGCGGGCGCATCTGGACCTCGCTCAGAAGTTAATTGAAGGGCGAGAACGATTCGATCGGGTGATCCTCGACAAAAAGATCGAAAGCCGGGAGCGCTACATGAAGGCTTTGCCTAAGCTCTGCGCCCAAGTGGAACGTGCGGGCGAGGACGCACAAATGCGTTATCGGAATTGGGTCTCGACCCGCGGAACCAATAAAGAGAGCGTGGCCCGCACCGAGTTCCAGCGATCGCATACCGCACTGATGAAGCTCTATCCCCGGTTTTATTTCAAACAGAAAGTTACCGAGGAATTTGTCCAGTTGGCTGACGACCAGCAGCGCCTCTTTTCTAATCTCCATACCGAAATTGCCCGGGCCGAAAATGCTGGAGCCACGGCGCGAGAGAGACTGGCACAGTACAAGAATCGGCTGCGCGAAATGGAATGCAACGCTTGGCAGCGTTCGGAAGAATTTCTCGAGCAGTACCGCGAGCTTAAAAGCTGGCTGCGAAAGGCGCTAAAGGCAAAAACCGAAATGGTTGAGGCCAATCTCCGGTTGGTCATTTCCATTGCAAAGAAATACACCAACCGCGGGCTTTCCTTTCTCGATCTGATTCAAGAAGGCAATATGGGCCTCATGAAGGCGGTCGAAAAATTTGAATACCGCCGGGGCTATAAGTTTTCTACTTATGCGACCTGGTGGATTCGCCAAGCGATTACTCGTTCGATCGCTGACCAGGCTCGAACAATTCGGATCCCGGTCCATATGATCGAGACTATCAACAAGCTGATGCGAGTGCAAAAGCAGCTCGTCCAGGAATACGGGCGGGAACCGACTCCGGAAGAAGTATCGGAAGAGATCCAACTTCCGGTCGAGCGGGTAAGGGCTGTGCTAAAAATGGCCCAGCAACCGATCTCATTACAGTCACCCGTTGGCGATAGTGACGACACCAGCTTCGGAGACTTTATCGAAGATAAAGGGGCCGACAATCCGAGCGACATGACCGCGATCGTTTTGCTTCGCGAGAAGATACGCGATGTGCTCGATACACTTACCGAACGAGAGCGACAAGTTCTAGAGCAGCGATTTGGCTTGGTGGATGGCTATAGCCGCACGCTGGAAGAGGTAGGTCGCCAGTTTAAGGTTACGCGCGAGCGAATCCGCCAAATCGAGGCCAAAGCGCTCCGTAAGATGCGGCATCCGACTCGAATTCGGCAACTCGAGGGTTTTCTCGAAGCTGGCGAGTAGAGCTTTTTGTTTACTAAGAGCCGAAATAGCGTTCTCTTATCCAATTGTCTAGAAACTTGGCGCTTGGAATGAGCGGCGACGAAACTTTCCTCTCCAAGCTGGGTTCAATGTTGGAAGATGAAGGATCAAGAAAATGACGATCTGTGGGAATTGCTGGGGAAAGCAAAGAGATCAGCACCTTCTCCCTTCTTCGCAGCAAAGGTGGTAGCCGCAGCTCGACGCGCCGATGAGAAGCGAAGATCGCTCTGGCGTAACTGGCTGCGTTACGGGCTCCCCGGGGCACTGGCCGGTGCGATGGCCGTTTTTCTCGCTCATTTTTCGCTCTCTTCACATCATCCGGCTGATCTTCCGCCGGTGGTGGTCGCTCAAACTGAGCCGGGTGATCTCGAGGTTATCGCCGATCTAGACGTAGTAATGTCGTCAGAAGAATCCTCAGTATGGCTCGATTCTTCGGCCCACTGATCCTTCTCATCGCAGTAGCCGCAAGCGGATACGGACAAACTCCAATTCCGACTTCTACTCCTACTCCCACCCCCCAGCCCGCAGCTTCCGTAAAGACTCCTGTCGCCACCGCGCAACCATCTGCTTCCGTCAAACTGGAAGATTTACGCCGGTCAATCGAACAATTGACGCCAGAACAACAGCAAAAGGTCCTGCAAAACCTCCATCGTTGGTTGGCCTTGAGCCCGGACGAACGGGATGTACTCCGGCAAAGACAACGAGTGCGACAGCAGAAGGAAGAAGAATCGGTGACCGAAGCCTACCAAAAATCGGGGCTCCGCTTAAATGAAGAAGGACGCGAAATATTTCGTAAGCTCTATCTGCAGGAGCGCAGGAAGCTGGAAGAACAGCTCGCTAAAGAGACCCAGGAGAAGCGCCAAAAGGGAGACGCGACAATCGTTGAGAAATTGAAGAAAGAGCTCGCGAATTCGCCAAATGCTTCCGCTACTAGCACCCAGCGCTAGCCGCCTCCAAGATCATCTCAGATCCGATATTTTGCCAAAATGCGGATATACCGAAACGTGTCTCGCATCGGTTTGATCTTGCTGCGCTCATTTCGATAAATCGTCCGAACCGGTACGAATTCGATGCGAAAGTCATTTCGGGCGGCCAGTAACAGGCTCTCGGTCTCGAAAGCAAATCCGTCGCTGGCTTCATGCAAGAGGGGAAGCAATTCGTAACGGGCCATTCGAAAGCCGCATTGACTATCCGGCAGTTTTCGATGGCACAATTTGCTGATCTGCCACGACATAAATTTATTCGTCCACCGGCGAATAACCGGCATCGTCGCGACATTCCGCATTCGGTCGCCGATGATAAGGTGCGCCTGCGTCGCCGTAGCTTTCGCCAAGAATTTTGGAATTTCGGCCGGATCATGCTGACCGTCGCCATCCATAAAGAGAAACAATCCAAAACTATCGGCTGCCTTGCGCAACCCCGTCTTAATCGCTGCTCCCTTGCCCAAATTCTCGCGGTGACGAATGACTTCAGCCCCAGCCTCGCGCGCGACCTGGGCGGTTTGATCAGGTGAGCAGTCATCAACAACGACGACATGATTGAGATGCTCGAGAACGGCGCGTACCACCGTTCCGATAAACCGCGCCTCACCGAACGCAGGAATGATTGCGCAAACGGTTTCCCTGGACGCTTGAAGCATGAAGCAATGCAGTTATCTGGTACCCCTCCGGGCAACGGGATGGTAATCTGCCGCGTGGTAGGAACTTCGGACCAGCGGACCGGAAGCCACATAGTCGAAACCCTTTCTCAGGGCGACCTCGCGGTATAGTTCAAAAGTTTCCGGGGTCACATATTCGACCACTGGCAAATGTTTCGGGCTGGGACGCAGATATTGCCCCATGGTCAAAACTTGCACGCCGGCTTCCCGCAGATCGTCCAAAGCCTGGAACAGCTCGTTCTCAGTCTCTCCCAGTCCGAGCATAACACCGCTCTTGGTCACAACTGCCGGGTCGATTCGCTTCGCTCGTTTTAAAACCTGCAGCGAAAGACGATATTTTGCACGGGATCGGACAGCCGGCGTCAACCGTTCCACGGTCTCGAGGTTATGATTGAAAATATCAGGCTCAGCCGAGAGCACCGTCTCAATTGAAGCATCCTTACCGTTGAAGTCCGGGACTAACACCTCGATGATAATCCCCTTTTGAATGTTCCGAATTGCCAGAATCGTGTTCGCAAAATGAGCAGCGCCGCCGTCCGCTAAATCGTCTCTCGCCACCGCGGTCACCACTACATGTTTCAATCCAAGCCGGCGCACTGCTTCTGCCACCCGTTCGGGTTCGTCAGGCTCCAGCGCGAACGGTTTCGCGGTCGATACGGCGCAGAATCCGCACGCCCGGGTACAGCGTTCTCCGGCAATCATTACGGTGGCTGTTCCCTGGCTCCAGCATTCCCAACGATTTGGGCACTGCGCGGATTCGCAAACGGTGTGCAGCCTAAGATCCGAAATCAGCGTCTTGGTCGAGAAAAAGACTGGATTTGAGGGTAACCGAACTTTAATCCAGTCCGGTTTCTTAGGTTGATGAAGCGACGGATCAATCTTAGAAGACATCGTTAGCGATCAAGCTAGCGACGGGGCTGCTCAAAAGCAACCGGTCGCCCGCGAGTAGGAGCAGCTTCCAGCTGCGACGTTTCGCACCTGGAAGGTGCGTCTACTGCTGCTAGCGTTTCGAGAATTGAAAGCGTTTACGTGCACCCGGCTGGCCCGCCTTCTTTCGTTCCTTCATCCGCGGATCACGGGTAAGCAAACCCTCTTCCTTTAATGCCGGCCGCATTGCCACATCTACCTCGAGCAGTGCGCGCGCGATACCGAGACGAACTGCACCAGCCTGGCCGGTTGGACCACCGCCGGAAGCTCTAACCTGCACGTCGAATGCATTCGTCGTTTTGGTTACTTCAAATGGCTTGAGCACGGTCAATTGTAGAGGAGCGGTCGGGAAATATTCTTCAAATGGACGGCCGTTAACTTCGATTTTTCCTGAGCCACGGGAGATACGAACCTGGGCAACAGAGGTCTTGCGACGACCGGTAGCGGAAAATGTCTCTGCCATAAATGCTTGTTTCTGATGCTGTTGGATTAAACGACGGGAATCGGTTGTTGGGCTTCGTGCGGATGCTGGTCGCCGCGATAAACCTTGAGCTTAGTAAAAACCGATCGGCCCAGCCGGTTGTGAGGGATCATGCCCTTTACCGCGCGTTCGATCAATAGCTCCGGACGACGGGCACGGCGCCGTTGGACGTTCTCCGATTTGTGCCCTCCCACGTAGCCGGAGAAGCTCGTGTACACTTTCTGTAGCTCCTTTTTGCCGGTAAGAAGCACCCTTTCCGCATTGATCACTACTACAAAATCTCCGGTATCAACGTGCGGCGTGAAGATTACCTTCCCTTTGCCACGCAACAGATTGGCCACTTTAACAGCAACACGCCCCAGAGGCTGGTTTTTTGCGTCGACGATATACCATTTTCGATCCACGTCGCTCGCTTTGGCTGAAAAAGTCTTCATTTCTGGTCCGGTAAAAAGAGCACGAAAGCTATTGTCCTCTACTGCGCCTGTCAATTTCTTTGTTTTCAGCCTTGCCGCCCAAATAACGGCTACTGCTCCGTACCGATCAGACCCTAACCGTGGATGGGCGTTAATGGGAGACCGGGCACTAGTGCATCGTCTCATATGTATCTGGCATATGGTTGCGTTCATCGTCGCTCGCGCCTTGAAAAACAGCCAACTGACCTGCAGCCATTTGCCAGCTACATATGAGACGACGCACTAGATTCCAGCCGGGAACGGTGTTATCCGGAACAAATGATGCGCCGTCGACTCTTAGCTGTGCTCTACGGACTGGCATTGTTCCCTTTTGCACAACCTTCGTGGGGTGCCACCGATATTCGGGCCCTGCTGCAAAAGGCTGATCAACTGGAAGATTCCGATCGTCTGAGCGAAGCACTCGAAGTGTTGAAGACCGCGGAACAGAGCGATCCGGAGAATCCCGAGGTTCTCTACCGCATTTCAAATTGCAACGCGGAGTCGGTGGACTTTGCTTCAGACGAAAAGGAAAAAAAGGCCTACGCGCAAACCGCCCTAAAATACGCAAAACAAGCGGTCGAACGGGACCCCAGTTCGTCGGAGGCTCATCTATCGCTTGCTATTGCGTCCGGAAAAATCACCGACTTTGTCGATAATCGGACCAAAATGGAATATTCCAGGGTGATCCAACGCGAGGCGGAAAAGGCGGTCCAGCTTAATCCCAAAAACGATCTGGCATACCTTGTTTTGGCAAAATGGAATTTTGAAATGTCCGATCTGAATCCGATTCTGCGAGGAATCGCCCAGATGCTCTACGGCCAAGTTCCCGACTCATCCCAAGAAAAGGCGATCGAATACTTCAAAAAGGCGATTTCGATTACTCCAACCCGGATCGTTCACCACTTCGAGTATGCTCAAGTGCTAGATCGAATGGGGAAAAAGGAAGAAGCGCATGCGGAATATCAGAAAGTCCTTCGGTTGACGGCAACGGATCGAGAAGATCGGGACGACCAAAGAGAAGCCGCCAAGGCCCTGAAACGTTGAAACCTGCGGGATCAAGCTAGCTCCTCTTTCGACCTCAGGCAGAGAGCAAACCACCCCGCCAACATTGCCAGTCCACCGAGCGGCGTGATTGCGCCGAACCAACGGAAACCGGTTACAGCGAGTAAATAGAGTGACCCGCTGAAAATGGTTACGCCGGTTAACAGTAGCCAAAAACTCCACTTAGGGATAGGGCGCCAACCGCTGAGTATTAACAGAGCGACCGCATGAACGAGATGATAAAGAACGCCAGTCTGCCAAGTTTGGGATGTCCCGAGACTCTCCAGATGGGCCCGAAGCAGATGGGCGCCGAATGCTCCCAAGGCAACGGCACAGAACCCGACTATAGCGGCCGTTTTTTTTGCGAACTGAGGATTGATCATAAATTGGGATGGCCAAGCGTAGCCTTCTGAGCAATAGGTAAGCTGCAGTCCAACGAATGGGAAGTTCTCAACGCCAAGGAAATTAGGCAGACTGCGCGTTCAGCAACATAGGGGATAAATGCATGAAGCACTTGATCGTTTTCTTGACTGTCGCTGTGCTATGTAAGCCGGCATTCACCCAAGAGGCGGAACCGCTCATTCAGCAGGCAGATCAATTCGAGAATCAAGGAGAAACCGAATCCGCCATCAAGGTATTAAAGCAAGCGGATAGCGCTTCTCCAGACAACCCCCAGATCGAGAAACGGTTGAGCAGACTGTATGCGCGGCAGATCCAGGAAATCTCGGACCAGGCAGCGAAACGAAGGGATGCCGAATTAGCGGTCGAGCTTGGCAAAAAAGCAGTCGCCAAGCTTCCGAATGATGCGCAAGCACACATCGCCCTCGCAGCGGCTTACGGCCAGATCTGTTGGTTCGTTGATGAAAAGTCGCGCGTGGAGTATTCGAAACAGATCTATCAACAAGTAACCAAGGGGTTGGAACTTGACCCGTCTAACGATTACGGCCATTTGATCCTGGCCCGCTGGAATTTTGAACTGGCGACGCTCAATCCAGTTCTCAAAGGAATCGCTGAACTGGTCTACGGGCAGATCCCGGCAGCCTCGACTCAGGCAGCGATTACCCATTTCAAAAAAGCGATCGAGCTCGCCCCCCAACGGATTATCCACCATGCGGAATTCGCCAAAGCTTTGGAAGCCCTGGGTGAAAAGGCCGAAGCCCGAGAAGAATGGACAAAGGTCACCCGACTTAAGGCGGTCGGTCCGCAAGATCGACTCTACCAAACGATTGCGAACCAGCATCTTCGCTCGGGATCGTTGGCGGGCTGAAGGAGGCTAGCGGCCGTACCGAAATCGGTTGCCCTCTCACTGGAGGCATGGGTCCCATAGGTCCTATGAGGCTCATGCGTCCGTTAGCCGCCAATACGCCATTAGCACTCGCTGCCGAATCGGTCGCGCACGCTCGGCGATCTTTCGCTGCCATCGGACGTACTCAGCACGGCCATCCGCCGTTTCGACGCGAATCGGGTCGAATCCGATCTCTTCCAGCTTGTACGGACTGGCGCGCATATCGATCTCGCGAGCAAATCGAGCCAGCTCAAAGGCGTCCGCCAAAAGCTCCGACTCAATCCAGGGAGCGATTTTATAGCAGAATCGATAGAGATCCATGTTCACGTGAATGCACCCCGATTGATCCATCTCGATGGTCGTTTCCCGGCGCAACGCGGTTTGATTGCGTTTTCGCGCTGGTTCGGTAAAAAACCGAAAGGCATCAAAGTGTGTGCAGACCAGGTCTTGAGAGTCAACGAACGAGACGATCTCTGGTCCCTCTAACCGGAGAGGCACTTCCGCATGGCGGATGGAATCCTGGCGATAGACCATCGCCCATTCGTGCAAACCGAAACAGCAAAAATTCGGCTCTCGCAGCGCGGTTCTCTCAAGGAAACGAACCGCCCAATCCAAGTATTCACGACGCGCGATGGGAAACGCAGCTAGTCTCCAACCACCGTCGGCACGTTCCCACAACTTCGGAGGTCCGGGCAAGTCCTCGATTCGCTCGGCCTCGATCGCCACATTCGGACCGGGAGACCATCGGGCCAATTGGGCCGGCCGAAACGAATAGTACTGAAAAAGAAAATCATAAACTGGGTGCTTGGCCTGACGTGATTTCTGATCGAGGTAAGGCTCAATCCAAGATTGTACCCGCCGCTCATGCAGCCAGGCTCGATGCTTCCAAAGATCCCGTGGCAGAACAATCGGCACGTCGGCAGCAGTGTTTCTCATCGGAGACGGATTATCATTAGCTGATCATCGTTTATCTACTACTCGCGGACCGAAGGTGAATCACGTTCTGCATGTACCTGTGCCCAGTCGAGTTCTTCCTCGATCTGATGAAAAGCATCGTCACCAATGTCACCTCGACTGCGCAATTCATCTAGAGCGCGACGCTCGGCGGCGATTGCCCGGCGTTGGATGGAGGCCAGTCCCGGCATCGCGCTCTCACTGGCTTGCTGGTCCTTGAGATCGTCGCTCAATCGAGCTTGATATTCTCGTCGGACAACCGCAGTTGTTTCCGACGGTTCCTGCCCATCGAGAATATTCAAAGCGGCGCACGTAATTTCAGCTCGCGCTAGCCGCACTTCGTCCTCCACGATTCGGTCATCGGCAAAGCTCAGTGCCGTCATCAAAGGGCGCAAGGTCAGACCCTGTAGAATCAACGTTCCAAGCACGACACAAGAAGCCGTAAAGAGCAGAAGATCGCGATACGGGAATACGTCGGGGAGAGCAAGTCCCGCTGCCAGAGTAACAATCCCTCGCATTCCGCACCACGAAATCATAATTCCTCCCTGAACGGTAGGAGGACTCACCCGGGGCGGGAGATGAACGCCAAAATGGCGGTTTTTCCAACGTACAACCGTGTTATAGGACATGACCCAGGCGATTCGGACCAGAATAGTCGTTCCGCAAACTGTGCCTCCAATCAGAAGGTAACGGGCCCATTCGGCCGGATTAAGCCGTTGCAGCAATGGCTTAAGTTGCAGCCCGACAAAAATGAAAATCAGAATATTGAGCACAAACACGATTACTTCCCAAACGGCGTAGGAAGGGATACGTAGTCGGGCAGCCAACTTGGCCGGAGCACTGCGAGCCAAGGTGATAGCATAACAAACCATCGTGATAATGCCGGACAAATGGAGTTGTTCGGCCAAGATCCAGACGATAAACACGGAGAGAAACTGAATCAGGACCGCTGGAGCCACTTCTCGAATTCTCGGAGAGACACGGAGGTAGAGGCGGGCCAGAAGTATACCGGCAAACACGCTGGCTACGCCTGCCAATACCAGAGACGGGATCGCGCTTACGAGCGTTCTGGTGGTGGTGACTCCGACGGCTGCGCGGTAAATGAGAAGAGCGCTGGCATCATTGAAGAGACTTTCACCTTCCAAGACCACGAGTACTCGATGGGGGGGACGTAACATCCGCAGAACCGCTGTTGCGGCGGATGCATCGGGTGGGGCAACAATTGCGCCCAGGGCAACCGCTGCCGGCCAAGGGATATCGGGCAGGAAGAACCGGACAACCAGTGCCACTGAAACAACGGTCAGTGCGACCGCGATCAAGGCGAGACCTGCCACCGGCCGCCAATTGTCCTTGAGATCGCGCAATGACGCGTCGTAGGCCGCGTCCAACAGGACCGGAGCAACAAAGAGAGCGAGCGTAAGCTGCGGGTCCAGCGTCAAATCCGGCACGTTGGGAGCAAAAGCCAGAGCAACGCCGAGCACAGCCAACAAGACTGGATATGGCATTTTCAACCGGCGGGCGACACTGGCCAAAAGGACGCCAACCAAAAGTAAGCCGATAATCAGTTCGAATTGCGCCACGGCTCGATTGGATTTTCTTAGCTCCGCTCCATCTCTTTGGCCAGATCCAAAGTTAAATCGGTAGCGACAGTTGCAAATCTCACCATGTAATCGCAAAAGCTAATGCCTGGAGACTATCAGATGTTTTCAATCTACTTCGCTGGTGAGTTGTTCAACGCTAAGCACTTGATCGGTAACTCTGCGCTAGCCGCAGCGATTGAACGACAGTCGAAGGGAGAATTTATCTGCCGATTGCCACAAGCCTTGGAACAACGAAGCAATTCGGCCCGGCAAATCCGGGACCAGGATCTGGAAACGCTTATCGATTGCGACATTGCGATCTTTAACTTCGACGGTACTGAGGTTGACTCCGGAACAGTGGTGGAGTTCATGGTCGCGAAATTCGCCGATATTCCTTCGCTCTTGTTGCGAACCGACTTTCGAAAAGGAGGCGACCAGGGAGAACATCCTTGGAATCTAATGATGAGCTATTACCCACGAACCCGCACCTGTTTGCTGGACTCGATCGGCCTTTATCAGGAAGCGCTAGCCAAGGGCGCGGACTACCATGAAGCAAGCTCGAGAATGCTCGAAAATATCGCGCATCGCGTGGTGGAAGAACTTCGTCTACTTCTCCAGGCGCCTCCTTATTTACCGGCTTCTTTGACTGGGCCAGTTTACGACTGGCTTGGGATGTTCGCTCAGTTTGAATTGCCCAATTCCGCTGAAAAGATCCGGATGGCCTTAAAAAACAAGAAGTCCAAAGGCCTGCTCAATTGACTGGCCTACCTGCATAGGATCAAGGTTGGCCGAGCCCAATCTGAGTCAACTGCATGCGTTACTTAATAGCTCCAGATAAATTCAAAGGGACTCTAAGCGCATGGGACGTCTGCGAAATTCTGGCTGCAGCGGTGCGCGCGCACGACCGCGGTGCGCAGATTGATCTAGCTCCGATCGCCGACGGAGGCGAAGGCACCGCCGAGCTCCTTGCCTCTCAGCTCGGAGCGGAGAGACGCTCAATCGCAACCGTAGACGCGCTGGGACGATCCATATCAGCCGAATTTTTTGTTCATCAAAACGAAGGCTTTACCGATATGAGTTCCGCATCCGGTCTATGGCGGATCGCTCAATCAGACCGTCACCCACTCGATTCGAACACTTTCGGTACCGGGTTAATCGTACGTCATCTTTGTGATCTTGGCATAAAACGAATCTCGATTGGCTTAGGCGGGAGCGCCACGGTTGACGCCGGATTTGGGTTGGCAGTCGCGGTCGGTTACTCTTTTCGCGACAAACAAGGGAATTTCATTTGGCCGGTTCCGTCGCGTTTTGCGGCGATTGAACACGTGAAACGGCCGGATATTAGCGACTGGCCGGAGGTCATCGGGCTCGCGGACGTGGAAACTCGATTGCTCGGCCCGGAAGGAGCCATCCACGTTTTCGGGCCGCAGAAAGGTCTCCGACCGGACGAGATAGAATCACTGGATCGAGAGCTCCGTCGTTTGGTCGACCGGGTTGAAGTTTCACTTGGAAGCAATCATTCGGAAACGATCCGATCTGGAGCCGCCGGAGGATTCGGTTACGGCATTTTGACATTCCTCCACGGCAAACTGGTTTCGGGTTTCGCAGAGGTTGCCCAACGTTTGCAATTGTCACAACGAATCTCAGCGGCCGATATTGTTATCACCGGAGAAGGCAAACTTGATCGTCAATCATTACAAGGGAAAGGCCCTTTCGGCGTCGCGGAGATCGCGCGACGAGCAAAAAAACCTACCTGGCTGATCGCCGGTACGATCGAGGATGCAGAACAGACCCAAGAACATTTCGACAGAGCTATTTCGGTCGTCAGCGAGTCAATTACATTAGAAACCGCACTGAAAGACCCAGCCGAAGCGCTTCGGCAACGAGCCGCTGCGTTTTGGGCGTAGGAGGGGATTTCACGGCTATCGCTTTGATCGAGCACGAGCAAGTCGCCGCTACCAGGCTCACAGATCCTGCCTTCGCAGGATCTGCCGTCTTCGCAGACTACGGCGCGCCCGAGCTCTGCGTTTGGCAAAAACCTGGGAGTTGGTCGCGACGTAGCCTTGGCGGAGTCGGGTTTCGCCATTCGTGCTACATTTCTGCGATGGCGCGCAAGATCCTTCACCTCGACATGGATTGCTTTTACGCGGCAATCGAGGTGCGCGACCATCCCGCGCTCGCTGGCAAGCCGGTTGCCGTCGGTGGAGCTCGCGATCAACGAGGCGTTCTCACCACCTGCAACTATGAGGCGCGGGAATTTGGGGTGCACTCTGCAATGCCAACTTTCAAAGCGTTGCAGAAATGTCCGCAGTTGATCGTGATGCCAACGCGTTTCGACGTCTATCGTCGCGAGTCCAATGTTATCCGGCAGATTCTCCTGAAGTTCAGCCCATGGATGGAACCGCTTTCGTTGGACGAAGCCTTCTTAGATCTATCGGAGCACCCCGGAGAGGCTTCGGCGGTCGCTGAAATCATTCGCCACCTGATTTTTCAGAAGACCGGTCTCACCGCTTCTGCTGGAGTGGCTCCCAATAAGATGCTGGCAAAGATCGCGAGCGATTGGAACAAACCGAATGGACAGTTTGAGATCAGAGAGGATCAGATCGACGAGTTTATGGTCGATCTTCCAGTTCGGCGCCTTTGGGGTATCGGCCCCAAATCCGCAGAGCGACTAGCCAAGCTAAACGTACATACTTGTGGCGACCTTCAGCGCTACTCCCGTTTTCAATTGTTCGAGGAATTCGGCAAATTTGGGCCCGAATTATACGATCTTTGTCGCGGAATCGATTCCCGAGCGGTAGAGCCGGATCGCATTCGTAAATCTCTGAGCAGCGAACGGACATTTTCGCGGGATCTGACCTCGGTTGCTCAGTGCGAAGCGAAACTGCCTGAACTGTTCGAAGACGTTATGACTGACCTGCAACACTCGGAGTATGCGGATCGAGTGCGCACGGTTTTTGTCAAGATTCGGTTTGCTGACTTTAGCCGGACCACGGTCGAACGAGCGGAACTGCCATTGACATTGGAAAGCTTTATCACGCTATTGCGCGAGGGCTTGAGTAGAAAAAAGGCGCACGTTCGCCTGCTCGGACTCGGCGTTCGGTTTCAGGAGCCGTCATTGGAGCCTGTCCAACAGCTGGATCTGCCCTGGTCGTAAGGTCAACCGCTAACACACGCGAATCAAGGATCCGCCTCTAGCCGTCTTTATTCGTGTCGATTCGCGTCCATTCGTGGTTGCAAAACAGTTCACTCCCCATGATCCACCGCTAATGCACGCTAACACGCGCGAATCAAGGATCCGCCTCTCGCCGTCTTTATTCGTGTCGATTCGCGTCCATTCGTGGTTGCAAAACAGTTCACTCCCCATGATCAACCGCTAATGCACGCTAACACGCGCGAATCAAGGATCCGCCTCTCGCCGTCTTTATTCGTGTCGATTCGCGTCCATTCGTGGTTGCAAAACAGCCCGCTCCCATGATCCACCGCCAATGCACGCTCATACACGCGAATCAAGCACCAGCCCCTAACCCGCGTTTGTTCGCGTCCATTCGTGGTTTTATCCTCAAACTTGGCATTCTCGCCAACCGTGACATGGTACGGCTATGATTTCGCCGTACGCTTTTCGTCCACGCGGGCGGTTGCTCGACTTCATGCGCCAGGTCGGGAATCCAGATCTGATTAACCTCGCGGCCGGTCTTCCCTCTGTTGAGTGCGTTCCCAAAGCCGCCCTCGAGGAGGCGTTTGCCGAGACTCTGCGCCACAACGCCGATGAAGCGCTCGGCTATCACACTCCAGACGGTGATCTCAGGCTCCGGGAAATCTTGGTCGAACGGTTCCAGCGACGTGGGATTCGGACGAGCGTGGACAAAATGGTGATTACCACGGGCTGCAGTCAGGCTCTGCATGGGATGATTCGCTTGCTCGCCCAGCCCGGAGACGTGGTTGCATGTGAGGCCCCCGCTTACTATGCAACACTGGAAATTTTGGGTGATCTGGGTGTCCGAGTTCTTCCCGTACCAGTCCGAGACAGCGAGGGAATCGATCTCGACCTGGTGCGGACTTTGTTTCATAGATTTCGCCCGAAGTTGTTTGTCATTTGCTCGACACTCTCCAACCCATCGGGATCGACCTTATCCAATGAAGCCCGGACTGACCTTGTCCAGATCTGCCGTGATTCGGGAACCCGGATTCTAGAAGATGAGATCTACGGTGAACTCTCGGAAATACCCGGTCTGAAGCCAATCCGTGCCTTTGATGACGGTTCTACCGTAGCGTACGTAACCAGCTTTTCTAAATCTGTGGCGCCCGGGCTGCGGATTGGTGTGTGTCTTCCGGGTGTAGATTCCGATTCGTTCGCGCTGCTGAAGTGCCAACAAGATATGCACTCGGCGACTCTTTGCGAGGTGGCGTTCCGGAACTATCTGGAGCGAGACGAACTCGATCGGCATCTCGAGTTCTTGCGCGCGTTCAATCGAAAACGCCGTGAGCTGGGCATTCGCATGATCCATGAATGTTTTCCCGAATCTACGCGAGTTTGGGAACCGGCCGGAGGATTTATGCTTTGGGTCGAACTACCGGCTGGCATTGACATTGAGCGCGTCTACCAACAAGCGATGGAAATGAACGTCGCATTTTGTCGAGGAGCAGTATTCTTCACTTCAGAAAACGAGCACGTGGGTACGATGCGCCTGAATTGTTCGCGACCGAACGAGGCCGCCTTGGTCAAAGGGCTCAAGATTCTTGGCCAGATAATGTCCTGATTCCCCCTATCGTATGTTCCGCCGATTCATGTTTCACGGAGTATATCTCCTACTCATTGCGTTCATTGCTGTGTTATACGATCCTCATTCCGGCAGATTTGGATTTAATCCGAACGCAAAATCCGGGTTGATCGCCGGAGGCATTTTTGCATTCCTCTCTTTTCTCTGGGCATTCTTCGATTCGCGTGGTGCAATTAGGGTCCCGGTGATCGGCGGACTAATTTCCACCGGTTTGCTCTGCATTCTGTTTCTGATCAGAGCAGTCCCCGCCTGGATTGAATATTTCCACGGCGACTCGGTCAAATGGTTCTCCGCTACCACAATCACTCTCATGATCTTTGGCAGCCTGCCTCTGTTCTTCGCCTGTCTGGAAGGGGTGCGCGACCGGCAGGCTTAAGGGTTACGAGTTGCGGGTTACAAGTTGCGGGTTGCAGGTTGCGCGGCGCGGTTGCCCGATCAATCGAACACGACCGTTTTATTAGCGTAACAAAGGACTCGGTGATCCAAATGCCAGCGAACCGCACGCGACAAAACGATTCTTTCCAGATCACGTCCCTTCTGAATCAAGTCTTCTAATTGGTCTCGGTGGGAGATCCTGGTGACATCTTGATCGATTATGGGGCCTTCATCCAAGATGTCGGTCACATAGTGGCTGGTGGATCCAATTAGTTTTACTCCCCTGGCAAAGGCCGCATGATACGGTTTCGCGCCGGTGAAGGCCGGTAGAAATGAGTGATGTACGTTAATGATTTTCCGCGGGTACTCTGCTACAAAAGCGGCAGATAAGGCTGTATTCTTCATGAGGGAGCTTCTGTTCAGAATAATAGCAGACTGACCGGAAAACCTCGTTCCCAAAACTTGCAACTTTGGCTAATCCGGACGTGTAGTTGGAAGAATGGATTCTTCCTTGTCCGATCATGCGAACCTTATTCGCAACTGCACTCGTAATATCCGCCAAATCTGTAGAGTAGGCGGATTGGCCGTTGCGATCTTCTTCTCTAACCATCTGCAGGCCGAGCCATTGGGACCCCAAAGCACACCGCTTTGGCTCCGGTATCCGGCGATTTCTCCCGACGGGAAAAACATCGCTTTCAGCTTTGAAGGCCACGTTTTTATAGTTCCTTCCGCCGGAGGCGTCGCACAACCGCTCACCGCGGGTTCGGCTCACGATACTTCCCCGGTCTGGTCGCCGGACGGTAAATTGATCGCCTTTGCCTCTGATCGATATGGCCATTACAACATTTTTCTCGTTAGTGTGGAAGGAGGTCCTACCCGACGCCTTACTTCTTATTCGACCGACGATACGCCGACCGGATTCACCCCAGATGGAAAGTACGTGGTCTTCAGTGCTCACCAGATGCAGTCCGCGAAAAGCTCCCAATTCCCGAGTCGGGCGGTGTCCGAACTTTATAAGGTATCAATCGAGGAAGGACATGAACCGGAAATGATCCTAACGACGTCTGCGCTCAACGCGCAATACGATCGGGCCGGGCAACGTCTGCTTTACGAAGATAAAAAAAGTTACGAAAACCTTTGGCGCAAACATAATACCTCCTCATTTGCCCATGATATCTGGCTCTTCGATGCTCGTTCCGGTGATCATTCCAAGCTGACCAGCTATGCCGGTGAGGATCGAAATCCGGTGTGGGCGCCGGACGAAAATTCATTCTTCTATTTGTCCGAGCAAAGTGGGTCTTTTAATATCTGGAAACTTCCAGTGAACGGCGCAGAGAAGGCTACTCCGCAACAGGTCACTCATTTGGAAAAGAATCCGATCCGGTTTCTGTCGGTCGCGCAAAACGGTGATCTTTGCTTTGGTTACGATGGCGAGATCTACGTTTTGCCACACGGAGCGACCGAGCCGGCCAAAGTCAAGATTCGGATTGCAGTGGCGGGAAATGCTCCCGACCGGCAACAAACGCACTTGAATGACGGTGTCACCGAAATTGTCGTGAGTCCGAATGGCAAAGAAATTGCCTTTGTGGTCCGTGGTGACGTGTACGTCGCATCGATTGAACACGGCGACACGAAGCGGATTACTAACACGCCCGGCCAAGAGCGCAATCTCAGTTTCAGCTACGACGGACGGAAACTGATTTTCGCAGCGGAGTACGATAAACCTTGGAGCCTGTACGAAGCCAGCATCGTCCAGCCAAAGGACAAGGAGCCGTATTTCTTCAATTCGACGGTCATCGACGTACATCCGATCCTGGAGAATGGACAAGAAAACTTTCTCCCCGAATATTCGCCGGACGGAAAAGAGGTCGCTTACGTGGAGAATCGAGCTGCCATTAAGGTGCTCAATCTGGAGTCGAAGCAAACCCGGCTAGTTCTTCCCGGAGACCGGACTTACTCCTACTCCGACGATGACCTATGGTTTGATTGGTCGCCGGACAGCAAATGGATACTGACGACGGTTCTGCAAACGGGCCGTTATTCGCGCGAAATCGGACTGGTCGACGCCAGCGGAAACCAAGCGGTGGTCAATCTCACCAAGAGCGGTTACCAAAGTATTCAGCCACTCTGGGCGCAAGCCGGAAAATCGATGATCTGGCTATCCGACCGCTATGGTCTTCACGGGGATGACGGAAACGAAGGCGATCCTCAGTACGATGTTTATGAAACGTTTTTTACTCAGGACGCGCTCAATCGATTTCGTTTATCCCCAGCGGAATACGAGATCCTGAAAGCGAACGAGGACAAAGCAAAAAAGAAAAAAGAAGAAGAAAAGAGCAAGGAAGAGAAGGAGAAAAATCAGGCGACCGCTCAAGCTTCGGCGAAAGAAACCGAGACCGGCAAAGAGGACGAGAATCAACCGCCCAAGCTGGAACCAATCAAAATTGACCTAAATAGAATTGAAGATCGGACCGTGCGGCTGACTCTAGCATCGAGCCGTATCAGCGATGCTGCTCTAAGCAAAGACGGCGAGCAGTTGGTTTATCTGGCAAAGAGCGACAAAGGTTTCGAAGTCTGGCTGCTCAAGCCGCGGGCAAAAGAGTTAAAACGTTTGGGGGAAATTGAGGCGGCACAGAAAGAATTTGGTGAGTTACCTCGAGAACTCCTCTTTGATAAAGAGGAGAAGAATGCATTTGTCCTGGTCGACGGACACATTCGGAAAGTGGATTTGGCAGCAGCGAAGATCGAGCCGGTTAAGTTTGATGCTGAAAAAGAGATCGATGGTGCCGCGGAGCGGAGCTATTTGTTCGAACATATCTGGCGGCAGATGAAAGAGAAATTCTACGTCTCCGACATGCAAGGTGTACAATGGGATCACTATAAAACGGTCTACGCCCGGTACCTTCCGTTTATCACCGACGACCGTGACTTTGCCGAGATGACGAGCGAAATGCTGGGAGAACTCAATGCCAGTCACACCGGTTGCCATCTGATGCCAAGTAGCAACGGCGATCAGACCGCATCGCTCGGAGCTTTCTTCGATCAGAACTATCACGGACCCGGTATTAAAATCGAAGAGGTCATTGAGCAAGGGCCACTTAGTCAAACCGATCCTCCGCTCCGAGAGGGAATGATCGTCGAGAAAATTGATAGTCAGACCATCAATGCCGGCACCGCCATTAGTCCGCTCTTAAATTTCAGGGCAGGCAAGCCTACGGCGCTCAGCATTTTCGATCCAGCCAAGAACAACCGCTTCATTGTGACCGTGAAGCCAATCGCGTTGCGCGAATTGGAAGCGCTGCTATACGAGCGCTGGGTTAAGCAACGTCGAGAATTAGTGGACAAGCTGAGCAACGGCACAATCGGTTATGTGCATGTCCGCGGAATGGTTGATGAATCGTACCGGGATACAGTTTCCGAGGCGCTCGGCCGGCAGGTCGACAAAAAAGCGCTCATCGTAGATACCCGCTGGAATCCCGGTGGCGACCTGCATGACATGCTAGCCACATTCCTTAGCGGGAAGAAATACCTCCAGATGGTTCCCCGCGGTCAACCTCTCGGCTGGGATCCGGATCGAAAATGGTACCGGAAATCCGTACTCATCGCCAATGAAGGAAACTATTCTGACGGAATGCTTTTCCCTTGGTTATACAAACATTTCCAAATTGGCAAAGTGATCGGGATGCCGGTCAACGGGACCGGTACCGCAGTCTGGTGGGAAATCCTGCAAGACCCGGCGCTGGTCTTTGGCATTCCCGAAGTGGGCATTCGGGATGAACAGGGCAATTTCATGGAAAAGACTCAAGTCGATCCGGATATTCAGGTGATGAATGATCCGAAGAGTACGGGCGAAGGACGTGACCTCCAACTCGAACGCGCCGTCGCCGAGTTGATGAAAGAAGACGGAACGAGCGCCTCGCGCTAGAACGTTCATTTGAAGCTCATGCTGTCACTCTTCCCTCTACAAGCCAATCAGCGATTATTGCATTGGCTTGTTGTGCTTGGCTCGTTGATGGTTGGGGCGCTCCTCAGCATCTCTAATGCTCAATCGAACGAACCGCTCGGACCGAATTCGGAGCCGCTTTGGTTGCGCTATCCCTCGATCTCTCCGGATGGAAAGACGATCGCGTTCAGTTTCGAAGGCCATCTCTTTCTGGTCCCAGCAAACGGAGGGCTAGCTCAACCGCTGACGGCCGGTCCGGCGCACGATACCGGACCGGTCTGGTCCCGGGATGGCAAGTCGATAGCTTTCGCCTCAGATCGATACGGCCATTATGACGTTTATCTGGTGAGCGCCGAAGGCGGCGAGGCTCGGCGGCTTACCACTTACTCAAGCGATGCGATCCCGACAACTTTTACCCCGGACGGCAAATTCGTCGTTTTTAGCGGACATCGCACGGTTTCCGCAAAGGGTTCGAGATTTCCGAACCGTCGATTTCCGGAATTGTACAAAGTATCAATCGAAGGGGGCAGGCAACCGGAGATGATTCTTACCACCCCTGCCCTCAATGCGCAGTTTGATCGGGCAGGCCGACGCCTCGTTTACGACGACCAGAAGAGCTACGAAGACCTGTGGCGAAAACACATCACTTCCGCCTTCGCACATGACATCTGGCTATTCGATGTCGCATCCGGGAACCATACCAAACTCACCAGCTATGCCGGCGAAGACCGTAACCCGGTCTGGGCACCGGACGAGAACTCCCTCTTTTATCTCTCGGAGCAAAGCGGCTCGTTGAACGTTTGGAACCTCCCGCTGAAAGACGGGCAAATCGGGACTCCGAAACAAGTTACTCATTTCGAAAAGAATCCTGTCCGATTCCTCTCTACATCGAACGCTGGCGATCTCTGTTTTGGATTCGACGGCGAGATCTATGTGCTCCGAGCAAATTCTGACAATCCGACGAAAGTGCAGCTGCGGATCGCGGTCGCCGACAGCGGACCGTTACAGCGAAATACCGCGATGAATGAAGGCGCGACGGAGATAGCGCTTAGCCCAAACGGGAAGGAGATTGGATTTGTAGTGCGCGGTGATGTGTACGTCGCCTCGATCGAGCACGGAGATACCAAACGGATCACCAACACTCCCGGCCAAGAGCGTAATCTCTGTTTCAGCGCCGACGGACGGAAGTTGCTTTTCGCGTTTGAGCAAAACGGCCCCTGGAGCTTGTACGAAGCGAGCATCGTTCAACCGAAGGACAAAGAGCCGTATTTTTTTGACGCCACGGTAGTCGATGTTCATCCGATCCTGGAAAATGGCCAAGACAACTTTGCACCGAAATACTCACCTGATGGTAAAGAAGTCGCCTATTTGGAAAATCGGACGACGCTGAAAGTCCTGAATCTCGATTCCAAACAAACGCGCACCATCCTGCCGGGTGACCGCAACTACTCGTACGTTGATGGCGACCAATGGTTCGATTGGTCTCCCGACGGCAAATTTTTTTTGGTAACCTTTCTTCAAGAAGGACGCTATTCCCAAGAGGTCGGTCTGATCAGTGCGGACGGTAAACAAGCACTCACTAACTTGACACAGAGCGGCTATGAATCTGAACGGCCCGTCTGGGCCCAGAACGGAAAGTCAATGATTTGGTCGACTGACAAGTACGGTTTGCATGGAGACGGAAGCGGCGCCTTTCAGAGCGACGTACAGGAGATGTTCTTTACGCAGGAGGCATACGATCGTTTTAATCTTTCGCCGGCCGAGTACGATATTCTCAAAGCAAAGGAGGAGGAGGAAAAGAAGAAGGAAGGCGGCAAAGAAGCCAAGCCGGAGGGAGTGAAAGATCAGAGCCCGACGCCGGAGCCGAGTCCAAAAATCGGACCGGTGAAAATCGACCTGGAAAACCTCGAGGACCGCACTGCTCGGTTAACGCTTGCGTCCACCAGGCTAGCTGAGGCCGTTCTCTCTAAGGATGGCGAGCATCTCCTTTATTTGGCAAGAAGCGACAAAGGTTTTGATCTCTGGGGCTTAAAGCCGCGCGAGAAAGAACTGAAACGATTAGCCCAGTTCGAGGCTGCGGAAGTCGAAGGCGTCGGCTTCAATTTTCCCCAACAGCTCGCACTCGATAACGAGGGTAAGAACGCGTTCGTTTTGGTGAACGGCCACATTAACAAAGTCGAAATCGCGACCAGTAAAATGGAACCGGTGAAGTTTACCGCCGAGAAGGAGATCGATGCGGCCCGCGAGCGCGCCTACTTTTTCGAACATATGTGGCGCCAAATGAAGGAAAAGTTCTACGACGTAAACATGAACGGCGTGGATTGGGACTACTACAAGGATGTCTATGCACGGTTTCTTCCTTACATTACGGACAATCGCGATTTTGCCGAGATGATGAGCGAGCTGCTGGGCGAGCTGAACGCGAGCCATACCGGCTGTCGCTTTTATCCCCACGGCGGCGATCAGACCGCGTCACTCGCAGCATTCTTCGATCAAAGCTACCAAGGTCCCGGTCTGAAGATCGAAGAACCGATTGAGAAGGGCCCATTGCTTAAAGCGGGGGTCGAGATCCAGCCTGGGATGATCATTGAAAAGATCGACGGGAATGTGCTGGCGCCGGGTGCCGACATCAGCCCACTTTTGAATTTCAAAGCGGGTAAACCGATTCTGTTGAGTATTTTTGATCCGATAAAAAACCTCCGATTTGATGCTCGGATCAAACCGATCAGCCTCAGTGCTGAGGAAGAATTGCTTTACGAACGCTGGGTGAAGAAACGGCGCGAGCTGGTCGATAAATTGAGTAACGGTACGATTGCGTACGTGCATGTTCGCAACATGACTGACCCGAGCTATCGCGATGTCTTTTCCAACGCACTTGGGCGCGGCGTTGCGAAGAAGGCGCTCATTGTCGATACCCGCTTTAATCCGGGCGGAAACTTGCACGACCAACTGGCTACCTTTCTGGACGGCAAACCGTATTTGCGGATGGTGCCGCGCGGCCAATTCATCGGGTGGGAACCCAACCGAAAATGGCAACGCCAAAGCGTCGTCTTGGGTTGTGAAGGCAATTATTCGGACGGGATGCTATTCCCTTGGCTATATAAACATTTCCAAATCGGCAAGTTTATCGGAATGCCGGTTCCTGGAACGGGCACGTCAGTCTGGTGGGAGTTTCAGCAAGATCCCACCCTGTTGTTCGGGATTCCAGAGATTGGCCGGGTGGATGCGGAAGGTCGTTCAATGGAGAAGACTCAAGTCGAACCTGACATCGAAGTCATGAACGATCCCAAGAGCGTCGCTGAAGGTCGCGATCCACAGATCGAGCGTGCCGTTACCGAACTCATGAAAGAGACTGAGCGTCGTTAGCGATCTCGCCCGCCAGGCGCGCCTCTTCTCGCTTTTCCCGGCAGATCATGCCGCATATCGACGCGCGCGGCTGCCGGCCGGCTAGCGGTTTAACTCTGCGGCCTCGCGGCCCAAGAATTTGGTTGAAGCCCTTGGTATTCCGCTCTAGCTTCCCGGCTCGTTTTCGAGGAGTTATAGCTCAATTGGTTAGAGCGCCGCCCTGTCACGGCGGAGGTTGCGGGTTCGAGCCCCGTTAACTCCG
>Ga0209647_1001010_pt1 | contig 25033 bp, 19 predicted proteins | sample GraSoi_2013_60cm_FD_185827 | JGI IMG/M metagenome (GOLD analysis project Ga0209647, IMG submission 185827) | Grasslands soil microbial communities from the Angelo Coastal Reserve, California, USA - Sample 9_17_2013_60cm (SPAdes) (version 2) | ecosystem: Environmental > Terrestrial > Soil >... | reverse complement strand
CGAGGATTTTTGCCGCCGCCTCATCGGCGGAAATCCCTGTTGTATCAAGCAGTTGAGCGTCGTCCAGACGCTTCAGTGGCGCCACCGGGCGATTCATATCGCGTTCATCCCGGATGCGTAATTCCTTCACAACGTCGCCTATTATGGCAGACATTCCTTTTTGGATCAACTGCTTAAGCCTTCTCTCGGCGCGCGCTTCCACGCTCGCGGTGAGGAATATCTTGAGGCTGGCGTCGGGGAAAACAACCGAGGCCATATCACGCCCATCGCAAACCAGGCCAGGAGCCTGCCGAAAGTCGCGCTGACGCTGCAGCAAGGCCTCGCGCACCAACTGCAAAACAGCCACCACGGATGCGCTCTGGCTGATCGCCTCGGTGCGGATATCGTCGCTAACGTCCTGGCCCGAAAGCAGAATCTTGTCGCCATCGAAACGAATATCCAGGCGGCGCGCAAGCTGGGCAACACGCGGCTCATCGTTCAAAACGATGCCTTGGCGGATGGACGCCAGCGCTGCCAGACGATACAGGGCGCCGCTATCGAGGTAATGAAACCCCAATTCCGTCGCGACGCGCTGGGCGACCGTCCCTTTACCGGAGGCAGTAGGGCCATCAATGGCAATAACCGGTGCGGGCGATGAACTCATGTAACGGGATGTCCTTAACGGGTGATGCTGGCGAAAGCGGCGAAATAATCGGGGAAGGTCTTGGCCACGCAGCCGGGATCGTTGATCGTGACCGGCACGCCGCCCAAGGCCACCAGCGAAAAACACATGGCCATGCGGTGATCGTCGTAAGTATCGATCGCGGCATTGGCAATCAATTTTTGCGGCGGTGTAATGCGGATGAAATCGGCACCCTCTTCCACCGCGGCGCCGACCTTGCGCAATTCGGCGGCCATGGCCGCGATGCGATCGGTTTCCTTGACCCGCCAGCTGGCGATATTGCGGATGGTGGTGATGCCCTCGGCGAACAGGGCCAGCATGGCGATGGTCATGGCCGCATCCGGAATGTGGTTGAGGTCGGCGTCGATGGCGCGCAACTTTCCAGCGGCCGAGGCTTCGATCCAGTCGTTGCCCATCGAAATTTTTGCTCCCATCTGCACCAGAGTCTCCGCGAAGTGCACATCGCCCTGAATGCTACCGCGGCCCACGCCCTGGACGCGCACCGGCCCACCGGCGATGGCGCCGGCCGCCAGAAAATACGAGGCGCTCGACGCATCGCCCTCGACTGCGACTTCGCCGCCACTTCGATATGAGGCGTTAGCGGGGATGACGAACTCATGCCAGCCCCGGTGCTCGACCGCGATGCCGAAGCGCGCCAGCAGATTGAGGGTGATCTCGACATAGGGCTTCGAGATCAGTTCACCGATAACCTCGACCGTGATCTCGCGTTTCAGCAGCGGCAAGGTCATCAGCAGCGCCGACAGGAACTGGCTGGACACATCACCACGCACTTTCACGCGCGCCACCGCGCGCGGCTGCAAGGGCCGGATGTCCAGCGGCGGATAGCCCACATTGTGCAGGTAATGGATACACGCCCCCAGTTCGGCGAGGCCGTCGACGAGATCGCCGATCGGACGCTCGTGCATGCGTGGCACGCCGCTGAGCGTGTAATGCCCCTGCTGGAACGCGAGGGCGGCGGTCAGCGGGCGGAAGGCGGTGCCGGCATTGCCCAGGAACAAAGCGGCCTCGCGAACCGGAAAACGACCGTCGCAACCGTTCACCTGGAAATCCTGTCCGCCCAGCGCCTTGATGCCGACGCCCAGTTTGCCCAGCGCCGCCAGCATCACTTCGGTATCGTCGGACTTGAGCAGATTGCCGACCACGGTATTGCCGTCGCCGAGCGCCGCCAGCAGCAAGGTGCGATTGGAGATGCTTTTCGAACCCGGCAGGATGACCGTGCCGCCGGCGTGCCGCAAGGGACCCAGGGCCAGTATGTCAGGACGAGCTGCCGTCACGCGGATGCATCCCGGAAATGATCCAGCTCGCCGGCCAGCCAGTGTTCGCGCGCCAGCCGGGCGCGCTGCATCAGCGCATCGATGGCGGCACTGTCGCCGGCGGCGATGGCGTCGCGCAGTGCGCCGGCATGTTGCAGATAGCGGTCCATTTCGGCGACCAGCGCCGCACGATTATTGAGGGCGATATCGCGCCACATTTCCGGCGAGGAGCCGGCAATGCGCGTGAAATCGCGGAAGCCGGAAGCGGCAAAGGAAAACAGGCTGCGCGCATTGGCGCAAATTCATCGACTAGGGCGAAGGCCAGCATATGCGGCAAATGGCTGACCGCCGCGAAAATTTCATCGTGCGCACCCGCCGTCATCTCGACCGCACGCGCACCGCAGGCCTGCCATATCGCTTTCACCCGATTCACGTCCGCGGCGCGATTTTCGGCCAGCGGCGTCAGCACCACGGTGCGGCCCTCGAACAACTCCGAGGCGGCGGCGGCCATGCCGCTGTGCTCGCGGCCGGCAATCGGATGCGCCGGCACAAATTGCCGAACGCGTTCGCCCAATGCAGCGCGCGCAGCGGCGGCCACATCCTGCTTGGTGCTGCCGACATCGCTGATCACGGTAGCGGCCTGAAGGTGCGGGGCAATAGCCGCCAGCACCGTGGGCAATTGCCGCACCGGCACCGCGAGCAGGACCATATCCGCATCGCGCACTGCGGCAGGATCGCCGACCGCATCGATGGCGCCGCGGCGCAGCGCCTCGTCGAGATTGGCCGCATCGCGATCGATACCGGTGATGGCGGCGGTCGGCCAGGCGTTGCGCAGCGCCAGCGCGACCGAGCCGCCGATCAGGCCGAGACCAATGATGACAATGCGTCGTTCCATCTAAATATCAAGCTCCAGCATTGGCGCGGATTTCCAGCCATTTTTGCCCGGAAACCCGCGCCAATGCTGGACTCTCATTTTTTGCGCTTCAGTCATGCAGTGCCTGTGCAAGCGCCTTCAGAAAGCGTGCATTCTCGGCTTCGGTGCCAATCGAGATGCGCAGATACTCCGGCATGCCGTAGCTGGCAATGGGGCGCACGATCACGCCCTGCTTGAGCAGCTTCTGAAATATGGGGCCGGCCGAATTTTCCCCGACCGCGACCTTGACGCACACAAAATTGCCGAACGACGGAATGTAGCCAAGGCCCAGTTGCTTGAAGCCTGCAATCATCTGCGCCATGCCGCGCTGATTGGTATCGAAACCGCGCGCCAGGAATTCCGCATCGTTCAAGGCCGCGGCGGCCGCGGTCAAGGCCAGCTGATTGACATTGAAGGGCTGGCGCACGCGATTCATCAGGCCGATCACTTCGGCATTGCCGAGACCATAGCCCACACGCAATCCCGCCAGGCCATAGGCCTTGGAGAAGGTGCGCGAGACGATCAGATTGGGCATCCCGCGTATCCAGCCGGCGGTATCGGCGCGCAAATGCGGCGGCAGATACTCGGTATAGGCCTCGTCGATCAGCACCAGCACCCGCGCCGGCACGCGCGCGAGTGCGGCGCGCAGCACGGCCGGGTCGATGAAGGTGCCGGTGGGATTGTTCGGGTTGGCGATGAACAGCAGCTTGGTGTTCGGTTCAATGGCTGCGAGCATGGCCTCCAGATCGTGACCGAAATTTTTCGCCGGCACCTCGATGCCGCGCGCGCCCATCGCCTTGACCACCAGGGGATAAACCGCAAAGGCGTGCTGCGCGTAAACAGCGGATTCGCCGGCGGTGAGAAAGGTGCGCGCCGCCAATTCGAGGATATCGTTGGAGCCATTGCCGAGCACGATATTGTCGTGCTGGACACTGAATTTTTGCGCAATGACGGCTTTCAGCTCAAAGCCGTTGCCATCGGGATACAGCGCCAGTTCCGGCAGCAATCGCTGCATGGCGGCCAGCGCTTTCGGGCTGACACCGAGCGGGTTTTCGTTCGAGGCCAGCTTGATGATATCGGCCGGATTCAGGCCAAGTTCGCGCGCCAGTTCGGAGGTGGGCTTGCCGGGTTGATAGGGCGCGATATCGCGGATGTATTCGGGGGCGAGTTCACTCAGATTCATTGCAGACAGCTTTCGATTGATTCCTGGCGCGCCAGGACAGGCAGAAACGGGATTGACAGGACCGCCGGGCTACAACACCGCAACAGGATAGGAGCCGAGGACCTTCACATAGCCGGCGATCTTTTCGACCTCTTGCAAGGCGGCGGCGACATTGGCATCGGCGTAATGGCCGTCGATATCGACAAAGAACAGATATTCCCAGACCGCGATCTTGGAAGGCCGCGATTCGAATTTGCTCATCGACACCCCGCGCGTGGCAAATGGGGTGAGCATTTCGTAAACCGCGCCGGCGCGATTGGCCGCCGACAGCACCAGGGAAGTCTTGTCCCTGCCCGAGGGCTTGGGATCGTAATTGCCCAGCACCAGGAAGCGCGTGGTGTTGTTCGGTTCGTCCTCGATGTTCGAAGCGAGAATGGTCAGGCCGTAATGCTGCGCCGCCATCTCGCCGGCAACCGCCGCCGATCCCGGTTCCAGCGAGGCACGGCGCGCGGCCTCGGCATTCGAGGCCACGGAAATGCGTTCGGCATGCGGCAGATTGGCGTTCAGCCATTCATGGCATTGCGCCAGCGACTGTCCATGCGAAAACACGCGCCTGATATCGGCAAAGCCGGCCTTGTCGATGATGCTCTTCGACATCAGATGATGATGGATGCGCAGCAATACTTCGCCGCAGGTCTTGAGCGGCGTCTGCGGCATCAGGTCGAGTGAGCGGCCGACCGCACCTTCCGTCGAGTTTTCCACCGGCACCACGCCGAAATCGGCGGCACCCGATTCCACGCTGCGATAGACCTCGTCGATGCTCACGCAGGGCTGGGTATCGGCGCTCTCGCCGAAATGCTTGATCGCCGCACGCTCGCTGAAGGTGCCCGCCGGTCCCAGGTAAGCCACCGTGATCGGCCGCTCCAGCGCCAGGCAAGCCGACATGATTTCGCGGAACAGGCGCGCCATCACCTCGTCCGGCAGGGGCCCCTCATTGATCGCCATGATGCGGCGCAACACCTCGGCCTCGCGCTCGGGGCGATAGGCCTGGCCGATTTTCAGCGAGCCGACCTTGCGCGCCAGCGCGGCGCGGGCATTGAGGTTGCCCAGGATGACTTTGTCCAGTGCATCGATTTCATTGCGCAGACTGCTCAAGTCCGCAGAATTATCCGGACTGGTGTTGATGGCTTTATCGGTCATATCGGCGCTCTCGCAGGCGCGGGGGGTTGCAACAATTGTGCAGAAAGGGACGTTGACGGCGGTGCAGCAGCAGATTCATTAAACCCGAAATTCCGCGCGCCCGCTATGCATGCCGCTGCCGGAATGCCTGCATATAATTCACGAGGGCTGCTACGCCGTCGATGGACATCGCGTTATAGATCGAGGCACGCAGGCCACCCACGGCACGATGGCCCCTCAGCTGCGACAACCCCAGCGCCTCGGCGCCTTGCAGAAATTCGGCGTCCAGCGCATCGCTGCCGAGCCGGAACGGCACATTCATGCGCGAACGATCGGCACGCGCCACCGGGCATTGGTAGAAACCGCCGCTGGCATCGATTGCCCCGTAAAGCAGCGCAGCCTTGGCAATATTGTGTTTTTCCATGGTCGCCACCCCGCCCTGCGCCTTCAACCATTTGAACACCAGCCCGGCCAGGTATACGCCCCAGGTATTGGGCGTATTGAACATCCAGCCATTCTTGGCCTGCAGGCTGTAATCGATGAAGCTGGGGCAATGCGGGTGCGGCTTGCCGAGCAGATCCTCGCGCACGATCACCAATACCAGGCCGGAAGGGCCGATGTTTTTTTGCGCCCCGGCATAGATGCAGCCGTAACGCGATACATCGATGGTGCGCGACAGGATATGCGAGGACATGTCCGAGACCAGGGGCACGCCGAAGTCCGGCGGCGCGGCGGTGAAAGGCATCTCCACGCCGTGAATGGTCTCATTGGTGCAGATGTGCAAATAGGCCGCGTCGCTTCGCACCTGCCATGCCGCAACATCCGGAACGTAAGTGAAGTGCCGGTCCTCGGCGCTGGCGGCAACCCGCACTTCGCAGTACTTCCTTGCTTCCGCGATGCCCTTGGTCGACCACGTGCCGGTGTTGACGTAATCCGCCTTGGCGCCGCCGCGCAGCAGATTCAGGGGTACGGCGGCGAACTCGCCGATACCGCCGCCCTGCAGAAACAAAATCTTGTAGTTGGCGGGAATCGCCAGCAACTCGCGCAGATCGTTTTCGGCCTCGGCCGCGACCGCCATGAACACCTCGCCGCGATGGCTCATTTCCATCACGCCCATGCCGGTGCCGCGGAAATCGAGCAACTCGGCCTGCGCCTGTTTCAGCACTTCGTCAGGCAGCGCGGCCGGACCCGCCGAAAAATTGATTGCGCGATGGACCACGTCGGTGATTTTCTTGATGGCGGATCGGGTGAATTCAGGCAGGCTTATGCGGCCGGTTCGGTTTCGTCTTCATCCGTTTCGACGATCTTCTGCAGGCCGGACAGTTTCTGTCCGTCATCCAGCTTGATCAGGGTCACGCCCTGGGTGGAGCGGCCCATTTCGCGAATCTGCTTGACCTTGGTACGGATCAGCACGCCGCCGGTGGTGATCATCATGATCTCGTCTTCCGGACGCACCAACACGGCAGCCACTACACGACCGTTGCGCAGCGAGGTCTGGATGGCGATCATGCCCTGGGTGCCGCGACCATGACGGGTGTATTCGGCGATCCGGGTGCGCTTGCCGTAGCCGCTTTCGGTCGCGGTCAGCACCGTCTGCTGCTCGTCCTCGGCCACCAGCATGGCGATGACCTTGCCCCCCTTGGCGAGGTTCATGCCGCGCACGCCGCGGGTATCGCGACCCATGGAGCGCACATCGCTTTCCTCGAAGCGAACCGCCTTGCCTTCATCGGAAAACAGCATCACATCGCATTTGCCGTCGGTCAGGGCCACGCCGATCAGGTTGTCGCCTTCATCGAGCGCGATGGCGATGATGCCGGCCTTGCGCGGATTGCCAAAATCGGACAGCGCGGTTTTCTTGACGGTGCCGTCGGCAGTGGCAAAGAACACAAACTTGTCGTCGACGAAATCCTTGACCGGCAATACGGCAGAAATCTTTTCATCCGGCTGCATCTGCAGCAGGTTGACAATCGGCTTGCCGCGCGAGGCGCGAGAGCCCTGCGGAATCTCGTAAACCTTGACCCAGTAGACGCGACCCTTGTTGGAGAAGCACAGCACGTAATCGTGGGTGTTGGCGATGAACAGGGTCTCGATGAAATCGTCTTCCTTCATCGCCGTCGCCTGCTTGCCGCGGCCGCCGCGCTTCTGCGCGCGGTAGTCGTCGACCGGCTGGTACTTGATATAGCCGGCATGCGACATGGTCACGATCACTTCTTCCTTGGCGATCAGGTCTTCCATCGACATCTGCTGGCCGTTGATCACGATCTCGGAGCGGCGCTTGTCGCCAAACTTGTCCTTGATCTCCTTCAGTTCGCCGGCAATGATCGCGGTGACGCGTTCCGGTTTGGAAAGAATGTCCAGCAAATCGGTGATGCGCTCCATCACTTCCTTGTATTCGGCAACGATCTTGTCCTGCTCGAGGCCGGTCAGGCGTTGCAGCTGCATTTCCAGGATGCGCTGCGATTGGATATCCGACAGGCGGTAGCCTTCGTTGTGCAGGCCGAACTCCTTGGGCAGACCCTCGGGGCGATAAGCCTCGATCTGGTTGGCCGCGGATGCACGCTGCAGCATTTCCTCGACCAGCTTGGAACGCCATACCTTGCCCATCAGCTTGGTCTTGGCCTCGCCCGGGGTCTGCGCAGATTTGATCAACTCCACAATCTCGTCGACGTTCGACAGGGCAACCGCCAGGCCTTCGAGAATATGACCGCGGTCGCGCGCCTTGCGCAATTCGAACACGGTGCGTCGCGTCACCACTTCGCGGCGATGGCGCAGGAAGGCCTCGAGGAACTGCTTGAGACTCAACAGTTTCGGCTGGCCGTCGACGATCGCGACCATGTTCATGCCGAAGGTGTCCTGCATTTGCGTCATCTTGTAGAGGTTGTTCAGCACGACCTCGGGGACTTCGCCACGCTTCAGTTCAATGACTGCGCGCATGCCGGATTTGTCGGACTCGTCGCGCAGATCCGCGATACCTTCGATCTTCTTGTCGCGCACCAGCTCGGCGATCTTGACCAGCAGGGAGGCCTTGTTCACCTGGTAGGGCAGCTCGTCGATGATGATCGCCTGGCGGCTGCCCTTCTCGATCTGCTCGAAGTGGGTGCGGGCGCGCATCACCACGCGGCCGCGCCCGGTACGATAGCCGTCGCGCACGCCGTCGGTGCCGTAAATAATGCCGGCAGTGGGGAAATCCGGCGCCTTGACAATATCGATGAGCCGGTCGATATCGATATGCGGGTTGTCCAGCACCGCCAGGCAGGCGTCGCACACATCCGTCATATTGTGCGGCGGGATATTGGTGGCCATGCCGACGGCGATGCCACCGGAACCGTTGACCAGCAAATTCGGGAACTTGGCCGGCAACACCAGCGGCTCATGTTCGCTGCCGTCGTAGTTGGGACCGAAATCGACGGTGTCGCGATCCAGGTCCTCCAGCAATTCCACGGCGATTTTCGCCATGCGGATCTCGGTATAGCGCATCGCCGCCGCGTTGTCGCCGTCGATCGAGCCGAAATTGCCCTGTCCCTGCACCAGCGGGTAGCGCAGCGAGAAATCCTGCGCCATGCGCACGATGGTGTCGTAAATCGCGGTATCGCCGTGCGGATGGTACTTACCCATCACATCGCCGACGATACGCGCCGACTTCTTGAACGGCTTGTTCCAGTCGTTGGATTGCTCGAACATCGCATACAGCACGCGGCGATGCACCGGCTTGAGACCGTCGCGCACATCCGGAAGCGCCCGCCCGACGATCACGCTCATCGCGTATTCGAGGTAACTGGTGCGCATCTCCTCTTCGATGCTGATCGGGTGGGTTTCTTTGGCGAATTGCGGCAGTTGCGGTTCAGTCACGGCAGGGCTCTTATGGTTCTCGTATCGTTAATCGCTTGCCAAGCCATTGATTATTAGAGAATTTGCACTTGGCGGAACGTACTAATTTAACATATCGATATCAAAAATGCCATGTCGATGTATCAAAACCACTACCGCTTAGGGCGCCCTCAGTATGGTCTCCACTAGGGATTGTGGTCTTGAATCAACGCGAACAGATTGTTGCGAATCCGCAACCCAGACAGCAAATGTGTGGCGAATACGCCGGGGTCGGGTTGTATGCCCCAAATTGAATCGTGTATGATTTACGGGTAATTGCTTAAATGCTTAAATCAAAAGCTTTAATATCGGTTGCAGCCGATCCCAATCCCCGCCGAAACGAAAAAAATCTTTAATTCTCTTGGGAGTACGAAATGAAGAGTGCCCTTATTGCCAAAATTCTTGCGTCAGCGTCGGTGCTCGCCGTGACTGCCGCATCCGCCGGCGTCACGCCCAACCTGTTCGATTCCAGCGGCAAGGCCGTCAAAGACAGCCAGGGGCAATGTGTGCAGGTGCTGACCAGCATCGACAATGCCGATTGCGTTGAAAAGAAAGTCGAGCCTCCCAAACCCGCCCCGGTCGTTGCGGTAGAACCGGCCAAACCCGTCGTGCCGGTCGCTCCGGTTGCTCCTCCGGCCCCGGTTGCGCCTGCCGCTCCCCCGGCACCGGTCAAGCAGACCGTCACCCTGCAAGCCGAATCGCTGTTCGACACTGGTAAATCGGTACTGAAACCCGGTGGCAAGAAGTCGATCGACGACGCCGTGGCCAAAATGTACACCCTGGATGTTGAAACCATCATCGCCACCGGCCATGCGGACAGCACCGGCAACAAGGCCGCCAACCAGAAAATTTCCGAGCGTCGCGCGGCAGCCGTGAAGGAATACATGGTCAGCAAAGGCATCCCGGCTGCGAAAATCACCACCATCGGCAAGGGCGACACCCAGCCGGTCGCCAGCAACAAGACCGCCGCAGGTCGCGCCAAGAACCGCCGCGTGGACCTCGAGTTCAAGGGCTTAAGCAAAAAGTAATTGCTTTAAACTCAAAAGCCCCGCACTGCGGGGCTTTTTTGTTTTTGCGCGCGACATTCCAGATTTTCCAGATTCCTCACGATTTCCGGCGGCGACGTGACGCCGTATTAACCTCGTAAAGTCCCAGCCTTGATATCAAACACCACATTGCTTAACGCGCGCTGGATCATCCCGGTCGAGCCGCGCGGTCAGGTTCTCGAACACCATAGTCTGGTGATGACGGGCACCCGCATCGAAGCCCTGCTCCCGGTCGGAGAGGCGCGCAACCGATATCCGCAGGCGCAGGCCGTCGCCCTGCCCAACCATGTGCTGATTCCGGGGCTCATCAATCTGCATACGCATGCAGCCATGACGCTGATGCGCGGCCTGGCCGACGATACGCCGCTGATGACCTGGCTGCAGGATCACATCTGGCCGGCGGAATCAAAGCACCTTTCCGAGTCGTATGTGTTCGACGGCACCGAGCTCGCCACCGCCGAAATGATCCGCTCGGGCACTACCTGTTTCGCGGACATGTATTTTTATCACGACGTCGCCGCACGCGCGGCGCTCAAATCGGGGATGCGCGCCGCTCTCGGTGGCGCCGTGCTGGAGTTCCCCACGCCCTATGCCGCGGACGCCGAGGCCTATCTCGCCAAAGGCACTGTCACGCGCGATGAGTTCCTGGCCGAGCCGCGCCTCAAGCTGATGATCGCGCCACATGCGCCCTATACCGTCAGTGACAAAACCTTTGCGCGCATCGTCACCATCGCCAGCGAGATGGACATCGCGGTGATGATGCATGTCCACGAAACCGCCGCCGAAGTCAGCCAGGGTATACAGGAGCATGGGATGCGTCCCATAGACCGCCTGAGCCGTCTTGGCGTACTGGGACCGAACCTGATCGCCGTGCATTGCGTGCATCTGAATGCGCTGGAAATCGAGTTGTTCGCACGCGCCGGCGTGCATGTGGCGCATTGTCCGGTATCGAATTTGAAACTCGCCAGCGGGATTGCGCCGGTCAAGGCGATGCTGGAAGCCGGCATCAATGTCGGCATCGGCACCGACGGCACCGCCAGCAATAATCGCCTCGACATGCTGGCCGAAACGCGGCTGGCCGCGATGTTGCAAAAGGGCATGTCCGGAGACGCCGCCACCCTGCCCGCATGGCAGGCGCTGGAAATGGCGACCCTGAACGCCGCCAAGGCGCTCGGCTGGGATCGCGAGATCGGCTCCCTGGCGCCCGGTAAGGCGGCAGACCTGGTGGCGATCGATCTATCTTCGATCGAAACCCAGCCCTGCTACGACCCGTCTTCGCATCTGTTCTACGCCGCCGGTCGCGAGCATGTAAGCCATAGCTGGGTGAACGGGGTACTCTTGCTGGATAATCGCGTTCTGACCAAACTGGATCAGGAAGAGCTCAAGGCCAAGGCCGCCGTCTGGCAACAGCGCTTCCGAGAACACTGATATGACCCCCCAAGCCCAAACCGCCCACACCAAGGCCAATGCCAACGTCGATCCCGCCGAGCTTGCCAAGTTCGGTGCGCTGGCTTCGCGCTGGTGGGATCCGGACAGCGAATTCAAACCGCTGCATGAGATCAATCCCCTGCGCCTGAATCATATCGACAAGCTGGTCGGCATCAAGGGCAAGCGCGTCCTCGATGTCGGTTGCGGCGGCGGCATCCTGGCCGAGAGCATGGCCGTGCGCGGCGCCAGCGTCACCGGCATCGATCTCTCCGAAAAACCGCTGAAGGTGGCGCAACTGCATTTGCTGGAAAGCGGGCAGCAAGTGGATTACCGCCTGATCGCCGCCGAGGACCTGGCGCGCGAGCAGTTCGATTGCGTGACCTGCATGGAAATGCTCGAGCATGTGCCCGCGCCGCCCTCCACCGTAAAGGCATGCGCGGACCTGGCCAAACCAGGGGGCTGGGTATTTTTTTCCACGCTCAACCGCAACCCCAAGTCCTTCCTGCTCGCCATTGTCGGCGCGGAATATGTGCTGAACCTGCTGCCCCGGGGCACCCACGAATATCGCCGTTTCATCACTCCGGCCGAACTGGCCGCGATGGCACGCGATGCGGGGCTCACGGTCAGCGAATTTACCGGCATGAGTTACAACCCCTTCAGCAAGCATTACGCGCTGAACGACGATGTGTCGGTGAACTATATCGTCGCCTGCCGCAAGCCGGGCTAGCGCGATGGCGCGCCCTTCCGCCGGCCGCACGCGCGCGGTGCTGTTCGATCTCGATGGCACGTTTGCCGATACCGCGCCGGATATGGCGCGTGCCCTCAACACCATCCGCGCCACACGCAATCTGCCGGCCTTGCCCATCGCCGAACTGAGGGATTTTGTTTCGCAAGGCGCACGCGGCATGATCGGCGCCGGCTTCGGCATCACCCCCGACGACGACGATTTTGCCGCGTTGCGCGATGCATTTTTGGATCAATACGAGCGCGCCATCTGTATCGAGACCAGGTTGTTCAACGGCATGCCGCAGTTGCTGGGCCTGCTGGAAAAGCGCGACATCGCCTGGGGCATCGTCACCAACAAGGCCACGCGTTTCACCATGCCGCTGGCAAGGGCGCTGGGCATCGACATCACTGCCGCATGCATTGTCTGCGGCGACACCTGCGCCCGCGCCAAGCCGCATCCCGACCCACTGCTGTACGCTGCCGGACTGATCGGCATCGAGCCGCAATACTGCCTGTACATCGGCGACGATGAGCGCGACATCCAGGCCGCCCAGGCCGCAGGCATGCGCGGCGTGGCCGCGCTGTACGGCTACCTGGGCGGCAGCGATCCTTCCACCTGGAATGCCCACGCAGCGATCCGCTCCCCCGCCGAAATCGCCGCCCTGCTCTAAGTGCGTGCAGTCTTGTAAAACCACCCCTAAAGCCCATCTATGGGATAATGCAACACACACAGAATCCGGGGCCGACCTGGTTTCGACGTGGGCATCAAAGCAGAACCGTGCATACCGAGGGGCAGAGCACCTCGTAAATACAACTGCAAATCCATAGTCGCAAACGACGAAAACTACGCTCTAGCCGCTTAATACCGGCTGGACTCTGCACCGGTGGGCCTCAACGCCGGGCTTAGCAATAAGCAGCAGAGTCATTAACGAGGATCGCGTTGAATCGGGTCACTTGGTTCAACGTTAAATTTAGGTGGCTCGCTCCGTACCAGCCCGCCCATTGGCGTGTGCGGGGTCAAAACCAAATAATGGAACTAAGTATGTAGATCGGCCTGTAGAGGGCTTGCGGACGCGGGTTCGATTCCCGCCGGCTCCACCAGTAGATAAAAACGCCACCCAGCATCACTGGGTGGCGTTTTTATTTACATCGCGAACAGGCGGGAATCGAATCCGCGTCCGGAACGGACGGGGGATTCCTGTGGACACGAAACAGTCCCTGCGGACTGTTTTGTGCCTCAGGAATCCGAGTGGCCTGCAGGCCACGAGGTGGCTTTTGCGGCGCAGGCGCAAAAAGGATTCCCGCCGGCTCCACCAGTAAAAAGAAATGCCACTCCGATTTTGGAGTGGCATTTCTTTTTGCGTCGCGATCAGGCGGGGAGCGAACCCGCGGGACGCGGGGTGAGCGGGGAATTCGAGCCGCATGCGGCGAGCCTGCGAACGACAGCGCGCATGCAAGCGCGCTGGCTGGCCAGGATGGTCGATTCCCGCCGGCAGGCCACTTCACGCAAATAACTACCCCAAGGCAAACCAAAATTCCAAAACAAAAAAACGTAGACCGCCATTTGACGAGCCTTCCCAGCCAAAAATGCCACAAACACCGCGCCAATGCTGGAGTTTTGTTTCCCGCACAATGAAAGTCATCACACAACGCCGGCAATGGTAGCGGTAACCAAACCACTCGATTAAACTCCCGCCATGCCCTCAGCCGCCCCCCCTAAAAAGTCCCCGGAACGCCGCAGCCGCCGCACCACCGGCAGTGTCACCCTGGCCGATGTGGCAAAAGTTGCCGGCGTATCGTCGATCACCGCGTCGCGCGCGCTCAATACGCCGGACCGCGTTTCCGCCGCTACCTTGCAGAGTGTGCTGGAAGCGGTCGAGCGCACCGGCTATGTGCCGAATATGCTGGCCGGTGGGCTGGCTTCCAGCCGCAGCAAGCTGGTGGCGGCACTGGTGCCGACCATCGCCGGTCCGGTGTTCCTGGAAACCATCCAGGCACTGACGGAATCGCTGGCCGAATCCGGCTACCAGCTGATGCTGGGCCAGAGCGGTTACACCGGCGTGCGCGAGGACGCCCTGCTCGCGGCCATCATCGGCCGCCGGCCCGATGGCATCGTGCTCACCGGCATCCTGCATTCCAGTGCCGGACGCCGGCGTCTGCTGGGCGCCGGCATTCCCGTAGTCGAAACCTGGGACCTGACGCCCACCCCCATCGACATGCTGGTCGGCTTTTCACACGAGCGCGTGGGCAAGACCGTGGCCGAATACCTGCACGCACAGGGACGCCGCAAGTTCGCCATGGTCACGGCAGACGATCACCGTGCCGGCCTGCGGCGCAAGGCCTTTACTGAAACGGCCAAGGAATTGGGCATCGCCGAGGTGCATTGCTGCGTAGTGCCCGCACCCACCACCCTGGGCAGCGGCCGTGCCGGGCTGTCCAATCTGCTGGCGCGTCACCCGGATATCGACGCCGTGTTCTGCAGCTCGGACATGCTTGCCCTCGGGGTGCTTACCGAGGCGCGATCGCACAATATCTCGGTGCCGAGGCAGCTTGCCGTATTCGGCTTCGGCGACCTCGGGTTCGCCGGCGATACCGACCCTGCCCTGACCACAGTGCGCATCGACGGCACCATGATCGGCCGCCAGGCTGCGCGTTTTATCGTCGATCGCGTGGAGGGCCGCGAGATTGCCCAACGCGTGGTGGACATCGGCTTTTCCATCATCAAACGCGGCAGCGCTTGATTTGAGCCCGGACGAAAAAGCAGGTGCTACGGCTTGACAAGCCAAAATGGTAGCGCTACCATTTGATCCGTTAAAAGCCTTGGGCCCCAGATTGTTGACGCCAACGCTGCCCACAGGCGCGCCCGAAATCCCCATTCGCAACACCGGCATTCCAATTCCTCATTCCCTCTCTTTCCCGGAGTCCCGATGAAAACCACCCCAGTCACCAAAGAAGACCTGCTGCGTTCCGTGATCGCCGTGCCGCCGATGGCACGTAATGCAGATTTCACGCTGAACAAGGAGGCCAATCGCGCCCTGCTCAATTACCTGGAGGCCGGTGGCGTGCGCTCGGTAATGTATGGCGGCAATGCAAATTTCTATCACATCCCGCTTTCCGAATATGCGGAAACCCTGGACTTCCTGGCCGAGGCCGCCGGCGCCGATACCTGGGTGCTGCCCTCGATCGGCCCGGATTACGGCAAGGCGATCGACCAGGCCGCGATCATCAAGGCCGGCAAGTACCCCACGGCGATGATCCTGCCGATGACCTTCCCTTTTACCAATGATGGCGTGGCCACCGGCATCCGTCGCATCACCGACGCCATGGGCAAACCGGCCGTGGTCTACATCAAGGCCGACCCCTACCTGAAACCCGAGACGGTCAAGGCCCTGGTCGACGAGGGCCGTGTTGCCAGCATCAAGTACGCCGCCGTCAAGGAAGACCCCGCCAAGGACGATTATCTGCGTGCGCTGTGCGCCGCCGTCGACACCCGCTATATCGTTTCCGGCATCGGCGAACGGCCGGCGATCGTGCATGTGCGCGATTTCGGCCTGACCAGCTTCACGTCCGGCTCGATCTGCCTGGCGCCCAACGGCACCATGAAAATGCTGGCCATGATCAAGGCCAAACGTTATGACGAAGCCGAAAAAATCCGCGCTGCCTACATTCCCTTTGAAGATTGCCGCGACGGTATTTCGCCGATCCGCGTACTGCATGACGGGATCGGCCTGGCCGGCATCGCCGAGATGGGCCCGATGCTGCCGATGCTGACGGGATTGAGCGCCGCCGAACGCACCAAGGTTGAACCGGTCGCCAAGGCCTTGATGGCCTACGACCGCAATCTGGCGATGAATAAAGCGGCCTGAAGCCACCGCTTTCCTGCAAACGCGAATCGAAAGTACGCATGAAACCACGCAAAAAACCGGAAGAGCTGCGCAGCCACCGCTGGTATGGCGTCAACGATCTGCGCTCCTTCGGTCATCGTTCGCGTACCGCGCAAATGGGCTATCACCGCTCGGATTACGCCGGCAAACCGGTGATCGCCATCATCAACACCTGGAGCGACATCAATCCCTGTCACAGCCATTTCCGTGCCCGCGCCGAGGAGGTGAAGCGCGGCATCTGGCAGGCCGGCGGATTCCCGGTGGAAATGCCGGCGATTTCTCTGTCCGAGCCCTTCCAGAAACCGACGACGATGCTGTATCGCAATCTTCTGGCGATGGAGACCGAGGAGTTGCTGCGCAGCTATCCGGTCGACGGCTGCGTGCTGATGGGCGGCTGCGACAAGACCACGCCGGCACTGGTCATGGGCGCGTTGTCGATGAATTTGCCGACCATTTTCGTGCCGGCCGGGCCGATGCTGCGCGGCGATTTCAAGGGCAATTTTCTCGGCAGCGGCAGCGACACCTGGAAATACTGGTCCGAGCTGCGCGCCGGCAATATCACCGAGGAAGACTGGCAAGGCGTGGAAGCCGGCATCGCACGCTCGCCCGGCCACTGCATGACCATGGGCACCGCCTCAACCATGACCAGCGCCGCCGAAGCGATGGGCCTGACCCTGTCCGGCGCGGCCTCGATCCCGGCGCCGGATTCACGGCATGCGCAAATGGCCACGATGTCTGGCAAACGCATCGTCGACATGGTGTGGGAGGACTTGTGCATCCGCGACATCGTCGATGCGCGCGCCATCGACAACGCCGTGACCACGGCATTGGCCCTGGGCGGCTCCACCAATGCCATCGTGCATATGATCGCGCTGGCGCGTCGCGCCGGCGTGCCGCTTGACCTCGCGCGCTTCGACGCGCTGGCGCGCCGCACGCCGGTGCTAGCCAATGTGCGGCCTTCGGGCAAATACCTGATGGAAGATTTTTTCTATGCCGGCGGCCTGCGCGGCATGCTCGCGCAACTCACCGATCTGCTCGACACCTCGGCGCTGACGGTGAGCGGCCGCAGCCTGGGCGAAGACCTCAAGGGCGCCGCCGTGTATAACGACGATGTGATCCGCCCGCGCAGCAATCCCCTGGTCGAACGCGACGGTCTCGCGGTCTTGCACGGCAACCTTGCGCCCAATGGCGCGGTGATCAAGCCGGCGGCGATGGAAGCGCATCTGCAAAAACATGCGGGACGCGCCGTCGTATTCAGCGACTACAACGATATGGCGGCGCGCATCGATGCGCCTGGACTCGACATCGACAAGGACTGCGTGATCGTGCTGCAAAGCTCGGGGCCTCAGGGCGCCCCGGGCATGCCCGAATGGGGCCAGTTGCCGATCCCGAAAAAACTGCTGCAGCAGGGCGTGCGCGACATGCTGCGCATCTCCGACGCACGCATGAGCGGCACCAGCTATGGCGCCTGCGTGTTGCATGTGGCGCCTGAATCGCATGTCGGCGGGCCGCTGGCCTTTGTGCGCGACGGCGATGTGATCGAACTCGATATCCCCGCGCGTCGACTGGAACTGAAGGTGAGCGACGCGGAGCTGGCGCGCCGCCGCGCCGAATGGAAGCCGCCGGCGCCGCACTACACGCGCGGCTTCGGCACCCTTTATCTGAAGCATGTGACGCAAGCCGACAAAGGCTGCGATTTCGATTTTCTTGAAGAGGGCGCGAAGACGCCCGACCCCGAAATTCACTGATTCCCGTACTCATAAAAGCTGGAGGAGAAGAAATGAAGCACACCAGGAAAAATCTTTTGCCGGCCCTGCTGGCCGGAATCTGCGGCTTTGCCCTCGCGGCGCCCGCTGCGGCACAAGGCGATACATGGCCGTCCAAGCCGATTAAATACATCGTGCCCTTCCCGCCGGGCGGCACCACCGACATTCTGGCGCGCATCATCGCGCAGAAATTATCGATCAGCCTCGGCCAGCAAGTCATGGTGGACAACAAACCAGGCGCCGGCGGCAATATCGGTTCGGACTTCGTGGCGAAATCGGCACCCGATGGCTACACCATCCTCGGCGGCACCATCAGCTCGCATGCCATCAATATGAGCATGTACAAGAAGATGCCCTATGACGCAGTCAAGGACTTCACCCCGATCACGCTGATCGGCACCAATGCCAATATCCTGGTGATCCACCCCAACAACCCGGCTAAAAATATCGCCGAGTTCATCGCCAATGCCAGGGCCAAAAAAGAACCGCTGAACTTTGCCTCGGCCGGTGCCGGCACCTCGCAGCATCTGTCGGGCGAGATGTTCAAGAGTTTGACCGGGCTGGACATGGTGCATATCCCTTACAAGGGCAGCGCGCCGGCGATCCAGGACGTGATGGGCGAGCAAGTGGCGATGATGTTCGATACCACCGTGGTGGCCGGTCCCTTCGTCAAATCCGGCAAGCTGCGCGCGTTGGGTGTCACCTCGTCGAAGCGGGTCAAGGGCTTTGACGAGATCCCCACCATTGCCGAGGCCGGCGTGCCCGGCTATGAAATGGTTTCCTGGCAGGGCATTTTTGCACCAGCCGGCACGCCCAGGGAAATCGTGCAGAAACTGAACATCGAATTGGTCAAGGTACTGCGCATGCCGGATGTCGCCAAGCGTCTTGAAGATTTGGGCTTGGAGCCGGCCGGCAACACGCCGGAGGAATTCGCCGCATTCCAGAAAGCCGAAATTGCCAAGTGGGCCAAGGTCATCAAGGCCGCCAACCTCAGCGCTGACTGATAAAACTGAAAGCAGGATCTCGTGCGTAAAAATTTCATCGCCGGTGAATGGGTCGCGGGTGCGCAAGCCTCGCCTGATATCAATCCTTCGGATTTGTCCGATGTGATCGAAGAGTTTTCGCAAGCCGATAAAGCGCAGGTTGAGCATGCGGTGTCTGCTGCCCGCGCCGCGTTTCCCGCCTGGTCGCTGAGCACGCCGCAGCAGCGCTTCGATGCACTGGATGCGATCGGCAGCGAAATCCTGGCACGCAAGGCGGAGCTCGGCGAGCTGTTGTCGCGCGAGGAAGGCAAGACTCTGCCCGAAGGTATCGGCGAGGTCGCGCGCGCGGGGCAGATATTCAAGTTCTTCGCGGGTGAAGCACTGCGGCCCGGCGGCGAGTTCATGCCTTCGGTGCGCCCCGGCATCAATGTGGAATTGACGCGCGAACCGGTCGGTGTGGTGGCGCAGATCGCCCCCTGGAATTTTCCGATCGCCATTCCCGCCTGGAAGATTGCGCCGGCGCTGGCTTATGGCAATTGCGTGCTGTTCAAACCCGCCGAACTGGTGCCGGGCTGTTCATGGGCCCTGGCCGAAATCATCAGCCGCGCCGGCTTCCCGCCGGGCGTGTTCAACCTGCTGATCGGTCGCGGCTCGGTGGTCGGGCAGCAACTGCTCGACCACCCTGAAGTCGACGCCATCAGCTTTACCGGCTCGGTGGCTACCGGCAGGCGCGTCGCCGAAGCCGGCATGAAACGCATGGCCAAGGTGCAGATCGAAATGGGCGGCAAGAATCCGTTGCTGGTGCTCGACGATGCCAATCTGGAACAGGCGGTGGAAGTCGGGCAGCGCTGCACCGCTTCCAGCCGCATCATCGCCACCGCCGGCATTCACGATGCCTTCGTCAAGCGCCTTGCCGAACGCACCCGCAACCTGGTGGTCGGCGACGCACGCGACGCCAAAACACAGATCGGACCCGTGGTGGATGCGCGCCAACTGGAGCAGGACGAACGCTATATCGCCATCGGCAAGAGCGAAGGCGCCACCCTGACCTGCGGTGGCGAACGCGTCAAGCGCGACAAGGAAGGTTTTTATTTCACGCCGGCGCTGTTCACCGAATGCGACAACGCCATGCACATCTGCCAGGAAGAAATCTTCGGTCCGGTTGCCTCGGTAATCCGCGCCAAGGATTACGAGACAGCACTCGCCATTGCCAATGACAGCGAATTCGGGCTCTCGGCCGGCATTTGCACCACCTCGCTCAAATACGCCACGCACTTCAAGCGCCATATCGAAGCCGGCATGGCGATGGTGAATGTGCCGACAGCGGGCGTCGATTATCACGTGCCCTTCGGCGGGCGTAAAGGCTCCAGTTACGGCCCGCGCGAGCAGGGCCGCTATGCCGCCGAGTTCTACACCACGGTCAAGACTGCTTACACCCTCGCCTGAATCCCGGCATCCGCCACTGGGCAACATTAAGCAATTCAGGAGAACCGCATGAAGCTCAAGTCCCTCGCCTTAGTTCTGCTCGCTGCAGTCGGTGCCTTCGTCCATATCGGCTGCAATGCGCAAGCCTATCCCGGCAAGCCCATTACCATCGTCGTTCCCTTCACCGCCGGCAGCACCACCGATGGTCTGGCGCGCGCGATCGGCAATGAAATTTCCAGGGAGATCCACCAGCCGGTGCTGGTCGACAATCGTGCCGGCGCCAGCGGGGCGATCGCCGCGCAATATGTGGCGCAGGCCGCACCCGATGGCTACACCATTTTTCTGACGACCAACACCACCCAGTCGGCCAACCAGTTCCTGTTCAAGAAGCTGCCTTACGACGCGACCAGGGATTTCGCGCCGGTTGCGGCGCTGGTCAAGGGTTATCTGATGATGGTGACGAACCCGAATGTGCCGGCCAACAATGTCGCCGAACTGATCGCGCTGGCGAAAAAGAATCCGGGCAAATTGAGTTTCGCCGCCGGCAGTTCCTCGGCACGCGTGGCCGTGGAACAGTTTCAGCAGATGACCGGCACCCAGCTATTGCATGTGCCTTACAAAGCCAATCCGCAGGCGATTGTCGATCTGGTCGGCGGCCAGGTGGATATGATGATTGTCGACTTGGCTACCAGTTTGCCGCAGGCGAAGGCCGGAAAATTGCGTGCGCTGGGGGTCAGCAGTCCTCAACGTCTGGCACTCGCGCCGGAATTGCCGACCATCGATGAGGCCGGGGTGCGCGGCTACGAGTTCAGTTTCTGGAATGCCGCCTATGCGCCGGCGAAGACGCCGGACGCGATCATCAAACGGCTCAATGAACTGATGGTCAAAGCCGTCAACGCCGAATCGGTGCGCAAATTCATCGCCACTTACGGCATGGAACCCTATACCACCACGCCCGCCGAACTGGCCGTATTCCAGGCTGCCGAGATCGAGCGTTGGGGCCGCATCATCAAAACCGCAGGCATTCAACCCGAGTAGATAGGTACCCCGGATCCACCCGAATCAAAGAGCGCTCAAGCGCCGTTCACATCCCAAGGAGGGCAGCATGCAAACGCGTATCGCGAAAGTCCTGATCGCCGCCGTCAGTGCCTGGCTAACGCTCGGCGCAACGATGCCATCGTCGGCACAATCCTGGCCGACCAAGCCCATCAAGCTTGTCGTCCCCTTCCCGCCCGGCGGCAGTACCGACGCCATCGGCCGCCAGCTGGGGCAGGAGCTGGGCAAGTTGCTGGGCCAGCCGGTGCTGATTGAAAACAAGGGCGGCGCCAATGGCAATATCGGCGCCGATTACGTCGCCAAATCGGCGCCCGACGGTTACACCCTGCTGATCTCCGGCGTGGGCTCGAACGCCATCAACTATTCGCTGTATCGCACTCTGCCGTTTGCGGATCGGGATTTCGCGCATGTCTCATTGCTCACCATCGGCCCCAATGTGCTGGTGGCCAATCCGGACTTTCCGGCGAAAACCTTTACCGAATTCATTGCCCTGGTCAAGGCCAACCCCGGCAAATATTCGAACGCCAGTTCAGGCAGCGGCTCTTCGGGACACCTGGCGATGAAGATGCTGGAAGCGACCGCCGGCATCAGCATGGTGCATGTGCCTTACAAGGGCGGCGGGCCGGCAATCACCGACACCATCGCCGGCCAGGTGCCGATCCTGTTCATCAACCAGGACAATGCCCTGCCTCAGGTGCAGGCGGGCAAACTGCGCGCCCTGGCGGTGGCCAGTCTGGAACGCAATCCGGCCTACCCCGATGTGCCGACCATCGCCGAATCCGGCTACCCGGGATTTTCGGCCGTGTCCTGGTTCGGCCTGTCGGCACCGGCGGGCACGCCGAAGGACGTCATCCAGAAACTGAACGACGCGACGATCAAGGCGATGAATGTGATGGAGTTGAAGCAACGCCTGCGAGCCCAGGGATTCGTGGTGGTCGCCAACTCGCCGGCGCAATTTGCCGAATTCGTGCAAAGCGAAATATACAAATGGTCGAGCGCCGCCAAGGCCTCGGGCGCACAAATCGATTGAGTACAACATGAACGCCTACACCTCGCCTCCCAATCATTTTCGTCGCGATCTGCTGGCCGGCAAGCGCCTGATCGGTTGCTGGACCTCACTGGCCAGCCCGATCACCGCCGAAGTGCTGGGCCTTGCCGGTTTCGACTGGCTGCTGCTCGACGGCGAGCATTCGCCGAACGATGTCACGACCTTCATTCCGCAATTGATGGCACTGAAGGACAGCGCCAGCGCGCCGGTGGTGCGGCCGGCGTGGAACGAACCGGTGATCATCAAGCGCCTGCTCGATGCCGGCTTTCATAATTTCTTGATTCCCTTCGTCGAGTCCGCCGAACAGGCGCGTAACGCGGTGGCGGCAACCCGCTATCCGCCGGCCGGCATTCGCGGCATCTCGGTGTCGCAACGCAATAACCGCTACGGCACCGTGCCGGAATATTTCGCCACCATCAACGACCATATCGCGGTGATGATGCAGATCGAAAGCCGCGCCGGGGTCGATGCGGTGGATGCGATCGCGCAGGTCGAGGGCGTCGATGGCATTTTTGTCGGGCCCAGCGATCTCGCCGGTGCGCTCGGCCATATCGGCAATCCCGGGCATCCGGAGGTGCAGCAGGTCATCAAACATTTGTTCGAACGGGCGCGCGCCAACGGCAAACCCGGCGGCACCCTGGCGCCGGCCGAAGCCGATGCGCGCCGCTACCTGGAATGGGGCGCCAGTTTTGTCGCCGTCGGCAGCGACCTCGGCGTGTTTCGCAATGCCACCCAGACCCTGCGCGACAAGTTCAAGTCCTGAGCATGGTGAACAGCCCCCGCTATTCGCCGCGCGCCGTTGCGCATCTCGCTGAAACCATCCTGATCGCAGCCGGCGCCGGCGACGATGAAGCCAGGGCGGTCGCGCACTACCTGATGATGTCCGACCTGGTCGGTCATGCCTCGCACGGCGTGCTGCGCGTGAAGCAGTACGTCGAACAAATCCGCAACGGACAGATCATCTGCCGCGTTGAGCCGCGCATCGTCAATGAAGGCCCGGGTTTCGCGGTACTGGAAGGAGGACTTGGCTTCGGCCAGGTTGCTGCGGCGCGGGCCACGCGGTGCGCCTGCGAAAAAGCGACAGTGCAGGGAATCGCCATCGTCGCCCTGCGCAACAGCGCGCATGTCGGCCGCCTGGGGGACTGGGCCGAGCTCGCGGCGGAAATGGGCTGCGCCTCGTTCCACTTCGTCAACACCCTGGCGATGCCGCGCGTGGCACCCTGGGGAGGCCGCGAGCCGCGATTGTCGACCAACCCGCTGGCCTGGGGCATGCCGGTGGCCGGGCGCGAACCCATCGTGGTCGACCTCACCACTTCGGTAGTAGCCGAGGGCAAGGTGCGGCTGGCGCGCAATGCGGGCAAATCGATTCCATCCGGCTGGATCGTCGATCGTGCGGGACGATCATCGACCGACCCTGCCGCGCTCTATGAAGGCGGCACCCTGTTGCCGCTGGGTGGCCTGGACGCGGGCCACAAAGGCTATGCGCTGTCGCTGATGGTGGACCTGATGGCGGGCGCGCTGTCGGGCGGCGGCACCAGCGGTCCGAGCCGCAACATCAATTGCAACAATTTCACCGTGATCGCCATCGCCCCGGGCCAGCTCGCGCCGGACGGCTCGATTGCCGATGAGGCGGCGCATTTTGCCGATTGGATACGCTCGACCTCGCCGGCTGACCCTGAGCGCCCCGTGATGCTGCCGGGAGATATCGAACGGGCCGCGCGTGCGCGCCATCTGCGCGACGGTCTGCCGCTGGATGCGGGACTCATGCAGGCCCTGAAGGACGCAGCGACGCTGGCGGGCGCACCAATGGCGAAAATCGATCAACTGCTGTCAGGCGCATTTCAATCGGGAATCCACCATGAAATTTTCTAGGGCCATCGCCATACTGCTGGCGCTTGCGCTGTCCGCGATGGCGGTCCCTGCGGCCGCGCAATACCCCGGCAAACCAGTGACCATCGTCGTACCGTTCCCGCCGGGCGGCGGCACCGATACCGGCACCCGCATCATTGCGCAGCGCCTCTCGCTGCGCTGGGGGCAGCCGGTGCTGGTCGAGAATCGCGCCGGTGCGGCCGGACAACTGGGCGCCGATTATGTCTCCAAGGCGGCGCCTGATGGTTATACCTTGCTGATGGGCAATATCGGCACACAGTCGATCAACCCGGCCATTTACAAGAAACTGCCGTACAACCCGGACACCGCGTTTCAGCCGGTAACCCTGGTCGCCGAACTGCCGCTGGTGATGCTGGTGAACGCCGCCTCGCCCGCGACGAGCCCGAAGGCGATCATCGACCTCGCCAAGGCCAGTCCCGGGCAGCTCACCTACAGCACCTCGGGCAGCGGCGGCTCGATGCATCTGGCGGCGGCGATGTTTGAAAACGAAGGCCATGTGCAATTCCTGCATGTGCCTTACAAGGGCGGCGGGCCGGCCATCGCGGACCTGCTGGGCGGCCATGTCGACATGACCTTCGCCACGGCGCTCGAAGCCATCGGGCATGTGAAGAGCGGCAAGCTGCGCGCGCTGGGCATCACCGGGGCGACGCGCTCGCCGGCCCTGCCTGAGGTGCCGACGATCGCCGAGAGCATCTTGCCCGGTTTCAATTCGATCTCGTGGATCG
>Ga0209647_1001009_pt1 | contig 25054 bp, 26 predicted proteins | sample GraSoi_2013_60cm_FD_185827 | JGI IMG/M metagenome (GOLD analysis project Ga0209647, IMG submission 185827) | Grasslands soil microbial communities from the Angelo Coastal Reserve, California, USA - Sample 9_17_2013_60cm (SPAdes) (version 2) | ecosystem: Environmental > Terrestrial > Soil >... | reverse complement strand
CGTACTTCACCGCCTCTTCCGCCGAAAGGAAGTTGTCGCGGTCGGTGTCCCGCGAGATGCGCTCCACGCTCTGACCGGTGTGCTTCGCCATGATCTCGTTCAGCTGCTTGCGCAGATAAAGGATCTCCTTGGCGTGGATCTCGATGTCGGACGCCTGGCCCTGGAATCCACCCATCGGCTGGTGGATGAGCACGCGCGAATTCGGAAGGCAGAAGCGCTTGTCCTTTTCGCCCGCGCCGAGCAGCAGCGCGCCCATGCTCGCCGCCTGGCCGACGCAAAGCGTGGAAACGTCGGGTTTGACGAACTGCATGGTGTCGTAGATCGCAAGTCCCGCCGAGACCGAACCGCCCGGGGAATTGATGTAGAAGAAGATGTCCTTGTCGGGGTTTTCCGACTCGAGGAAAAGGAGCTGCGCGACGATCAGGTTGGCCGAGATCTCGTTGACCGGACCGACGAGGAATACCACCCGTTCCTTGAGCAGGCGAGAGTAGATGTCGTAGGCGCGCTCGCCCCGCCCGCTCTGCTCGATCACCATCGGGATCAGGCCCAGGCCTTGCGGATCCTGACTCACGCGGCTGCTCCCATCAGTTCTTCGAAGCTGATCGACTTATCCTCCACCTTGGCGCGTTCGAGCACCCAGCTGACGACGTTCGACTCGACTGCCAGACCCTCGAATTCGTTCAAACGCTGCGGCTCCGAATAGACCCATCTTACCACTTCGAAGGGCTGTTCATAGGTCTGGGCGTGCTCGGTCACCAGCGCTCGGACCTGCTCGGGCTTGGCGCCGAGCTCGTGCGTTTTCACGAGCTCGCCGAGAATGAGTCCGAGCGTCACGCGCCGCCGCGCCTGAGCTTCGAGCGCCTCGGGTTTCACGGGCAGCCTTTCCAGCTTGACGCCGCGTGCCTGGAGGTCCGCTCGCGTCTGCTCGACCATGCGCTGCATCTCGATTTCGACGAGCGACTTCGGCAGCTCGAGCGTACTCGAGTCGATGAGCGCCTGCATGACCTTCTGCTTGACCTCGCTCTCCACGCGTTTCTTGACTTCGCGCTCGACGTTTGCCCTGACCTCCCCGCGCATTTTCACGATATCGCCATCGGCGACGCCGAGCGATCTTGCGAATTCGGCATCGATCGCCGGAAGCTTCGGAGCTTCGACTTTTTGCACGCTGACCTCGAAGTTTGCGCTCTTTCCTGCGACGTCCTTGCCTGGGTAGTCGGCGGGAAAAGTCACCAGAAAAATCTTGTATTCCCCGGCGCCGACGCCCGCGAGACCGGACTCGAAATCGGGCAGCATCCGGCCCTCACCGAGCACCACGGCCACGCCCGCGCCTTTGCCCCCGGGAAATTCGTTTCCGTCCATGCGGCCGGTGAAATCCACGGTGACGCGGTCACCCGATTGCGAAGCGCGCGTCACGGCTTCCCAGCTCACGCGCTGCTTGCGCAGGATCGAAAGGGTTCGATCGACGTCGGCATCGTCCACCGCGTGGGCGGGTCGCTCGATTGTCCTGGCCGCCAGATCACCGAGCTTCACCTCCGGGTAGATCTCGAACGTGGCGCTGAAGGTCAGCTGTTTCTCGTCGCCGCCCTCCTTGCGTTCGATGCGCGGATAGCCGGCGACCCTCAACTTCTGCTCCTGGACCACTTCGGAAAACGCCTTCTGCACCGCGTCGCCGATCACTTCCGAGCGCACCTGCGGCCCGTAGTGCTGCGCGACGATCTTGAGCGGAACCTTGCCCGGGCGAAAACCGTCCAGGCGCACGGTGCGCGAGAGCTTGCGCAGCCGTTGCTCGACTTCGCGGTCGATCTGCTCGGCCGGAACCGCCATGTTGAGCCTCCGCTCCAGCCTGCTTAACGCTTCGATGCTCGTTTGCATTCCCGGAAACCCTGTTCCCTGGTGCGAAGGAAGGGACTCGAACCCCCAAGCCTTGCGGCGCTGGAACCTAAATCCAGTGCGTCTACCAATTCCGCCACCTTCGCGGGCTCACTCAAACCGGACCTCGCGATGCGCGTGTCATTCTACAGCAAACCCCCCTATACTGTCAGCCCAAGAAGACTGAAACCCTTTGAAAAATAGGGCAATGTCGGTCGGCCATACCGAAAACTTTCCGGTCGCTTCCGTGCTGCTTCCGGCGGCGCTGCGTCACCCCGTCTCGGTCATTTACCGGTTCGCGCGCACTGCGGACGATTTCGCCGATGAAGGCGCCCTTGCACCCGCCGAGCGCCTCGCGCTCCTTGCGGGCTACCGGGCGGAATTGCGCCGCCTCGAGGCCCGCCATTCCCCGGCGTCGCCTTTTTTTCACGAGCTGCGCGACGTGATCGCGGCCCATCGCCTCCCGCTCGCACCCTTTTACGACCTGCTGGATGCATTCTCACAGGACGTCACCAAGCTCCGCTATGCAAACTTTGCCGAGCTCATGGACTATTGCCGCCGCTCCGCGGATCCCGTCGGGCGGCTGATGCTGCATTTGTATGGAGAAGCCGACCGTGAAAGTCTCGCCTGTTCCGACGCGATCTGCTCGGCCCTGCAGCTCATCAACTTCTGGCAGGATGTGGAAATCGACTTCCGCAAGAACCGCATTTACCTTCCGCTCGAGGACATGGCGAGGTTCGGCGTCACCGAAGACCAGATCGCCGCAAGCGACCTCTCCGGCGGATGGTGGGAACTGATGCGCTTTCAGATCGATCGTTCGCGGCGGATGATGCTGCGCGGCGCGCCGCTCGCGACACGCCTGCCCGGCCGCGCGGGATTGGAAGTCCGCGTCGTGGTTCAAGGAGGGTTGAGGATTCTTGAGAAGCTCGAGCGGGCCCGAGGGGACGTATTCCGGCATCGTCCGGTGTTGAAAGCCTTCGACTGGCCGCTGATGTTCTGCCGCGCACTGGCGATGTAATGACTCCCGACGAGTATTGTCAGCAAAAGGCTACGCACAGCGGCTCGAGCTTCTATTACTCGTTCCTTTTTCTGCCGCTCGAGCGTCGGCGAGCGATCACCGCGCTCTATGCTTTCTGCCGGGAGGTCGACGACGCGGTGGACGAGCCGAGCGATCCGGCCGTTGGCCGCGCGACCTTGACCTGGTGGCGCGGCGAGGTCGCGCGGCTCTTCTCAGGCGATCCGCAGCATCCCGTGACGCGCGCGCTCGCCCCCATGATCGAGCCGTTCGGGATTGCCCAGACGAAGCTGAACGAGATCATGGACGGCATGGAAATGGACTTGAATCAGAGCCGCTATCTGAATTTTTCAGACCTGCTGCTCTACTGCCATCGCGTGGCGGGCGTGGTCGGCGCGCTGGCGGCGGGCATTTTCGGCTACCGCAACGCGAAGACGCTGGAGTACGCCGAAAAGCTCGGCCTCGCGTTCCAGCTCACCAATATCATCCGAGACGTGGGAGAGGATGCGCGCAAGAGCCGCATCTATCTTCCTGTGGACGAGTTGAAGGACTACGGAGTGACGGCGGCGGATATTCTCAACGCGAATCACACCGAAAGCTTCGTGCGCCTGATGCGCTTCCAGGCCGGGCGCGCCCGGCGCTGCTACGACGAGGCCCTGGAGCTCCTGCCGGCTGAAGACCGCCACGCGCAGCGCCCCGGCCTGATGATGGCCGCGATCTACCGCACGCTGCTCGACGAAATTGCCGGCGACGGATTTCAGGTGCTCAGGCAGCGAACCGCGCTCACGCCGCTCCGCAAGCTCTGGATCGCGTGGCGAACCTGGGTCACGGCTTGAGTGGCGTCGCGGTTGTCGGCGGTGGCTGGGCCGGACTCGCTGCCGCGGTCACCCTCGCGGAGCGCGGCGTCCGCGTAACCGTCTTCGAAGCCTCGCGCAGCCTGGGCGGCCGCGCTCGCCGCGTGAGCATCGACGGCGTCGACCTCGACAACGGCCAGCACGTGCTCATCGGTGCCTATCGCGAGACGCTGGGCTTGATGCGCAAGGTCGGCGCCGATCCCGGGGAGCTTCTTCTGCGGCTTCCGCTCGAGCTGCGCTATGCGGACGGCTTTCACCTTTGCGCGCCGCGACTCCCCTACCCGCTCAATCTGCTCTTTGCACTCCTCCGTGCAAAAGGCCTGGATCTCGCTCAAAGCTTCAGCGCGCTGCGCTTCATGGTCTCGCTTCGGGCCTGCGCTTTTCGGGTCGAACCCGACTGCAGCGTCACCCGGCTGCTCGACGATCACAGGCAGAGCGGCGCGCTGCGCGCCCACCTTTGGGAACCCCTGTGCGTTTCGGCGCTCAACACGCCCGTCGCTTCCGCCTCGGCACAGGTATTCGTCAACGTGCTGCGCGACGGCCTCACGGGCGCGCGCGAGGCGAGCGATCTGCTGATCGCGCGCACCGACCTCGGGCGCCTCTTCCCCGAACCGGCCGCGCAATACGTGGAGGCGCACGGCGGCGCGATCCTGCTCGGCGCGCCGGTGCGCCGCGTCGCGCGCGTCCCGGGCGGATTTCGTCTCAACGACGCGCAGCTGTTTTCCTGCGTGGTGATCGCCTGCGGCCCGCACCAGGCCGGGCCGCTGCTGGTGCAGTTGCCCGAGCTTGGCGATGCGCTCTCCCGCATCGGTGCTTTCAGCTACGAGCCCATCGTCACCTGCTACCTGCAGTATCCCGAGTCCGTATCGCTGCCTGCGCCCATGCTCGGCTTCAGCGGGCGAATCGCGCAATGGGCATTCGACCGCGGCCAGCTCGGCGGACCGAAGGGCCTGCTTGCCGCCGTGATCAGCGCGTCGGGCGCGCACGAAGAGCTCACGAAAGAGGAATTGGCGTCGCACGTCGGCATCGAGCTGGAAGCGGCGCTCGGGGAGCTTCCCGCACCCCGATGGACACGGGTGATCACCGAGCGGCGCGCGACGTTTTCCTGCACTCCGGCGCTCGCTCGACCCGGAGCGCTTACCGCGGCTCCCGACCTGATGCTCGCGGGAGACTACGTGGCAAGCGAATATCCGGGGACGCTCGAAGCCGCCGTGCGCAGCGGGATTGCCGCCGCGACGGCGGTAGGGAAAAATTAAGGTCCCGGTATTGGTGCGGCTACCGAGTCGCGCGCTCCGCCAGCGGATCGGTCGACGACTCCCATGATTCGAGTATGTAGTGCAGAGCAATGATGCCGAACGACAGCCACTCCGCCCAAAACAGCGTGAACCACTTGAGGAATAGCCAGCCTATCATCGATAGCGCGATTCCCGCGACCAGAAGAAGCTTGAACCACCGCTCTTTCTTCGACGAATACACGACGATGACGACGGCGTTGCCCGCGAAGAAACCTACCGCCAAGACATCGTGTAGCGCCCTGAAGTCGTCATGATTGAAGAGAATCACTCCGGCCAACATCATGCCCAAGAAGGTGTTGTAGATATGCTTGTCCTTCACAACGCCGTTGACCACAAATAGCATCGACGCGACGGTCAAGGGAAAGTAGAAGAGCTGATTCTCCTCCATGTTGTAATAGGCGCTGATGCTGCTGCGAATCGGGCCGTCGTCGGACCAAATCAGGAGCGCCGGCGTCAACAGGCACACGAAGGCCAGAACCCGTTCAAGCTTGGCGAACCGCGTAACGGTTTGGACTGTCGTGGCGACAGCGCGGAACGTTGGAGAGACGAGCTGTTGCAGCTTCATGCGTGGCCACCTAGAGCCCGATAGCGCGAAAATCGAGCCTCCCGTTCTTCACCGGCGGGCACCAGAAGTAGACACCCGTCACCGGCCGCGTAAACGCAAACAGCGCGTCGACCGTCCCGTCATCGGCGCCGACCATGCGCTTCAACTGCGCCTCGAAGGCATCGAGCGATTTCCCGAAGGCGACGAATACCAGTCCCGCCCGGGTCGCGTCCGCCCAGGGCATCGAGCGCCGCAGGACGAAGGCTTCCGGAGAAAAGCTTTCCTGCGCGGTTCTCTTCACGTGCGCGGAAAGCGGCGCACCAGCGAGCTCCTTGTTGTCGCGTTTGCGGCGGCCGATCGTGTCGTCCTGTTTCTTGCGCGGCATCGCGGCGAACCGGTCCAGATCGTGCACCCACTGCTGCACGGCGACAAAGCTCGCGCCGCCGAATCCCGCCCGCTTGTCCTTCACGACCGCCGCTTCGACGGCTTTCTTCCCCTTCGGATTCTCTGTGCCATCCTCGTAACCCGTCAGATCGAGCCCGCGGCCGTATTTGAATGCGTCGACGACGCCGATCGTCTCGAAGGCGGGCGCGAGAATCTTCCCGGCCTCGCGCGCGCGGAGCACGATCTCGCCGCGGTCTTCCCCGCGCAGCCAGCACCAGAGGGCAGCCGGAGTCGAAGGGACTTCGAAGTCTTGGCCTCTGTAATGCGGAAACGGTCGGAAACCCTCGATCTCCTTTTGCAGCGCGAAGAGCAGCAACGCACCGAGCCCGACGACGCAGGTCTCGCCGTCCGCGGTCGCGGCCAAGGCGCGCAGCGCAGCCTGCGGCGGCACGCCCTGCTTCAGCCCGAACGTGAGATAGCGGGCATGCCGCGGAACCGGGGCCAGGATTCCCGGTTGAGCATTCTTCAAAGTGTCGTCCCTTTCACTTTGACTCTAGGCCCGAAACCTCGCGATCGCCTCGGCGACGCGCTCGACGGCGATGATCTCGAGCCCGTCTATTTTCTGCTTCGGCAGGTTCGCTTTGGGAATGATCGCACGGGTAAAGCCCAGCTTGGCGGCTTCCTTAAGGCGTTCCTGACCGCGCGGCGCCGGGCGCACTTCGCCCGCGAGGCCGACTTCGCCGAATACCGCGAGCTTCTCCGGCAGCGGCTTGTCGACGTGCGAGGAGACGATGGCGAGCAGCACCGCGAGGTCGGCGGCTGGCTCGCTGATGCGAACGCCCCCGACCGCGTTCACGAACACGTCCTGATCGTAGCAGGCGATTCCGGCGTGGCGGTGCAGCACCGCGAGCAGCATCGCGAGACGGTTCTGCTCCAGTCCCACCGTCAGCCGCCGCGGATTGGGCGCGTGCGCCGCGTCCACCAGGGCCTGGATCTCGACGAGCAGCGGCCGCGTGCCCTCCTGCGCGACGAGGATGCACGAGCCCGCCACTTCGCCGGAGTGCTGCGAAAGGAAAATCGCCGACGGATTGGAAACGCCGCGAAGGCCCTTGTCGGTCATCGCGAACACGCCCAACTCGTTTACCGCGCCGAAACGGTTCTTGAAGGCGCGGATCAGCCGGAAGCTCTGGTGCGTGTCGCCCTCGAAGTAGAGCACGGCATCGACGATGTGCTCGACCACGCGCGGGCCCGCGATCGCGCCTTCCTTGGTGACGTGGCCGACGAGGACCACGACCGTCCCGCTGGCCTTGGCATAGCGCGTCAGGTGTGCCACGCACTCGCGCACCTGCGCGACCGAGCCGGGCGCGGAGGTGAGCTGCTCCGAGTACAGCGTCTGGATCGAATCGACGACGGCGATCTCGGGCTTGGCCTTTTCCAGCGTCGCGAGAATGCGCTCGAGCTGGATCTCGGCGAGCAGCTCGAGCTTGTCCGGGTCGAGCGCGAGGCGCCGCGCGCGCAGGGCGACCTGCTCGGCGGATTCTTCGCCGCTTACGTATACAGCCTTGCGCGAGCCGCTCATCCTCGCCAGGGCCTGGAGGAGGAGCGTGGATTTCCCCACGCCGGGGTCGCCTCCGATCAGCACCACCTCGCCCGCGACGAAGCCGCCGCCGAGCACCCGGTCGAGCTCGTCCATACCGCTCGCCATCCGCGGCGCGTCGCGCGCGCTCACCTCCGCGAGCCGCTTGAGCTCCGAGCTTTTCGTGACGCCTGAAAATCGGTGCCTGGGCACGGATTCTGCGACCCCTTCGACCAGCGTGTTCCAGGCGCCGCAGTGCGGGCATTGTCCCTGCCACTTCGGCGACTCGCCGCCGCATTCGGTGCAGGCGTAGACGCTTCTCGCCTTGGCCATCAGGGCGCCTCCGAAACGGGCACCCGCTGCGAGATCGCGCACAAGAGCTCGTAGCTCACGGTGCCCGCGCTCGCCGCGACTTCATCGGCCGGGAGCCCCTCGCCCCACAGCGTCACTGGCGAGCCGACCGCCGCTTCCGGGATGCCGGTGAGATCGGCGAACAGCATGTCCATCGCCACGCGCCCCAGGGTGCGCGTGCGCCTGCCGCAGACGAGGATCGGCGTGCCGGTGGGTGCGTGGCGCGGATAGCCGTCGGCGTAGCCGCAGGCGACGATGCCGACGCGCATTGGCTCGCTTGCCGCAAACGTGCAGCCATAGCCGACGCAGTCGCCCGGGCGTAACTCCTTCACCGCAATCAGCTCACTCGTGAGAGTCATCGCGGGCTTCAAGCCCAGCGCCGCGGCGCTTTCGTCAGGGAACGGCGAGCAGCCGTAGAGCATGATTCCCGGCCTGACCCAGTCCTTGTGCGCCTCCGGATAGCGCAGCAGCGCAGCGGAGTTGGCGAGGCTCTTGGGAAGATCGACGCCCGCGCTCGCCGCCTCGAAGCGCTCGAGCTGCCAGCGCACGCCCCGCGCGCCGTCTGCGTCCGCGAAATGCGTCATAAGCGCAATATCACCTACGTTCGGACAGGCGCGCAGCCGTTCGAGCACGCCGCGAAAATCCTCCGCCGGGAAGCCGAGCCGGTTCATGCCGGTGTTCAGCTTCGCGACCACCGCGATCCTCTTCGGCGGCCGCGCCTTCTCGAGCATTGCCAGCTGCTCCGCGTCGTGCACCACGGTGGTGAGAGCGTGCGCCGCGATCGGCTCGAGCTCCTCGGGCGAGAAAAATCCCTGCAGAAGCATTATCGTGCGGCGCTCGCCCGAGCGTCGCAGCTCGAGCGCCGCCTCCAGCTCGATCAGCGCGAGGCCTTCGGCAGCGGCGAGGGCCCGGGCCGCCCGCGCGATGCCGTGACCGTATGCGTTCGCCTTCACCACCGCACAGATGCGCGATCGGGGTGCACGGCGTCTCGCTGCATCCAGATTGTGGCGCAGCGCGGCGGAATCGATGCGGACTCGGATGGGGCGCATGGCCCGCCATTCGACCACAAAAACGGGATTTCCGGAGAGCGGTCATGGAGAAGCTTACGCACCCGGCAAATGACTCATGGTATAAAGCGGGCGGTCAAAGGCGTTTACGTTCCGTGACGCCCGCGCAAGACGCAGGGTATCGATGAATCGCAGCTTCAGCACCCACGACTCCGCTCACCGCAGGCGCCGAAAATCATGAAGCGGGGTTTCTACACGATCATGGCGGCGCAGTTTTTCAGCTCCCTCGCCGACAACGCCCTGCTGATCGCCGCGATCGCCCAGCTGCTGGAGCTCGACGGCCCGGCGTGGATGGTGCCGCTCCTGAAATTCTTCTTCACCGTGTCCTACGTGGCGCTCGCCGCGTTCGTCGGGGCTTTCGCCGACGCGATCCCGAAGGGCCGGGTGATGTTCATCACCAACACGATCAAGATCGCCGGCTGCGTCATGATGTTCTTCACCGATTACGTCGAATTCGCCGGCATTCCCGGATATGCGCTGGTGCTGGCCGCTTACGCGGTGGTCGGGTTCGGCGCGGCCGCCTACTCCCCGGCGAAGTACGGGATCCTGACCGAGCTGCTGCCTCCGGAGAAGCTCGTTGCCGCCAACGGCTGGATCGAAGGGCTGACGGTCGCTTCGATCATCCTCGGAACCGTGCTCGGCGGAGCGCTGATCAGCCCGCGCATCGCCTCGCTGCTGCTCGCGATCGACGTGCCGCACATCGACACGGGCATCGAAACCCCGGCCGAGGCAGCCATCCTCGTCATCTCCACAATCTATGTCATCGCTGCAATCTTCAACCTGTTCATCCCGGACACCGGCGTGCGCTACGGCCAGCAGCAGACCAATCCCGCGCTGCTGATGCGCGATTTCTACGTCTGCTTCGTCACGCTCTGGAAGGACAAGCTGGGGCAGATCTCGCTTTCGGTAACCACGCTCTTCTGGGGAGCGGGAGCGACCTTGCAGTTCCTCGTGCTGCAGTGGGCCGCAGTTCACCTCGGGCTTCCGCTGGACAAGGGCGCGATACTCCAGGGCATCACGGCGGTAGGCGTCGCTCTCGGCGCTGTGATTGCTGGACGCTTCATCGCCCTGCGGCAGTCCCTCAGCGTGCTGCCGGCCGGAATCGCGATGGGCACGGTGGTCGTCGCGATGATCTTCGTGACGAGCATGCCGATCGTATACGTCCTGCTGATCGTGATCGGCGCCATGGCGGGCTTCTTCGTCGTGCCGATGAATGCGCTGCTGCAGCACCGCGGCTACGTGCTCCTCTCCGCCGGCCACTCGATCGCCGTGCAGAATTTCAACGAGAACATCTCGATCCTCCTGATGCTTGCCATCTATTCCGCGATGATCAGGGCCGACGTCCACATCAACACCATCATCGTGGCCTTCGGCACGTTCGTCGTGGTCGCAATGGGCGCGGTGATGCTGCGCCACCGGTACAACCAGAGCCGCGGCGATTCGCTGCACCTCATCGGAATGAAAACCAGCAAGCAACGCGGATATCCTTGATTTCCCCGCGCCAGCCCCCATGTTTTCCGGGTCATGGGCGCGATTCCCCGCTTTGTCCTCGATGAAGGTTCGCCCCGCTCGGCGCCCCGGCCGCGCGGCGAGAGCGACGACGCGCTGCTCGACGCTTATTCCGCCGCGGTGGTCGCGGCGTCCGAGCGCGTCGGCCCGGCCGTCGTTCACGTCGAGGTCGCTCAAGCCACGCGCCCGGCCGAGGGCGAAGCGCCGCGCCGCGGCAGCGGCTCGGGATTCGCGTTTACGCCCGACGGCCTCATCCTCACCAACAGCCATGTGGTGCACGGCGCTCGCTCGATCCAGGTGAGCTTCGCGGACGATGCGAGCTTCGATGCGGACTTGGTCGGCGACGATCCCGACACCGACGTCGCGGTGATCCGCATCGGGGGGCACCAGCTTTCCACGGCGACGCTGGGGAGCTCGCGCCGCTTGCGCGTCGGCCAGCTCGCGATCGCGATCGGCAATCCCTACGGCTTTCAGCACACGGTGACGACCGGCGTGGTGAGCGCGCTCGGCCGCAGCCTGCGTTCCGTGACCGGGCGGCTGATCGACGACGTGATCCAGACCGACGCCGCGCTCAATCCGGGCAACTCGGGCGGGCCGCTCGTCGACTCGCAGGGCGAAGTGATCGGCGTCAACACCGCGATCATCCCGTTCGCTCAAGGAATCTGCTTCGCCACGGCCATCGACACGGCCAAATGGGTGGTGGAGCAGCTGCTGCGCTTCGGCCGGGTGCGCCGCGGCTATATCGGCGTGGGCGGCGCGACCATCCCGCTTTCGCGCCGCGCCGTGCGCTTTCACGGCCTCGCGGCCGGAGCGGGAGTGCGCGTCGAGTCGGTCGAGCCCGGCGGCGCCGCACGGGAGGCGGGAATCGAGCCGGGAGACGTGATCATCGGCTACGACGGGCAGGACGTGGCGGGAGTCGACGAGCTGCACCGGCTGCTCAGCGCGGAGCGGATCGGCAAGACCACGAAAGTGACGCTCCTGCGCCGTACGCAAAAGCTCGACCTGCCGATCCGCGCCGCGGAGATGCCGCCCAGGCCCTAGGCCTTCAGAGCACCACGGGTTTGTCCGGCAGCTCGTTCCGGCCTTCGCCCGAAGGCGGAAAGTGCACAGCGAGCAAATCGCTGATCGCGCGAACGCCGATCACCGCCCCGCGCTCGAACTGCCGGCGGGCGAACTCCTGCTGCATCTCGCCGCAGATCGCTTCCCAGGCAGTTGTCCCGACTTTGCCGTGGATGCCCCGATCGGCGACGATTTCGACGCGCCGGTCGGCAAGCAGAAGATAGATCAAGACCCCGGAGTTGTGCTCGGTGTCCCAGACGCGCAAGCGGCCGAACCACTCCACCGCGCGCTCGCGGGACCGGACGCCGCGAAGGAGCTCGCCCAAGGGCAGCGAAGCTTCGATGGCGAAGCGCAACTGGCCGGCGTGGCGGCGCTCCTCTTCGCCGATCGCTTTTTCGATGGCGCGCAGGGCTGCGGGAGGGAGCGCGCGCAACAGGTGCCGCGCAAAGCGCTTGAAGTTCATCGTCTCACCAGCTGCCGGAGGCGCCGCCTCCGCTGAATCCGCCGCCGCCTCCGCTGAACCCGCCGCCGCCGCCGAAGCCCCCACCGCCGAAACCTCCGCCGCCGAAACCTCCGCCGGGCCAGCCACCGCTCGACCACCCGCCGCGGCGGTTGCCCAATCCGTTGACGAGCGCGATGACGAATCCGATCAACCCCCCGATTACCGCGAACGCGAGCACGCCCGCCGCCACCCAGACGATGGCGCCGACGATCCCTCCGGAAATTCCGGCCCCGATGACCCGGCCGAAGAGGCGCCTGAAGATCGCATCGGTCAGAACCAGCGCGACGAACAGCAGGAATATCGTCTGGAAATCGATCGCGTGATGAACGCCCTTGATGACGACTCCCGACGGCGGCGCAGGCAAGCCTTCCCCCTCGATCAGCTTCATGAGTGCGCCGGTTCCGGCGGCGATGCCGCCATAGAAATCGCCGGTGCCGAAATGCGGCGCGATCACTTCGCTCACTACCCGCTTGGCGACGGCGTCGGGAATCGCGCCCTCGAGACCGCGGCCGACTTCGACGCGAAGCTTGCGGTCGTTCTTGGCGACGACGAGGATGACGCCGTCGTCGACGCGCGCGCGGCCGACTTTCCACGCATCGGCGACGCGGATCGAGTACTGCTCGATCGTCTCCGGCTGGGTGGAAGGCAGCATCAGCACCGCGATCTGGCTGCCTTTGTCGCGCTCGAAATCGCGCAACCGGCCATCCAGCGCCTGTATCTGGGATCCGGTCAAGGTGCCGGTGAGATCGGTGACCCGCGCATTGAGCGGCGGCACCGCGACCTCCGCGCGAGCGGATACGAGGCCCGCGACGAGAACGCCGGCCGCGACGACGCCGAGCCAGCGCTTGAGCATCAGATTACTGCTTGGCCGGCGCGCCGGGCTTGCCGAAATCGACCGTCGGCGGTTTTGAGATGGCCTTTTCGTCCTCGACGCTGAAGCTCGGCTTCACCGGGTAGCCGAACAGCATCGCCGTGAGGTTGACCGGGAATTGGCGTACGAGCACGTTGTATTCCTGCACGGCTTTTATGTAGCGGTTGCGCGCGACCGCGATGCGGTTCTCGGTGCCTTCGAGCTGCGCCTGCAGGTCGCGGAAGTTCGCATCCGACTTGAGCTGGGGATAATTCTCGGCGACGAGCAGCAGCCGCGACAGCGCGCTCGTCATCCCCGCCTGCGCCTGCTGGAAGCGCCGGAACGCCGCTTCGTCGTTCAGGAGCTCCGGAGTCGCCTGGATGCTGCCGACGCGCGAGCGCGCCTCCGTGACCTGGGTCAGAACCTGCTGCTCCTGCGCCGCGAATCCTTTTACGGTGTTGACCAGGTTCGGAATCAGGTCCGCGCGCCGCTGATACTGGTTGATGACCTCGGACCAGGCCGACTTGACCTGTTCGTCGTTGCGTTGGATGTCGTTGTAGCCGCAGCCTGCCAACCCCGCGGTGATCAGGACAATGGCCGCTGCAAGTAGCTTGCGCATGAATTCCTCCTGAATGAGTCCGCCCCGTAAATGGAGGCCGCGGCGCGCAATTACAAGGCCGCGATGCTGCGCCGGGCGAAGCACAGGTCTTCCCAGGCCTTGCCCTTGTCGGGGAGATTGCGCAGCAGATAGGCCGGGTGATAGGTCACGATGAGCGGCACGCCCTGATAGCGATGCAGGCGCCCGCGCAAGCTCGCAATACTCGCTTGCGTGTCGAGCAGGGCCTGCACGGCGAAGCGCCCCATCGCGAGGATCAGCTTGGGCTTGATGAGCTCGAGCTGGCGCAGCAGATGGGGCGTGCACTGGCCGACCTCGAAGGGCTCCGGATTGCGGTTGCCCGGCGGACGGCACTTGAGCACATTGCAGATGTAGACGTTCTCGCCGCGCTTCAGATCGATCGCCGCGAGCATGTTGTCGAGCAGGCGACCGGCCTGCCCCACGAAGGGTTCGCCGCGCGCGTCTTCCTCGGCACCGGGGGCCTCGCCCACCAGCAACCAGTCGGCCTGCTCGTCTCCGACGCCGAACACCGTTTGAGTGCAGGTCTTGCGCAAGCCGCAGGCCCGACAGCCCGCCACCGCATTCTTCAGTTCCGGCCAATCCATGCGCAGGATGCGCGCCGCGCGGTCATCGGCAAGATCGAGCTTGGCGACCCCTACGAGTCCCGGAACCGGAGGAAGGATTTGCGGAGGGCGACGCGCCGGCGGCGGCTTCGAGGCCACCGGCGCATCCGAGCGGCCGTCCCCGGGTTTTCCTCGATCCGGGATTCCCGCATCCCGCTTCGGCCCGCGCAGCTTCCACACGGGAGCGAGTCCCATCTCCTCCAGATAGCGCTCGCTCTTCCCGCTCACAAGTCGAGCGCCAGAACGAGGGCGTCTTCGCGGCCTCGGCGCGCCGGATAGTAGCCGCGCCGCACTCCGACCTGCTTGAAGCCGTATCCGGTATAGAGGCGCTGTCCCACCTCGTTCGTGGGGCGGACTTCGAGGAACAGGATCTTCGCTTCGTGCTCTCGCGCCATTCCGACCACATGCTCGAGGAGGCTCCGCCCGTGGCCCCGGCGCTGCGCATGGGCGGCAACGCTCAAGTTCAGAAGATGCGCCTCGCCCGCGGCCAGCATGAGCACCGCGTAACCGATCAGCCGGCCGCCGTCGCGGTATACCCGGCAGCCGTATCCCGCGCGCAGCGAGTCCCGGAAATTGCCGATCGTCCAGGGAAATTCATAGAGGCTTTCCTCGATCTCGAGCACCGGGCGAAGATCGGCCTCGCTCATCGGCTCGAATCCCGGTGCGGGTCGGAGTACTGCGCTCATCAGCGTTCGCTCGTCTTGAGCGCGACCTTGTCGCGCAGATACACCGGCACCGCCGCGGCGGCGTCCTCCGCTTCCCCCGCGGCAAAACGCGGGATCGCGAGTTTCAGCACCGCCCGCGCGGTCGGGGTCGTCTCGGGACGGATCGAAGATACGCATCGTCCGAGCCGGGTCCCGAGGCGTTCTCGATAGGCGGCGAATCCGTCGCCGCAGCCCGTCCAGCCCTCACCCGACGCGACGGGCACGGCCTCGGGCCGGTAAAGGCCGGGGGCGGAAACTTCTTCCCATCCGGCGCCTGCCCTCCGGTACGCGGCATGATACACCTCGCCCCTGTGCGCATCGAGGCAGGCGATGATCCGGCCGAGCGCCGCCCCGTCCGCCGCTTCTTCGGCCAGAGCGAGCAGAGTTCCCACCCCGACCACGCGCAGGCCGCGCGCAAGCGCGAGTCCCTGGGTCACGCCGGCCGCGATGCGAAGGCCGGTAAACGAGCCCGGACCCGCACCGTAGGCAATTCCATGGATTTGCGCGAATTCGAGCCGCGCTTCGACGAGCACTTGATCGACGATGTCGAGGATCCTCTCCGCCTGGCGCTGGCCGGCGGGCTCGTGACGCGAAAACAGCGCCTCGCCGCAGCTCGCCGCTACCGAGCAGAAATCGGTCGAGGTATCGATTGCAAGCAGATTCATCGGCGCTTCCCGCAAGAATTTTAACGGATCGGAGGGCCGCCTGCGGCGCTTGACGCCGGGCGTTTCAGCCCCGATGATTGCGGCGACAAATAAAACATCCCTCCGGAGGAAAGCATGCAGCCACGGATCGCGCTGATTGCTCTCGCGCTCCTGACGGGTCCGGCGTTCGCCCAGGACGCCTATCCGTCCCACCCGATCACGATGGTCGTCGCGTTCCCGCCGGGCGGCGTGGCGGATATCACCGCCCGGCCCACGGCGTTCGCGATGGAAAAGGCGCTGAAGCAGCGCGTCATCATCGAGAACAGGCCCGGCGCGGCGGGGGCGACGGGCAATGCTTATGTCGCGAACGCGAAGCCGGACGGGTATATGCTGCTGATGGCGCTGTCGTCCATCTCGGTCATCCCGGAAGCGGAACGTCTCCAGGGACACAAGCCCCCCTACGAGCTGACGCAGCTCGCGCCGATCGCGCTGATCTCGGCCGACCCGGTCGTTCTCGTCGTGCGCGAGGAAGCGCCTTGGAAGAACGTCCAGGAATTCGTTTCGGACGCGCGAAAAAAACCCGGCAAGATCACCTACAGCTCTTCGGGAATCTACGGCGCGCTGCACATGCCTTTCGTCCTGCTCGAGCACGCCACCGGGACCAGCCTGTGGCACGTGCCGTACAACGGCGGCGGGCCGGCGGTGCAGGCCCTGCTCGGCTCGCGCCAGCGGCCGCAGCCGCTTGGCCCGGCGGCGATGATCGGGCAGATCCGGGGCAAGCGGCTGCGGCCGCTGGCGAGCTTCGGGGACAAGCGGCTCGCCTCGCTTCCCGACGTGCCGACGCTGAAGGAGCTGGGCATCGACGCGCAGTATTTCATCTGGGCGGGATTGATGGCCCCCGCGGCGACTCCGCCCGCGATCCAGCAGAAGCTGCGCGACTCGGTGCGCCAGGCCGTAGGGGACGCCGATTTCCGCAATGCCATGGCGAAGGTCGAGACGCCCATCAACTATCTCGACGCGCCGGAGTTCGGGAAATTCTGGGACGTGGACGCGAAAAAACTCGCGGAGGCAGTGCGCCGCATCAAGCCCGTCGAGCAGAAATAGAAGCGGACGTCGATGGCAGCGGCCCAGGGCAAGGTCATCATCACCTGCGCGGTGACCGGCGCGATCCACACGCCGACGATGTCGCCGCACCTTCCGGTGACCCCGGAGGAGATCGCCGAAGGCGCGATCGGCGCGGCGCGGGCGGGCGCCGCGATCGTGCATCTGCACGCGCGCGAGCCCGCCGACGGCCGGCCGACTCAGGATCCGAAGATGTTCATGCGCTTTTTGCCTGCGATCAAGGCGGCCTCGAACGTCGTCATCAATCTCACGACGGGCGGCGCGCCGACAATGACGGTCGAGGAGCGGCTGCAGCCGGCGCTGAAATTGAAGCCCGAAGTCGCCTCGCTCAACATGGGCTCGATGAACTTCGGGCTGTACGAGATGCTCGGGCGCCACAAGGAGTGGAAATACGACTGGGAAAAACCCTACCTCGCCGGCTCGGACGAGCGCATCTTCAAGAATACGTTCCGCGACATCGCGCATATCCTCGAGTCCTGCAGCGGCAACGACACCCGCTTCGAGATCGAGTGCTACGACATCGGCCACTTGTATACAGCGGCGCATTTCCTCGACCGCAAGCTCGTGAAGCCGCCGCTTTTCATCCAGTCCGTGTTCGGCATCCGCGGCGGCATCGGCCCGCACCCCGAGGACGTGCTGCACATGAAGCGCACCGCCGACCGCCTGTTCGGCGACCAGTATCTGTGGTCGGTGCTCGGCGCCGGGCGCAACCAGATGTTCATCGCCGCGATGTCGGCGGTGATGGGCGGAAACGTCCGCGTCGGCCTCGAAGACAGCCTGTGGCTCGGCCGGGGCACACTCGCCAAGACCAACGCCGAACAAGTGACCAAGATACGCCGCATACTCGAGGAACTCGGACTGCAGGTCGCGACGCCCGACGAGGCGCGCGAGATGCTGAAACTCAAAGGCGGCGGAAACGTCGCCTTCTAAGGACGACACCATGGCAAAGAATTACCGCGTCGCCGTCATTCCCGGCGACGGCATCGGAAAGGAGGTCGTGCCCGAGGGCGTGCGCGTGCTCGAGGCCGCCGGCAGGAAATTCGGCATCGGATTCAAGTGGGACGAGTTTCCCTGGAGCTGCGAGTACCGCGTCAAGCACGGCCGCATGATGCCGGAAGACGGCCTCGCGACGATCCGCGGACACGACGCTGTGTTCTTCGGCGCCTGCGGATTTCCGGGCGTGCCCGATCACGTGTCGCTGTGGGAGCTCTTGATCCCGATGCGCCGCGGCTTCGACCTGTACGTCAACCTCCGCCCGGTGCGCCTGATGCCCGGCATCCAGTCGCCCCTTGCCGGGCGCAAGCAGGGCGACATAGATTTCTGGGTGGTGCGCGAGAACACCGAGGGCGAATACTCGTCGATCGGCGGACGCATCTTCGAGGGCACCGAGCGGGAAACGGTGGTCCAGCAGGCGACCTTCACCCGCCACGGTGTCGACCGGATCCTGAAATACGCTTTCGAGCTCGCGCGCAATCGCCCCAAGAAGCACCTGACCTCGGCCACCAAGTCGAACGGCATCTCGATCACCCTGCCCTACTGGGACGAGCGCTTCAAGGCGATGGCCGCGAAGTATCCGGGGGTGAAGACCGACCAATACCACATCGACATACTCACCGCCCACTTCGTGCAGCATCCGGACTGGTTCGACGTCGTCGTCGGGTCGAACCTCTTCGGCGACATCCTCTCGGACCTCGGCCCCGCCTGCACCGGCACCATCGGCATCGCGCCCTCGGGCAACATCAATCCGGAACGCAAGTTCCCCTCGGTGTTCGAGCCGGTGCACGGCTCCGCGCCGGACATCGCGGGCAAGAACATCGCGAACCCGATCGGACAGATCTGGTCGGGCGCGATGATGCTCGAGCACCTGGGCGAGAAGGACGCGGGCGAGGCCATCGTGCGCGCGATCGAGCGCGTGCTGACCGAAGGTCCGCGCACGCGCGACATCGGGGGCAAGGCCTCGACCGGCGACGTCGGCAAGGCGATCGCCGCGGCGCTCTAGCCGCAAAGACTCAGGGCCGGACGGGGGCGGAACGGTCGCGGTAGATCTCCCGCCCGTGATCGTGAACGTCGCGCCGCAATTGCTGGCGTTGCTCGGGAGTCATGCGCGCGTCCCGATTCGCCTCGCGGTTTTGAAACGTCGTGTCGCGCGCGGGCATCTGCTGAGGCGGCGTCGGCCGTCCCGGCCCGGCGCGCCCGGCGCCCCGACCGCCTTGGCCATGCTGGGCAAGCGCCGGAAACGACGCAAGCAGCACCGTCACGACACAGCCGAAAACGATCAGACTCTTCACTCCATTCTCCCGCTCGCGCGTCTCTTTTCCGTGGATCTCCGCCACCGCGGCCTTCGAAAGGCATCTTACTTCAGGGATCGCGACGCCCGGCCGGAGGATTGTAACAACTTGTTTCTGCGACCGGCCCGGCAACGCGCTGTTACGCTCGCGCTGCAGCGGGGGCGCTCATCGGGTTACGATACCGTGCGATGGCCGATCCCAAGACGAAAATCCTGGTAGTCGACGACGACCTGCGCCTGCGCGACCTGCTGCAACGCTACCTGACCGAGCAGGGGTTCGGCGTGCATACCGTTTCGGATGCGGCGGGCATGGACAAGCTGCTCGGGCGCGAGCGCGTCGACCTGCTGGTGCTCGACCTGATGCTCCCGGGCGAGGATGGCCTGTCGATCTGCCGGCGGCTGCGCGGCGGGAAGAACACGGTCCCCATCATCATGCTGACCGCGAAGGGCGAGGACGTGGACCGCATCGTCGGCCTGGAGATGGGCGCCGACGACTACCTGCCCAAACCCTTCAACCCGCGGGAGCTGGTCGCGCGCATCAACGCGGTGCTGCGCCGCCGCGCGGCGCCGCTCCCCCCGGGCGCGCCCGCGGCCGAACCGGAAAGGGTCAGCTTCGGGAACATGACGATCAACCTCGCGACGCGCGCGCTCGAGCGCGACGGCCAGTCGATCTCGCTCACCACCGGCGAATTCGCCCTGCTCAAGGTCCTGGTCACGAACCCGAGAATGCCCCTGTCGCGCGACAAATTGATGGAGCTCGCGCGAGGCCGCGAATACGAAGTGTTCGACCGCTCGATCGACGTCCAGGTGTCGCGCCTCCGCAAGCTCGTCGAGAAGGATCCCGCGCATCCCGCCTACATCCAGACCGTGTGGGGGTTCGGCTACGTCTTCGTGCCCGACGGCCAGGTGCAATGAAGGCGACGGTTTGATGGCCTTGTGGCCGCGCTCGCTCCTGTGGCGAACCTTCATCCTGCTCGCCGCGCTGGTGCTCGCGACGACCATCGCCTGGTTCGGGATCTTCCGCGCCTCCGAGGTCGAGCCGCGCGCGCGGCAGATCTCGCAGAACCTCGTCAGCATCGTCAACATCACCCGCACCGCGCTCGTCAATTCCCGGCCCGAGCTGCGCCGCGAGCTGCTCTCCGAGCTCGCCGAGCGCGAAGGCATACAGGTGTACACCGCCGAGCCCGGCGAGCGCCTCGCGCCGCCGGCCGACAGGCCCGTATTGAACCTGGCGCTCGAGCTGGCGCGGCAGCAGCTCGGCGAGGGCACGCGCTTCGCCGGCGAGCGCGACGGCAAGCCCGGCTTGTGGCTGAGTTTCCACATCGACGACGACGAGTATTGGCTCCGCATTCCCCGCGAGCGCATCGAGCGGCAGATCGCCCTGCGCTGGCTGGGCTGGGGCGCGCTCGCCCTGACGCTGTCGCTGCTCTCCGCGTATTTCATCGTGTCCCGGCTCAACCGCCCCTTGCGCGCGCTCGCCTCGGGCGCCGGCGCGATCGGCAAGGGGAAAATACCCGACCCCGTCCCCGAGTCCGGCCCCGAGGAGATCCGAACGCTCTCTCACGCCTTCAACCAGATGTCCAAGGACCTCGCGCGTCTGGACGCCGACCGCGCGCTGATTCTCGCCGGCGTGTCGCACGACCTGCGCACGCCGCTCTCCAGGCTGCGGCTGGGACTCGAGATGAGCGGGGCCGATCCCCAGCTCAAGGACGGCATGACCGCGGACATCGAGGAGATGGACCGCATCGTCAACCAGTTCCTCGATTTTGCTCGCACCGACGGCGGCGAGCCCGTGGAGCACGCCGATCTGGCTGCGATCGCGGCGGAAGTCGCCGAGCATTTCCGCCGCCACGGAAAATCCGTGGCGACCGATTTTTCGAGCGTGCCCGCGCTTCCGCTGCAAGCCATGTCGATGCGCCGCGTGGTGCTGAACCTCATCGACAACGCGCTGCGCTACGGCGCAGGCGAGGTGCGCGTCGCGGTGCGCGCTGAAGGCGGCGCGGCGGTGCTCGAGGTGGCCGATCGCGGCCCGGGCATTCCGGACTCGGAAGCCGAACGGCTGAAGCAGCCGTTCACGCGCCTGGAGGTCGCGCGCAGCGACAGGGGCGGCGCGGGCCTCGGGCTCGCCATCGTCGAGCGCGTGGTGCGCGCGCACCGCGGCAGCTTCGAGCTGCTCGCGCGCGAAGGCGGGGGCCTCGTCGCGCGCATCCGGCTTCCGATCGAGCGCAAAGCGGAGTGAACGCGCTCCGGGCGGGAGAAGTTTTTCGGGTACACTTCGCGGAATTCAAAAGGACAATCCGGCCATGAAGAGACTGCTTGCCGTCCTCGCCCTGGCCGCCGCTCCGGCGGCGTTCGCGCAGACCTGCCCCGAGAAAAACCTGCTGTACTGGCAGGCTTTCCCGGCCGGGGGCGAATCCGACATATCGGCGAGGCACCAGCAGTTCGTGCTGAAGAAGAAATGCCCCTCGATCGAGACCATCATCCAGTACAAGCCGGGGGTGGGCGGCGCCGTCATGTGGAACCAGCTGAACTCCCTGCCCGCGGACGGCCTGAACATCGTCGGAATCAACCTGCCGCACATCGTGCTCGCGCCGTTCGAAGGCCAGGTGCAGTACAAGACCGAGGACATCACGCCGACATACTGGTTCCACTACACCCCGGACGCGCTCGTAGTGCCCGAGTCCAGCCCCTTCAAGACCTTCCAGGACTTCGTCAAGGCGGCGAAATCCGAGCCCGGGAAGCTCACCCTCGGCGGCTCGGGGATCAACTCGGCGAACCACGCCGCGCACGAGCGCCTCGACACCGAGTTCGGCATCAAGACTCTCTACGTTCCCTACAAGGGCACCGGCGACATGACCGTCGCGGTGGCGGGCGGCCACGTCGGCGGCGCGATGTCCTACACCGCCTTCGCGATCAACAACAAGGGCAAGATGCGCGCGCTCGCCGTGGCGATGGACCAGCGCCACCCGCTGCTGCCGGATGCGCCCACATTCAAGGAGCTCGGCGTGAACTGGGTCGACGGCGCTTTCCGCGGAATCGGCATGCCGAAATCCACGCCTGCCGCTCTGCGCAAGCGCATGTCCGACCTGTGGGCGGCGCTGAACAGCGATCCGGAGATGAAGGAGCTCGCCGCGAAAAGCGGCTTCGAGCTGGTGAACGTGGGCGTCGAACAGATGGACGCCTTCATGAAGGAGAAGATCCGGGTCTACACGGGCGTCGCAAAGCAGATGGGGCTTGCGAAGTAGAGCCCGGAACGGCGGGCTCGCGCCCGCCGGGAATTCAGCCTATGAATAATCCCACGCGTCGTGCCGCGAGGGAAACACCTTCTCCTGATAGTAGTCCTTGAGCGTGCCCAGCTCCATGAGGATCTTGAGCGGGAAGCCTTGGCGGTTCTGCCGGGTGTCGGTGAGCAGCTCCTCGAAGTAGCGGTCCATCTCGCGCGGTGCTTTCCACAGCTTGGCCATGCGATTGACGATCCTGGGAAACGCTGCGGCGAGCTGCATGGGCCGTATCGACTCCTCGATCGACGCCAGCCACGCCTGACCCGCGGCGCCCAACTCGAGGTCGTCCTTTTCCGGCTGGTGGCGGCGCTTGCTGTAATCCGCCTTCGTCATGGCGATTGGCTTCATGGGGTGTGCAATATCCATTCAGAGCCTCCATCCTCCTCCACCAACAGCTGAAGCTACTCGGATCGGCCCTTCTCGGGAAGGCATTACGTCACGCTCGGCCTACCAGGATTTCCGGATTTCGTAGCGGCTGCCTCGAGGGAGCGTCACCGATTCCACCAGCGCGAAGCCATCGAGCCGCCAGTCGATCGGGTCGAGCGCGGGCATCGTGCGAGGCGCGCGAGCGTCGCGCAACAGCGTGACGTGCGAGACGAATGGTTTTGCGTCGAAGGCGATGCCCGAGCGCGTCAACGCGTTCCGCAATTCCACGACCATCGCGTTGAGTTCGCCTGGGACCGCAGACGCGCCGGCCCAGGCGATACGGTTGTGTTTCCAGTAGCCCGGAGTGTCGAGAACCAGCGTTGCAGCGCTCAGCGCTACCTCGCCGGCGGCGCGCTCGACCTCCGCAACGCGCGCCTCCGCGACGCTGCCGAGAAAAGCGAGCGTCACATGCAGAGTCTCGGAACGCGTCGGCCGGCCGCCGCACAGCCCGTGGAGCTCGCGCGACCAGTGCGCGAGCTGCGCGCGCACTGTGTCGTCCGGCCACAACGCGAAGAACAGCCTCACTCAAGAAGCGCGACCGCCTCGGCGGCGATGCCTTCGCCGCGGCCGATTGCGCCGAGCCGCTCCGCGGTCTTGGCCTTGATGTTGACCTGGCCGAGGTCGATTTCGAGGTCGGCGGCCAGATTCGCGACCATCGCCGCGGTATGCGACGCCATCTTGGGCGCCTGCGCGATGATGGTGGCGTCGAGATTGACGATGGAGAACCCCGCGCGCCGGACTTTCTTACCGACTTCGCGCAGAAACGCGCGGCTGTTCGCGTTGCGGTGCTTGGGGGAGGTATCGGGAAAGTGCAGCCCGATATCGCCGAGCGCGGCCGCGCCGAGCAGCGCGTCGCACACCGCGTGGATCAGCACGTCCGCATCGGAATGCCCCGCGAGCCCTTTTTCGTAGGGAATCGTGACCCCGCCGACGACGAGCTTGCGTCCCTCGACGAGCGCATGCACGTCGTAGCCCTGGCCGATTCTCATGGAGCGTCCCTCAGGATGCCTTCCGCGATCTCGAGGTCGGCGGGGAAAGTAACTTTCAGGTTTTTCGTGCTGCCCTGGACGAGCCTAGCAGCATGCCGTGGCGGAACATTTGCGGGGTCTGCGCCTGCCACAGGCCCTGGCGCGGCTCGGTGGCGACGATGCGATACTCGTCGTCTCCGCGCTTCAGGGTATCGGCGACGGGAATGGCGAGAATCCCGCCGACTTCGTCCCTCCCCGCCTCGTCGATGAGGCGCCGCAGCTCGGCTTTTCCGAGGCAGGGCCGCACCGCGTCGTGCACCAGCATCCAGTCGTTCGGATCGACCAGGCTCGCCGCCGCGATGATCCCGTTCAGCACGCTGTCGCGGCGGCTCGCGCCGCCGCAGTAGAGAGGGGCCAGCCGCTCGCCAAAAGCGCTCCAGTCATGCTCGCGAAACGCGACGTCCTCCGGCGCGAGCACCACGAAGACGACTTCCACTTCGGACACGGCGAGCAGGCGCTCGACCGCATGGGCCAGCATGGGCTTTCCGGCCAGCAGGGAGTATTGCTTCAGCACGTCGGCCCCGAAGCGAGACCCGGAACCGGCAGCCGGCACGAGACCGAAAAATCGCGCAGTCATCGATCAAGTCACTGAAATCGGGTGTGATTCGACACGATATAATTATAGCCGGGTCCCGAGTTCAAACTCCGCTTCGCGAGACGAGCGCCGTTTAACTCGGGTTTTGCTATTTCTGAAACGAAAACGATGAGTGAAGTCGTCGAAAAGAACGCGAGCGCCGCCAGCCTCCACGGCGCCAGCGACGCGCTCGCGCTCGCGCGCGCAGCGGGTGCCTCGCGGCCGGCCGTCGTCTTCTGCGCCCAGGCGACCGAGGCGCAGAGGTTGAAGGACGAGATCGCGTGGTTCGCGCCGCAGCTCGAGGGGCTGCTCCTGCCCGACTGGGAGACCCTGCCCTACGATCATTTCTCTCCGCACCACGATCTGGTGTCGGAGCGCCTCGCGACGCTCTACCGCATCATGAGCGAGGACTTCGACGTCGCCATCGTACCCGCGGCGACCGCGCTCACGCGCCTCGCGCCTCCGTCCTTCCTCGCCGCGCACAGCTTCTTCCTCAAGGCGGGAGAAGCGCTCGAGCTCGGCCGCTTGCGCGCGCAGCTCACCCTCGCCGGCTACAGCCACGTCACGCAGGTGGTCGCGCCGGGCGAGTACTGCGTGCGCGGCGGACTGATCGACCTCTTTCCCATGGGCAGCGCGCTGCCCTACCGGCTCGACCTGCTCGATGAGGAAATCGAGTCGATCCGCTCTTTCGATGCGGACAGCCAGCGCACGCTCTACAAGGTCGCGGAGATCCGGCTCCTGCCTGCGCGCGAGTTTCCCATGGACGAGGCCGGGCGCAACCGGTTCCGCCGCAGCTACCGCGACAGCTTCGAGGGCGATCCGTCGAAGAGCCGCATCTACAGGGACGTGAGCAACGGCGTCGCGCCCGCCGGGA
>Ga0209647_1001008_pt1 | contig 25059 bp, 20 predicted proteins | sample GraSoi_2013_60cm_FD_185827 | JGI IMG/M metagenome (GOLD analysis project Ga0209647, IMG submission 185827) | Grasslands soil microbial communities from the Angelo Coastal Reserve, California, USA - Sample 9_17_2013_60cm (SPAdes) (version 2) | ecosystem: Environmental > Terrestrial > Soil >... | reverse complement strand
ACCCGACTCCCCATGCCTACCCAGCATCTCGGCGTGAGGAGATGCTGCACGCCTACCAAGAACGAAGCAGTCTCCGTGGCCTCACTTGCACCTTTGGCGTCTCTCGCACCACGGTGTCTCGTTGGATCAAAAAAAAGGAGTTCAGCTTCCTCCTTTCCGTCCAACCTTGGTCGTCCCCGACCCAGCAGATCCCGCTTCCACGACGCTGGAACTGGACGAACGGATGGCTCGTTTGTGTTCAAAAAAGCACCCGACTTCTGGATGGGGATGGCCTTGTGCCGCAAGAGGCGGCAGGTGGTCGCTTACGCGGTGGGTGATCGGAGTAAAAAAACCGGTCTGCGCTTGTGGGAGGCCATTCCATCAGCCTATCGCCGGGGGCATTGTTTCACCGATTTCTGGGCGACATATGCAGCAGTGATCCCGGAGGAACAGCATACCTCCGGAGGAAAAGAAACGGGTGAAACCGCCCAGGTCGAGCGCTGGAAGAACACGCTGCGCCAGCGTCTGGCTCGTTTTGTCCGCATGACGTTATCATTTTCGAAATCGGTGGTGATGCACGAAGCATGTTTGCTTCTCTTTCTCCATCGATATAATTGAGATCAGGCTATCCTGCTCAAGTGAGCCACTACCGACTCGTCAGTCGTTGAGGACCGCCAGGTCGAGCTGGCGGAGGCGCGTGGGGTCGGCGAGTATATCGATTGCGACGATCTTCCCGCGCGTGATCGTGAAGCCGAATACGACACGCGGCCGTCCGCGCGGAGCCCACACGGCTCCCACGGCTCCGTTCACGAGCGCCGGTTGTGCGGACCGGGCACGCCCCGAGAACTGCTTGGCCACGGCCGGCGCACCGCGGACCTCCCTCGATGCGCCCGCAGACACGGCTGCGCGGTCGGCTCGGAGCACGACGTCTGGGTCGAGCACCGCGAGAAGCGCGTCGAAGGAACCTTCGCGCGACGCAGCGAGGAAGGCGTCGACCACTTCGCGCTGGCGGGTGAGATCGGCGTCGGGAACCGTCGCCGCTCCCCGCACCCGGCGGCGTGCGCTGCTCGCGAGCCGCCTTGCCGTGGTCGGGGAGCGCCCCACGATGGGAGCAATCACGACGTATGGCACGGCGAAGAGGTCGTGCAGCACGAACGCGAGGCGCTCGGCGGGATTCAAGGTGTCGAGGACCACGAGCAGCGCGAGACCGACCGAGTCGGCCAGCAGCGCTTCGTGCTCGGGGTCGATCCCGTCCTCACCGCTCATGATCGGCTCGGGCACGTCCGCTCCCAGGGGCTCCTCGCGCCGCGATTTGCGCGAGCGCAGCATGTCGAGGCACACCCGCGCGACCACCGTCGTCAGCCATCCGCCCAGGTTCTCGACGCCGCTCGTGTCGGAGCGGCTGAGGTGGAGCCAGGACTCCTGCACGGCGTCCTCCGCCTCGGTAAGGGAGCCGAGCATCCGGTAGGCCACCGCCCGCAGGTGGGGACGCTCGGCATCAAATTGCTTCGCCAGCCATTCGTGTTCGTCCATCGGTCACATTCCCTCGTTTCGTTTCGTCATAGTAATGACGAGCGAAACCCAACCGATGTGACAGGGACACCGGCTCCCGTGGAAGCGCCGGGTGGGCAGCAACGTCTCGATCAAAACCTGGATGTTCAGCTAGTAGAAGGAGTTCTTCATGAATCAAGGTATCAGAACAGTCATCTATCCCGTCAAAGACATAGCTCAAGCAAAGACGCTATACAGCAAGCTTTTGGGCGTAGAGCCTTATGCGGATGAGGTGTATTATGTTGGCTTTCGGGTGGGAGACCAGGAAATAGGGTTAGATCCTCATGGCCACAACCAAGGCATGACGGGACCTGTCGGTTACTTCCACGTGAGCGACATTCAGCAGAGTCTGCAAGCATTGTTAGACGCTGGCGCACACACACAGCAAGAGGTCAAAAATGTCGGTGGGGGGAAGCTGATTGCATGGGTCAAAGACGCAGATGGGAACAGCATCGGGCTTCTTCAGTTCCCGTAATGGCACAAGAGACACATCTCTTTTTCCTCCAGAAAAAGAGACAACCTCCATTGCTAGCAATGGAAGTGATCACCAGAGCAATTGCAAAGAAATCACCAGCTTAATGGCTCTCCCGCACATTGCGTGAGCGAAAAAGTGATACAATAGAGAAAGAAGGCACTTCTCGAACCATTTCTTCCTCAGGATCATAACACATCAACAGATGACACAAACACTTCTACCTGATCTTCCAGGCTTTTCCATAGAACAAATCACACTCAGCGGTGGGGTGATCACCGTTCTTGCTCAATCACGCACTGTGAGCGCCAGTTGTCCAACATGTGCTCAGCTCTCATCACGGATTCACAATCGATACCAGCGCAAACTGGCCGATTTGCCCTGGAGCGGACGTACTGTTCGGCTGCTCGTGCAGGTGCGCCGCTTCTTCTGTGAGCGATTGACTTGTCCACGTAAGACCTTTGCAGAAGCCATTCCTGCGCTGGCTGAGCGCTATGCACGCCGCACCATCCGGCTCAAAGAGGTACCGGCAAGCACCCCAAGGTGCTTCAACATCCGGCGTCGAGATTGACGCTCGTCAAGCCATTGTTGTAGATCCAGGGAAATTCCTTTCTCCCTGCTGAGACCTCTGTGTAAGATTGCCAGGCGAGCTGAATGAACGTGTGATCCAAATATTGCAGGCAAGTTGGGAATGTTACCATTTCCAGAATAAAAGTATACATGACATATATTTAGTGTGTGTTAAGGAGCTCATCCTTTTCCAGTTATTCAGTTTCTCGTAAATAAAAGATGTATTTCACTGACATGAGAAATTAGGACTTTTGAGGGGTGTTACACAGGAAAGATGGCCTATTTTTCCAGTTTTTCTCTCTTTTTACGCAGAAATAGGGATATACTCACAACAAAAATGATAATGATGCGGCTCATCGGGGTGAAATAGGAGATGTAGAAGCGAGCGGGCCAGTCGAGGAGAGGAGCGTTTCTGATATGAGGGAAAATAACCGAAATCCAGGCCAGTCCGAGGGGTCTGGTCCTTCCTCCCAGCAGCAATTACGAGGCAAGGGGCACGGGCACGAGCCTGTCTGCCTAACTCCTCTGCGCGTTGTTATAGGCGTTCTAGCGCTTTTGCTGTTGGTAATTTCGGGCATGAGCTCCCTCGCTGTGGTGAAGAACTCGTACGCGGTGAGCGGATGCGGCATTCTTTTACATTGTCAATCCCCAACGCCGAGTCCGTCGCCATCCCCGTCCCCCACGAAGACGGCTACACCCAAGCCATCTCCAACGAAGACGGCGACGCCCAATCCGTCCCCGACCTCACGTCCCACTCTGCCTCCGGTTTCGTCGCCAACCACTGGGGCATCGCCGAATGCAACGACCAGTATATCGCCTACGGCGGCCTCGGGAGGCACCTCCACAGGGGTCGCGCAAACGCCTGGCGCCAGCCCGACGAGCATTCCTGCTACAACGAGAGGGAATACAGGGAACCAGACGCCGAGCCAATCAGGAGGGGGTGGGTCTTCGCGTGTGGTGGTGATTGTCGCAATCACTTTCCTGGGTCTGCTCCTTTGCCTGGGCATTGGCATGTTTGTTTTCCGCCGCATGCTTTTGCCACAGACAGATGTGAAGCTGCCGCCGAGCGGCGCTCGCCCCTGGGCACGCACTCGCGTGCCCAATCCCGATAGCCTGGGAGGCAATAACAACGCGGAGAGAACGCAGGCAACCTGGAACGTCACCCTTGCTTTTGCTACGGCAAACAATGGCTTTGGTCCGGGCCCTAACGGTTTTGAGCAGTCCGATAACGGTTACGCGCCTCCAAATGGATCTAGTGCCACTATACAGCAAGGATCTGACCCGACAAATAATGGTTTGCACGCACCCACACTTGCCGGATTTGGTCCTCAAGACATGAATGGCCAGCCTCCCAACGACTATAGTATGCCCAATAATGGTATTAGCGGTTTCCTGGATGGCTTCATGCCCTCGCCACAGATCTTTCCGCCGAGCAATGCGAGTGTGATCCCCCCTGGCAGCGCAGCCCTCCCAGTTATTCCTACTAACAATGGCTTCACGCCCGCTAGCAGCGCTTTTAACGTCGGGTATGGCCTGCCTAACGATCCGTTCGCGCCCTCCCAAGGCGGGGCGCCTGGCTGGCCGGAAAGTCTCGAGGGCAGTGAAAATGGAGACCATTCCTGAGCGAGGGCAAATCAAGTTGTGCCGAACTGCACAGTACACAGAATTCCACCGTAAAATGGACGCAGGAATAGCTTGTACTGGAACTGCAGAGGATACAAGGAACAGCCCTCCTTCCGCAGGAGGCAATGACAGACTCAGGCAATGCGTATGGTTGACTTTGCCTGTCCTCGAATGGTATCCTAAAGGCAAATCAAGAAGATGCATCAAAAAACAACTATAAGGGTGCAGTATGGAATCAGGACAAACTTGGCGGGAATTGCTGGGAGAAATTATTGCCGATTCTCACGAACGACAGCGTCTCGCAACCTCCCTTGGCATCAATCCTTTGTCACTCCACCGTTGGTCTCAAAGTGAAACAAACCCTCGTCTTCAAAATCTCCAGGGGCTAATCAAATGTGTGGCTCCGAAATACCGTACCCGGCTCGTTCAGTTACTTTTACAAGAATTTCCCGACCTCGCGATTGCTATCGAAGGAGCTGATCACGTTGATGCGGCTGAAAAAATCCCGACCGAGTTCTACGAAAGCGTGTTAGATGCCTATACACAAACCAGAAAAGATCTCAGGATGTTTACTGTGAGTAATCGTGTACTCAATAAGGCACTCGCCCAACTTGATCCCAACCGCTTGGGGTTAGCCTTGAGCATTGCTGTGTGCATGCCTCCTTTGACAGACCGGAAAGTTCGAAGCCTTCACGAGGTCACAGGCGTCGCAACACCTCCCTGGCAGTCAACGTTAACCTTGGAGGCACTCTTTTTAGGCATCGAATCTCTTGCTGGCTATGCCGTCACGAAAGGGAGGTCATTCGCTGCGGAAAATCGAACCGGTCAATTGGGTTTTTCGCCCGTTCGATGGGAAGAAGGGGAGGAAAGCGCAGTAGCCTGCCCCATCTGGTTTGACGGGCGTATCGCAGGCTGTTTAATTGCTTCCAGTACACAATCCGGTTATTTTTTACCATTTCGGCAAGCACTCGTCGAGCGATATGCCCAGCTCTTGACGTTGGCCTTACGGCCAGAGGATTTTTATGAGCAGGATGATATTGAGCTCCTCCCCATGCCTTCCCGTACCATACAGCGCGGGAAAGTAGCAGAGTATCGCCAACGCCTTTCGCAGATCATTCTTGAAGCCAGCCGTCAAGGGCAACCCATCAGCATCGAGGAAACTGAGCGACACGTATGGCAGCAATTGGAAGAGGAACTGCTCGATCAGCTCTTGAAGAGCAAAGAGTAAGATACTTCTTGATATGAAAAAAGGGAGTCTTTATGACAACAGATCCAAACAACCGCTTCGTTATCGAAGAAAGTCCTACCGAGTTGGAGTGGTTAAGACTGATCGGCCCGCTCTTAACCGAGGGGATGGGAGGTTTATTTTCGGAATATACCCATCTTCCCGCAGATATTACCTCGATCCTCGATATCGGTTGTGGCCCCGGAGACTGGGTACTTTCCGTCGCTGAAGCGTATCCAGATGTTCAAGTAACGGGTATCGATGTGAGCAAAATTGCGCTCGAAGAAGCAGCATCGCATGCCAGAGCGCGCGGATACGAGAATGTCCACTTCCGCCTCATGGATGCCACCCAGCCTTTTGATTTTGAGGATGCAACCTTTGACCTGGTGAATGCCAGAACCATCGTCGGGTTTATGAGTCCCAACCTATGGCCGAAATTGCTCAGAGAGTCCCAACGGGTTCTTCGTCCAGGTGGCATTTTCCGTATCACAGAGTTTACCGAGGGTCTTACCAATAGTGCGGCAGCAGGAAAGTTATGGGAGTTTTATGCAAAGGCCCTCACCAAAACGAAACGGAGCTTTGATCCTGATGGTCGCCACATTGGCATTATCAATCAGTTGCCTGGTCTCCTGCGCGAAGCAGGCTTCACCGATGTGCAAATGAAGGCTCACCCAATCGAGCATAGCGCTAAAACATCCCGGCGGGATGGCTGGTATAGAAATTATTCCATTGTGTTTTCGCTCTTGAAGACATTTGTCCTCAACGTGGGAGTAGCGACAGAAACAGAGTTCGCCAGTCTCTACCAGCAATTCCAGGGAGAGTTTTTAGCAGAATCGTTTTCAGGCCTGGAGATCTACCTCACTGTGTGGGGAAAAACGCCAGAAGCAACAGCATAGGTTGCTGTACATGGAAGGTACGTCTGGCAGATCGGTAAGATGTACCTTCCGCTTTCTCTTCACATAGCTATAAACAAGTTGACAATACCCTTCTTCCCTCTTACCCCTTAAAAGGGAAATGAAAGGTATCAGAGAGCTTCAATTGGAACAATCCCTCGCCTTCTTCAAAGATGTCCTTCAAGAGACATTAGCATCATTCCCTAACCTGGCTGGAGTTATTCTCTCCAGGGGTTTCATGGGTCGGTAATGCCCCACCAGATTCGCTTGTTGAGTGGGTTGAGCAGAACGGCGGTATCGCGCTACGTTGCCCGATTCCCGTATATCGCGCCAGGAAGACGATCATCGTCCCACAAGCAGAAGGTTTGCAATTCTCGCAAGCGCTTTTCTATAGAAAATATATTTTTATTTCATATAAATAGTAGATGAGATAATATAAATACTTGACAATTCAACAACCACGCCGTATACTTGGTGAGGGGGAAGACAAGCAGACCCGATGGTAACAAATAGGAAATCACTGTTGGAAATAGTGAAGTAAGGAGGAAACGATAATGCAACATACAACTCAGCGACCGGCGGAAGCGAGTGGGATGCTGACCATTGGTGGAGACCTCAAGGTCTATCGGCTGGGCTTCGGTGCCATGCGCATCACCGGTGAGGGCATCTGGGGACCACCAGCCAACAAGCAAGAAGCCATCGCAGTCCTGCGCCGCGCCCTTGAACTGGGTATCAACCTGATCGATACTGCTGATTCCTATGGACCAGAGGTGAGTGAAAACCTCATTGCAGAAGCCCTCTACCCCTATCCGAAAGACCTTGTCATTGCTACCAAAGGTGGCCTTTTGCGTCCTGGTCCAAACCAATGGGTACCCGATGGACGCCCTCAATATCTGCGGGAAGCTCTCGAGGGCAGTCTGCGCCGCCTGCGCCTCGATCGCATCGACCTCTATCAATTCCATCACCCGGACCCCAGGGTCCCCTTCGAAGTCTCCGTCGGTGAGTTCGCGAAAATGAAACAGGAGGGGAAAATTCGCCATGTCGGGCTCTCGAATGTGACCATCGATCAACTTGCACAAGCACAAAAGATCGTGCCCATTGTCACCGTTCAGAACCGCTATAATCTGGCGGATCGTGCGTCTGAAAATATGACGGCTGCTGAGTCCGAAGCAATGATAGATATCTGTGCACGCCAGGGTATCGGCTTTATCCCCTGGTTCCCTCTGGCAACTGGAGAGCTTGCTCGCCAGGGCGGGCCACTCGACCAGATCGCCAGGCGGCATAATGCGAAACCCAGCCAGATCGCACTCGCCTGGCTTCTCCAGCGCTCCAGTACCATGCTCCCGATCCCAGGAACCTCCTCGGTGAAACACCTCGAAGAGAACGTAATGGGCGCAACGATCAAGCTGAACCAGGAAGAGTTTGACGTCATCAACCAAAGCAGTAAGCAGTGACCTGGCGGGGTGAAGGTACCCACTCGTTGGTAGAACACTTGAAACTGATGTCACGGCCTCCTGTTCATAAGAGGCCGTGAGACACACTCATTAATACAGAGGAGTAGCCAGTACAGCTCTTCAAGTCAAGTTTGTGGCGGTTTCTCTTGCCACTGTCAGAAAGTTTTGCACAATTGCTGAGCGTGAATCGCGTGGCCAGGCTACTGCCATCTCAGTCAGAGGAGCCGCTCCCTCCAGCTCGCGATACACTACCCCTTGACTGCGAATGTCTCGAGCTGATAGAGGAACCAGTGAGACCCCCATCCCGGCAGCGACGAGGCTGACAATCGTATGTATCTCTGTTACTTCCTGGATCACATTGGGACTGAATCCAGAGGCGAGACACAGCTTCATCAACTGAACGTAGTAGCCTGCTCCTCGTTGGCTCGATTGGAGCACAAAGGGCTCATTTGCCAGCAGAGACACATCGATCCGTTCACGCATGGCGAGTGGATGCTTTCCTGGGAGCACACACACGATTGGTTCCCGGCGAACTACCTCGACATTCACCATTGGAGCACTAATAGGCAGGCGGAGGAGCCCAATCTGAATGTATTCCTCTTCCAACGCTCGTAACTGTTCTTGAGTCGTCAGTTCTCTTAAGGCGACCTCTACATCAGGAAAACGCTCACGATAGGCACGCAGCATCATTGGAAGCAGGTCGTGTGTGCTTGAGCTAATGTAGCCGACCACCAGCCGCCCCACCTCTCCACGGTATGCCCGTTGAGCTGTACGTTTCGCCTCCCGGACTTGAGCGAGAATATGCTGTGCCTCTGACAGAAACACCTTTCCTGCATCTGTCAGCTCCACCGAACGCTTCGTTCGATACAAGAGAGGAAAGCCCAACTCGTCCTCAAGTTGCCGAATCTGCTGGCTCAGAGATGGTTGCACAATCGAAAGCCGTGTAGCCGCCCTTCCAAAGTGCAACTCCTCCGCAACAGCGACAAAGTACCGTAAATGGCGCAGTTCCATCCTTTCAACGCTCCTCTCATAGGTACTACCTTTCGACTCTGCTGACTGCGAAGCAGTAGCCGCGATCGAGCGGCGTTGCAGAGTCGCATTTATAGGTATTATCTATTAATTTCTTAGTAATTATATATTGGACATGCAAGTGCAAGCGCCATATACTGTAGGCAAGGGATAGGTCGTGAAGGAACTGAAAAAAATATATTTGAAATTTTCAAAGAAAAAACATAAGTTATTGGAACCGGTAAAGAGGATAGAATGGATAAAGAGCGAAGGAATAACAAGTATGAGAAATTTGAAACAGCCAGTGTAAATGGAGCAGCATGCGCTATTACAGCTCCTGTTCGCGCAGTTCACCACACAGCCAATCCCCCCTCTTCCCATACTGGCGAACTCCAGGGTCAGATGAACAAATGGATTCTGCTTGTCTTGTCAGCTGCAGCGACCTTTATGACCACATTGGATGGCTCGATTGTCAATATCGGCCTACCGAGCATTGCGCGCACTTTTCATGTGGGGATAAGTGGGGCCACCGAGTGGATCATTATCGGGTATCTCGTCGTGATTGCCGCGGTTCTCCTTACATTTGGACGTCTTGCCGATATGATCGGTCGTAAGCCGATTTTTTTGACGGGACTGGTCGTTTTTATCCTCGGATCTGCGCTTTCAGGCCTTGCCCCTTCTTTGCTGCTCCTCATTCTTGCTCGCCTTTTCCAGGGTATCGGAGGTGCGCTCATCTTTTCTGTCAATGTTGCGATGATTACCAGTACTTTTCCCAACAATGAGCGAGGATTAGCACTGGGCTTAAATGCTGTGGTGGTATCGTTAGGGGTGGCTGCCGGGCCTACCATTGGAGGAATCATTACAGCGTATCTGACCTGGCGCTGGATCTTTTATGTCAATGTGCCAATCTGCATGCTCGTCCTCCTCGCCGCGTTTTACTTTTATAGAGAGCAACGCCCGCAGCGAGAGCAGCTTGAGCACTTCGACCCGCTTGGAGCGACAGTGCTGGCTATCGGACTAGCTGCTCTAACACTAGGCCTCTCTTTTGGTCAGGAATGGGGTTGGCTTTCTGCTGGCACGCTCGCTGCCCTCGGGATCAGTTTGGTGATGCTGAGTGTAGGAGTGTATGTTGAAGCTCATGTCGAGCATCCCATCTTAAACCTGGGATTAGTATCGAATCGGATCTTCGCGTTTGCAAATATAAGCTTCATGCTCTGTATGATGGCATTGTTTGCACCGGGTTTTCTCTTACCATTCTACTTCGAGGAATTGCGCGGTTTCTCTACCATCCAAACCGGCCTGCTGCTAACTCCATTGCCGCTGATGCTTGCCGTTGTTGCGCCCTTGAGCGGCTCGCTTGCGGATCGTTTGGGGTCGCGCTGGCTGTCTCCTATAGGCCTGGCCATAGCATGCTTTGGATTATTCCTGCTGAGTCAGGTCAATGCGCAAAGTTCTACCTGGGATATCATCTGGCGTCTCGCCGTTATCGGCATTGGTCAGGGTCTTTTTCAGTCGCCTAATACTCGTACAATGATGGGGGCGGCCCCTCGTAATGCTCAGGGTGAAGCATCCGGTTTGCTGGCTACAGGACGCGTCATTGGGCAAAGCATGAGTGTAGCTCTTACAGGTACGGTCTTTGCGGCTTTAGGAGGCGCTACGGCGGGTGCACTCCTATCATCGCCGCAGGCACAAAGCCTTCCGCTAACGAGCATCAGTGGACTGCAAAATACGTTTGTGAGTAGCTTCCAAACCGCCCTGCTCGTCTGTGCCGCTTTTGCAGCACTCGGCATTTTCACTGCGCTAGCGCGCGGCAACGAGGCAGCGGTGAAAAAAGTAAAACGTTTGGTGGGAGAGGGTGCTGGAAATCCTCATACAGCATCTATTCTGTAGAAAATATTTTTTTCTAATAATAGTACAGTAAATATGTAAATACTTGACAAAATACATGAGACACCCCGAATTTTCGAGGTAGAGCTCAGCAGCCGACGAGCCAGGTTGTACAAGAGTTGGGAGTAAGCAAAGGGGTATCGTTGAAGCAGGTGATAAAGAGTCCAACCCTCATCGGCTCCTCCTTTCATTGAGATCGCATAGCGCTGAAGCGTTGCACCGCATCGTTCCAGGCAGCGCGTCCGGCAGTTTGCGGAGAGATGACTTGCGTTGGCACATTCTGCGCAATGGCACGCACCTCTCCCAATCCGTGCAGTTCTCCCAGGCCTACCAGTTGCATAAGCGCATTGCCTAGCGCCGTCGCCTCAACCGGCCCTGTGATCACTGGCACATCCAGAGCATCGGAGAGCCACTGGTTGAGCCTTGAGTTGCGCGCTCCTCCACCTAAAACATGCACACTATTGATGTGGGTACCAGCTAGCTGGCTGACCTGGTGAAACACCTCGCTATAGCGCAACACGAGACTTTCCATAATGCACCTTGCGAAGGTCGCTGGTGCCTGCAGCGGCTTCTGCCCGTGCTCCAGCAGATACGCGTTGATCGCGCCTGGCATATCCTCTGGAGCCAGGAAGCGCGGATCATCTGGATCAATGAGGGCAGCGAATGCTGGAACTCCATCCACATCCGCCAGCAATGTGTCATAGTCGATAGCGTGACCAACGCGTGCCCATTGGCGCTGGCATTCCTGTAGGAGCCACAACCCCATCACGTTCTTAAGGAAGCGTGTCGTACCAAAGATACCTCCCTCGTTGGTGCAGTTGGCGGCAAGGGCCATCGGGCTCATGATCGGTTGCTGGAGTTCGACGCCAACCAGTGACCAGGTGCCGGAACTGATATACCCCCATCCGCCAGACAGTAATACTGAGCCGGTATCATGTGTCGCGGGAGCAACCACACGCACCGAGCCGAGATCATCTCGCAATTCTGGTAAGACCTCACCCAGCGAAGTGCCTGGCTCGACCACTGATGGGAGTATGTGAGTAGGGATTGCCAACTGGTCGAGCAGATCCTTTATCCACTCTCCGGCAATAGGATCCCAGCACTGGGTCGTAGTAGCATTGGTGCGCTCGGTAACCAGTGACCCACACAGCCAATTGTGCAGCAAATCCGGGATCATAAGCAGTCGATGGGCACGCGCTAATTCACCTGGATGCATGCACTCGTGCGCATAGAGCTGATAGATGGTATTGAACGACAGAAACTGAATACCGGTGCGTGCATACAAGGCATTACGGGAGACGAGTGCGAACACCTGCTCCATTATATCATCCGTACGGTGGTCACGGTACTGGAAAGGCTGACCAAGCAAAAAGCCGTGGGGATTTACCAGAGCGTAATCGACTCCCCAGGTATCAGCACCAATACTATCGAGAGATCCCGCCATTTGGCGCGCTTTGCGCAGCCCAGTGAGCGTCTCGTCCCATAGTGCGAGGACATTCCAAAAGCGATGTCCGCGCAGCCTCACCGGTCGATTGGGAAAGCGGTGCGCCTCCTCCAAGCTCAGTTGCCGCCCATCGAAGCGTGCCAGCATGACGCGCCCGCTCTCGGCACCCAGATCGATCGCCGCGAGATTGCGTGTCGCCATGATTCTTCCCCCTTCCTCAACGCGGATATGCCGCGGCGACGCCGCCATCGACGTTGAGAATGTTGCCGGTACTCTTGATGGAGCGCGTTGGCGAAGCAAAGAAAGCCACCGCCTCGGCGATATCCTCGGGCAGGATATTGACCCTCAGCGTCGTCCGTTTGCGGTATACCTCTTCCAGTTGGTCAGGAGCCACGCCATAAGTTGCCGCGCGTTCTTGCCGCCAGGTACTGTCCCAGATGCGTGACCCGGTCAGCACAGCATCGGGATTCACGGTGTTTACTCGAATGCCGAACTGTCCCCCCTCTTCGGCCAGGCAGCGTGCCAGGTGCGCTTCGGCAGCCTTGGCCGTTGAATACGCCGCCACGTTCTTGCCGGCGACTAGCGCGTTCTTGCTGGCAACGAAGACTAGATTTCCTCCGCGCCCCTGTGCGATTAGTAACCGGAAGCCTTCGCGAGCGACCAGGAAATAGCCCGTGGCTAGCACATTCCAGTTCCTATTCCATTCCACAAGGCTTGTCTCGGTAATCGGCGCGCTGGACGCCAGTCCGGCATTGTTGACGATCACGTCAACGCCGCCGAAGGCCAATGCTGCACGATCGAAGGCCGCGCGTACGCTCTCCTCGGAGGTGACGTCCATTTTCACGGCCACGGCCCGCCCGCTGCCGCATTGCTGGTTGATATACGCCGCCAGTTGGTCTGCACCAGCCAGGTCGATATCAGCAGCAATAATATGTGCGCCATCTTGCGCCACGCGCCGGCAGATGGCCGAACCTATGCCCCCCGCTGCGCCGGTTACCAGGACTGCGTGCCGTGCGAACTCGCGCTCCGGTGGTGCTAACTTGAGCTTGTACTGCTCCAGCGGCCAGTATTCGACGGCGTAGCTCTCGGCATTGCTCAGCGAGATAAAGCCGCCACATTCCTCTGTTCCGCGCATCACAGCAATCGCCCGGTGATACAACTGTGCCGCGACATCAGCCATCGTGGCGTCTTTGCCGGTAGTGAACATCCCCACGCCGGGGATCAGAATCACGCGTGGGCGCGGATCGGCTATGGCGTCAGCGGCACGATAGACCGGCGTTGAGGCATCTGGATCGAGATCCTGTTGCGCGTTTTCCTCCAGATAGCGATGATATTGCGCTACATACGCCGAGACACCAGCACGCAAGGCTTCAACGAGCGTATCGACGTTCTGGTCCGGCATCCACTCGACGAGCAGCGGCCAGGGCTTGGTATGAACCAGGTGATCCGGGCAGGCCGCACCAATCTTCGTCAGTTGCGACGCATCCCAACTGCTCACGAAGTCCAGCACATCCTCACCATCTTCGAAGCGCAGAATCTGACGTTTCTCAGCCGAAACCAGCCCACGCAATACGGGTGCGATCTGCGCGGCGATGTCACGTCGCACTTCGACTGCCAAAGTCGTGACACGAGGCCCACCAAAGACCGTCCGGCCAGCACGGGCGATACGCGCCTCAACATAATCACGCGCCTGGACGATCGTCGCCAGCGTTGCAGCGTAACATTCTTCGTCGGTGGCACCCCAGGTGATTAATCCGTGTTTAGCCAGGATGACGAGTTTCGCGTCTGGTTTGCCACGCACCGCCAGCGCTACCTCGCGTGCCAGCCCAAAGCCAGGTCGGCGATATGGAATCCAGATTAAATCGTCGCCGAAGCAGTCCCGCGCCAGTTCCTCGCCATTTGCTGCACAGGCGAAGTAATTCGTCGCATCTGCGTGTGTGTGATCGATATGGGTAAACGGCAGGAATCCGTGCAACAGCGTCTCGATGGAGGGGCGTGGACGGCCAGGCTCAGAGAAGCAGTGAGCAAGGTAGTTCACCATCTCGATGTCGCTCATACGCTCACGTTCTAGTAGGGGAAGCACGTCATCCAGAAAAAGCCCGGTAAACGACGCTTCTGTGCAGGCTGCGAGGTCTGAGCCAGAGCCTTTTACCCAAAGGATACGTACCGGGCGACCGCGAAAATCAATTTCGTCAGCCTTCGCGGATGTATTACCACCTCCCCAATTGCAGATCGAGCGATCTGCGCCTAACTTACGCGAGCGCGCGACCAGCTGCGCAAGCGTAGTTGGTGTTGAGATATCTGTCATGGCACTCAATCCTTCGTAGTCAAACTGAATCTTCCTTGCCGGAGGGAACCGGCACGAGAGAGCTGGTTCAGGCCCCCGGATAACCACTTGTCGCCGAGGCGCTTCCGCGCTCCAGCGCGACCTTCCCAGCATACCCACTGCTGCGGAATGCAGCGATGGGGTCCGGATCCAAGCCCATTTCAACTCGCGCACGTGCAAGCAGTGGGCGCACATCAGTCTCGAAGGCATCGCGCAGAACGCGATAGGCTTCCAGCGTGTCCCCAGCTTGCTGGGCAGCGGCAAGCTGGGTGCGGTCTACCAGCAGCGCTTTCGCATAGGCGCTCTGGATATTCAGCACCGACTGAATCATGGCTTCAATCTTGGGCTCAATATTGTGCGACTGGTCAATCATATAGTCGACGCGCTGATCGGCGTTTTGCCCGGCCGCCGCGATCAGTTCGTTGAAGACCAGGAAAAGCTCAAAAGGATGGAGTGAGCCAACGATTAAATCGTCATCTGCGTATTGGCGATCATTGAAGTGAAAACCACCCAGGCGCTCTTCGTCGAGCAAAACGGAGACGATATGCGCCAGGTTGGTGCCCTGGGGATGGTGGCCGGTATCGACCAGAACCAGCGCCTGTGGCCCCAACTTTGTTGCCAGAGTATAGGCAGTACCCCAATCGGAGAGATCGGTATGGTAGAAAGCCGGTTCAAAGAATTTGTACTCTATCAGCAGGCGCAGGTCGTTGCCAAGAGCAGCATAGACCTCGCTCAAGGCCTCGGTCAGACGATGGCGGCGCGCGCGCATATCGTCCTGGCCGGGATAGTTGGTACCATCGGCCAGCCAGAGGCTGATCGTATCGGAGCCGGTCACACGGGCGATCTCCACGCACTCCAGCATATGCTCGATAGCCCGTCGGCGGATCGTTGCATCGGGATGGCAGAGACTACCAAAGCGGTATTCGTTGTCCTGGAAGAGATTCGGGTTCACGGCGCCCAGGCGCAGGCCCAGGTGCGCGGCGTGATCTTTTGCCTCTTGCCAGTTGTCCACCCGGTCCCAGGGAATATGGATGGCAACGCTCGGACATATGCCGGTGACCTTCTGGACGATGGCAGCGTCTTCCAGTTTTTCGCGCAAATTGCGCGCCGCTCCTGGCCAGGGAAACACCTTGAAGCGCGTCCCGGAATTGCCGTATCCCCACGAGGGAGTCTCGACTCTGAATTGTTGCATGGACGCGATGACGTCGGCGATAGTGACACCTCGCTCTTGCAAGCGATTTTCGATTTCTGAACTCACGTACTCACCTTTCCTGCCTATTGTTGGTTTTTGTGCCGGAATAGGTTTGTTGACTCGGCGAACTTTCCACAAACGGATGCAAGATCCCCTCTCCATCGGGGCACAAGAGAGGAAAGCCCTCTAGACTGCCCCTGCAGGCTACGCATCTCGTGCATCTGTCTGTATTTCAATCGAGATGAAAAACTTCCTCAAGAACGGGCGGAAAACCTGTAGCCGCCTCGGTTTCGCGGAGTAAAATATCGCTCATCTGGGCCTCCCAGCGTTCGCTGGCCGAACTGGCTGCCATTATCTCCAGGTAGCGCTGAAAATCATCGACCTCCATATAAGCGAAAAGCTCCGTATCCCGCAAATAGATGGAGTAGTTCTGGCACCCTGCGCTCTTGAGGTCCGCCAGGAGTCCTGGCCAGACCTGCCGGTGACGCCGACGGTACTCTTCCTCGGTACCAGGCTTGATCCTCATCATAAAAGCGATGCGCTGCATAGAATTGCTCCGCCTTCGTGAGCCAATCGCGAGAGGGCATGCAGAGAAACGATCCTCTCTACATGCCTCCCAGAGAAATGGCAAACCGATCTAGAAGTTAAACTGGTCAATGTTTGCGCTATTGAAAACGGTCGGTGGGCCAAGCAGGACCACGTTATTGGCGCCAATTGTATAGCTACCCAGCTTGCCAGCCGTGAAGGTCTCGCCGACATTCCCTTTGATCTTGCCTTCAGCCAGCAGGGCCGCGGCATAATAGGCCAGATAGCCCAGGTTGGCAGGGTTCCACAACTCAAAGCCCTTGATCGTGCCATCTTTCACGTACTGGCGCAGCTGATTCGGCGTCCCAAGACCTGTCAGAGCTACCTGACCGCCTTTATGCACCGACTCGAGCGCACGAGCCGCGGCAGCGATACCCACCGTGGTGGGAGAAATGATCCCCTTCAGGTTTGGGTACTGCTGCAGTAGGGCCAGCGTCTGGTTAAAACTGGTCTGGTCATCGTCGTTCCCATAGGCGACCTTGACCAACTGCATATTTGGGTACTTCTTTGCCAGCTCATCTTTCATGAAACCGATCCAAGTGTTCTGGTTCGCGGCAGTGCTGGCCGCCGAGAGCACGGCAATCTGGCCGGTGCTATTGACCTGCTGGGCCAGCAGATCCACCTCGCTGCGGCCAATTTGCTCACTGTTGGCCTGGTTGATAAACACGTTGCGCGCATCGGGCGCCACATCAGCGTCAAAACTCACGACCTTGACCCCCTGCGCCATGGCCTGCTTCAAGGACGGTGCAACGGCATTGGGATCATCGCCCGAGATGACGATGGCACCGACATGCTGCTGGGTGAGACTCGTGATGAACGGTACCTGCGCAGCAGCGTTGGCCGATGACGGGCCGACCTGTTTGAATTGTCCACTCAGATCTTTGGCGGCTTGCTGTCCCCCCGAGGCTGCCGTGTCGAAATACGGGTTGTTGATCTGCTTGGGCACGAATACGATATTGAGGTTGCTCCCTGTACCACTCGTAGGAGTACCTCCTCCAGTGCTGGTAGTGCCTCCACAGGCTGCCAGCAGCAGCAGCACAAAAACAAGAGAACCGGGTCCCAGTGTTTGAAACAGCTTTTTCACTGTCTCCTCCTTTACATTCGTTGAGGACTGCCCGCGACAAGTCGCCGACGGGCTATAACGACCTGAATGCGCCGGGCGATGTTGGGTCCCAGCACAGAGAGGATCAACAGTAAGCCAATAGCGAGATTCTGGATATCTCCACTGATATTCAGCAGCCCTAACACGTTCTGTAAAACGCCGACAATGAAAATGGCCAATACCACGCCCAACAGCGAGCCACGCCCCCCAAAGATGTTGACACCACCCAGCAAGACGACTGTCACGACGTAGAGTTCAAACCCCACTGCATTGTCTGGGCGAGCGCTGGAAAAGCGCGCGGTAAAAATCACTCCTGCTAGCGCCGCGATCACTCCGGAGAGAATGAACAGCACGAGTTTCACCCGGCTCACATTGATCCCGGAAAAGCGCGCCGCCTCTTTGTTATTGCCTATAGCGTAGAGTTGCCTGCCCCAGCGGCTAAAATGTAGCACCGCCACAAAAATCGCCACCAGGATGACAAAGATCAGACCCGACCAGGGAAGCTCTGTGCCTGGGATAGTCCCAAATCCAAAATTGGTAAAAGCGGTGGGAAAGTTGCTGACCGCCTGATCGCCCAAAACGACATAGGCCAGACCGCGAAAGAGGGCGAGAGTGCCAATTGTTACGACCAGTGAGGGCAAGGCGAGCTTGGTGACCAGTAAGCCGTTGAGGCAGCCCGCAACAAGCCCAACCAGCAGCGCCACTCCTATCGCGAGCCACATAGAATGCCCGTTCTGCCAGAGAAGGCCTAGCACGACGCTGGTCAAACCCAGTAGCGAAGCGACCGACAGGTCAATCTCGCCGGCGATGATAATCAATGTCATCGGTAGAGCCATGATGGCTATTTCCATGATGTTACTGGTGAGCGCATTGAAGTTAAAGCTGCTCAGGAAATAGGGTGAGAGAACACTGCCGATCACAACACCGATCAGGAGCAGGAGCACAAGCAGGGCCTCCCAGGTAATCAGGAACGATTTGACTTTTTTCATGCTTTCTTCCTCCTGGAGAGGATAGTCCTCTGCACCCAGCGGGTGATAAAGGCATCAAGTACCACAGCACCAATAATAGCCGCGCCATAGAGCGCCTGTAACCAGAACTGGGAAACGCTCAGGATGTTTAACGCATTTTGCAGCGTGCCCAGTACGATCGCACCCAGCATCACACCCAGGATGGTGCCCGAGCCACCAAAGATATTGACCCCGCCTACGACGACCGCCGCGATGACCGCCAATTCCAGGCCCGTGGCATTGGTCGAGTCTACGGTGGCAAAGCGCGCTCCCCAGAGTACTCCTGCTAGCCCGCAGAGCAGCCCCGAAGCGGCGAAAGCCGCGAAAACAAGCCAATCCCGGCGAATACCAATGATGTTCGCCGCTTCAGGATTGCTGCCTACCGCGTAAAGCTGGCGTCCGGTCTGCGAGGCATGCAGAAAATAACCGACGATCACCGCTATGACCCCCGCAATGAGTATCAGGGTCGGAATACCAAAGATCTGGGTCGTCGCCAGCGCCAGGTAACTGCTCGGCACATCGGAGGCATTGATCTGGGAGGTCGTATTGGACGCGACAATAAAAACCAGGCCCCGGTAGGCGTAGAGGGTTCCCAGTGTGGCGACAATCGCCGGGACACGCCCGAACGAGACGATCAGTCCGTTGACCATTCCCAGAACCAGTCCCAGCGCACAACCCAGCAGGATACCCAGCAGCAGATTGCTACCGGGAAGCTCCTTGAAGAAATAGGCCGTGACAAAGGCGGTGAGGCCTACTACCGAACCCACCGACAGATCCACGTTGCGCGTCAACACCACCAGCGTCTCTCCCACTGCGACGATCGCGAGAATGGCGACTGAGAGCAAAATCTGCTCGAAATTGTCGATGCTCAGAAAGCGCGGTGCCTGAATGCCGACGATGAGAACGATGAGAAGCAATACAATCAGAAGGCCCAGTTCGCGCACCCGGTTGACCAGGCCAAGCAGACGCGCCTGACCTGCCTGGCTGCGCTGCTTCGCACGCTCCACTTCTTGACTCGCAGCGGTCATGCCATCACCTATCCTGTCCCGTGGCGGCGAACATTACTCGCTCCTGAGTCGCCTCCGAGCGCGCGAATGTGCCGGTAACACGTCCTTCATGTAGCACAATAACCCGGTCTGCCATGGCGAGCACCTCTGGGAGCTCGCTGGAGATCAAAATAATCGCCAGGCCCCTGGCGGCCAGGTCTGAAATAATGCGGTGAACCTCGGCCTTGGCCCCCACATCGATACCACGCGTTGGCTCATCCAGGATCAGCACCGACGGGTTGGTCGCCAGCCATTTGCCCAGCACTACTTTCTGTTGATTCCCGCCCGAAAGCGCGTTGACTAACTGCTCCACTCCCGCCGAACGGACGTTCAGCTGGCTGGAATACGCGCTCGCGATCTTCCGTTCCCGGCGCGGATCAAGCAGCCCCAGGCGCGAAACCTGTTGGAGAATAGCCAGGGTGACATTGGAGGCAATACTGAAGTTCATGACCAGCCCATGCTGGTGGCGGTCCTCAGGGACATAGGCGATGCCATAATCCATCGCGCGCTTTGGCGAGCGGATGTGTACCTTCTTGCCTTTGAGCCAGATCTCGCCGCTCTCGGCCCGGTCAATGCCAAAGAGCACCCGCGCCACCTCTGTGCGTCCGGCCCCCACCAGCCCCGCAAAACCCAGAATCTCGCCCCGGCGAAGCTGGAAGTTCACATCAGCAAACACTCCAGGCCGCGTGAGCTGGCGTACCTCCAGCACCACTTCTCCGATCTCAGCCTCACCCTTGGGGAAAAGGTTGGAGAGTTCGCGCCCGACCATGTGCTTGATCATCTCTTCGGTATTCATCTGGCTGACCGGTGCCGTAATGATGTGCGTGCCATCGCGGAAGACGGTCAGGCGGTCGGCGATTGTGAAAACCTCGTCCAGGCGGTGGCTAACAAAGAGTACAGCCACCTCGCGCTCGCGCAGTTGCTTCACAATAGCAAATAATTCATCGACCTCATGCGACGAGAGGGCCGCAGTCGGTTCATCCAGTACCAGAACGCGCGCTTGCAGGGAGAGAGCCTTGGCGATCTCTACCAGCTGTTGTTCAGCAACGGAGAGTCCTTGTACCGGTGCGTGGGAACTGAGCGAAACATCCAGGGATGCGAGCAGTTGATCGACCTCGCGGTACATGCGCTTCCAATCAACGCGCCCGAAGCGATCACGGGGGTGACGGCCCATGAAGACATTTTCGGCAACATCCAGGTCGGGGAAAAGCATCGGTTCCTGCTGGACGACAGCGATGCCAAGGTCCTGGGCCTGGGTAGGTGAGCGCAGTTCTACCATCTCGCCGCCGACTTTCACCACCCCGGTATCCGGCCGGTGGATACCGGCCAGTATCTTGACCAGCGTGCTTTTCCCCGCGCCATTCTCCCCCACCAGCGCATGCACTTCACCTGGAAACAGGCTCAGGTCAACATTTTGTAGCGCATGTACCACGCCAAACCGTTTGGAAATTCCAACGAGTTCAACGATAGGCTGAGAAAGCTTCTTCACTCTCCTGGCCCCTTCTTCATTGATGTGATAACATTAATACATGTTCCTACATGTAAAATCTGCCAATAGGATGGGTCGCGGGAGTAATTGAAACGTTTCAATTATCTTAAGTATAAGTTTTGAGAGACTCCTTGTCAAGTGTTTTATGAGGGGAAATAATGTAATAGCAAATTCTGATTACTTTGTGGCATACTATATTTATGGGGCTCTGTCGAATGAAGGTCTCTCATGGGTAGGATACGAAACATCACGTCCTTGCCCTGTATCGATTGCCCCTCATGGACGCGCTTCACGCGTTCCTACACATATGTTCCAACCTTTATTACCATTCACCAGGCAGGAAGATAGCAAGAGCAAATTTTGATGGTAAGTATTCGTGAAGTAGCAAAACAAGCGGGAGTCTCGCTTGGTACTGTATCAAATGTACTGAACCGCCCTGAGATTGTGGCTGAAGAGACCCGCAAACGTGTACTGCAGGTCATCGAAGAGATCGGTTTCGTACGCAATGGCTCTGCACGCCAACTGCGAGCCGGGCAAAGTCAGTATCTCGGCCTGGTGGTGTTGGATGTTAGTAACCCCTTTTTTACAGAGGTGGCACGTGGCGTTGAAGATGTTGCTAACGAGGCCGGTTTTGTCGTCATCCTCTGCAACTCTGATGATTCTTTTGAAAAAGAAAGCCACTACCTGCATGTGCTTGAGGAACAGCGCGCGCGAGGAGTACTTATCACACCGGTGCAAAATGATGCTGGCTACCTACAATATATGCGCCAACGAGGCATCTCCGTTGTCCTACTTGACCGCTCAAGCCGCTCCAGGGATATTTGTTCGGTCGCGGTAGATGATGTGCGCGGCGGAGAACTGGCCGCTGCCCACCTGCTCGAACAGGGGCACAAGCGCTTCGCTTTTGTGAATGGCCCCTTGACTATCCGTCAGTGCACTGACCGGAGACGTGGAGCGCGGCGTGCTGTAAGAAATGCCGGGCTCAATCCGGATCAGGCCATCCTTGAAATAACGGTTCCCATGTTGAATGCGAAAGAAGGCGAAGCGTGCGTAGACAAGCTCCTTAATACCAGCATCAAACCCACTGCCGTGTTTTGTGCTAACGATTTACTGGCGCTGGGTGTGATGCGCGGGTTGCACCAGCAGGGTATAGCCATACCGGGCGACTTCGCCCTGGTGGGTTACGATGATGTTGAGTTTGCCGGTATGCTCTCCACGCCCCTTACCTCTGTGCGTCAGCCCAAATACCAGCTTGGGAGAACAGCTGCCGAGCTTTTGCTTGATGAGGCTATCAACCCATCCCAGCACGAACATAAACAGGTCATCTACCAGCCCGAATTGATCGTGCGTGAATCCAGCAATCACTGTGTCACCTCAACGATAAATCAGAGTTAATGAAAGTTCTGCATCTGCAGAGGCAAACAGCCAGTAGCAGGCTTAGCAATACAGAAATCGGTACTGCTGCATAAAGAAGGTCTGGTCCATACTGCCCTTATAAGACCTTCTTGTCGCAGCTGTCGAGACATTTCCCAGGAGGATACTCCTATCGAGATGCCAGATAATCACGAACCACCTGCAAACAAGTGATATTCAGGTTACGGCTTCATGCAAATTGGCGGAGACCAGGGGGTATCCTCCTTCTAGCAGTTCCCAGAGTCCAGTCATACCATGTTCCAGATCATGATTCCCAATGGTCGCAAGGTCGCATCCAGCTTTTCCCCTCAGGCGAGCGACTGCTCCCGCCCCTTGTATATCCCACCAGGTTCCCCCACCGAAAACGAAGTCGCCAACATCCAACACCAATGTAGGTCCAGCGGCACGGGCACGTCGAATCGTCGTGGCGATTCTCGCCAAACCGCCGTGCCTCTTTCCATCGGTACCATGTTGCCCATCGACAGCAGAATGCAGGTCGTTGGTGTGAAGAATGGTAATTTCCGCCTCTTTAACAAAAGAAACATTTAGTGGTCTCTCTGGGAGCAGTTGCTCGTTCTCCCAAAAGAGAGGAATGACGCTAGAAAAAAAGCAGAATAGGTCTTTTTCTTCATCAGGCTTTCTCATAAATTTCCTTCGTTTGTTTATATCATCAAGCATACCCAATGCAGAAGGACGGTGCAATAGACCAAAAGGATGTGTCAAGTAACTCTATCCAGCGGTTCGGACCATACTGGTTCAGCCTTGACCTTTCAATCGCCTTAAATGCACATAGTTCACATGTGAGTAGCATTCACGTATGCTATACTCAATATCAAAACACATCTGACAATCTGGCAGTCAATCCTTGGAGGATGCTATCATGTTCCATGTTTTTGCGAGCAGCGAAGGCAGCAAGACGCTTTCTGACGACCACCAGCACACGGCCCTGGTAAATGAGTCGTCCAACGGTGATGTACATATCCGGCATGTTCATGTGGCTATTCTGGGGACGGGATTCTCTGGACTGGGGATGGCAATTCGGCTCAAGCAACGCGGTCAAGAAGACTTTGTGGTAATCGAGCGGGCGTCAGACATTGGAGGGACATGGCGCGACAATACGTATCCAGGCTGCGCCTGCGACATCCCCTCGCATCTCTACTCCTTCTCCTTCGCACTCAATCCGCATTGGAGCCGCACCTACTCTTCCCAGCGCGAGATCTGGGACTATTTACGCCAATGCGCGGAGCGTTTTGGCATCCTTCCCCACATTCGGTGGAATAGCAAATTGCTGGACGCTTCATGGAACGAAGACGACCAATGCTGGCATATTAACACCACGCAGGGTCACATCACTGCTGACATCTTCATCCTCGGCAACGGACCGCTCAGCGAACCGTCGCTTCCATCCATTCCCGGCATCGAACGCTTCGAGGGAACCCTGTTCCATTCGGCGCAGTGGGATCACAACTACGACCCTACGAGGAAGCGCTTAGCCGTAATTGGGACGGGAGCATCGGCCATCCAGTTTGTCCCGCAGATCCAGCCACACGTCGGTCACCTCACCCTATTCCTGCGTACGCCACCCTGGATTCTACCCCGTCAAGATCAACCGATCCCCGCCTGGCAGCGTACAATGTTTCGCATCCTGCCCATCACCCAGCGCTTTGTACGCACCAAGATCTACTGGCAACGCGAGTTAACAGCGCTCGGGCTTGTCTACCGATCGAGCATCATGGAGAAGGGCACGCAACTCGCTCAGCGACACTTGCTCCGCCAGGTGCCAGACCCTGAGCTCCGAGCAAAGCTTACGCCTCATTATGCAATGGGTTGCAAGCGTATCCTACTCTCCGATGACTTCTATCCGGCGCTTAGCCAGTCCAATGTCGAGGTCGTCACCGACCGGATTCGCGAGGTGCGGGCGCACAGCATCGTGACCGAGGATGATAGAGAGCACGAAGTCGACACGATCATTTGCGCGACCGGCTTTCATGTAACCGACTCTCAACTCCCCCAATGTGTGCATGGGCGCGGCGGCCGATCACTCGCTGACAGTTGGCACGCAGGCCAACACGCCTATTTGGGGACAACCGTCGCGGGGTTTCCCAATCTGTTCTTGCTCATCGGCCCCAACACCGGCCTGGGTCACAATTCAATGGTCTACATGATTGAATCTCAGCTCACGTACATCCTGGACTGCTTGCGTACAATGGATCGGCGGAACCTGCGAACCGTCGAGGTACAGCCTGAGATCCAGGAGGCATTCAACACAGAGCTGCAGCAGCGGATGCAAGGCACAGTCTGGGCCTCGGGATGCGTGAGTTGGTACCTTGACGCCAGCGGCCGCAACACAACTCTCTGGCCTGGGTTTACCTTTGAGTTCCGGCGCAGAACACGTCACTTCGATCCCCAACACTACGACTTAATTTCTCAGCGAGCATCAGCCCATGTTGGAAAAGCTGCTTCTGTGCCGAGCGAGACGTGATGAGAACAGTGATACAGATACACCTAAATCTTCCGATAGTATTGAGCGAAAAGAGAGTTCATGATCAATATTTTACAAGAAATCCTGCAAGCAGAATACCAGATTCGGCCTTATATTCGCGAAACCCCTCTTGAGTATTCATTCCCCTTGAGCAAACTGACAGGAAGCCGGGTTTTTTTGAAATTGGAAAATCTCCAGCATACTGGCTCATTCAAAGTACGCGGCGCAATGAACGCATTGCTGTCGCTGACGCCTGAGCAGAGGGCGAGGGGAGTGGTTACTGCATCGTCTGGGAATCACGGTATCGCCGT
>Ga0209647_1001004_pt1 | contig 25090 bp, 19 predicted proteins | sample GraSoi_2013_60cm_FD_185827 | JGI IMG/M metagenome (GOLD analysis project Ga0209647, IMG submission 185827) | Grasslands soil microbial communities from the Angelo Coastal Reserve, California, USA - Sample 9_17_2013_60cm (SPAdes) (version 2) | ecosystem: Environmental > Terrestrial > Soil >... | reverse complement strand
AAAATTAGCTCAACCGCTACCGTCGGTCGAAAACTCACAAGTGCGCTCAGTTCCTTCGGCAGTCGGATTTGTCCAGTGATGCTTTTTCCAAAGCTGAGATTCGCCGCGATCAGAAGCGCCTCGCCCGAGTCACGCCGAAATCGTGCGAAAGAATAGAGGTCTGCCGGACAATCGGCAAACCGCTCCGGTCGATTAAAATATCGAAGCCCCCAGTAACCGTCACCTGTAACCGACGGATGTTGGCATAGGCGAAGGAGTGCACCGTAGAAGTTCCGGAGTGCCTTTTGAGATGGCGATAGTCCTGCGCCATCATATCGATGCCCGTTCACCCATTTGGCGAACTCCGGCATGGTCCAATAATCGTAAATGGTGGTCCGGCCATCCTCACGGCCGAAACCCTCCGCCCCGGCACCAGGTTCACCCACTTCCTGTCCATTCAGAAGCATGACCGGACCGCTTCCGTACAAAAATTGGAGCGGTGCCAACGGGCGGCCGGCTTCTGCAGAGCCAAACCCGCTAGCACCAGGATCCGAGCCACTTACAATAGCCGAAGCCACGCGGCGTTCGTCGTGGTTCTCAATGTAATCGACCAAATGCGAGCGCAGGCTGTCCGATACTGTTACCATTTCGCGATCGTAATCATCGATACGGCCATCCGTATAAATGCCTTTAAGGGCGTTGTAAGATTGGTAATGATAGACGGCGTCGAATCCGGCCTGGATCAGCTCTCCTTGACTCTGAACCGGGTCACCGCTGCCTATGAACGGATAGGCCTCCGCGAAGAAGTAAGCGGAGCGGCGTTCACGAGCCTGAGCGATCAAGAAAGCCCAAGCTTCCGCGGGTGCGTAGTGTGCGAAATCGCATCGGAAGCCGTCGACGCCTTTGGCCTGCCAGTAGGCGAGGATGGCGTCGACGCTGGCCCAGGTGCGAGGACGCGGCAAGTAGAAGCCCTGTTGCGTCATGAAATTGAAGCCGTAGTTCAGCTTGACGGAATCGTACCAATCCGTAGAAGACGGGTTTGGGCTGGTTGAGTTGTTACCCGTTGCCTTCGGCGGATGGCCCGGCGAACCGTCTTCCGGGGCAAAACGGCCATCAAAGACAAAGCCGGGCGGATTCCATGATGAAGGTTTGGACAGGTGCAGCAGCTGGTTGGGCGGGGTAACCAAATAAAAGAAGTGATTCTGCGTGGAGAAAAACTGTGTAGTGTCGTCGCCCCGACCAAGGCTTTCCTGCGGCTTTATCGCCGAATAATAGCTGCGGGATACATGGTTTGAGACGAAATCGATTATAATCTGCAGCCCAGCTGTGTGTGCACGCTGCACCAGCGCCTCGAATTCCTGCATCCGGGCGGAGGGATCGGCGGCGTAGTCAGGGCAGACGTCATAATAATCCCGCACAGCGTAAAATGATCCCGCGATACCCTTTACCACATCCGGATCGTCGGCGGGCAAGCCAATCGCCGAGTAATCGGTCAAAGTAGCCTGTCGGAGGCATCCGGTAAGCCAGAGATGTGTCACACCCAGATCACGCAGTGATTTTAACGCCTCGGCATTAATATCATTGAATTTACCGCAACCGTTCTCGGCGATGGTCCCGTCCCTCTTGTTGTTCAGAATGGTGTTCCCGAAATAGCGGACGACGAGTTGGTAAATGACTGGCTTTTGCGCTACAGACATCGGCAAGTTGCGTGCGTTGTGACGCCTTTAAGGGTGATTTTCTTTGAATTGCGTTTTGCTGGCGGATTTAGTGCCCTGCTGCGCCGAGGATGACCACCTCAGACGCATCGAGATTTCTAAGACTAATCTAGGCTGGGCCTCCCGATATCCTGTTCACCGTGACCGTTGATCCGACTGGATAAAGACCGCGGTAGACGTCACCCGAAGACACCGTCGCTTTTTCGGAAGTATTTCCGATAACGACCATCGCGGAACCTGGTGGATTCAGATTAAAGTCGACAAGGATATCCGCGCTCCGTGAAGCGATGGCATTGCTATTCACGGCGATAACCGTTTCTCGGTCGTCTAGAATCCCGGACCATGCGACGATTTCGCCGGGAGGATAATCCACAGTTTCCCAGCCAAACTGTCCCAAAGGGCGCTGGTACTGTCGGCCAAGGCGAAGCGCCGGTGTTTCCGCGCGGACTTTCAGCAGATGAGCTACACGAACAAATGTCGGATTTGACTCATCGAAGCAGTGGAACCCCGACGTACCGAACGGACCAAAACCCGGTCTTGACTGGTCAATGCCGGCGTCTTGTAAGGGATGTTCAGGACCGAACATCGCCTCTCGCAAGTAGCGGTCACTGGATCCCCAACCCTCCGCTTGGAGGTAGTTTACCTCATAACCGGGGTCGCTGGCAGGGTCATTGAAGGATAAGCCTTGCTCGCTCCCGTAATAAATGCATGGAATCGAGAGAGTAAAGATCTGGATCACCAGAGCGGCCGCAACTTGATGTTCGGTCGGCGACGCAAACGAAAAGCGCAACCGTTCGCACGAAATGTTGTCGTGATCGTCTAGAACGGAAACCAGTCTGCTCCCAAGCTTGCGGCTTTCTCCCACGTCGGTCATGGTTGAAAACCGCTGAAAATAATCAGATGCCTTTCGCAGGCCCCGCGCAACATCTCGAAGGGATTGCTTCGCACTGCCAATGTCTAACGCGGCGCTCAACTTGTGCCGATCGATGAGATCAGGGTACTCGCGTTCGAAAATGTCACCGCCCCCGATCTCGGCTACCAGGAAAAAATCGCTCTTTCCGATGCTCGCGGCGAATTCGTTAACGGAGCCGGCAAACGCACGCATGATATCGACAGTGACATGCTTTACCGTATCGATCCGAAATCCGTCGCAGTCCGTCAGGCCAATCCAATACTTAAAGCAGAGAGTCAAATCCGAGAGAGTAAGACCGGCGTAGTGGTTGAACTTGCGTAGGCCGTCCGGTGGAAAGTCGGAGCGCCGAAACTCGAGCGTGCCATCATCAGGGTCTTCCTGTCCGCTGCTATCCAGACTGCCTAGCCCTGCGCGCATGTAGGCGTTCGGGTCTTGCAATTCAACGGGCCAGACACCGGCATTATCCTCTACAGGCGTTGCAGATTCTGGAACTCCATAGCTGTTGCGCCACTGCCCAAATGTTAACTGGTCAGGATATGATCTGTATGGAGGCAGATTTTCTCCGCCGTCGTAGACCCAATTATTGGCCGAGTGGTAGAAAATCACATCAAGGATGACGCGGATCCCAACCGCGTGAGACGCCTCAACCAAGTCCACCAAATCCTGCTTATTCCCGAACCGCGGTTCGACTTCTAGAAAATTCTGGATGCAGTACCCATGATAGGTATTAAGCTCTTCTCTCTGCCTGAACACGGGACCGATCCAAAGAACCGTGATGCCTAAGTTCCTAAGATAGGGCAACTTGGACCTGATGCCGGAGATTCGTCCGCCCTGCCAACGTCCGACTCTGGATTCCGCCCATTGTTTCCAATTGGCAAAAGGGCCTCGGGCGCTCCTTTTGTCATGACGATCGAGTAGACGTCGCTGATTCTCCTGTCCATCACTAAACCTGTCTGGCAAAAGGAAGTAAATAACTTCGTCTTGCCAGTTGTTGCCAGGAGATGGAAAGGGCTTCGCGGGAATAGGCAACTTGAGCCCGCGAATGCTTCGAGGACCGATGAGAGCCGATTGATTCACAAGGCCGTCCTTTCAACGTCATTCTCAACTGAGCGAGCGAATCCTTCGCGTACTTGCTCTGCTCCAACAATCGGGACCTGGGCTAGAAATCGAGGAGCACTGTAAAGACGCGACCCTCGCCTTAATCTTCGGTGGAAGAGACAAGCTACCGGTTCTCGGACCAAAATGCGGGAGGCAAAATATCGCTACGGGTACACCGAGTTGAGCCAACTTTCTCATTGAGACGCACTTTCCACTATCTGAGGGAAGAAGCCGATGCCAATATCGACCTCAGCTGTTCGACTCTATATGGTCAGTGAAACCTGTCGATACGCATTTTGGCGTATGCGGCAACCAGCTGAAGATATGGCGAACCGGTATCCAGTTTCTCGGTTAAGGACTCCAAATTGAGGTGGCGGGATTGAAGCTCGTTAGTGAGTTGAATGAGAAGGAGACTTATCGACGATTTTTTATCATTCGGGTATTATCCGAAGGCGGGAATACTATTCCATGCTTCGCGTACGTAATTCTGCGTATTGCTCGGATCCTGTGCGCCAGCTTATACATTGTTGTTACTCAAAGGTACCCGTTCGGAATGGCTCAGGGAATTAATATTAAAAGATAACCGCTGATTAGCATCACCTCTGTATGCCGAACCCTGTCCGGCTCTACGTCCTTTATCATCCGGCCAGCGACATTGCGCGCCAGTTGACGGACTACATCTACAATTGGTTTCGGCTGCCGAGTTTGGAGGGGGTTCCAGTCTACTCACGTTCCGCAGCCGTGCCGGAAAAGCGCGTGCCTGCCCAGCCAGCTGGCGGAGAAGATGTATTAGAATACCTGATTCCCTTAGTGGATGCTAATTTGGTCCGAGATGTCAGTTGGCACGACTACCTGGAAGACCTAGCCAAGCACTGTCTCAGACCTACGTCGACCGAATCGCCGCCAACCGAAGGCTGGGTCATGTTTCCCGTGGCATTGGATGGTACGGCCTACAACCTTCCGGCGTTAATCGGTAGACGCAATTTTATCCGTCACCCACCAGCGCCCGATAACCTAACCTCCGATGAGGAGAAGGGATCCGCATTCCAGGCCGCCGCACAGGAAACTTTAAAACATTTGACGGAAGCCCTTAGCCGCGATTTGAACGCGCGACTCTTTCCGAAACAGTTCGACGAGAAACTGAAGATTTTCATCAGCTACGCTCGGGCAGACGGGACGGAAGCTCCCAAAAAGCTGCGCGACTATATCCAGGGACAAACGCAATGCTCGGTTTTCTTTGACGAGAATGATATCGGCTTTGGCGAAAGTTTTGGGCAGGTGTTGCAGGAAGGCGTTGGGGAGAAGGCGCGTGCTCTGATTGTAGTGTGTGGAGACAATTATCCGGACCGGCCCTGGTGCCGCTGGGAAATTGGGCGATTTATGCAGCCCAATCCCGTGCCTCTCGATCCGCGAAAGAGAGGGAAAGAGTCCATCGAAGTTTATCACCCGGTGCTGGTGCTGGACGTAATGGAAGGCAAGCGTATGGCCAGAGTTATCCCCGAATTGGGTCAATTCCCGAGCCTGCGCTGGGCACCGGGAAGAGAGTTGCTGGCCTTCAGCATGCTCATGCGGGAAGTTTTCTTCGGTGCCCGGAATGTGTTAGCGGCGAGATGCAACCGGAGAGGGATAAATTGGGTCGGCGGACCGGTAGTAAATCGCCTGCCAGGACCGGTGATCTTGCAGCGACTTTTGAATCAGCGGCTTTACGGAGGAACCGCCAAAAGGGCTTGCCAGTATGTGAGCTATCCAGGGAATGGGCTTCCTCTGTTGGAATTGCGCCTCTTGGAGTCATTCTTCCCGAAGACGCGCCTGATGGCTTTCCGGGATGTTGGACGACATTTGCCGGAGCCGATGCAGGCGGCTTTGAAAGAAAAGGAGCGACCGTTGGACGGAAAGGTGCTGGCCATTTCGTTCGGATACTCGCCGCAGTTGGCAGAGCTTGGATATCTCAGCCAACACTTGGATGAAGCGATTATTTACCTTTTGCGACCGGTAGTGCGCCTGGGAATGGATCTGCTCTACGGAGGCTTTCCACCGAAGCGAACCGACGGCGCTGCATCGGTGTCGTCGATCGGCTCCGCTCCTCACCGGAACATGACTCTTACCCTGCTGAATCTGCTCAATGATGAGCGAAGCACCGACGAGACAGATTTGGCTAACGCCGGCTACACGTCTGCTCTGGTGCCGACCTCGCGCCTGTATAATCCGTCTGCCTGGCCGCGTTGCGACTTAATTACAGCCGAGGACGAGGCCGCTTGGATCAACACTTGCAGCATTCTGCGTGTTCTTCCGAAAGATGCCGGGCTAGCGGGACAGTTGCCCGACAAAGCATTGGAGCCTGATCGATTTTTTGCCTGGCAAGCAATTGTCCTTAGCCAGATGCGGCGTTGGCTGGCAAAAGGATTTGATTGCCCGATACCGCGGAATGCAACACATGCGGTTAAGCCCACTGCGTTTGTCTTTTTGGGCGGCAAGGTGTCAGGGTTTTCCGGTGTCATGCCTGGTATTTTGGAGGAGTTTCTGCGAGTTACGGAACAAAAGCTTCCCGTTTATTTGCTAGGAGGATTCGGCGGAGCGGCCGGAATTATTGCGCACGCTCTCTTAACAAAGGCCCACAGACCGGCTGCATTGACCGCACCGTTCTATTCGACATCTCAAACGCCGGATTATAAGACAATGTTGGAGGGGTTCGAAAAAATGGATTCGCAACTCTTTCCTGGCCCCGACAGGGCATTTGATGAGTTATGGAAGGTTATTCAGGAGGGTCGCGAAACCGGGCTTCCGGCTCTACTCAGGAACGGTTTGGATGCCGCCGACAACAAAGAATTAATAACTACCACCGATACAATGAATGCTGTGCATCTCGTGTGGCGCGGTCTAAATCGGCTCTTTTTCGAGTCGTGATCTTACCGGAAGGATCCCAAAGGTAAGTGAAAACGTCCAAAACGAATAAGGTGGCGGCTTATTTATGTCGTCGCATTTTCAGACAAAACCGACGGGAACGTGTCCTGCTTCCTCAACCGCAGTCTCTTGATGCCATTCCGGCTCACATTCTCTGGGTTGAACTTGCGACACGGATTACGACCCAGCCACTTCACTATCGCTCTGGCGATGAAGAGACCGCCGCTGACAGCATTTACAAGCTTTTCCCGAAAGTTCGAGTGCTCATGGAAAAGCATCCAGACGCCAAAGTATTTAACGAATTAGGCCTGCAACTGCTTAATGAATGTCTCCGGCCCTATACCGCTCGGTGGCATGGATGGCTGACCCAACAGGAAACAGGCGACGGCAAATTAAAGTTTGCTGACGAACTAGTTAGAAGGATGTTCCGTGAGGAGCTGCGCGAGCTTCAGCCCCGCTTGCTTTGGTTCCAAGCAGCTTTCAAGGCCATATCCGAAGGTTCTCCGGTTAGCGTGGAGAAATCAGCGTCGACCGCGTTCGCAAAGGCCCAATCGCTGAGTTCCAGCAGGCAGGCCAATCTGGGCGAATCGTTAGCGGCTGGGATCGGTCCGCAGATCAAAGTGTACGGAGATTTTCCTAATGCCCTTTCCTCGAGGCAGATAGACCAGAAAGAGCAAACATTCATTCTGGGCCGGCGTCGGAACCACAATCCAAATAACGCGTCTAACGAGGTAAATGATGCCGTTGGGCTGGCGTTTTCTGGAGGCGGGATTCGCTCGGCCACCGTATGTCTCGGGGTAGTACAGGTGCTCGCCAAGAACGAGCTTCTTGCGGAGGTTGATTATCTTTCGACCGTATCCGGCGGCGGTTACTTTGGCAGTTTTCTGAGTTCTTACCTAACTCCGCACGATCCAAAGGAGTCGCCCAATGAATCTATTAAGAAGGCTCTCAACCCGGACAAGGACGACGTTGAGGCGGCGGCTGTCCGTCATCTTCGCAACAACAGTAAGTACCTGCTGCACGGTGGCCTTTGGGGCAAGCTGCAGATCGCTGGGCTACTGGCCTCCGGTTTGGCAACTAACATTCTCATGATGCTGCCGCTGCCGCTCCTAGCTGGCCTCCTTATTTACTGGCTTAGCTTCCTCGGTTTTTGGGGTCACCAAGTGTTCAGAGCGAACGCTGTACTTGTTCCGTCTTTGCATACCTTCGTCGGCCGCATTCTTGAACTAACCTTTCTCGCGATGGTCTCGTTTTGGTTCGTTTTAGTTGGAATCCGGAGAAAGACCCTCGGGCAGCCTCCGGATTCGCCACTCGCCAAAATTCGTGGCTTCTGGTCGGCTGCTACCCTTGTCCTTTCGATCAGCTTCTGCTTAACCTGTGCCTTGTTCGCGTTACCTGCACTCTTCCATGCTTATGCTGCTCTGGGGGCACTCCGCCGGCACTTAGGCGGTCCACTCTCAGCCTTCCTGTCGCAGGAAGCTGTCGTTGCGGTCGTTGGCGCGCTCCCTTTCGTTTCCGCTGCTGCGACGGCGATGTTCAAGCGGCAATGGATCAAAAATCTCTCAGTCCGGCTTTTATTTTTCAGCGGACCGCTTCTCTACGTGTGGCTAATTCTTTTTGTCGGCGCAAAACTTGGGCTCACCGGTGATCATGCGGAATGGCAATGGTGGGCAGTTAGTATCGTAACCGCGTTGGTACTCTTTTGGAGTTGGCTATTTGTCGACATCAATTCGGGGGGACCCCATGGTTACTATCGAGACCGGCTTTGTGAGTGCTATCTCGCTTACCAGGGACCGGATCAGCTTACTTGGTGGCAAGGCGCGGTTCGACTACTCTGGAGCGGGCGCAAGCACTCGACACATAACTCCAGCCAACCACTCCAGAGGGTCGGTACGCGTTTACAAATGCCCATCACCGAACTAGCTACCCCTGGTGCGGCGCCATACCATCTAGTCAACACAGTGGTGAATCTGCCGGCGAGTGCCAATCGGGAACTGCGGGGTAGAAATGGCGATTTCTTCCTGTTAAGTCCTCACGTTTGCGGGTCGCCTATCTGCGGTTACGTCGAAACTTCGAAACTTATTGGTAGCGATCCTCATGTTGATTTAGGAACCGCCATGGCAATCTCCGGAGCCGCAGCCGCGCCTAACATGGGATGGCGCACCCTGGCCAACTATCGTTTTCTCCTGGCACTCTTTAATGTGCGCCTTGGCTACTGGATTCCGAGCGTTCGCCAGCTTGACAAAGTAAGGTCTCGCGGCGTCGGCCCGAGATACTTTCTTGCGGAAATCACCGGTCAGATGAATGAGAATATGCGGTATCTCAATATTTCCGACGGCGGACACATTGAAAATTTGGGTGTCTACGAGCTTCTCCGCCGTAAGTGCAAATTTATTATCTGTGTGCACGGCGGAGCCGATTTCGGAACAGAACGCAGCGATCTGCAACGTCTGGAGCGTTATGCCTCGATCGACCTTGGCATCACGTTCGAGTATAAGCTGGCCGACCTTCAGCCAGACGCGGCCAAAATCTGTCGCGCCTATGCTATCCTTGTTAAAGTGGTCTACGGGCCCGACGAAATTGGCTGGATGATATATTTGAAACCCGTCATCACGGGCGCAGAACCGCAATACGTGCTCGACTACCGGTACCAGAACGCCAACTTCCCGCACGACGGCATCTTCGAACAAACCTTTGATGAGGAACGATTCGAGGCTTACCGCGTCGTCGGTGAATGCGCCGCGGAAAGCCTGTTTCGCCCAGAAATCGTCGGAAATACCAAACCGGGAACAATCCGCGATTGGTTCCAAAGTCTCGCGAACAACCTCTTGCCGGACAATGACACCGCGTTTCCGAAATAGGGACCTAATCTTCGATACCAGCTAATAACGAGGACCCAAAAAGTTGGATCGCCACAAGGGTTTCGCAGCTTACTGAAGCAGAAGATTAACGGAATTTACTGAGCAATCAGCCGGAGAAATGTAATTTAACTCCTCAAAGTGCTTATATCATGCCACATTCATCGGAAGACCTTCTACGCTGCTTGGTGCCGCTGAAGGTAGTGATCATTGGCGAAAACCCGGGTCCCGAACACCACGCGATCCGCAGCGCAATCCACCGAGCGTTCCATGGTGGGCGATACTCGGCGGATTCGAGCGAGGCTTACTTTGCCGCCGGGGAAGATCTCGGTGTTAGCGTGTTGGAGGCGGACTCGGCCGATGGACCGGGCCTGGCGAAGCAGATCGTCGCTGATGCGTGCGCCAGCGCTCTCCACACCTTGGTCGTCGCTGTCATCCACGACATACCGACCGAGGGTTTCAGAGAGTTGCTGGATCAGCTCGATCGCGCGGCTCAAGACGATGCGGCCGGCGAGCAGCACCCTCCCATCCTTCTACCTATCCTGCTACAGGAGCGAGCGTGGCAGGGTGAAACTCAAGGACTAAACTATCTGATGCTGGATGAATACGCTTTGCGCCCGGCCTACGCAGCGGCGAACGCGCTGGCTTTGGCTTGGCGAATCTTGGGCGCGGAGCCTGACAGACTCAGTCTTTTCATCAGCCACGCGAAACTGGATGGTCTGCCGCTGGCGAATTCATTTCGACACCAGCTCGAGAAACTGTATGGCTTAGAACACTTTTACGACGCGCTACACATCCCGCCCGGGAGCAATTGGAAGCGAGTTCTCCGCAACGGCGTTGAACGCTCCGTGGTAGTTGCGTTGCGGACCAATGTATATGAAGAGCGGTTTTGGTGTGTGCAGGAGATGGACTGGGCAGAGGATTTCGGTTGTCCGATCGTCGTCGTGGAGGCGCGCACGCATCTCGTGCGCGCTCGCGAGTTTCTTCCGATTGGCGGTTCACCTTGCGTCCATGTTCCTGATGGCAATTTGATCCGGATCCTCCAATCCGCCCTCCGCGAAGCCCTGCGCGTGCGCCTATTTGTGCGACAGGTTCAGGCGCTGGGCGATATAGGCGCTATCGCCGCTGGCTCTACGTTGAGAGTGCCGCGGACGAGCCTGGCCACCTTGGGTCTGCGGTGTCAATGGCAGGTTCAAATGGGTCAGGCTCCCAAACATGTCTTCGTTCCAGAGAAGTTTCGCGAACCGCATCGCCAGGTAGCTGAGCGTCTGGTGAAATGCTATTTTTCTCTTGCTTGGATCGGCACGCCACAAATGTTTATCCAGCAAATTATCGCCGCTGCCACGCCATGAGCTACGATCAACCCACCGCAAAATCGGAATCGCCTCTTCCGAGAAGCCAAGCGCGACCGTTGGAAGGGTTGACTGTAGGCCTTTCTGTTAGTTTTGGCGAAGACTCGACTCTGCACGGTTTCACAGAAGAGGAGATGAACCGGGCAATAGTCCGACTGAGTGATGCGCTGCTGTCTGCTGGCGCGCAACTGGTTTTCGGCCACGACTGGCGTCCAGGAGGCGTAATGTCTGCCGTGGCGCGACTTGCCGTCGCCTATGATCCGCCTGTGGCCTCCGCGGACGATCAAGCCGCTCGGCGAGCCTGCCGCATTACCAATCTGGTGCCTTGGGATCGGAAGCCGGAATTGTCACCGGACCTCCGAGACGATTTGGAGCAGCGCGGGATTCTTCGCATTGAGCAAGTGCCGTTGCCAACAGTCCTGGCGCAGCAGGAGGCAGAAATTGGAAAACGTACCGTTCGAGCCGCCGCCCTTTGTCTTTTGCGCAGACGGCTTGCGGAACTCTGCGATGCGCGGATCTGTCTTGGCGGCAAGTTCCAGAAGTATGAAGGTTTCTGGCCCGGGATATTGGAAGAAGTTTTTACCAGCGCGCTGCAGAGCCAAGGCAATCAGGTGCTGCTCTCTGGCATGTTGGGCGGCGCTGCGGAAAGGATACTTCAAGCCGCGCGAACCGGGAACTGGGAAAATCTCCTGGAACTCAATTCGGATGTCGAGCTTCGCCAAGGTTTCGCGTCGCTGCAGCGTGCAGCCGCCTCACTATTTCCCGAACTGCGGCAAGCACCCGAAGTGCTGTCTTGGAACAATCTGCAACAACGCAGTGGCCTGAACGAAACCGATTGGGAGAGCCTCGTCGGCGCTACTGATATCGAAGTAGTAAGCGCACTGGCAATCAAGGCCCTGCAATAGCGGTGAAGGCTCCTTCGATGCGCGCCCCTTGTTTACTCTCCACTTTGTCCAATTTGTAACTTTAAAAAATCAGCAGCTAAATCGTTAATATCCAATGGCAGGAGAGCAATCCCGATCAGTAGGAGGCCAGAAATGAGCTCTGGGGAAAAAACTGTCGGAAGAAATCGCTGAAATTGCGCCCTACCCTGGCGTCCCGAGATTTGGCCATAAACAACGGCGACGAAACTGACCCCGGTCGTGAGTGTGCCAAGAAGTAAGCCGGACAGAAATGCGCCTTCCCGTATTGGGTTAATCAAGCCGAAAGCGAACGAGGGGGCAAGATTGTCAACGGCTAGCGCGGTTCCCGCTATGATGGCTTCGGAGGTTCGGATCAGTGCCGTCTGTCCTACTGACCAAGCGCTGCGACGATGATCATCGCTGTCGTTGGATTCTTGTTTGCCAAGTTGTCGAAATAGCCTCGAACGAAAGCAACCAACAAGTGTCCAGACGCCGAGCATGAGCAGGATTCCTCGGCCCGCGACGTCGGTGACCAGGTTGAGCCGCATTTGAACAGCTTCTGATCTGAGCCCGCTCGCAACTATTACCGGCACTCCCGTCGCGATCCCGGAAAACACAGCGATTAGCACATTCATTCTGAACGGAATAAGCACGTTCTTCAATCGGTATGCCGCAGCCAGAACGAAGTTGTCAATGTTCTGGAGGACAGCAAAAAGCACAATTATGGCGATTGCACTCATAATCGATGCAATAGGGGGAAACTTTTCAGGGTTTGTACTGAGGTTATAGAAACCTAATGGCGAAGGAGATGAGACATCTACCTCAGGCGGGGGCGTATACGTCTACCCGGCCTTCATAAGTGGGGACAAAAACTTTGCCATCAGCAACGACCGGAGGGCAGAACTTATCGTGTTTAAAGGTATTCCCTGGTATCTGCTTGCTGTCCCACAACAGCTTAATGGTTTTTGAGCCGTCCGGATTTGTAATAAAGTTTTGCGCGTCATACGCACGTAGTATGCCCTCAACGACGTGTTTGTTCGCGTCGCCGCTGACAGGCGCTGTAGCCCATACAATGCCGCTGCCGGGCGTCTGGCCGTTTGCGGATAGAGTCAGCATACCGCCCGGCATGCCCCCTAGTCCTCCGAGGCCAGCGGAGGCTGTTTCGTTTGCGTGAGCGAGAAAGGTTACTTTCCCCTGGATGTCTGTAGTCCACGCACGCAGGTTGTCATTTTCGCCCCATACGAAAAGCATCGGCCCCTGGTCCGGGCTGTTCCAGAAAACGGGCGTTCCGTGCAAGTGATGCGTTTTACCAAGGAAATTGAAGTCCAAGTTGCCGGTAGGACTTTTATCGGGTCCTGGGGAGTAGGTGAAGAAGATAGGGAGTTGCTTGAGCTTCGTGAAATCGGCGAGGCTTTTGCCGAGATTGTCTTTGTCGAGGATGTAAAGGACGCCATCTTTTCCGGCGCCAGCAAGAATGCCGCTGCCGGGAAGCAACACTGGACCTCCAGATCCAAGATCCTGGTCCTGAAAATCGTAACCCCCAGTGGGCTTTTTTCGATCGCTATCCCTGAAGGGGGTAAACCAATCCACAAGCGTGAGTGCACCGGGGGCCTGTCCGTTCGGAGACGTATATTGCAGTTTGACGAAGCTCTCGGCGAAGTCCGTTGTGCCGTTCCAGCCTCCGTTGCTCGTCATGACATATATATTTCCCTGCTCATCAGAGGCAGGCCCTTGGCCAGCCTGCCAGATCCCACCGCCGGAACTATTCGGCGTGGAGCACCAAGCGCCAGTCTGCTGGAACGAAGCTACGTCGAATGCGATTACCCAACCATGGGTGTCCTTTGCCGTTTCGTGGGTCATCCCGGAAGCCATGAAGAGAGTTTTCTTGACCGGGGGCCCGCCTGGCTGGCGCAGCGGCGCTAGGAGGAGAGCTGACCGCTGCTTTTGCTTGGGAGATTTGAAAACAGCATTGGCGTTGAGCGGAGAGGTTGCCTCAAGAAGCAAGGGTTGTTGGCTTTGCTGACCGCTAGTGATGTCGATTGCGTGGAGCCGGTGAAGCGGCTGGTTATTCTCGAGCGACCAGCTCACGACATACATTGTCTTCGTGTCGATGTCGATAACCGGCGTACTCAGTATGCCCCAATGATCATTGATCAGGTGAGAATCGATATCCGTTGACCCCTTGATCGGCGTGCCGAGCGCTACTGGGCTCGGCCAGATCGCCGCACCGGTATTGGCATCGAATGCCCAGATCGTATTTCCCATCGAACAGATGTAAACCACGTCATGAATCTGATTATCGCTCATCGTGATTCCCGGGACATAAAGAGGCTGTGCTTCGAGCCTCTGGTCATCGGGAATACGAAGGCTGAAGAGGATTTTCAGTCCACCCTGGACTTTACTCGGCGTAAGCACCGACTCCTGAATATTTGCGCCGGTGCGTGCATTGTCATAGGATCGGGTAAGAACATCCATAGCTGGTATCTTCGAGTCGGTGAGTTGAACTGGGGGTTAGAGCCACTGAGCTACTTGGAAGAATTGCTTCACGCAAAAGTGCCGGGTTGGAAGTCCCACTTCAGGATCTCCTGACGCGCACTGCGCATCCCCGTCCCTCCTGTAAATCCAACAAACGCCTTACCGGTTATCGAGTGAATTTCTAGAGCGATGTTACCTGCGATCAGCGCGAAATCGCCCGTTGTTACGTTCCTTGTCGGATCATGCAACTGGACGAACAGGTTATTTCCGTCATAACGAACTCTAGCGGTAATCGGCTTTCCGGTGCGCAGATTCAAATCCGGGCCTTGCCTCAGATTGACGTCAATAAAGCCCGGAAACTGCATTCCGTTCAACAGGAGTCCCATCTGACTCGTCTGCGTATTATCAGGATCGCCCAGGACAAACTTCAGAGCGAAGCTGTGAGTAACGGTGCTCTGGAATTGCTGTTGTGTGGAATCGAACATATCCACCATGTATCCAAGGCCGCTGCCTCCACTGCCGATCGCATGTGGTCCTTCCGCCTGGATAGTCAGCGTAAAACCGTCAGCAGCCGCTTCGGAAAGCTGAAATGTAAAGGAGGTCATGAACCGCGTGATATCCACCGGCTCATTGGTAAAGAAACTGCCGGCATTAAGTGTTGGAGTGCCATCGGCATATCGATTTGGGGATTGATGATGCGCGTGCTCCGTCAAAACAATGGTGCCATCCTTTGTCACCACGGCGCTACCATTTAAGGTCAAACCCGTTGTGCCCCCGAAGCCAAGATTGTAGCCGCCATCCGCCGGCGTGATTCCATAGACTGCAACTTGTTTGCTTGCTGTAGCCTGAAAGACCCGTCCGTTGGCGATCGTGGGGCAGCAAAACTTCGCAAGAAGTCCCAAATCGTCACCTGGATTCTGGCGGCTGTTCCACAGCATTTTCAGCCGCTTAAATCCCAAATTCGTGTCAAAGCCGGATGCGTCATAAGCGATGAGGGATCCTTCTACTGCGATACGATTTCCGTTGTGAAAGGGAGGGAAGGAAGCCCATAGGATCGCGCTACTCGGATTCGATCCGTCGACTGACAAGGAGAGCATGCCTCCGGGCATTCCCTTGCGGTCCACCTCTTCATTAGAAGCATAAATATTACCCCGCGCCAGATCGACTCCTTGTGGCGGAACCTGGCCGAACACGAAATTTGGCGGTTGGTCTATAAATCGTCCCGACGAGGGATCATGGTTCACCTCGGGCGCATATTGATACGCCCTGACGACGTCATTCTCACCCCAAACATAAACAAAAGTTCCGTTTGATACGCTATCCCACACTACAGGAGTGCCATGAATATGGTGAGTTCCGCGATCAACGCCGTCATTGCCGACTGTGTTGCGGCTCCCTCGCTTGAAGTTAAATGAGGCTTTGAACGCCTGAGGCACGGCTTTTGGACTTCCTGTCTTGTCGAGGCGGTCCGGATCAATTAGATAAAACCACCCGTCCTTACCACCGCCCACAATTCTGTCGTCCGGGAGCAGCGCCGGCGCGGAGGCGCCCAGGTCGTCATCCCGTTGATCGGCAGCCGGCGTCTCTGGTCCGGGTGCCTGGCGAAAATCGTCGAAAGCGTTAAACCAGCCATTCACCCTTAAGCCGGTTGTATCAAGACGTAACTGAATAAAGCTCTCAGCAAGGTTTCGCCCTTGGAGGCCTGTGCCACTCACCGTCTCCTCGGAATCGCCATTGCCACTTCCCGCATAGATATTTCCTTTAGAGTCGACCAGCAATCCCTGTCCTGCTTGCCAAATTCCGCCTTGAGCTCCATTAGGCGTGGTGCAAAGCAGCCCACTCAGCTCGAATGTCCGGGAATCATATGCAAAGACCCAGCCGTGATACGGGTTTTCATCCCCTCGGGAGCCAAATGCGATGATGATTTTTCCCTGGTGCAAGAGCAGACCGGGGCGCTGGAGCTGCATCATCGAATTGAACCGCACAACGGCGTTGGGGGTATTCAGATTTTCGCAGTCGACGACTCGTACATGGATGCCGCCCACATTTACAGTCTTGGAACTCGTGCCTGCGTTGACTTGCACGTCATTCCTGTCACCAGCGTCGCCGCTTTTTGTATAACCTGCGCCTGAAACCGTTCCCTCGATTTGTTTCGCCGCTCTCACCGGCTTTCCATCGCGTAGATTTAAGGCGTGTAGGAAGTGCTTGAACTCGGACGAAGACTTGGTCTGGTTGAAAGCTGTCTGGTCTACTGTAAATGTCACGACATAAATGATTCCCGTGGTCGGCAAGAGACCAGTGGGATCAATGGTGGCCTCAATCACTGGAGTGCCGAGGACACCGATCGTGCTGGTGTGCTTTTCAAATGGCTCATTCGGATCGAGAGGGTCCGCAATGTCCCGGTACTCTCCTCCCACGAACTGTGGGGCAAACACTGCTGAACCCAGATTTGTCATCCAGATCTGGGCGTGCGCGGGGTCGTTGGCGTTCGCATCGAACGCAAAAACGGAATTCTTCATTGTAGCCACGATGAGCAAATCCCGCACATCGGTGTCGCTAATCTTGACTCTTGAAACATAAAGCGGCTGCGCGTACACGTCTCCGTCTATCGGATACCCGCCGAGTTTGCCGAAGGTATTTAGATTGACATTGCGAGGGTTTAAGATGGTTTCCTGGTCATTGACGCCACGGCGATCAACACTGTTTCGCTGAGTTAGAACATTCATTGCCACTGGATGCTTGGTCTGCGGCTACAGCTTTTGCGGCGCTGTATAAGTAACTTTTAAGGTGTAGCCTGGTCTTGGGTTCGCGGGCGGAGTGTTGGCTGCCTGGATCCGGAACGCGTGCCAACCCGTTGCATTGGCTTGTTTATCGAGGGCGTTCCCTTCCTCCGCCCGCGCATAGACTTTCCTGTCAAGGCTCTCCCCGCTGGGACCCAGCAATTCAAGTGTCAGTGTCGTCGCATCGGTCCAATCCTTCGCGTCAAACGTAAGGACTCCTCGGATTAACTGGTTCGCCTCGCACCAGATCCGCCCGATCTCGACCGGGTGGTCCGTAGCGGCCGGCTTGATATCCAAGTCCTGCGCTCCTTCAAAGGCCTGCGTGACGGTGTGTGTCTGTATTTGAAATGCGCTTCCAATGCCCAGGCGCGAGTAACAAACATATCCGAGACCATTCGTGTTCCGTGGAATCGTAATCGTTACCTGACCGCTGCCGTCCGTTCGCACGTCGCCAGCGTGTCCTGAGTAATCGTGTAACCCTACGTTCGCTCCGAATCCGGTGAACACCGTGATCGTCCGTGCGGCATTCGAATTATTGTGCAACCCAACCAGCAGATGTGCTCCTGCAATCCTCTCGTAAGCGAACACATCAAAATCCTTGAATCGTTGCAGCGTCCCACCATCCGCGATCTGTTCATGAATGAAAATGAGGTTGTCAATCTCAGCCTTCAGTCCAAAACAAAATCTGTCCGTGCTGTAGTCTTTGTAAAAAACGCACGGATAGCCTTCAGAAGTGAGAATGTAAGCGTAAGCCAACATCTTGTTCTGAAAGATCGGCTCACTGCGATCCGTGTCATGGTTCTCCACGAAAGTCACCGCCTGCAGCGGATTGCTCCCCGCAACTCCGACGTGATCCAAGACCGCCATGTTGAACGGGCGGTTGTCGCACATACTCGCCAGGGTGAAGCGCGTGGCAAAGTCGAAGACCGACGGCCGACCGCGCATACGGTTGAAGATCCAATCCTGAACTTTGGCAACATTCCCGTCGAAGTATTCGGCTACGGCGAACTTGCCAGCCATGGACTTGCTGTTCAGAAAAGGGAGCAGGAAATCGCTGGACTGGCCCTTCACGTCATCCAAGCGATATCCCTGAATGTCCAGGGCACGCGTCAGCCAATCGGCGCTGTCGATGAGATTTTTGAATACGGATCCCTTCGGTGTCCCGCCATTTATCGGCGCTAAATCGGAACCGAATGAGAAATCCGGTCCCGGCACGTTGGGGTCCTGAGGGACATTCGGGTGAAAATCATCAGGATCCTTCGGGAAACGACCTCCACCGACTTGGCCGTCCGCATCCGCATAGCGAAACGTGAAACCGCCACGCCCGCTGCCACCGCCGCGCTGATTCTCGACGAGATCGGCATAAACATCGAGCCCATTGGCGCGCATCACCGCCACACAGCGTGTCAGTTGCTCTCGCGTGCCGTAGTGAGTCGCCACCGTCCCCTTTTGATTTTTGGAGCCAAGATCGTAATCGTCGAATACGTCATAGCCTGCCGAATCCTTTCCGCTCGCTCCCTTGGTGACCGGTGGCAGCCAAATCGCGGTGAAGCCTGCCTTGCGCAACTGGGTTGCCTGCTTCGCAAGATGATCCCACCAGGCATCGATGGGATCACCGTCCGCCGGTGAGGGGACGCCGCTGTTACCCCGTTGATAAAATGCTTGTAAAAGAACTCCCATAAATTGTCCTCCGCAGAAGACTTTACTTATGCTTCCTAGATTTGCCGCGCCAGCGTACGCGGTTGGTTTGCTGCTCGTTTACATTGGTCTACCGCTATCGAAATGCCTTATTTGGCTTGGCGCTCCCTCTTATCAATGTTGCTCCTCTTCACCTATCATCCTCGGATTTTAGCGACTCAGCCGCAATACGCAAAACTACGTATTGACTCGCGATTGCGCTCCATTTAGCCGTTTTGAGTGCCGGTAACCTGCGCTGGAGAAGTCCGGCTGCTAAGGATTCCGTCGAAAAATGGAGCTGTCGATCGCGGGGTGATCCACCTCCCGATCTACGGCTTCCTGGACGAGATGATGGTGTCGCGACAGCTCGCACGCAGGATCGGTATTGGAAGGATCGCCGGTCAGCAGCGCGGCTTGGCAGCGGCAGCCTCCAAAGTCGATTTCTTTTTGCGGGCAGGAGCGACATGGTTCCGGCATCCAATCGGTCCCGCGAAAACGGTTGAAGCTTTCAGATGTCTGCCAGATCCAGTGAAGCGGTTTTTCACGGACTGTATCAAACCGGAGGCCGGGTATTTCCCAAGCGCTTGGACACGGCAGCACGAATCCACTGGGATTAACTGTGAGATACCTTCGGCCCCAGCCGTTCATACAAGGTTTTGGCCGATTCGTGAAATAGTCTGGCAACACGTATAAAACCGTCATCTTTCCCGCCAGGCGTTGGCGAGCGCCGGAGGCAATCCGCGCCGCCGCTTCGACCTGTGCGCGCGTCGGAATCAGCATCGAGCGGTTCCGGTACGCCCACCCATAGTACTGAGTGTTCGCAAGCTCTAACCGCGTCGCACCTAGATCTTCCGCGAAAGCGATGATCTCGCTGAGACTCTCAATGTTGAAACGATGCAACACCACGTTTAGACTGAGAGCTAGTCCGACACGATTGACAATCTCGGTCGCGCGTAACTTCTGTTTGTGACCATTCGTGACGCCACCGATGCCATCGGCTAAATCAGGTTCCGCGGCTTGAAAACTAACTTGGACGTTGTCCAGCCCAGATTCCAGAAGTCGGGTCGCACGGTTCTCCGTTAGACCGAGTCCACTTGTTATGAGATTTGTGTACAATCCGGCTTTGCGCGCGATCTGCACAAGGAGCTCAAGATCTTTCCGCTGCAGAGGCTCTCCCCCAGAGAAGCCGACTTGCAACACCCCTAATTCCGCTGCCTCCTGAATTGCCTTCTCCCATTCCAGCGTATCGAGCTCGAACTGTTTCTCCCACCGAGTCGGATTCGAGCAGTAGGGGCAGTGCAACGGGCAATGATAGGTAAGCTCCGCAAGCAACCCATAAGGACGATCGGTTAGATCCATTGTAACAGCCCTTTTTGATTCAGTTTCTCGACATATTGTGACACATCTTGCGTCAATGTCGTTTTGGCGATCGCATATCGATTTCCTAACTCTTCGATAATCTCGGTCAAGGTTCGAGTACCGTCACACTGCTCCAAGATTTCGTAGCCAGTTCTGTTCAGTAGTATCACTGCTTCCTGATTCAGCAAAACTGGTTTCCCGCTCACCGGATCGATCTGCAGCCGCACTCGTTTTGCTAGACACGGACGGTTAAAAAGCTGCGCAGAACCATCGCTCAAATCTGGCATGACAGCGCATCAAGGATCGACCACAAAACCTCGCATTTAAATCGGATCGCGTCCACGGCCGCTTCCTGCATGTGTCGATCGGCGCAGTACTGCAGAGTAACTCTCAAGGCGAAATCTGAATCTTCTTGTGCCTGAGTGAGCCTCGCTCGGAAATAATCGAGGCCTTCCGATGCGATCCAGGTATAGTATTTGGCAAAGGCGTCGAGTCGCTTGGCCATCAGGTCCGGCGCGAAAAGCTCGGTCAACGAAGACGCGATCGCTATCGGCCACGGTTTCATCCTTGCAAAATTCACATACGCGTCCACGGCAAAACGGACTGCGGGCAAGACGCGACGCTCGTCGATCGTCTCTTCCCGCCTCAGGCCGCATGCGATTGCGAGCCAGATCCACTTTTCGATACCGCCTTCTTGTCCTTCCGTCCCGTCATGGTCAATGATCCGCTTGATCCACTTCCTTCTAACTTCGCGGAACGGACAGTTCGACAAGATCGCCGCGTCTTTCATCGGGATACAGCGCTGATAATAGAATCTGTTGGCTACCCACAGCCGTACTGCGTCACGATCCAAGCCTCCTTCATTCATGCGGATATGAAAGGGATGAAGGTGATGGTATGCTTGGGCTCCCACACCATGGAGACGTTCGAGAAACTCCTCTTCACTCCAGGCCCCCGACTTCATAAATCAAACTCCATTCCGTCCGCTGCCACTTGAATCCCAAACTCATCCAGTTGTCTACGCTCCGGGCTGTCGTTCCACAAAATCGGATTGGTGTTATTAATGTGCAGATAGACTTTTTGCTTCGCGGGTATCCCGGCGAGCGTCTTAAGACTACCCATGGAAATCGGTAAATGGCTTCGCACGAGTTCTCCGGCCGAAGGATCCGCGACACCCGATTTCTGAAAATCGTCACTTGACCAGAAAGTTCCATCGAAAAAAACAGAATCGGCTTGGTTCAACTCGGCCATAAGCTTAGTTTCGAGTGTTGCCACTCCCGGCGCGATGAGGACAGATTTAACTGTGTTTAGCTCCCGGAGCACATAGATAATACGGGGACAATTTTGCCCCCCTCCACGATATTTTGGACTTAGGCCTTGAATCTCGATCCCCCTGTATTCCAAACCGCTGTCGGAGCCATCGCGGCAGAACAGCGGGGCAAACTCGAGCGGTGCTTCGATCCATCGAATCCCGCAGTATTGGTCCAATACTTCAGTCAAACGAAGACCTTCCTCCACCGCTTTTCTGATCGCTTTTGACGCGTGTATCGATACTTCCGAATTGCTCTCACGCAACAGAAAGAGACCGAGTATGTGGTCCAGATCGGCATCCGTGAGCAGTACCGCTTCAATAGGTGTTTCGCGCCGGTCAGACTGGGGTTGCGCCGGAAGGCAAAGAAGTTGAGAACGCAGGTCAGGCGAAGCGTTAATGAGAATCCATCGTCGGCCATCGACGCTGACGGCCAAACCACATTGTGTTCGCTTTTCGATGAGTCCACTGCGTGCACCAGCGCATTGGCGACACCCGCAGTTCCATTGGGGAACACCCCCTCCCGCAGCCGACCCTAGCAAGCGCACGACCATCCAAGAAAACCGGCTTGTTGACCTTCATTAGAAGACGAGCACGGGCAGCCAAATTTCTTATTTGTCGAGCGGGTGTCCATTTTCGGGAATTTGGATATCGCTTGACTCAGAATATCGAGAAATTTAGGCGCTGATATTACTAGGGAAAGACCCTAGTGGTCGCTAAGTAATCCAGAAAAACAGCCTAATCTCAGCGATTCAGCGGGTCATCGTCTGCCAATGCGTATGAGGTCGCTTCGAAGGAAACGGGGATTTCTCGCAAGACTGGAGTTTCCCAAAGCTTTTCTGTGTTCTTTTCAGGGGTATTTGACTGGTTCATAGCATTTACCTGCTGTTGATAGTTAATTTCGGCCACGCGTTCGGGGGTCGCCCTAAAGATGTTTTCGTGGACCGTGGAGAAGATCGTGAGCCTGAAGAGCCCGGTCAATACGCAATTGTGCGTATTGCCAAAAACAGCTCCGCCGGAAGGCCCTTCCAGTCCGACGCGTTCCAAAACGGACCGACGATGCAGGCCTGAATGTCAATCTTCTGCGCGAGATGGGAGGGTGGCCGATCATTCTCCGCCGGAATGCGCTAACATCTGCTTATCAATCGCTTCAGCAAGATCTTTAACATCAGCATGCGCGGGCCCAACACTTTCAACTTTAATAAAAGGTTCCCTCTCACAAACCTCACGGCGGTCTGCGTAGCCCCGTGACCCGCGAATGCAATATGCCCAACATGGATGTTCTTTTCCTCTGCTCGCGGCAGAGAGGGAGCCATAGATTTTGATAGCTCCTCCGCAAGTTCCTCATGGGCTTGTTCAACAGTTTGGTTCTCCAAAACCGTCACGGCAAAGCGGATTCCTTGATCGAAGTGCTCTTATAATATTCGATATAAGCACGAAATCCCGGACGGTCTTCAGGCAGCTCTATTCGCCTTTCGAGCTGGAAATCATCGTGCTTCTCGGCACTCCGGGGTCGGTGGCAAAGCTGGCTTGAATCGTGATGATTTTGCCTGCCACGGCGGTTATCGAGTACGCTACCGGTGAGCTTTTGGGGAGGGTCTTGCCCTTGACCCATTCAGGAACAGCGATACCAGTAGTGAAATTCTGGCGAATGGACAGCGCATTCACCGCCCCGGTGTCCTGACTGTAATTAAATTTGATCCCAGTAAGTTCCATACCGCCATGCCACTCGAATCTTATTTCTTTTGTTTCCTTCCTGGCTTCGCTTGGTGTTTCTCAGAAAGAGCCTCTTCCTGGGCCGCAACCGGAGCAATAGGTCGGACGTCGGATGCCGGACCCTCCAGTAAGCCGTGTGAGCTTCGTAGAAGTAATGTAAGGTTTTTGAAGTGAAAGCAGTCCTTCATATCTCGCTTATCGGCGGCCGCGTATATCACTGGTACGACTGTGATTGTGACCGTCTCCGTTTGTAAGGCTACCTTCCGCAGAGCGTCGGTAACGACTACTTCCACTTCTCTTGGAGTGAGAGGGTGAGGGGACCGCCGATCAAAGGGACGTCGCTCCGTGGGGACATCACAGTGACCCGCATCACCCCAGCACCGTCCATGGCCGAATATGTGGAATCGTGCTGCGTACCCTTCCTCCAGAGTCATTGGGGTCATTTCGTTTGCCCTTGGATTGTTAAAAAATATGCGAGCCTGAAACGAAGCACCTGAATGATCGACCTTATGGAACTGGAGCAATGCTCGCTTAAAGGCGGCTCGACGCATTGCGGGCGAGAGCCGGATTGGCTTCGATGTATATTTCTGCGCCATCATACTACGTGTGGTCTTCCACTGTAATTTCGTCGCTAGCGTAACGGTATCCCAGCTGAGTGGTATCGACAACCGATGCGACTGACAGATTGTCAAAACCACGAAGTGGTCTGTTCAACAGGCTTTGCGGGATATTGTTAATGCCGTGAATCTGTTGCCAGCGGAACCAGAGCCGATCGATCATGCAATGATGCGAAAAGAAGATGGGGTCGTAGGCCGCCCAGGGAACCAGGGCCATGTCGCCGGGCACATTACCCTTTTGTCCTCCGGTCCAGCCATGGATACCATCGTGCATGTCCTGAATCAGATTCGAGAACTTCCCGAAATCCGATTCGCTGAGAGTGCTATCAACGTCGGCAGCTTGCGGAAGTCCCTGTGGGTCTCCGGGGAAGCGAGCTGTTTGACGCCTTACCGGTGGTCGTGTTGATGCCACATTAATCAGTGAGCTAGCAAGCGGATTACGCGACCCGTCCGGCAATTGTTGAGCACTGAAAGCTGTCGGTACACCGACTTGCTGCGAAGCAGGCGAGGTCCAATCCCAATACGGGACGCTCAACGTCGCATCGATGTCGCGTAGCCGACTCTCAAATGCAAGCAGGTAGCCGCGATGCCACGGAAAAAACATTAATTCATCCTCATGATGGTAGCAAAACTGCATCGGTACGCCATGGTACCCGGCAATTATATTGAATCCTCGGTCGTCCGAAATTGCTTGCATGGCCGTGTATCCCGCTCGCAAAGCAGCCAACTCTTCGGCCGTGTAGTTTTCTATGTTCTGACGAATGATAATGCTCATAGTTGGTTGAGCCCAAAATCCGAATGCCGTTTCAATTTTCTCAAGGTGTCAAATGCTCCGATTCCAACAAAATTTCCTACTAACATTCCCGTCATCATTCCCCAGTGGCTACCGATCTGCTGGCCCCACCAGTCCACCAACAAAGAGGTAAGGAAAAGTTCGCCTGAAAACATACCAGCGATCATAGTCAGCATGCAAAAACTCGTTTCGATGAAGCGGGTGAAGATCTGTCTGTCACATGATCGTACACACAGACGGCAACCGATATAACAAAAGAATATCATCGAGAGAGTCGATCCGTTCAGAGAAGATTGGGCGGGATAAACAATGCAAGAGAAGCCTCGATAGGCGCTCTGGTAAAAGGCCCTGTCTAGCGCCATTCCTAAGCCGCCAAGTCCAGTCATCACTATGGCTTTTTCAAGGATCCCCAATGGACGCGCTTGATCGTCAGAGTTTACTATCAATGGAAGTGATACCAAACCGGCCACTAGAAGCCCAGTCAGGTGACGTGATCCCGTTTACTGGACATTCCCAACGTAGAGCGCTGCTTGTTATTAGGTTTGCTGTTTTAGATTTAGGAAGTTGTTCCAAGGATGTCAACTGGAGCCGGCGAGACCGTCTTCGAAAAACGGTCGGCTCTAGCCGGGCCAGTTGTGAATAACCC
>Ga0209647_1001002_pt1 | contig 25098 bp, 31 predicted proteins | sample GraSoi_2013_60cm_FD_185827 | JGI IMG/M metagenome (GOLD analysis project Ga0209647, IMG submission 185827) | Grasslands soil microbial communities from the Angelo Coastal Reserve, California, USA - Sample 9_17_2013_60cm (SPAdes) (version 2) | ecosystem: Environmental > Terrestrial > Soil >... | reverse complement strand
CGAAAGTTGTAGCTTCCGCCGGAGACGATTTCCAACCGCATAAACCAAGTATGCAGAAGGCACATCAATTTGCTCTGATAAAATTGTCTGGCATCAAGCCCGGCTCCGAATAATCGCCTTTTCATCTTATTACGTCTGAGCTTTTTGGAGACACAGGTGACGTAACAATGGCTCTAGGATTCCTTGAGCGCCTAGCAAATTTTCACCTGCAACGATCGGTAAATAAAAGGCAAAGAGCGGTGCGCCGCCATAGGTTTGACCAGGCCGTCGAGCGACTCACGCTCGATTGGGGCGTTCTTACGAAAGTCGACCAAAAACTCACTATCGTTCGCGGCAAATTGATCGCACACCATGAGCTTGAGTATGATCCGGTAAGCAAGCGCTTTTCGGAAATCAAATTTCCGAACATCGACGAAATCTACGACAAACTCGAAAAGGCAGTCGCCGTCATTAGCCGCTCGCTGACGCGTCTGTCGTTCTTGCTTATGGATGCGGACATAACGCTCAAAGTGTTCGAGCGCGTGATCAAGGAGGATGTCGCTAACTTCTGGGATCTTAAGGCTGCCACTCGTCGAAACAACGTGCCATTTGATGAACGTTGAAAACATCACGGTTTTTAGTCCGAACGGACCCCTCAACAAAGTCTGGTTGATGTGGGAGGTTGTTAAGAAATTTTATCGTCTCTCGGATAATGCCCACATTGCGGAAATCGCGGCTTTAGAGAAACAGATTGATACGCAGTTCGCTGAGGGTGACCTATCAGAACAGACGATGCGGAACGCAGCGCTACTCGCAGATCAGAAACACCTTGCGGATTTGTCGGGAAACATTTTGATCCGGGCGACCGTTCTTCACCTCCAAACGGCCTTCGTTGAGTTCGCGGTGAAGGAAGTCTTTAAGCTCGTTCTGCCAAACCACACGATTCCGCGGAAGCCGGACCTCATGCGAGACTTGATCAATCCGCTCAAAGAGGCAGGAGCCTTCACGGATTTTCCGCCTGAATACCTTCAAGACGTGCTCAAGCATCGTGACGCAGTGCGAAATAGCTTCGCTCACGGCGACTGGTTTAGACTCGCACAAGCAGTCCAAGGTTTGGATCTGGAGAAAGCTTTCGTAGGAACCGGAAAGCTCATGGACCATTTCCAAGCCAATCTTCGTCGGTTTCGCCCTAACGATTACTACGAAGTCGAAATTGGCGAACACTTTCCGGAAGAGCAGACGGACCCACATCCAAAGCTCTGGAGGTTTCTCGTAGAGATTCCAGACAGCGTTCAGGAGAGTCATCAGCGTAAGGCCATATCCGTGGCAAGGAAAGCGGCGGGGACGGAAATCATGAATAACCCGAACTTCAAGCCACACGCCAGTTGGGCGACGTTCGTCATAGTTGATCCCGCGGAGCTTGATTTTACAAAGTGTATCACCGTCGACGAATGTCGCGTATGGGTTTTGCAGAAGCCCGAATGGGTTTGAAACAAACGGGCGCACCTCTACGAAGCTGCTAACTAGGCCGATTCGGCGCTCGGTCTTTGTCGATCCCGAGCGAGGCTAACTCGGTCGCACAGATGTTCTGTTTCAAAGCCAAGTTCGCGCAAAGCAAGTCGCACAACGCGGTTGCTCCGGCTAATAGGAATAACCGATGTCGATACCAGTCGAACGATTAGAACGTGACGTCGCGACCGCGGCTCCGCTGATTACGGTTGAAGTCTTTGAATCGTTCCTGCAATGCGAAACAAAGTCGAAACTGTATTCTCAAGGTGCGGCTGAGACTGATTTCGAATTCAAGAAATGGCTACGCCGCGAGCGCGATTGTTTTAAAGAAGGTGGCTTATCCTGGCTCCGCACAATGTGCCAGGAAGATCAGTTCTATGTTGGAACCCCATCTGTCGAAGCTCTCAAACAAAAGCGTTGGCGAATCATCGCAGATTACGTCGCCACCTCAGCCGAGATATGTGCTCACCTCGATGCTTTGGAACTTACGCCAGCGACTCCAAATCGAATGGCATCGTTTTATCGTCCACTCCGCTTTGTACCAAGCGAGAAACTGACAGGTGCAGACAGGCTTCTTTTAGCATTCGATGCCCTGGCTATCTCGCACACCATGGGCAAGACCCCAGCAAACGGGAAAATTATCCATGGCTCCAAACACAGAGCAGCGGTGATTCCGCTCTCGAAATTGGTTGGGAAGGCGCGCACTATCGTCAATAAGATAGCCGCCCAGCGGGCTGAGACCACACCGGCGCTGCCGATCCTGAATAAACATTGCGTCGGATGCGAATTTCGGTCGCATTGCCGACAAATCGCTTTACAAAAAGACGATCTGAGTCTCCTCCCCACTGTTACGAAAAAGGAGCGTAAGACGCAGAATGACAAGGGTATCTTGACGGTCACTCAATTGTCCTACGCGTTCCGCCCGAGGCGAAGTTCGGCACACCGAGGCTTAAAATCACTAAAGCACGAACCTGCTGTAAAGGCGCTCGCCATTCGGAAGAGACAAATTCACGTCGTAGGAACCCCAGTCTGGAACGAGTTGGGCCATCCGGTCTACCTCGACGTTGAAGGAGTTCCCGACCGCGATTTCTATTACCTAATTGGATTACGGTACATGTCGGGCAACAGCTGGATATATCGCTCGTTCTGGGCGAATGATCCATCTGTTGAGAAAGTCATGTGGGTTGAATGCCTCGACACCCTTGCGCTGATCAATCAGCCAAGATTGATCCATTACGGCAGCTATGAGACGCAGTTTTTGAGACGGATGAAGGCCCGCCACTCCGGTGCCTCGATGAACTCTGACCTGATCGATCATCTGATCTCGTCTTCGTTGAATCTCTTATCGTTCACCTACGCGCAAATCTATTTTCCGACTTATTCGAATACCCTCAAGGATGTCGCTCGTTTCCTCGGCTTCGAATGGTCCGGGTGCGATCCGTCAGGGCTGAGAGCGTTTATGTGGCGATCGGAGTGGGAAAGCTCCCGCGATTCTGGCATCAAGCGGAAACTGATGACCTACAATGCCGAAGATTGCGCTGCGGTACAGAAAGTGGCCGACGCAATCGCCCGCGTATGTGACGAACAGCAGACTGCGGACGCAACTGTGCATAGCATTAATGTGAAATCTTTGACAAGAGAATATCCGCAACGGTTTGGACCGCTCAATTTCGCGGTTCCGGCGTTCGAGCAGATCAATGCAGCAGCGTATTGGGATTGTCAAAGGAACAAAGTCTATGTACGGTCGAATATTCGCTTACGAAGAGTCTTACAAGGACGCCAGCGCAGCGGTCGGAAGCCTGTGCGGATTAACAAATTTATTGAGACCATAGATCAACGGCCAGCATGCTGCTCACGGTGTGGAGCGAGTGTTATCTATAGGAACGGGAGATTCACGCACACGGTTTACGACCTCCGATTTTCCGCCACTGGTATCAAAGGTGGGCATTGATCGCTTCGAGGTGCCGACGAAGAACTGCTGTTTCTAAAACATTATCGGCTAGAAGGCGAAGGCAATCATCATCGTGCGGCACGCAATGTGTCCGGTAGAGTCACCTACCAGCGTCGAGAATCCTCATACCAAGGTTTTCGTTTCAGATATACCACTACGGCAATAGCCGGAGGTGGTCGCTTCAAGACTTCGCGCGTTGCTCGCCTAACAGTTCCGCGTTGAGCTTTTGCAATGCTTCGGCAACCGCCAAGCCATCTTTCAATTGGCTGAGCTGCGCGGGTGTCGCTTTGTTCAAATCCTCGATAGTGAACACGTCGGCCGGAATGAGGGCGCGTAATTGTTCTTGTTTTTCGAGATGGTGCGGCTCTTCGCTGTGCAGCGGACAGAAGCGACGGACGATGGTCGAGTTATAGTCGAGTTATAAATAAATTCCTACGCTCGAAGTGTAGAAAAAGCGCTACTTACTTCGATCGCTTCGCGGCGAGAAACTCCGAGACGCACTGTTGGATCAACTGCTCGACGGTGAGGCCCGTCGCTTCGCTCGCTTGGGCTAGCGCGGTGAGCCGCGCGTCGTCGAGCCGGGATGTAGACGAGCTCGGTTTTCATGGATTCTCTTTTGTTTCGCTTAGCGAACCTTTAGATCCTTTTTGGCTAGCTGTCTTATTTTGGTTAACGCTTTTTGGTAATCGCTGAGAGCGGCGTCGATCGCGTCGTAAGGATTATCGTGCTCTGGTCTCGACTCGAGTTCCGTTAGAATTTTCGCAGCCTCATCGGAAATTACGTAAGCCCCAATACCAGTTGCTAGTCTGAGTTCTTTGACAGCTTTCTCGTAAGACTGCAAAAGTTCCTTCTTGTCGGCTTCGCGGACAGTAGCGTCTTCGTTCCAGTCCTTCCAGTGCTCCTGGGCAGTCCACGATTTAAATGCAGTAAATCGTTGCACTTAAATCGTAGACTGCGGTACTACTTTTGTGGGCGCAGCTCCGCTTTGACTTTGTGGCCATCATTTCCCAATGGCAATCTGCCTCCGACGAGGATTGGGCTCTCGCGCTAACGCGTGAGGCGGTGATTCGTCTCTTGACCGATCAACCGAAAGTGACTGAGGAACTTGTGGTTACGGCGAGCGCCGAGCTTGGGATCTCGCGAAGTCTGGTCTACCGGCTCGTCGCAAAATTCCGGACGGCAGCGGCCGGGTTCGCGAATAGAAGCGGTGTCCTGGTTACTGCCACTTTTTACTGATGATCATCCTCGCGCTAACTAAATTCCAGAGAATCGGGGCTGTCTACGATTTAAGTACAGTGTTTCCACGAATCTAAGCCAATGGATAGGCCTCCAGTCCACGAATTAAGTGCAGTAAACGGCCACAGTCTACGATTTAAGTACAGAGCGACAGCAGTGTCCTCATTGTGCGCCAACGCTCTTGACTGGGACAGGCTCACCACTGCCCGCAGGCCATTGTTCCGGCAGCTCGAATTTCTTGGTATGTTCGATATACCAGTCATGGGTCGTATTCAGGTCTACCATGAGCGAGCAGCCCTCGCGCAGATACCAGTCGCCTCGTCGGTCGATGTGGCCGATGTAGCCTTGAATCGTCGTAAAAACAGCCCACCCATTGCCATTGTCACTCCACCTGCAGGGCAGGAGCCGACCGATCCGGTCTCGGGCCGCGCTATAAAAATCGTATTGATCGCCGTTGCGGACGAGGTGGCCCCTCACGCCTTGTAAATTGATGGAAATGTCGAATTCACTGCCTACATACTCAATGGCCAGAACCTTGCCGATGTCACCATATGCCTGTTGGTAAATGATGCCATCCATCCTGTTGATAGCCCAACCGGTAGGATACATCTCATAGCCCTGTTCGGAGATCTGTCGGGAGTTGAGGTCACTCTTTATCTTCGCGAAATCGTCGTTTATTTTCGCTGCGCTATTGTCGTTTATCTTCGCGATAGCGTTACTTTTGGCAGCCGGAGTGAGCGCGAAAATCCAGCAGGCTAAAGCCCCAGCTACAAACCCGATCGTTGCTAACAGCAGTTCAGTTAAGTATTTTTTCATTCTTAAACTTTCCCGTTCCAATGGAGGGTTAATCGGTGAACCGCATTCGTCCAAAGTTGCCGACCAAATCCGGGTTGTCGGACTGCTTCGGCGCCGGGCCGGTCGGCAACCCGCGCTTCATGCGGTAGGCTCTGCAACGAGGCCGGCGGCGGAGCGACTCCGTTCCGGCGAACACGTCGTCGTGCCGGAAAATGTGAAAGGCTACTCCTACCGACGTCTGTTTGCTCCGCATCTCGGCGGTGCGCGAAAAATCACGATCTGCGACCCCTACATCCGAACGTTCTGGCAAATTCGGAATTGCCTGGAGCATTCTCTTGGGCTTGCCCGGCCTGTCCCCAACGAATCAGGGCATGAATACCCACCGGCACCCAGATGCACATCGGCACCGTGAAGAAGAGCGCCAATGCTATCATTCCCCCTGCTTGCTCAGGGCTACCTGCACCTATGCTCAAGAGACTAGACACGAGCATGTACCAGCCGGTGCCCTTCCAGCCGCATTTTACCAGGTTCTTTGTACGGGCACACATCACACACGAAATGACGAATAATATTATCATGGTGCTAAAATCTGATTCAGTTCACCTTGTCCATTTCAGCCATTTCCTCGCGCATCTCGTCCTTTGCGATCTGGACAAACTTGGCAATGTTGTCGGCATCTTTGTAGCCATACATGGCCGCACATGTCTTGAAGGCTTGTACCACTATTGAATTGTCAGGGCCCAAGTTATTAAACATGCCGGGCTGACTTTCTTGCACCAAAAGGCAATAATACTTGGTCCAAGCATCATGTTAATCAATAAGGGAATAGCGGCAATCACTGCTAGTATGGCAAGAGGCAAAGGGAAGCTTTCGATTGATCTTGATTTTCATATGTTTCGACTTGGTTTTACTCAGTGGCTCTTCAACTGACTGCTGCCCAGCGGGGCTCGCATGGTGGCAGTCGCTAAAGTCCGAAAGTGTTTCGGAAGCCACCTAGATCTCCGACGTGGTGGCTCGCCAAAGCCCAAAATGTCCAACATTCAACTGCAATGAAGATGCCACCCCAGAAAAGAGTTCCTAAGTTCGAAAAAAACCGGGTCTTCAGAGGATAACGGCTATCGATCAGCCAAAAGATTACAGCCAGTGGACTCAGCGTCACATTTAGCGCCAGGTTCAGAATCGCAGGCACGATGAGAGCGAGTAAGAGTCGATAGTACCAGTCTGCTCCTGACGGTCCAAATGAGAACAAAAGAAAAAGGCTCCAATGAATCAAAAATCGTGGTATCGAAAGGACCACGTCCACGCGGTTAAACCAGAATTTTGTGTGATTTTGCCAGCTGATTTTGAATTTCTCCCGCCACGTTGGTTCTGGTTGTTGTTGTTCCTCAGCCTCAATTAACTCGAACGCGATGTTTTCGTTGTTGTTTGTAGCTTGCACTTGGTTTGGTTTACTCAGATTAGCAGCGTGTCAGTTTCAATGAGCCACTTTGGCGTTCTGCAAATCGGCTTAATCTACTTATATTACCTTTAGGACCATGGCATAGATGTTGGTAACCCCATTCACTACGGTGTAGCCGACTGTGAAGCGTATGGTTGCGCGGTGGACCCGTCCATTGAACTCCCGTGCCTCCGTGTAGGTAGTAATGGTATCGTAGAGCATGGGACCGACCCAATGAGGGGAGTACTCATTAGACACTTCGTGCGTGAAGGTGTCGGGGTAGTATGTACAGTTCACTGCGGTATAGGTGCGCGCATCGTTGGTCATGTCGTTACGGATAAATGAAGGGGATGCGTAGCGATGGCCGAAGTAGTTCACATGCCCAGGTACCAGGTAGGGTGACAGCGCAAGGTAGTCGTGGTTGTTGTAGGTTCGCAACACTGACACTACGAAGTCCGATGAAGCGGTGGCCTGTACTGGTGGGAGAGGGGTAGATACCGGCACATATACAACCTGGGGAGAAGGGGACGCCTCGGCATGCGATCCTGGCGCCGGTGGGGGTGCTTGCACCGTCGCGTTGTTGTTGATTACGATCTGGACAGGGGATCCAGGTGGAATATTTGCTCCCGGCTGACCAGGAGTAGCTGAAGCTGCTGGTGGATTGTCAGCAGATGCCGGAGGAGTCGGCGGAGGCGTAGGGGTCGGTATGGGAGCGGGGCCAAGGTCTACTAGTTGTCCGTCAACCACTTTGTAATTGTGACCTTCGACCCACGCAGGGCCAAACTTATTTTCGTCCGCGAACGCCGCGGCAATGGTGCAAAGGGCGAATAGCCCAGTAAAAATCAGTTTCATATGTCCTTTTCCATGCGTTGAGGATTTTGGGGTGGTCCTCCGACGTGGGAGCTGGCCAGAGTAGAAAGTGGCTCGCGCGTGCCGACGAAGTGACTCCCGCGCAGCGCTAGCCGCAATCCGCCGATGGCCTGAATCGGGCATTCGCGGATTTCGCGCGGAGACAGATCGGTTGTAACGGTATGCGATCATATATAATAGTATACGACATTGCATACCGCGCCTTGAGAGAATTGTCAAGGCAAATGTATGCAACATATCAGTATAGTATACGATATTCCCGGCAGAATGGGGACGGTTCGCGCGCTTCCGTTTGAATTTATCTCATGCCTCTGCACCACTAGGCCGTTGGTCTACAAAGCGAACTCATAGCGCATGCAATATCGATAAAACGTATACAAAACGTTTGAGGCCATGGATTTGAGTGGTACCAATGGCAAAACTGATTCACGCCTCATTTGCGGCCTGAACAGCAAGAAAGTTTGAACTTATGCGAGGTCCTTTCGTCCAGCAGAGAAGGAATGATGAAGAAGAAACCCAGGAAGCACGTTTCCAGGTCGTCAAAAAGATCCGGGATGGGATTCTAGATGAAACCTTCAAGCCTGGAGAACGGCTGCCGGAGGAGCAACTAGGGAAAATGTTCAATGTCAGCCGGTCGCCTGTCCGAGAAGTGCTGCTTGCGCTCGAAATGGAGGGCACGGTCGTTATGGAGCCCTATAAGGGGGCTATTCTAAAACCTCTCTCTTCAGAGGAAGTATTGGATATCGGGGAGCTGAGATTGGCGATCATTACTTTGGCGGCCAAAGCGGCCTACCGTCATCTCTCCCCGGCTGATTTTGACTTTGCTTACGGGCTCGCCAAACAAATAACCCGGAGCAACAGCGCCAAAGAACACTTTGAACGCAATCGCCGCTTTTGGGACATCATATTCGAGGGACCCCGACGCCCCATTCGTTGGGAGGTGTTCAGGCAACTGGACGCCCGAATGGCTCGCTATTACCCGTTATTCCACAAGCTATTCCCGGATCCGGCGACCAGGCCGCGGCAACAAGAGGTGCTCATCGAATTCTGCCGAGTGGGCAAAGTTGATGAGGCTGTCCGGGCCTTCAAGAAGAATTATTTGGCGGTTGTTCATCAAATGATCGAGCACCTTGAGGCCGAGGAGCCTGCCAACTCGTCTCGTTAACTCTTCACGCTTACCCTCGTTTATTTTTCAGGAAAATTGCAGAGTGGCTCGCAGATTGATTTCCATGATGAAACCGACTAGGGACAAACCAGCGCCGGGAAAATGCAAAGCGTCTGCAGACGCTTTGAAATCCTTGGCTGCTGGCGGCGCTGGTAATGGCGCGGTCTGGTTTTCCGCCTTGATCTACGCTGTCGGCCCAGGCGTCAAGCGCTCCCACGCGGTCTCCTGGCGCTGTGGCGGGGCATTCTCTCTCGACTAGTCAGGCCGCTTGCGGCTCGGAGGCAATGAGCCCTGCAATCCAGACGCCCCGCTAAGTCCGCTCCCGCGGCACGAGACAAAGTTGCCGTGGGCAAAATAACACGCCAGTGCACGCGCAGCTCACGACAATGTGAGGGTGAGGCTCCTCGAGTTCATCGCACATCACATCGGAGGCGCAGAGCGAGCAAGCGTACCCGCATTCGATGCGGCTCTGGCGCATTGGAACTTGCGCGCCGGACGGCACGCGAATAAGCCACATTTTGTTGGTCGGGACCGGCAATAAATCCCGGAGCAGTTGGTCCAATTCGAGGGCAGAGCGCGGGTACCAAGCACGCCCCTCGATCTCCCCTAGGTTGACCGGGACGTTTGGGATCGGTTGACCGTTAACTAACTGGCATTTCGACGAGGCGGTTTTTTGCACAGATTGGTGCATCCACTTCCGAAGTGACCCAAAAAGAAATGGCTGGGCTGCTTCTGCGTGGATTTCCACGAAGCATATGAACGACACTCTCGAGGGAAAATGGTTCGCAAGGTGGCTTAATTTGGCCGGAGTTTGCGCGCTATTCTCCGGCCAGCCGAAGTTAGCCGGATAGATCCGGTTGGGTAGAGCCAGCCGCGCGCTCTAAGGGTCCGAAGGCTCCGGCAAAGGCTCGTGTTGGCCCGGCCCAACGCGAGTTTGCGCAAATATGCGCTTTGCCAATCCAGGGCTTTTGTTCGTGGTTGGATGCCGAAATAACCCGTAAGGATGTCCCTGCTTGAGAGGTGCGCCATCTTGAGATTTTTTGCATAAGGAAAGAGCGAAGCGCCTGCGCTGCCAAAGGCCTTCGCGAGACTCAAGAACTCTTCCTTGCGTTGCCTGAGCCGCTCTCGGGCAGTGGCTACCCCCTCTAACGCGCGCACCAAGATCCAGGCCTGGAGGCGGCCTAGTTTGTGTTTTTTACGAACAGGTTCGCGAACAACGATTAGTGGCTTTAGCCACGGAAGTGGTGCGGCGGTTTGTGCGCTCATTCTTAGCGCAAGGTACGCTATTTTTCGCGCGGCCCGAACCATTTTCCCTCGAGAGTGTCGTTCATATTCTGCGTGGAAGTCCATGCGCCGACGCTTTTAAAGAGCACAAGGAAAAGCGAGAGCGATACTTGGCCTTGGGCACATGGACCCGCATATAACTTCCCATGCAGAATGGCACAACCACCCGACTCTCCTTGCGCCTGCCTCTTGAAGAACTCGTGCCGATTTACGAGAGAGCCAACCAGAATGGGTCGACTTTTTTCGGGCACGTCGCCGGACTGATAAGCTCGCGGCTGATCCTTAGCGCTATGAGCATTGAGCTATCTCCGTCCTGTCAATACCTCCGACTCAGTTTAACGTTGCCTGTGAGTGAGGCCGTCAAACTTCACAATGCTGCCCAAAAGGAGAAACTGGCTGCTGGCGACTGGATAGCGCACCTTCTGCAACAAAACACGCCGGTCTCCCCCGAGCGGGATTTGAGCCCGATCGGCCAGAAAAATTCTTTAAAGGGCTCCATAACGACCGTGCCCTCCTTTTCCAGCGCAAGTAGCACTTCTCGGACAGGTGACCGGCTGACGTTGGTCCTATCGCCCTGATCGCCCGGACGCGCCTGTGGCCTGCTCTGGCAGCCTATATTCGGTCTCGTATTCGTCGACCAGACTGTACTTGATGTGCGAGCCAATTGGGCGGGCTCTCAGACTGATTACGTCGTAGGTCGTTGATTTAAGTTCAATGCGAGCGATCTCAACTTCACGATCGCCGTAATCAGGAAGGTATTCGCCGCCCATGAAAATTGGGTGAATCCGACCCCGGCTCGCTCTGATCTCGTCGTCTAACGATTCATTGAGGAGGTAGTCAGGTATCGCGTCCAGATTGTCGGCTAAAAGGTTCTCTCGAATCATCTCACGGCGGTTTTGCCCTTTAACATTGCTCAAGGCAGCCTCAAGCGGATTGGATGGTATGGCCCAGAAAGATTTTGGCCGGAAATCGTAATCGATTCCGGCGTAGAACTTGGGTTCAATTGATTTCATCAGTGGTGTCGTTTGCGGTTAGTCTTTCCGACACCAGGAGCCGATAAACAAAATAACCGCCTACCTGCAACAGGCGGCGGTCAATTGTTCACCGTGGAGATATCTTTTGTTTACCTCTGCACTCGCGAGAGATCACATCCCCCGAAACTTTCATTTCAGAGAAGGCACCGTAGCGTCTCCAACGCTCGGTTGCCGTGCCCGGTATCTTCCAGGCAGCTCCTGATGCTGGACCTTCAATCCCATATCGCTGCAAAAAGTCAAGGGATGCGAGAGATGGTTGTTTGGGTGGGGTGAGTTACCAAATAGGTAGTCGGAATTCACGTCCTGCTGACCCGCACGTTTTTTGGCGACGGTATTCCGCGTAGGTTGCTTCTGCGCGTTTCTCTAGCGAAATCGACTGCTGCTCCCGTGCGATTTTGATGGCTTCGCTGAGCGAAGTCTCAATTTGAGTCTCGTCAGCACCAATAGCAGTGAGAAATACTCCGCGGAGCCTGTATAGCTCGGCAGACCACCAGCGCTCTTCAGAACTTTCGACCAGTGCTTCTGCCTCCCTTATTGCCTCAAGAGCTTCGGAGGTACGATCCGCAAGGTGCAAAGCTTCAGCCTTTAGTGCGAGCCAATACGGCACGCATATCTTCGATCCGGTTGCTCGCCAGTCCACTATTCCGTCCTCGATCCGTGAGAGACCTTCAGCTGTGTCACCGGACGCGCTGCGCGCCCAACCGCGGAGAACCTCTCCTCCAGCCAGCCAATATGCAAACTGGTGACGTGTTGACAGTTCAATCAAATCCGATGCGAAGCGTTCCACTGTAGCAGGATTGCGCTCAAAGTGGCCGAGAATCGCTGCCCAACATAGGACCACGGCTAATGCGTGCATGTCGTTCAGATCCTTCGCTAATGAGATCCCTTCCGCCATGGTCGCTTGGCAAGAGGTGATCTCTCCGAAATGCCACTCGAATACAGCTTCAACGCACAGACAAGTAACAGCGGGTGCGGTGACCTCTTCGACCGGCGACTGCACGCCTACGCGAATGCCCCAGCTCCAGTGCCAAGTCCTTCGTATTTCGGAACTGCGCCAAATGATGGCTTGCAAAGCTATGACGAAGGGCATTGGTTGGCCACTTTGTAAAACCCGCCTGTTTACGATCGGCCTCCAAGAGCTTGCGCAAATTAGCCGGACATACCATGCCGCGATGCCGCCACGCTTAGCCAATTAGAGGCCCGACTTCGCCACGGATATTCACTTTGACGAAAAGCTCTCAAGCAAGACAGCCATTTGGCGGTTTGTTTCTGCCCGGCCAAAGCTTCTCCGGTGGCTCGCACCCTACCGTGGCCAACGATCTGCTTTTCGGGATGCTCAGGACGGGTGTCAGGAAGCGAGCGCCAGCGCTCGAACTCTCGGGAATTGGCGTTCAACTGATCCAGCAAACCCGCAACAAGACCGTAAACCCTGGCAATCTTCTCCAGCAGCTCATCGTTTTTAATTCTCCCAAGCGTACCGGGAGCTTGGCCCGCTTCGTAGGTGCTATGCTTATGTTGTTTGTGTCCAGCCTAATATGACGGTGGGGAGGACAACAAATCTGAGTAGCGCCTTCCCTCTTCGCGACCACCATCGTGGGAAGGTCGGGGGCGTTCCGAGAATGATGCTAAAAATCGATTTCGACAGACATCTAATGGCCCTTCGGAAACCGATGCGAGGCAAAGTATAGGCAAAGCACTCCGAGTTTTGAAAATTAACTCCAGCTCTCAGAAACTCCACAAACACCTGAAGAATAGACACTTGTAGGTGAGAGCCGACAGTCGGATTCGAACCGACGACCTGCTGATTACAAATCAGGTGATCCCCCATAGGGAGAGGCTCTTTCCCTAGGGAGATAGAAGCAATAGAAGCAACCAAAACAATGGAAAACCGTTTTGAGAGGGCAGGATAGGGCAGTGATTACGCTTCGAGTGTAAAAAATGAAAGGTGCACTTCATGCCATGGGCGCCGTCTTTGAAAGAATCTCTACTAATCTTTCTAGAGTCCAGAGACACGGCAACCAGACTTCTTCGTTTGGTCTGACGTATCGCTCCGCGTTTAATGCGTGGAAAAGACCGTTGATGTCCGCTGCATCTATGGTCTCAGGAATTATCGTCAGGACTTTTTCCAGCGAGGTGAAAACTTCCTTTGCTTGTTCGAGCGTGAATAATCCGGCCAAACTCCAACTGGACGCGCGGCCTTTGCTGCCCCAACGTGGATCGTTATATCGTTGCGTGTCAAAACACAGCTCGATTGCCCATCGGCACTTTTCAAAGCGCTCGGAACTCTCATGGGGCTCATCCCCCCCATTCCAAATATCAATGCTCCAAATACCGGTTTCGGATTCCCAGTGATTAGCTGGAAAGTCTTTGTTAGCTGCTAAGTGAAATTTCATTTCTAGAATCGGATTTACGCGAACGCAACGATCCGGCGTTCTTCGGAGATTGGAGGAAAGATTGACCAGAATGCTGCCGCAACTTCTGGTGTGACTGCTTGATAGTAGTGGTTCCACATGGTCGCGGCCGATTCGTGTCCTGCCTGGATGACGAGACGGTTGATGTCGCCATGTTGACGGAGCCAGCAGGAACAGTAGGTATGACGTGCGCCCTGTTGCGGCCAGGAATCAAGCCCCGCGGCGAGAGCGTTCCGGCGACGTTTCCGGCGCAGCGTAGACGCGCTGAAGGGCACAACAGAGCCGTCCATTTGTCCGCCGGCGGCACGATAAGCATCTAGCCAGGCCAGCGCATTAGCCGAAAGGTCAATCCATCGTTTGCGCCGTTTCTTGGCCACGGTCGGACGGATTGTGACGTGGTGTTCCTTGGCGCCTAGATCGATATCGCTCCACAGAAGTTTGGTGAGCTCGCCCTCGGGGCGTATGCCGGCGTAAAAGCTGAACATAAGGAAGGGAACGAGCTCCCGATCATTGGCCAAGGCGTCAACGAGAAGCTTCTCGACGGTTGCCGGCGCGATCACTTCCACATGATCACGGACGATCTTGCTAAACTCCATGGCATCGATCGGATTGCGGGATAACCAACGCGGAATCGCAAAATTGAATGCGGCGCGTAGATAGCACATCGCGGCTTTGCGATATGCTGGTGGAAATCCGACTAAAGCCGATTCGATATGATCGGTGGTCACGTCGGTTGCAATCAGGTTAGCAAGCGATTTAAGGCGGCGGAATACCGAGGCCAGGTCTTGACGGTAGCCCAGAGTTGCGTCCGTTCGTGATGCAAGAAACCGCTCCCATAGGACCGACATGGGCACGCTCTGATGCCTGGCGCGATGCTGCTCGAGGAATCCGTTGAGCGCAGCTGTAAGCGTGACGCCTGGTGCCTCGAGCTCTAATCTCTGGTAGCATGCGCTGGCCTCAGCAATGCGCGCCGCAGATAGACTTGAAAGCGAATGGCCGAAGTTGATTTTTCTGGTTTTGAGTAACTCGCATTCGGTTTTTGCTATCTGCTCGGTAGCAAAGAAGAATCGCTGGCGTTTTCCGGTTGGGGAGAGAATAGCCGGGACGTTGACCACCCATTGAGCGGCATCATCACTAAGGCTAGGAAGTCGTCGTGGGCGCAGTGAGGCAGGCTTAGGCATTTAGGTTCCTTCCACTTCCGGCAATTGTTCATCGAGGAAGGTGAAATCCCACCAAAGCCCATGACGTTCGCGGCCTTTTCCCTCTATGAGGACAAGTTCCTCGTCGTTCATGTGAGGATAGTTGCGGGCAATAAATCCAATTGTTCCCGGTTGTTGCGGTATCCCGGCGTTGATCTCGAAGCGGGTTTTTTCGTATATCTTGCGCGCATTATTAATTCGGAACTCGACCCGCAAATCATCGAGGAAATTAAAAATCTGGTAGAAAAGACGTTGGTAATCTTCGGGCTCGACTTGGATAAATAATTCGATCAAGCGACGAATCAGCATATGAATCTCGACTCGGCGACGGAGTTTGGAATCAAGTTGCCGCGTGGAAAACATCTGATAAATGCCCGCCGTGTAAGGGACATCTGGCGTGCGAGCCAAATGCCAGCGCTCACGCTCCTGGTCCCATTGCGCGCCAAGGCTAGCCAGGATTTTGCGTAAATGAGTCTCGGTCAGTATCCGCCTGTCAGTTTCCAGGTTTCGGATTGAATCAAGCGGAATATTGGTGAGTTTCGAAAATTGCGCTTGCGTGATGGGGTCATCTTCGGAGCGAAGAAGTCCACGCAAAATTCGAATTGGATTGGGTTTGGCCATGGTTCGCCTCTTTCTCGATTTCTTCTATTGCGTCTATTTACGAGTCGTCCATGGACATTATCGACAACATTTCGACTGACAAGAGAAAAAGATTGAAACCGAACAGCAAAAACTTATGATGCGAAAATACATGTTCGCAGACATGTCCAAACGCATCATGAAAATTTCTAAGCCGAAAATGACGCCGAGTAACTCTGAAAGTACAAAATTGATCCGCCGCATGGTCCGCGTCCCGGACTACGCGTTGGCCAAGTCAATGTCCGGGATGCAAGTCCGAAATCTGATCAGTGCCGGCGTCATCCCGGCTGTCGTTATCAAAAGATTGATTTTGATTGATCCGATTGAAGCCGATGCCGCGCTCGAGCAATTCAAGCGCGGCGCCAAAAAACAACTAGCTACGGCCAAATAATTCCAAGTCCGAACCGGGATAATCCCGTAACGGAAATACTTGGCTTCATTTCTTCCTTTTTTCGTGTCTCCTGATGAGCGCTCAAATTATTCCTTTTGCCTTTGACCACCGCGAGCTCCGTACCGTCAACCGCGATGGTCATCCGTGGTTTGTTGCATCAGATGTTTGTGCAATTCTCGGGCTCGGCAATCCACGTGCTGCTGTTGCTCGACACGTTGATACTGAGGATCGAGATGGCGTCACGATTCGTGACGTCACCGACCGAAACCAAAGACAAACCATCGTCAATGAATCGGGGCTATATGCATTGATTTTCGGAAGCACTCTGCCCGAAGCAAGGCGTTTTAAGCGGTGGGTGACTGCTGAGGTTCTTCCCGCGATTCATCGCACTGGGAAATATTCAGTGGATCTCCGCGGCTGGTTGTTGAGCGGGCCGAAACCGTGGAGCAAAACCTTTCCCGACCGCTTCTATACTGAAATTTTGCGGTTACATGACAAGGCACCAGAACGACTTAAGGAACAAGAACCCTGGTTAGCACAAATCACCGATTACCTGGTTTACAATCGGATCGAACAGGGGTTGCGCGAAACATTACGAAAACTCAATCCGATCCGCACAGGCAAACGATGGCGCGGCCGGAAACATCATCAACATTTCGTTGAGCCAAAGGCCGAGCAGCAGCTCCGGCTACTAATTGCCGAATGTATCGGAGCCCTTTCGTCAGCCAAAAACTGGACTGAATTTCTATCTATCTGGAACGTAATGCATCCGCTCGTGGAAGCATTGCCACCGGCAATTGAGGCACTTTTGGCTGACGACCAACTTTGGTTGTTCAATCCGTCGCTGATTGGAGCAAGACCATGAACCAAACTCAAAAAACGAACGACCACCGCAATTTTTCGAAGACCGCGGTGGCCGCTCAAAATCCAGAGGCATATGATAACCCCCCCCAGAGATTGATACGAGGAAACCCTCGATTTCGCAAGTCCGTCCCGTCGCTATGCATCGCCGGGAATACTTAGCCATCGGGCTTTTGACGTTAATCCTAGCTGTTATCGGTCCCGAGCGGACCAAGCAGCACAAAATTGGGCTGACCAAAAAGGGGCTTGGATCATGAGTTCAAAAAATCCACCAATGAAATTCTTACTTCAAGTACCGCGCTCTCCACATCCGTTTTTTGACGATGATTTCGCGAGTGAGTGGGACTTCATAAAATATGAAGTCATTGATCCCCTACCAACTTGGCAATGGAATCATGGCGTGCCGGTCTGTACCGCCTGCCAGGCTGATCGAGAAGCATGGCAAACTAAAGTGATACATACCCTCCGGATCGATCAGGAAACCTGTTCATGCAACTGCGGTTCGCGGCCGACGCAGGAGGTTGAGTTTCTAACATAAAGTTATGAAGAGAAAACCGCGCAAAAGAACTCGCCGTTGGAATTTCCGTTTTGATCCCGGCTGGTATTCCAGCGACGAGCTTGCGCGCTTTGTCGAGGGCTTACATCAAGAGATTAGCCAGAAGAGCGGACCTTTGCACGAACGAGTGGCCCAACTGGCCCGGGTCGAGACTGAATTGCAGCGACGAAAAAGTTAACGTTAGAACTCTGCTAGCGCTAGCAGAGATCTGCCGACAATTAGAATTCCCTGAACTATGAATACATCAACGCTCTTTGAGCCAGGTAAATTACCTCGCAAATACTTCGAGGCGTTCGAAACGATTCTTAACCCATGGTTAGGAAAAGTGCGTCTCATCAATCTGTCGAATAGTCCGAAAGATATTGTTGTTTGGATTCGGGTTTCCGGCTGCGGATTTCGCTGCTTAACCTTACGCAACCGGCATGCTGATCCGGACTGGATTCGGCCCGAATGGAAAACACCGACCGGAATAATTTGTGAGCGGTGCCAGAGCGAGATTCAAACCTTACTAAAAAATCATCGGATTGATCGGGATTTTTTTACTGGGCGTCCTTTCATTTTTTGTCAATGCATCCGGCTGGGACCATCGCGGTTGCCCTTACATTTGTTCGGCTTCTTTACTAACCATTGGGAAACAGCTCTAGAGGCTCTCCGCTTTCTTGAACAGATCGCCATTTATCTGTCGCAAACAAACGAAAGACGATGCCGATGAGTGCACAAAAAGCATGGCGATCCCAACAATGAAAAATACTCCCATTATTCGCCCCGGGATTCGTCCCGAAACCTTGGCCCAAGTCGGTGTTGTGTACGACGATTATCCGCAGCCGGATTCGATCCGGATTCCGTACTACACAATCACCGGAATGCCGGTTCTCTATCATGATGATAAAGGTAAGGAACAGCATTTTTGCCGCTGGCGCCTGGATCCGAAACACCAAACCTCAACCAAGAAATATCACCAACGCTCCGGCACCACGCTTTTCGCCTATCATCCACCAGTGTCGATCCCGGCGACTCCTTCCCTTTCGCTGATCGAAGGCGAATTCAAATATATCTCGATCTTCGAGGAGGGTGTAGCCGGTTTAGGTCTGGCAAATTTTTTTGTCTATCGCAGAAACCAGAGCGGCAAGCGTGAGCTCTTGCCCGAAATTAAAGAGGCGATTAAGCAAGCTGCACCCCAAACAATCTATCTCTGGGGCGACGCCGATACGGCAACCAATCTGCTCTTTTCCATGAGCGCACGGTTCCTGGCCGAAGCCGTGCAACCAATCGAGGTCCGGCTTCCACGACTCTCAATCGGCGGTCCAAAAGGGGTTGATGATTTTAAACAAATCCGGCAAGGCGAATTTCCTAACGATCTTTTACGGTTCTTCGCCGAGGCAATCCCGGTCGATCCGCTTATTTCCTATCTGCTTTTGCAGCGGGATCTCATTGTTGCCGCCAAGACCGATCTCAAACTGCTGCGGCCGGCCCTGCTTTCCGAACAGCGAATCCGGCTCTTGAAATTATGTGCTCAAGCCCAGCTCTGGAATTCGGATCAAGGGCCTGACCTGCGGGAATTGGAAGAGGTAGCCCGGGATATTATCGGTTGCGGGATCCGCGATTTTAAAGCCGATATTAAAACTTACAAACGGGAGATTCTCGCCGAACAGAAAAGAGCAGTACAAGCCGACCAGGTGCCCGATAAACGGCCGCAGGTCATTGGACCGGGCTTGGATCGCCTGGAAACTGAAGTTGTGGCCGAGGCCGCTAAAATCGTTGCCCCGCATAAATCCTGGTTTGTGCGGGATAATCAAACCGTCGTTATCGAACAAATCCCCACCGGGTTCGAATATTCCTCCGATCCAAACCAGAAATTCAAAATCAAATCCCATTCCTTCGGCTTCCGGGCCCTTAGCGGAATCGAGGCCAAACATCGAATCGAAGAATTCTTGGTTCCCGGATCCATGTGCGAGAATCAAGATGGGAGCTCGGAATTTCAAGCTCACTCCTTTACCACCGAATTCTGTAACGCTTTGGTGCTATCGCCCGGTCTAGTGCAACGCCTGCCGTTGATTAGCCGGATATTGCCGGTCCCGATCCCGTTCCTGGTCAATGGCAAATTACTTTACCCAAACGCCGGCTATGACGATCGGTTCGGCACCTACCTCGTACCAGGCGCGCCGAAGATTTTCACGATGCCGATCGAACAGGCCAAGAACGCAATTATCCGTTTGCCTAGCAGTTTCTGTATCAAAGACGATCAAAGCCGGACCCACGCTTATGCCGCACTGATCACACCGTTTAGCCGCGGCATGATCAATTGGACCACGCGTACTCCACTCTGGCTCTTCCGGGCCAATCGGCCTCGAGCCGGTAAGGATTATCTCGCCATGCTCCGGCTCATTATCTACGAGGGAACCGCTTTCGAGGAAGAACCAATGGAGAAAAATCCGGAAGAAACTCAAAAACGCCTAGTCGCCATGGCCCGCGCCGGCCGGCGCTTCCTGCACTTCTCTAATCAACAAGCCTATATCGATCACGGTTCATTCATTAAAGCCTTAACCAGCGAATCGATTACCGGCCGCAACCTCGGCAGTAATCGCGCCCAGGACGCGCTCCAGCTTCTTAATGAAATGGAATTCTCCATGAGCCTGAACGTCGGCACCAATTGGCGGGATGATTTACCCGGCCGAATGCGCGGAATCGATTTGGCCTATTATGAAGAGGATCCTAATTCGCGCACTTTCAATGATCCCTTCCTACATGATACCGTGCGCCGGGATCGTGATTACTGGCTCTCAGCCATTGCCGCTCTGTTCGAAGAATGGGTCCGGCAAGGTCAACCCAAGGGCAACACCTTCACTAGTTACCCGCTTTGGGCTCAAGTGGTCGGTGGCGTCATGCTGGCCAATGGATTGGGCGATCCTTGCTTACCTCAAGACGATTTCGGCGCCAACGATCGCAGAAGCCAGGCCATGAAGGCCCTCTATCTGCACGCGTGGACCACTCACAAGGGCAAGGACATCACCAAAAGCCAGATCTACGAGCTCATTGATCCTCAATCCTTGCCGCCTCTCACCATCCCGATCTATTGGGAAGAGTTCCAATGGTTCGGCGATTTGCACGCCGGCGATGATATGAAGAAAAATCGAATGATTCTTGGCAAGACCTTAGAAGCCTTTGACGGCCGGGAATTGTGCGACATCAAATTTACTGTCGACCGGTCCTTCCCGACCGTTCATCGCTACAAATTTATCAAAATCCGGTAGCCATGACCATTGAAGGTATTGAAGGAAATAGACCATTCTCTAACTACCAGACCTGCAGAAAATTTCATTTCCCCCCGCTCCCAAATCAAATTTTCCCCAACTTTGGCGACGTAGAATTCCTTCATTTCCTTCAATACCTTCGACGGGGAAAGGTCCAAAATCGAAGCAATCGAAGCAAATGAAGCAATTTCGGTATCGCTCGAGCTCTGAACCGCTAATTTGAGCCAATCCACCCAATCGGCCCAAAAAAGACTGTTATTTATTCATAATGCCCATTGCCCAGCCAAATTTGAGTATTTCGGCCGAGCCCGGTCCCGATGGAAAATATTATCTCTGGGTCGGCGATTTCGATCAGCCCTTTGCCGTTTTCGATACGATCGAAGATGCGCTCGAAGCCATCTCGGTTACGGCAGAGATTTTCGATGAATAATTCATCGTCACACCGTCCGTCCTACACGTTCATGCCGCGGGCGCTTTCCTGCTCAAAAAGTTTGGTGAGCTCGGCTTTTAAGAATTCCACGTGTTGAGAAAACATCGAACGCAGATCGCCTTCCGATGCGTTGCCGCTTATGTGAACCGTGAGCGAGGGAGAAAATTGGCCCGTAAAGGAGTCAATTCGGCTCTTGCCACCACCAAGAATACCCGTGGTTGCTTCTAATAGCCCCAAAGAACGCGCGCTTCGTTGTAAGGGGATCACGGCCTCGGAGAGCCCGCGCTCGGCAATAGAAGCCATATGCGGCACGTTAAAGATCCCGCCGAGAGCATGGCTCGCCAGGTCATTGGCATGGCGAACCGATAAAATCTTTTCCCGTTCACTGCCACCGGCAAATTGGCCAGGTCTATCGGCATGATATTCAATCCCGTAAGCCGAATTGGATGATTCAGTCACTTTGCGCCAACCATGCCCGCTGGTCTGTACCCAATCCCCTTGTCTGATGTTGTACTGCTTCTCCAATTCGTGCCCGAGTCCGATCTCCCCAGTTTTAATCACGTTGCCGCGCGGTCCGATTTGTGAGCTGCGGCCCTCATAACTGTACTCCTCTAAAATCCGATAACCTTGCGCGGTCGGAGTCGTATCAGTCGGATAACCGCCAGCGCCGTGTCGGTAGGGAATATGGGTTCCGCGGAATGCGCCAGCGCCGCCGCCACCACCGCCACCGGTTACACCAGCTAGCCCGAGAAGTTTGGCTGTTGCTGCATCAATCGCATCGCCAAAATGGCCCAGATCATTGCCGGTGACCTTTTTTAAGGCAGCACTATTCTCCTCGAGCATTGCAATATTTTTTTGTGCCGCGGCAACGTGAGCACTCGAGTGATATTGCAATGCTCGAGCCATTTCAGTCATCGCCGAAATTTGCGCGGTTATTGCTCCGAAACTTGCTCGGTTCGCGCTCGCGCCGGCCGATTCGATTCGCCCGATATTGACTCCGGGAACGCGGTTGGCCACATCGATCACGCTATTTATTATTTGAATTGTGACCAATTTGATCTTTTCGGCGACCTGATCCCACCAGGCAAAGATTTTCGCGTTCGCCGCCGCCGTGAACTCGTCAAATTTGGTCTGCCATTTATCCAGCGCGTCGTTAAACGCTAATATCTGGGTTACAATATTGGTTAGTGTCCCCACCAATTTTACCGACGCATTGAGTCCATCAATCCAAGATTGGCCGCTCGCGGTGATCTTCCGTTGAATATCGCTCCCGATATACACATCTTTGTAAAACGCGTTCAGATTAAATCCGCCGAAAAGTTGAGAAACCGCTTTACCGATTCTCTGAAATTGTTCTTCGATTCCACTTTTTTGAATTTCACCAATCAGAAAAGTAACCGCGTATCCCATCCGGGTGGCCCACGCCTGCAATTCTAGAAACATTTTGCCCATCCGCTCATTAGAAAAGATATCAAGCAGATCGTTGGCAATCGGTGTGATGAGATTTTCCACCGTATGCCCGAAGCCGCTAGCAAAATTCTCCCACAAATATTTAAACCGTAACTGGATCCCTTCGAACGTCTCGAGAAATGCCTTGGCTCGGCCATGAAAGCGCTCACCGACCGCGGTAAGACGTGTAATCGTATCCTCAAATATTTTATTAAGGGCGCTCGGAGCCAAGCCTTTTTTGCCCATGAGCTTCGTGAACTGATCAGCAGTAACGCCATATGTTTTGGCCAGTTCAATTCTAAGATTGACTCCGGTTGCTTCGAAGAAGCCTTTGAGCGCTTTTGGACTTAACTGGCCACGGACAAAAACGTTGGTGAAACTCGATACCGTCGCATCCAACTTTTCCGGTACCCCGGCCAAATCCTGCAATTTTTGTAATGTACTAGCGACTTGTTCAGCAGTTTGACCGGGACGCGCGCCACTAATTCTGGTCATAGCGGCCATTTGTTGCTCGAACCCGAATCCAGTCCGCCCTTCAGTGCGTTCGATCTGTTCCTGCATTTCCCGGGCTCGTTCGGTGCCCACAATTGCCCGTTGCTTCTCAATTAATTTCTGGCGCGCGTTATAAATTGCGATTCCCTCTTTGCCCAGCTCGGCCACGCCAAAGGCCGCGGCGCCGGTGCCGATCGCACCAAACAGAGCGCTAATTCCAGAAAATTCCTTGAATCGGTCCCAGAGTTTCTCAAAACGCGCGTGAATCCGTTCCGCGGCTTTTTCGCCGGCGGATTGCATTTTCTCAAACTCATGTTTGACGTGTTCGCCGGCAACGTGACTATCCCGCTTCATCGCATCGAACGTTTGGGTGGTCTGCTTCCGAATGATCCCATTCATAATTCGGGAAGCTTCACCTAAGCGCTTGATTTCTTTTTCGGTGAGCCCAGTTGCCGCTTTGAGCGATGGCGCTATCGATCCGCCAATCTGGATATCGAGACCGTGGGTTTTGGTTTCGGGCATACACCAATTAGGTACGCCCGCGGCAATTCACGTCAATGCGGAGGACAGGATCATGCGACGCACACCGGGCTCGCCGAATTTAGGAATTGCGCTGCAATGCGCAGAAGTTATCCTCGCCAGCGATAGATTGTTCTGTGCGACCAAGGGCCGATCCTATCCTGATCGGTTCTTCGGTTTTGGGGTGATAGTTTCTGATCCTTCGCAAGACAGCACCATTGTCTTGCTGGACATAGACCCGGCACACCGGGTCCTTCCGGACATGTCATCAAAGACGGGCTCCGCCGATCCTCAAATTTCTGAGATAAACATCACTTTTTTTCAATGGATCGGCCTTTATGCTAAATAAAAATCGATTCCTGAGCGTTTCTGCTTATAAATCGTAAGCGATGGGTGCGGCCGCAGACATCAGCCCAAGATTACAGAAGAGTCCTCCGGCGAGCGAACATCGGGTACGGCTGGAAAAACTGCGGGCGGATGGGTTGGAATATAAGAACGCTGAACGGCGGGCTGGCTTGATAGCGGCCAATGAGGTTTCTGAGCAATTAAGCACGATCGCTAAGGCCGTATCGAAAGTAATCGAGCGTTCGAAGCTGGCGCCGGCGGAGAAAATGGAGCTAAACCAAGATCTGGCGCGCGAATTAACGGTCCCTAAGGCGACTTTGGCTCCGCCCAAAAAGAGGAAACGACGAAAGGGGCTGATATGAGTCGGCGTCAAGAGAGGCCCCGGCCGCCTTGTTGCATGCTGGAAGCACTCATTCGATCCAATTCGCCGGCGGAAGTGCCGGTAGTCGGGCCGGTGTTGGATCTTTGTTCCCTGCCTCCTGAATTGCTCCATCCAGAGTCGGGCCTCGGTTGGGTTCGAAGCGGAAACGGTTGGCGCATTAAAGACTAGCTCCTCTTGCACGCTCATGCATGCGCCGTCGCTTGAGAATCCCCGACCGACTCGGCATCATCCCAATGGCGGCAGTAACTGGAACTTCGATAACGAGGCCGTGCAATCGCGACTCTTGCTCTGGCAGGAGAATCGTGATCCGCAGCTTATGGAAGAGGTGCTTATGATGAGCCGGCCCCACATCGTTCAGATGCTACGTAGCTATCGTGAGCTGGGCTACGAGGAAACAACCAACAGCGCGTTGGCTAAGTTGTGGAAAAGTGCGCATCTCTATAACCCCGAGCGCGGCACGGCCTTCTCTTTTGTTTCCAGGGTGGCGGCGACAACTGCCTGTAATGTGCTGGGTGAGCTTCGCCGCTTGCGCGACAGATATCGAGCGATGGAAACTGATTATTGGGATTCCCTTGCCGCCCCGGGCTTCGACTCATATGGGGTCGTGGATTTCCGAGAAAAGATCTACGCGGAACTCAAAAGCCGGCGCCGGCTGCAATGTGAGCGATCCGCGCAAAAATGGCTGGTGGCCTCCGGCATTGATTCGGCCTTCGTCCTGCGCCGATTTGAAGTCGCAAACGCGATGATGAAGGTTTACGGGCTTGGTCATTTGCAAAGCCGGGAACTCTACGACGAGACGCAGCTCGAGTTGCGTCGTCTTTTCCTGAGCGAGCGGACTATCCGCCCGGTAGAACCACAGGACTTGCTGCACACTAAAGGGCGTGCATTCATCCGGTTTGCCGCCTATTTGGA
>Ga0209647_1001001_pt1 | contig 25105 bp, 26 predicted proteins | sample GraSoi_2013_60cm_FD_185827 | JGI IMG/M metagenome (GOLD analysis project Ga0209647, IMG submission 185827) | Grasslands soil microbial communities from the Angelo Coastal Reserve, California, USA - Sample 9_17_2013_60cm (SPAdes) (version 2) | ecosystem: Environmental > Terrestrial > Soil >... | reverse complement strand
GCGGCGCGCGTCAGCGCGTCGAGCGCCTCTTGCAGTGCGGTGGGGTCGCGCTCGGCTTTAAGGCGGGCAAGCTTGTCGAGCTGTGTCTGCCGCACCGCCGAATTGTCTATCTTGAGGACCTCGATCGATTCTTCTTCAGTCGGGGGATATTTGTTGACGCCGATGACCGACTGCGCGCCGGCATCGATGCGCGCCTGTGTTTTGGCGGCAGCTTCTTCGATGCGCAATTTGGGAATGCCGGCCTCGATTGCCTTGGCCATGCCGCCCAAACCTTCAACTTCTTCAATATGCCCCCAGGCTTTGCGCGCAAGCTCGTAGGTCAGCCGCTCGACATAGTAAGACCCACCCCATGGATCGACGACCCGGGTGGCGCCTGCCTCCTGTTGGAGCACGATCTGCGTATTGCGGGCGATGCGCGCGGAGAAATCAGTCGGCAGTGCGAGTGCCTCGTCGAGCGCATTGGTATGCAACGACTGGGTCTGGCCTTGAGTTGCGGCCATCGCTTCGATCATCGTGCGAGAAACATTGTTGAACACATCTTGCGCCGCCAAGGACCAGCCCGACGTTTGGCTGTGGGTGCGCAAGGACAGCGAGCGCGGGTCTTCCGGCTTGAACGGCTTCATCAGCTTCGACCACAGCATGCGAGCCGCGCGAAGCTTGGCAATCTCCATGAAATAATTCATTCCGATCGCCCAGAAGAATGAAACGCGTGGGGCGAATTGATCGACAGTCAGGCCAGCCTTTAATCCAGCGCGCACGTACTCAACACCATCGGCGAGCGTATAAGCGAGCTCGAGATCCTGCGTCGCACCGGCCTCCTGCATGTGATAGCCGCTGACCGAAATCGAATTGAATTTCGGCATTTCGGCGGACGTGTAGGCGAAAATATCGGAAATGATGCGCAGACTTGGTCCGGGCGGGTAGATGTAAGTATTACGCACCATAAATTCTTTGAGAATGTCGTTCTGGATCGTGCCCGACAATTTTGCATGCGGCACGCCTTGTTCTTCGGCAGCAACGATGTAGAGCGCGAGGACCGGAAGCACCGCGCCGTTCATGGTCATCGACACGCTCATCTGGTCGAGCGGGATACCGGAAAACAGCGTGCGCATATCGTAGATCGAGTCGATGGCGACACCGGCCATGCCGACGTCGCCCGACACGCGCGGATGGTCGCTGTCGTAGCCGCGATGCGTAGCGAGATCGAATGCGATGGAGAGGCCCTTTTGACCCGCGGCGAGGTTGCGCCGGTAGAAGGCATTGGAGTCTTCGGCCGTAGAGAACCCGGCATACTGTCGGATGGTCCAGGGTTGCGCGGCGTACATCGCGGGGTAGGGGCCGCGCAAATACGGTGCCTTGCCAGGATACGTGTTCAGGAAATCCAGCCCCGCGAGGTCCCGCTCGTCATAGACCGGCTTTACCGCGATGCCTTCGGGCGTGATCCAAGGCGCGACCGAAGCCGGGCCGCCCGGCACGGCGGTGTCAGCGAAATCGACCTTCGCGAAATTGGGAACCTGACTCATTTGAGGCCTAAGTTATCATGTGCAGCCTGCAAGGTCGAAAGCACGTCGCAGCCAACATAAATGAAGCTTTTCACGCCCGCCTCGCGCCAGTTTGCCTCGTTCTCGCCGGGCCTTCCGGCGAGGTGAACAATCGCCCCGGTGGCGGCCAGCGCCTTTGCGGCTTCGGTCGCCTCGCTCTCATAAGTTTTGTCCGAAGAGCACAAACAGGCGAGCTTTGCGCCGGATTCCTTAAAGGCAGCTATCATTGCGGCCTTGTCCTTAAAGCCCTCGCTCGTCACGGCCGCGAGACCGCCTGCTTCGTAGAAGTTCTTGGCAAACGTTGCGCGAGCGGTGAAATCGGATGGCTTCCCGAGATTGGCGAGGAATACCTTCGGCCGTGCGCCCGTTGTCGCCAGCACGCGGTCACTTGCCTCGCGCAAAGCTTCGAAAGGTACGGCGAGGCGGATCCGGGGCAGTGCTTCGGCGATGATCGCAGTAGCGCTCTCTTTCGGGGTGCTTACCTTGGCGACATCGAGCACTGCTGCTGGCGCCTCGTTAAGATCTGGATAGTCGCTCGTTCCGGTAATCACGTCTTTACGTCGAGCAACGGCCCGCTGACGCTCGGCACGAACTGCCGCAACTTTGCTCTGGATAAGGCCGCCTTGCAACGCTGCCCATGCACCACCCGCGGCTTCGATATCCTGAAGCTGAGCCCACGCGGTTGCACAGAGTCTACCGGTGAGTTCCTCGATAGCACCAGAACCCGCGGCCGGGTCGGCGACTTTTGCCAGATTCGATTCCTCGAGGAGGATGAGCTGCGTGTTGCGTGCGACCCGTCGCGCGAAGGCATCCGGTAGACCGAGTGCGGCGGTGTGCGGCAGCGCGCTGATGCTGTCGGCGCCGCCGATGCCGGCAGCGGCGATCGCGATGGTCGTGCGCAGCATATTCGCATAAGGGTCGCGCTTGGTCATCATCCGCCAGGCGGTTTCCGCCGCGACGTAAGCCGGTTTCGGCGTGAGGCCACAGGCGTCTTGGACACGCGTCCAAAGTTTTCGCAAGGCGCGGAATTTGGCGATGGTGAGAAATTCATCAGCATCGGCCGATAGCCGGAAATAGATCATGGCGGCGGCGGCATCGAGCGCGACTCCGCTACCTTCAAGCGCACGCAGGTACTCGACCGCACTTGCGATGGCAAAAGAAAGTTCTTGTGCCTCTGAGCCGCCAGCATTGTGAATGATGCGGCCGTCAGCGACCGCGAATGGTCCACGGAAACCCCGCGACGCCAATTCACTGATCATGGTGGCGAAGCTTTTCGACAGAATGTCCCATGTCTGCGGGCTTGTACCCGATGCGGCAAAGCCGCCGATTGGATTTATGCTGGCGCGTATATCTACAGATGCTGGCTCGAGCTCGCGGCTTTTCACCAACGTAGCGAAATGCTGGACGGCGCTGCGCGTCGCAGCGCTCAAATTGAAGTCGATGGTGATGCCGGCATCGAGAACGACGCCGTCGAGCACCCGCGCCAGCGTTGCGGTTGACGCTTCGAGCCCATAGCCATTGGCGTTAACCGAGCCGGCCATAACAAGCGTGATCCCGGTAGCACCGTTCTCGAGATCCTGCAGCGCCTGCGTGTTCGCCGCCGCCGGATCGGGGTGGTCGACGCGCTGTGTCAAGGTCCAGGCCGCGCCTGGCGCTCGGCCAGCGACGGGCTTTAGCCCGGTCGCGCGGGCGTAAAGCGGCTCAATGCGGAGCCCGTCAGAGGTCTGGCTCACCAGCCGCTTCTCGAATGCCGCGCCTTTGAGCGCCGCCTCGACCAGCTTTCGCCATTCCGCTTCGCTCGTTGGCGGGAATTCAGCGGCGAGGGGTAAATCGTCGGTCATACGGGCAAAATGGCATAGTCGGCATCATCCGGCCAATGAGTTGAAGCAAATTGCATACCTGTCCGGCAGCTCTACTAGGGCAGGCGGTAAATTCCGCCGGCGTCGAGCGCCCTGGCAGCTTCATCCACGCGGCGACCGGCAATAACCCGGTCTCCTGCGATTTCGGCCAGCGGTACCAACACGAAAGCGCGCTCGAACAGACGCGGATGCGGCAGGGTCAGATTTGAGCCGTTCAGCGTCAAATCATCATACGCGATGATATCGATATCGGCAGTCCGTGGCCCGTAGCGCTTTTCATGAGCACGATCTCGGCCGAGCCGCAGTTCGATTTCTTGCGCGCGCGCCAGAAGTTCATAGGGGCTGAGGGTTGTTTCGACCGCGATCGCGAGGTTGACGAAATACGGTTGGTATTTAAAGCCCCAAGGGGGAGTGCGGTAGTCAGCCGAACGCGCCGTGAGGCGCACATCTTTGCCATCGCAGAGCAGGCCGATGGCGCGGTCGAGAATGGCCCGGCTGTTTCCGACGTTGCCGCCCAGCGCGAGCAGCGCCTCAGCCATGACGGCTCCGCACCAGCGTCACGCCAACATCGCTGAAGGTGGCGGCAATCGGAGCGTGAGGTTTATGTATTGTGACCCGTACTGAACGCACGCGCGGGAACGCTCCAAGGACTGCGTCCGCCACTCGCCCGGCCGCGGCCTCTATCAAGCGAAAGCGCTGCGCGGAAAATGCGTCGCTCGCGCAATCGACGACTTTGTCATACGAAACGGTGTCCACAACCTTGTCGGAGCGCGCAGCGGCATTGAGGTCGATCTCAAGGTCGAGATCGATGGTGAAGCTTTGCCCTACCTTGGCCTCATGGACCATCACGCCATGATAGGCGTGAAGCGTAAGTCCCTTGATGAAGATTCGGTCGCTCATCGTGCTGCCTCGATTGCGGCTGCGACCCGTAGCGCTTGCACGGTCTCTTTGACGTCGTGTGCGCGCACGATCATTGCGCCCTCTTCGACCGCCAGCAAATGGGCGGAAATCGAGCCACCAATGCGCTCACGCGGATGAGATGGTGCCACTGTGTTGATGAAACGCTTGCGGGATGCGCCGACCAGAAGTGGCAGATTGAAGTGCTTGAATTCGGCAAGCCGGGCGATGCAGGCAATACTCTGTTCGGCGGTTTTGCCAAAGCCGATCCCGGGGTCGAGTATAATGTTATTGCGCGCGATGCCCGCGCGCGTTGCAATTTCCAGCGAGCGGGAAAAGAAAGCGGCTACGTCGGCAATGATGTCGATCGAAGCGTCGGCAGCATCACGGTTGTGCATCACGATCACGGGTACGCCGCGTCTAGCGATCAGAGGCGCCATATCGGGATCACGTTGCAGGCCCCACACGTCGTTGACGATGCATACGCCCTGGTCGATCGCCCAAGCTGCAATTGTTGCTTTTATCGTGTCGATCGACACCGGCACGCCCAGTTTGACTGCCGCGGGCAAAACCGGCCCCAGCCGCGCCTTTTCATCATCCTCCGGCACTGGAACTGCGCCACCATAGGGACGGGTCGATTCAGCACCGATATCGAGAATATCGGCACCAGCGTCAGCCATTTCCGTGGCGTGGGCGATGGCAACGGACGGATCAAGGAACCGGCCGCCGTCGGAAAAAGAATCGGGGGTCACATTGAGGATGCCCATAACCAGTGGGCGGCCAAGCGATAACAGCGCGGAAAGGGCGTTCGGCGTCTGAACGGACGCCTTTCCGGTGGCTTTATCGAGGATGCGGACGCTTCCCATGCCGGTCGCTTTGCGCGGTGAGCGAGGGACTGTCAAGCAGGTGTCGAGGACTCAATATGTGATCTTCAATGGCAATAGCTTGGCGTTCTCGATCCAACGCTTGACCACTTTTTCGGACGGCAGCAGGCGCACCAGCTTGCGCTTCTTGTTGGCGTCGGCCATCGCCTTGGCGAGATTGAGGGGATTTCGGTACTTGAGTTCCTTTACGGTATCGACGCCGGCGGCCTGCAACAGTTCGGCGTATTCCTTGCTGATGCCTTTTATGCGCATGCGGTCGGCGACGTTGGCCCAGCACAACAAACGCTTCTCATCGAAGCCAGTTTTCTCGGAGAGAAGCTTGCGTCCTTTCACAGTGCGGGCAGCTTCAAGCAGGCGATCTGTGGATCTAATCCCAGCCGATTTGAGGACAATGACGATATCGCCATCGATCCCCTCGATATCGGTAATGGGATAAGACATCCGCGCCTCCTCCGCCTTTTATTATGTTTGGCTACGACGAAAAACGGTTCAAATAAACTGACTCAATCCGGGGATCGCTCCGACGATTTCTCCAACTGCATCGTCGCCGATCTTTTCCCTGGCGTAAGATATGGTTTCTCGAGTGACGCTTTGTACTTGTCCCATGCTCAGACCCGCAGCCATCATTTTTGTCCCTGCACCCATGATGCCACCCAGGGAAAACATGCCGCCGCCAGCGTCGGACTGTTTTGCTAGGAGGGCATCCGCCCCGGGAAGTTTGTCGATGAGAGCCCGGACCTTATCGGTCGGCCCTTCCTTGCGCAGGAATTCAAGAATAATCCCGACCGCTTTTTCCGCGGCACCCGGTTCGACGCCAACCTTGGCGACGAGACGCCCGACCAGCTCATCCATGATCCCCTCACGCCCCCGCACGCCCCGCACTCGTGGCGGAATTGCTGTTATATTGAACGCCGATTTCGTCGATGACAAGCGGTGTGCAGTCGCATTTATAATTGATGGACGATGCATCGCAACTATTGCCTGCGCCGTGTCAAGTGAAATGAATCACACTAAGCAAATTTGAGCGCAGCGCATGACTCTCGACAGGACCGATCTACGACCGGCGGTCTGGCCGCCGACCAAGCCGAAACCATAAGTGGTGCGGCAACCCGTCGGGCCTATCGCGCCCTTTTGGTCGACATCCGTGGTTTTACCATCAGGAATTTGCCATTTGGTTGGCCCATCGGGCGGTATATGCTTAAAAAATCCTGAAAGAAGAAGGATATACCGACCGATCGGCTTTGGGTCGTGTATCCAGTCGGTCTAATGTCGGAAAAATCAGAAGGACAAAGTCGCGTTGAGTCACAAAGGATTGCGTTGATGAAATCTATCAGGAGATCGCATATCGTCGTAGTTGCCGACAGCAATCGTGGTCATGATTTGACAGCGCGCTTGCGGCGCATGGACGTAGCGCAGGTCACGGCTGTCAAGGATCTCGAGGAGGCGCGACGATTGTGTCGGGTAGGCAACGCCGACGCTTGCCTGGTAGCGATTGATCTTACAGCCCCGGATGACAGACCGACGGCGGAAAGCGACGCGCCCGGACTATTTCGCGGCATCCCCGCCCTCATCGTGGCGCCGGTGGTCACGCCCCATCTGCGCCGGATGGCGCGCCGCTGTGGCTATAGAGCGGCCGTCTCTGCGACGATTCCGCCGCGCTTGCTCTACCGCCGCTTAGGTGCAGTGCTCCAGGGTCGCCGCGGTGTTCGGCGCTTCCAGCGCTCCACGGCCGGCATGCAACGTGTGGTCGCATCAAATCCGTCCGCTTTTGACAAGCCAACCCTGCATTGATGGTGCTTTTCAGCGCTAACCCGCATTGCTAGCTTCCAGCCGCAAGGAGCCCAGTATGAAAACGCTCGACGCGGTTTTGAGCCGCATCGATCAGGATATCGACCAGAGTGTGGAGCGATTGTTTGCGCTTTTGCGGATCGCTTCAGTCTCCACCGATCCAGCCTTTAAAGATCAGTGCCGAGCGGCAGCGGAACACGTCGCCACTGATCTTAAATCGATCGGCTTCGAGGCCACTGTACGGCCGACCGCTGGCCATCCGGTCGTGGTTGGTAAATCCAACGGTGTTGCGGGGCCGCGTGTACTATTTTACGGCCACTATGACGTGCCGCCGTTCGAGCCACGCATCGAAACTTTGCCGGACGGACGCAAAATCATTGTCGCGCGGGGGGCCTGCGACGACAAGGGCCAAGCGATGACGTTCATTGAGGCTTGTCGTGCGTTCAAAGTGGTCACAGGTAAGTTGCCGCTCCCGATCACTATGATGATTGAGGGAGAAGAAGAGTGCGGCTCCAAGAACCTGTTCGATTTCGTTCGCGACAATGCTGCCGAGTTTAAGCTCGACTTGGCATTGGTTTGCGACACCGCCATGTGGGATCAGAAGACCCCTGCGGTAACTACTTCACTGCGCGGGCTGGTCTACGAAGACGTCAAGATTATCTGTGCCGACCGAGACCTGCATTCGGGCGTTTTTGGCGGCGCTGCGCAAAATCCGCTGCGGCTTTTGGCCGAAATTCTCGGCGCCATGTGGGACACCAACGGCCGCGTCGCCATCCCCGGGTTTTATGACGAAGTAAAGGAGCTGCCAGCCGATATCAAAGCGGATCTTAAGGGACTCAATCTTACGCCTGAGAAATTCCTCGCCCCGATCGGGCTGAAAGCGCCATCCGGGGAGAAAGATCGCATGCTGATCGAAATGATCACCACGCGTCCGACGGCAGAGGTCAACGGCATTATTGGTGGTTACACGGGTGAGGGCGCAAAAACCGTTATTCCCGGTGAGGCCAGTGCGAAAGTTTCGTTTCGCTTGGTCGGCGAACAGAACCCCGAGAAAATCCGCGATTCCTTCCGCGCCTTTGTGCGGTCGCGGCTACCGGCTGACTGCAAGGTCGAATTCGGCAATTTCGGATTGGCCCCACCCATCCAACTTTCGTTTGACAATCCGGCTCTCAACAAAGCGCGTGCGGTACTGGCCGAAGAATGGGGCCATAAGGCGGTCGCGGTCGGCGCGGGGGGCTCGATCCCGATTGTTGCTGATTTCAAGAGTGTGCTCGGTATGGATTCCTTGCTGGTTGGCTTCGCGCTCGACGATGACCGCGTGCACTCGCCGAACGAGAAGTTCGACTTGAAGTGCTACCACAAGGGCATCAGAAGCTGGGCGCGTATCCTTGACGCGTTGTCGGATTCCTAGCCGAGGCTACTTGAGCTGATCGGCCACCTTGTCGATACCGGCTTGCGAGCAGACGTCGTCTTTGCCGGGCGAGCCGGACACACCGACCCCACCGACCACATCATTGCCGGCCTTGATCGGCAATCCGCCTGCCAGCGCAAGAACGCGGGTATAGTGCACCGAGCCCACTGTATCCGGTCTATCGGCCATTCGTTTGACGAAATCGGCAGATGGCTGGCTAAAGGTACGCGCGGTAAAAGCCTTGCGATCGGCGCCTTCAGGCGTGTGCAGGCCGGCGCCGTCGCCGCGCAACATCACGATGGGCAGGCCGGCGCGGTCCACGACCGTGACAGAAACCTTGAAGCCCATGCTCTCGCACTGTGCGAGTGCGGCCTGGGCGATGGTCTGCGCCATGGCGAGCGGAATGTTCTTTTGCGTGACCAGGCCTTGCGCGATGGCACTTGACGACAGCGTAACCGTCGCGAAAAAGGCTGCAAACGTTTTAAATACCGGCGACATGAGCGTGCCTCCCCTGAGTTATGTTGCTGGAGTCCTTAAGAACCACAAGAGCGTACCCCAATGCCGGCCGCTTATTTCATCGCCACGAAAATGTGAGCATTATTTTTTCAGCTTGTAGCCGGTTCTGAACATCCACCACACCGTGATCAGGCACGCGCCGAGGAAAAGCAGTGTCATGCCGACGCTGACGGGATGACTTACATCGGCGATTTCGAAGAAGCTCCAGCGGAATCCGCTGACTAAATATACCACCGGGTTGAACAGCGCGATGGTCTGCCACACCGGTGGCAATACGCTGGTCGAATAGAACGTGCCGCCAAGGAACGTTAGCGGGGTGATGATCAACAACGGTACGATTTGAAGCTTTTCAAAACCTTCGGCCCAGATGCCGATGATGAAGCCGAGCAGGCTGAAGGTTGCCGCCGTCAGGACCAGAAAAGTCACCATCCAGAACGGATGCGCGATATGCAGTGGCACGAAAATCCAGGAGGTGGCCAGGATAATCAACCCAAGGATGATCGACTTCGTTGCCGCAGCGCCCACATAGCCAAGCACGATCTCAAGCGGTGACACTGGGGCCGACAAAATCTCGTAGATCGTTCCGGTGAAGCGCGGAAAATAGATGCCGAACGATGCGTTCATTGTGCTTTGGGTCAGCAGCGTCAGCATAATCAACCCCGGCACGATGAAGGCTCCGTAGGAAACGCCTTCGATCTCCGTGATACGCGATCCGATGGCTGCACCAAAAACTACGAAATAGAGCGACGTCGAGAGAACAGGCGAGACGATGCTTTGCCAGACGGTGCGTGCGGTGCGCGCCATCTCAAAGGTGTAGATCGCGTTGACGGCTCGCAGGTTCATTTTCTTTCGCTCACCAATCCGACAAAAATATCTTCCAGCGAGCTTTGCGTTGTCTGCAGATCGCGGATGCGCAAGCCCGCACGCGAAAGTTCGCCAAGAAGCGTTGCAACACCGGTGCGCTCTGCCTTGGTGTCGTAGTGGTAGATAAGGGTGCCGCCGTCATCGCCAATAGAAAGCTTGAAAGCAGATAGCTCCGCCGGAATCGTCGTAAGTTTCTGATCAAGCTGAAGCGTCAGTTGTTTCTTCCCGAGCTTGCGCATCAATTCGGCCTTGTTCTCAACGAGGATAATTTCTCCTTTGCTGATAACGCCAATGCGATCCGCCATATCCTCGGCTTCTTCGATGTAATGGGTCGTCAGGATGATGGTAACACCCGAATCCCGCAGCTCGCGGACGACTTGCCACATGTCCTTGCGTAGTTCGACGTCGACGCCGGCGGTCGGCTCGTCCAAAAAGAGAATTTGCGGTTCGTGGGAGAGCGCCTTGGCGATCAGCACGCGCCTTTTCATGCCGCCCGAGAGCGTCATGATCTTGTCGTCCTTCTTGTCCCATAGGGACAATGCGCGCAGCACCTTTTCGATATAGGCGGGGCTTTTTGGTTTGTCGAAGAGACCGCGACTGAAACTGACGGTCGCCCATACGCTTTCAAAGGCGTCGGTGTGCAGTTCTTGCGGCACGAGACCGATCAGCGACCGCGCGGCACGGTAGTCGGTAATGATGTCGTGTCCATCCACCATGACCTGGCCTTGAGTAGCCACGAGGATGCCGCAGATAATTCCGATTAATGTGGTTTTGCCAGCGCCATTTGGTCCGAGCAATGCGAAGATTTCGCCACGGCGAATGTCGAGGTTGACGTTATTTAGTGCCTTAAAGCCAGAGGCATAGCTTTTCGACAGATCTTTGACGGAAATGACTGGTTGCATGAGGGGGCGGCAATCGAGGAGGGGGCGCAGTTGCCATATAGGCTGCGGAACTCGACGACGCCAGTCCCGCGACGAAAGTGCTAGGCGATGTCTACGATTGCGCGAAGATCGCTCAGCGTCTGAATGGGCGGAAAATCCGGATATTCGTCCGGGAGCTTGCTCCGATTAATCCAGAGTGATCGAAAGCCGACGGAGACGCCGGCCATAACATCCCAGCGGTTCGATGAAACGAAGGTTACGTCCTTAGCAGCGCATCTAAAGTGATCGGTGACAAGACCATAGACCTCCGGTCGCGGCTTAAACATTTTCAGTGAGTCGACCGAAAGGACGGTATCAAGTTCAGCGCCAACGCCGGCCCCATCGACGGCCGCCTTAAGCATGGCGGGCGAGCCATTTGAGAGAATGCTGGTCTTGCATCCCTTCGCCTTCAATGCCTTGAGCGCGGTTCGTGCATCGGGAAATGCGTCGAGCTTGAAATAGGCGTCGAGCAACTTTGGCTTGAGGGATTTATCAATGCTGGGCGTGACGGCCAACGCGTAGTCGAGCGCACGTTCAGTAAGCACCCAAAAATCCGTGTAATGCCCCGCGAGCGTGAGTGTCCAGCTATATTCAAGTTGCTTGGTCCGCCAGATTGCCGAGATGCGGTCTGCGTCGCGCCCGACCTGATGGCGGTGGCGGGCAATTGCGGCATTCACATCAAAGAGCGTGCCATACGCGTCGAAGGCGTAAATCGTCGACATGGTATCCTCCGGGCTGGCTTTGAGTATGATCTTTCCGAAATCCGTTGCCCACTTTTCGGGGTCATTGCGCTATGGTTGCAAAGCTTGGTGGCCGGCGCAAAGCCAAAGAGGCGCTGCCACAATCGGGAGTGGTGAATGGCGTCGGGACAAGACTGGTCAAAAACTTGGACTTATTACGAGGGCGATTGGCGCGAGGGCAATACCCCCATTATGGGCGTGCGCGACCACGCCACATGGCTGTGCTCTTCGGTTTTCGATGGAGCGCGCACCTTTGAGGGCGTCTCGCCCGACCTCGACCTCCATTGCGCGCGAGTAAATGCCTCAGCGGAAACAATGCATCTCAAGCCAAAGGTTTCGGCCGAAACCTGGATCGGGCTCACTCGCGATGGGATAAGGCGGTTCGAAAAAGACGCCGCACTTTACATTCGTCCGATGTACTGGGCTGAGCGGAGTGGCACGCTGCTGGTCGCCCCCGATCCCGAGTCGACCAAATGGTGCCTGAGCCTTTACGAGGCGCCGATGCGTAGCCCGGAAGGTTTTTCTATTACGCTATCGCCGTATCGCAAGCCGAGCATGGAATGCATGCCGATCGACGCCAAGGCAGGTTGCCTTTACCCCAATAACGCGCGTGCGCTGCTTGAGGCGAATTCGCGCGGTTTCGGCAATTGCGTGGTACTCGACTTGCTCGGCAACGTGGCGGAACTTGCTACCGCCAATTTATTTATCGGCAAAGAAGGAGCGGTGTTCACGCCGGCACCGAACGGCACATTTCTTAACGGCATCACTCGCCAGCGCGTCGTTAAATTGCTGCGCGACGCCGGTGTGAGCGTGATTGAGACGACGCTAAGCTACCGCGATGTGCAGAACGCTGACGAGATTTTTTCCTCGGGCAACTATTCCAAAGTCATGCCGGTGAATCGCATCGACGATCGTTCGTTACAGCCCGGCCCGCTTTATCGTAAGACACGCGAACTTTATTGGGGCTATGCGCATGGCTGATCGTACGTCCCCCGTCGCCATCATTGGTCTCGGGCTAATGGGTGAGGTTTATGCCGAACGTCTGATCGCTGCAAAAATTCCGGTGACTGGCTTTGATATCGATTCCGCCAGGGGCACACAGCTTGCGAAGATTGGTGGTCGTCCAGTGGTCTCGATTGCGGAATTGGCCAAACCCGCACGCTGCATCATCGTTGCGGTATTCAATACCGAGCAGGTCGAAGATGTGATCGAAAATCATCTATTGCCGGCGCTGGGCGATGGTTCCGGCAAGATCGTCCTGTGCATGAGTACGTGCGATCCCGACCGCGTGACGGTGCTGGCCAAACGTCTCGTCCCGCGCGGCATCCGCTATCTGGATGTGCCGGTATCGGGAACGAGCGACCAGGTGCGCCGTGGCGATGGTGTGGCGCTGATTGGCGGCGAAATCGGGATCGCCGACGAAGTGAAGGACGTTTTGGATGCGCTATTCGTGCGCAGCTTTCATGTCGGCAATGTGGGCGATGGCGGGCGCGCCAAACTGGCGGTAAATTTAATCCTTGGCCTCAACCGTCTTGCGCTGGCCGAGGGGCTGGTCTTTGCCGAGCGGCTCGGACTCGATCCTGCCGCCTTTCTCGATGTCGCGCGTGGCTCCGCGTCCTATTCGCAGGTGATGGAAACGAAGGGCGCGAAAATGGTCAATGGCGATTTTTCGCCGGAAGGCCGGGTCAAGCAGACGTTAAAAGACGCTCATCTGATCCTCGATCAGGCAAGCGCCGTCGGACAGAAACTTTCTATGCTCGAGGTGCATGCTGACGTGCTGGAGGCGTGCGTGCGTGCAGGTGAAGCCGATCTCGATAACAGCGCGATCATCAAGGAAGTCCGTCGCCGAGGTACGAGTACATAAAGCTGCACGGAATCGCAGGGTGGGAGGAACAAGGGGATGAAGAAGCTGTTGTTTGCGGGCGCCTTGATGCTCGCTGTAAATCAGGCCACTTCCGCTTTCGCGCAAGAATGGCCGCAGAGACCAATTCGCATCATCGTCTCGTTCGGGCCAGGCGGTGGAGCCGATATCATCGGTCGAATCCTGGCGGACTCAATGCAGGCCAAGCTCGGCAAGGCGGTCATCATCGAGAACAAGCCTGGCGCCGGCGGCATCATCGGCAATGAAGTCGTCGCGAATGCGGAGCCCGATGGCTATACGCTCGGCATCATGACCGCCGGTCAGATTATTGCAGCGGTTACCAGGAAAAATATGCGTTACGATACGCTGACCGCGTTCGCTCCGGTTGGCCAGATTGCGACCGCCAGCTTGTTGATCGTCACGCGTCCGGACTTTCCCGCTAACAATGTGAAGGAACTGGTCGAGGCCGCAAAAGCCGACCCGGGCAAGATTGTCTTCGCGAGCCCCGGATTCGCCGCCACGCAGCATTTTGCCGGTGAAATGTTCAAGCAGACCGCAAAGGTGAATTTGCTACACGTTCCGTTCAAGACTTCGCCCGAAGCCATTAACGCGACTCTCGGCAAACATGCCGATGTGCTGTTCGACACGGTGTCGGCACTGATAGGACAGGTGCAATCCGGTCAACTAAAGGCGCTCGCAGTGACCGGCAAGGATCGCTTTCCCGCGGTACCGGATGTTCCGGCTGCGGCTGAATCCGGAGTTCTTCCGGGCTACGACGTGACGACCTGGTACGGCCTGTTCGCGCCGCGTGGCACACCGGCACCGGTGATCGCGAAGCTGAACAAGACGATCAACGAAAGCCTGGCAGATGAGAGTGTACGCCAGCGCATGGCCGCGGCCGGCGTCGTGGTCAAGACGTCCACACCGCTGGCGTTCGGAGATTTCATGGCAAGCGAATACCAGCGGTGGGATGCGGTGCGCGAAGCCGCCGGGATCCCGCAGCAGTAGTGAATCAGCCGCGCGATACGTTGATTGGACGATTTTCCGCCATCGAACGAATGATCGCTTCAAATGCGCCGGCTACATCGAGCATTTCGGCGGTAGAGACTGGAAACGGCTTGCCAGTCTCGATGGTATCGCCGAAGGCTTCCAACAGCACCCCAAGCGAGTCGACCGCCGGATAAATTTGGGTCACCGGCTGCTCGCCGACTTTGGCAACGGTGAGCGTCGTTTCCTCACGCGCTTCCGCCCAGCCTTTCGTGCCGAACACCATGATGCGCCAGTACATCGGTGCTGCGCGCACCGTCGCAAGCACTCCGGTAGCGCCGGTCGAAAATTGCATCAGCGCCGCGGCCGCATCGCGTGGATCAGGTGGCGCCTTTCGCGAGTGGACGCGGGCGTCGACAGTTTGGATCGGCCCAACGAGACTGACGAAAGCGTCAATCACGTGCAGCCCCGCGCCAGTCATACCGCCGCCCGGGGATTCGCGCGGGTCGTCGCGCCAGCCGCCCTTCACGCGCGCCGAATGCTCGTTGGTGAAATTTCCCTCGATATGCAGGACCTCGCCGATGACGCCGTCAGCCACCACACGTTTGAGCTCGCGCATGGAGGAAAAACATCGCTTGTTGTTTCCGAGAGCGAAGGGTACGCCGGCTTGTTTCGTGGCGATGACCGCGCGCTCCGCTGCTGCGCGCGTGAGAGCGAGTGGCTTTTCACACCACACCGGCTTGCCCGCCGCCGCCACGGCGGAAATCTGCGCGACATGGAGGGAATGTGGCGTTGCAAGAAATACAGCCTGAACGCGAGGGTCGGCGATCGTGTCCTCGAGTTCGGTGGACAATTCGAAGCCTTTGGCCGCTGCAAAGTCGCGGACGAGGTCCGGCTCCTTGCTCACCCCACGAATAAAGCGCAGCCGCTTGCTTTCCCCCTGCACGGATTCGACGATATTTTTTCCCCATCGGCCAAGGCCGATCACGGCGGCATCGATCATTGATGGAAGTCCTCAGGCTGGTGGGGAAAATATGTCATAAGTCATTTTAGATGGGCGATCTTGCGAACGGCAACCGGGAAAGGAAGCGAGCAATGGATGAAAAACAACTTCACGACCGCGGCTTGAAGCTGCGCGTCGACATGTTCGGGCGTGAGGCAGTGGACAAGCGTATGAATGCGTTCGGTGATTTCGGAAAACCGCTCCAACACATCATCAACGCTTATGCTTACGGGGATGTGTGGCAGCGGTCCGCATTGCCGCCTGGAGTAAAATCCCTCGTCATGGTTGCGATGATGGCCGCCGCCGGGCATCAGAATGAACTGCGCGTACACCTTAAAGGAGCACTGAAGAATGGCTGCACAGCTGAGCAGATTCAGGACGTCCTTCTGTTGTTGACAATGTATTGCGGGATCCCCGCCGCCAATGAAGCGCATCGCATCGCCACCGAAGTCCTGCGGGAGCAGGAGGTCCGTTGAAACTAGCCCCTTACGGTGGCGGTTCGGTGAGCAATTTTGGCACCGGGCGGCCGCGGATATCATAGACGCGCGCGTAGTCGACGCCCTCGCGGTTAATCTCGACCAGTACGCGCGCGGTCAGATCGCGGCAATAATACGTGCCGAGCATCATCGCGAAGTCGGCGCGCTTACGGTCCCAGGTTGTCTCGAATTCCGGACCTAAAGCGACTTCTGCCGGACGTTGCGGGCCGCAAATTTCGATCGTCCAACGTCGGCCGGCGGGCGGCTTGAGATGCATATCTGCGAGTTTTGCGCGCAGGGCCTCTCCGGCTTGTTTGAATGCAAGGCCCCAGTAGTCGAGCATGTAGTTGTCGCGAGCCATGCGGACGCCGCCGGAAGCCCAATTAAAGGTGGTGTATTGATAAGGATGCAGCCGAACCATGTCGCTTATCGGCAGTGCAACACCACCGACGAAAGCGGCCACGAATGCCGCAGTGGCCAGCGTGCCTAAAGCGCGCACCCGTTCGAAAATCCACGCGCCGCCGAGGCCGCCAAGTACAGCGAAGGGCGGGACAACAAACACGAAATGCCGTAGCCCGTTGTACAGCGCCGGATGAGCGAGCATTGCCAACATGACTGGAAAAATCGCGGCGAGAACCAGTAAGACGTAGGTAGCGCGACGGTTAAGTGGCACTTGCCGCAGCGCGGCTCTGATCAACGCGCCCGCTATTCCGCCAATCCCGAGCGCTAACATTACTTCCGGCAGTTTAAGCGCGAAAAGACGCGGGAGATAGCCTGCCGGCATTTGCGTCACGGCGATTAGCTGACCGGCGTAGAGTTCTCGCCACGGTTTCTCAAAAAAGGTGTCGAAATATTCGGCGGCCCGCATCGGATTGAGCGGCGCGAGAATCGACCATGGCCACAAAAGCCCCATGATCAGATAGCCGAGCGCCAGCGCCGGCAGCAGACGCCAAATGAATTCGCCAACCCGTGATGCCGTCGAGCGAATGCCGAGCGTGCGTGTTTCGACAACCACGATAAGGAGCAACGCGGCCACGGCGTAGGGTGCGGCGATGCCGGCGAGAACGCGTGAACCGAAAGCAAGACCAGCGCCAATGCCTGCGAGAGCGACCGTGCGCGGATTTGGCTGCGGATATTCTTCGAACGCACGAACCATGCCGAGCAGCAACACGGCCATAGCTGTCGCGAACGGCGTGTCCTTCGCGTTTATGAACATATGGCCGTAGTAAAGCGGACAGGCCGCGAGCAAGACGAGTGCGATCAGTCCGGCGATCGGTCCGCCGAGACGGCGAGCGATACGCCACGTCGCGATTAGACCGATAATGCCGACGGCGGCGCCAACCAACCGCCGCGTTTCGAACAAACCGAATGGCAATACCTTGGCGGCAAGCGCCGCCAACATGTCGAAACCGCCGCCATATTTATAGAGATTGACGAATGAGAGTGCGCGGTCGTCTCTAAAGCCCGAGCTGTAAAGCGCGAGCAGCAGGTCACCATATTGAGAATGAGTGTAGTCGTCCCAACCGAGTCCGTAGTCGCGGAAAGTGATCCCCGCAATTGCGGCTACAATAACGAGTACGACAACGGAAAAGCGGTCGGCAGCAGCTGCTGCCGACCACTTGCCGAAAGGGGGCACAAAATGGGTCGAGACGTTCGAGATGTTTACTTGCTCGCAGCGCCGAATAATTCCTCGACGTAATCCCAGTTTACCAGGTGATCCAGGAAGGCTTTCAGATAATCAGGTCTGCGATTGCGATAGTCGATATAGTAGGAGTGCTCCCAAACGTCGCACCCCAGAATTGGCGTTGCGCCGTGGACTAGTGGATTTTCGCCATTCGGCGTTTTGCTGACGATCAATTTGCCGTCTTTTACCGCGAGCCAGGCCCACCCGGAGCCAAATTGGGTAACGCCGGCTTGCGCGAAATCCTCTTTCATCTTCGCAACGCCGCCAAGATCACTATCAATCTTTGCCTTCAGGTTGCCCGGAATCTTGTCGCCGCCGCCATTCGGCTTCATCCATTTCCAAAAATGGGTGTGATTGTAGTGCTGGCCGGCATTGTTGAAGAGGCCTGCATTCTTGCCAAAAGACCCTTTCACCACCTCCTCAAGAGATTTGCCTTCAAGCCCGCTGCCTTCCAAAAGCTTGTTGCCGTTGTCGACGTAGGCCTTGTGGTGCTTGTCGTGATGATATTCGAGCGTTTCGCGCGACATGTACGGCGCGAGCGCATCGTGCGCATACGGCAGGTCGGGCAACTTGAACGACATAATGTCCTCCTCGATCCACAAACGATGATTACGGGATAATCCGGTCTATACGTGAAACCTGCCCGTCCCGGGCGAGTTCCTCAGTCAAGTTAATTAGGCGGTGGCAACGCTTGGGGCAACGGCTGAAAAGTAAGGATAGAGCTGTGGATGCCTAAAAGCCTGCCTTATTACGGTTGACCGGCTTGATCGCATTCGCGGGGTATTTCACTTTTGCTGTTGCCGCCGACCTTCGAAAAAGCGAGAATTCGTCATTGCCAGAAGAATTTAGCCGATAAAGTTACGGCGAAAGTTGCTGGTTCAGAGAGGAACGAAAAAATATGCCGATTTTGTTGTTTGGCATAGGTGCTTTTGCCCTTTTTGCGGGGCTTGCGATGGTCGGGTTTGGTATTCCGATCAATGAATTCAGCTTTGGAAATACCCTCATCAGCGCGGGTACGACGGCAGTTGTCGGAGGCTTGATCATTATCGGGCTCGGAGTGCTAGCCGGACAGCTACGGCGCGTTGCTGAGGCTCTCTCTGTTCAGTCGCCGGCCCGATTTGGGCAGCCGATGGAGGCGTTTGAAAATCCGGCCGGGGCCCGCAGCACCATCCCGCAGGGCCGCGTGCCGTTTCCTCCCAGACCCAAATCCGAGAGCGATCTGGCGTCTCATGTTGCCGCTGCTGTACCAGACGACGATCAGCCCGCCCAAACCTTCGTACCGACACTGCGTAACCCCGATGAACGGTCCGTAACGGTTGAGGACGATGTCTCGCTATCTCCGCATCAACCGGGCGCACCAGCTTCACCGGCCGCTGCCTCACCGTTTGGCAGCAACGGATCAGGCATCGGTGACAAGAGCCGCGAGTCGATGGCGGGCTGGCGTTCTCCGCCGCCGCCCGTGCTTTCTGGCCCGCCACCGCAAGCGCGACCGCTCCATACCGCCAATTTCGACGCCATGTGGCCGGCCGAAGGGAAATTGCCGAAGAGCCCTCCCGCAGGAGAATTCAAGCCGGAACCGAAGGTCGACTCGTCAGCGCGTGACGCCGGCGGAACTTCTCCCAAGCGTGCCGACCTCGAAGACCAAAAGCCGCGCGCAGTCGCCATTCTTAAATCCGGGGTCGTCGATGGTATGGGCTATACGCTGTATGTCGACGGTTCTATCGAAGCGGAATTGCCGCAAGGCACGTTGCATTTTGCGTCGATCAATGAATTGCGCAATCACCTAGGAAAAAGTTCTTAAAAATTACGGGCAAATAACGTTTTGTTCTTGGCGGTAATATTTAGCTTTTCTTTGTTGGAAGTCGTATTTAACCAATAACTGTCGCACGAGACAGCGATGTTTTTCTTGCGACAACTGAAAACTGATAGTATTTTTAAATATAGGATTCGACCTCGTTATTCGACATACTGTCGACGAATAGATTGACCTCTTTGTCTGAGGTCTTGTTTGCGGCTTGCCGGTTCAGCCCGCCGCTCGCCAGAAGAGCAGCTTCAATGAGCGACAACACAGCCAATGGAAATTTTATTGAGCTGACCGCGGAAATTGTTTCCGCATATGTGAGCAACAATACTGTGCCAGCCGGAGAAATTTCCGGTCTGATCAATCAGGTGCACGCCGCCCTGAGCAGGGTATCAGGAAAATCATCCGAAGGGCCGTCCGAGCCGCTTAAGCCGGCCGTTTCGGTGAAAAAATCTATTACGCCCGAGCACATCGTTTGCTTGGAAGACGGAAAGAAATTCAAATCGCTCAAGCGTCACCTGCGTACGCAGTACAACATGACGCCCGAGCAATACCGGGAAAAATGGGGATTGAGCACCGATTACCCCATGGTCGCGCCAAATTATGCCGCTGCTCGTTCGCAATTGGCCAAGCAAATGGGTTTGGGTCAGCAGCGACGGCGACGAGTTAAATAGCGAGCAGTGTGTTTTTCTTGGGATTTGCCTGAAACGGCACAGCGCTATTGTGTCTGGATAAAATTCCTAAAGCTGTGGATAAGTTTCGTCATCCTCTGCGGGGCGGGTGGCGATATTCCTACGATCTCAATCCTTTAGTGAAATATAAGGTCATATTCCGCGAAATTTCCCTTTTGGCGACGATGTAGGTAAATAATCCTACAGGAGGTCGCCAATGACCCATATCGGATCCCAACACAGACGCCGTCGTCCGAAACGACAAGCACAACCCCCGGAGCTGCAACAGCTGCCTTTAGTCGATAGCTTTCGCGCCCAACATCTCGCGTTAGTGCAACGCGAGTTTGTCACAGAGTTTGGCCGTACCAAAGTTGTTTGCGACGAAGCCGAAAGTCCCCTGGCTTGGCTTGCAAGAAGGCGGGGCCGCGATGGCCGCGCGCTGATTGAAGCTCATCAGCTCCAGGCCGGCGAACGGCTGCGCGCCGATTTCACGCGCGCTCATCTTATGCCCCGTACGACATCCAATTGGACAAATCCGACTTCATCTCCTCGCGGCAATGGCGGCGGAAGCCCCGGCACATTTACTGAAACAATGATTGCTGCTCGCCAGCGCGTGCATCATGCGCTCGACGCCGTCGGTCCGGAATTTTCGGGCTTACTGCTCGACATTTGCTGTTTTCTTAAAGGCCTCGAAGATATCGAACGTGAGCGCGCGTGGCCGGCCCGCTCGGGTAAAGTGGTGCTGCAACTAGCCCTCGATCGGCTCGCTCGCCACTACGGCTATGCCTCAATTGCACGCGGGCCTGCACGCTCGCACGTGCGCACTTGGCTTGCGGATGATGCAGCTTTCAGCACGGATAGTTCTTGACTATGCCACGGCAGCCATAGCGGCCTTGGCCTCGGCGCGGATACGCTCGACCATTGAACGCAAACCATTCGAGCGTTGCGGTGTAAGATTTTCACGCAACCCTATGCGGTCGAAGAGTGCAAGGGCGTCCGTTGTCAGAATCTCGTGGGCGCTTTTGCCTGAGTAGAGAGCGAACAGGATGGCGATCAAGCCGCGCACGATGTGTGCATCGCTGTCGCCGTCGAACGTAAGGACAGGGCCTGCGGCTCCATTCGGCTTCACATGCGTGAGCAACCAAACCTGGCTGGCACATCCCCGAACTTTATTGATGTCGGTGTGGGCACTATCCGGCAGCGGCTGCAACGTGCGTCCGAGCTCGATGACATAGCGATAGCGGTCGTCCCACTCATCGAGGAGCGTGAAATTTTCAACGATTTCGTCGATCGTAGCCATGGCTGTCATGATATATATGCCCGAGAATGGCAATGGCCAAAAAAGATCGCGGTTACGGGCAACCCCGCAAAAACGCTTATAAATCTGGTGTTCTAAACCGCGGGCCGGTCGCCGCGCGCTTCGCGCCTTGGCGGTAGCGGAACTGGCGTATGCCAGCCCGGAGCTATGTCGGCCGGAGTCAATGTGCCTTGGCCGGCGTCTGGGCCTGAAGGCTTGGCGTTGGCTTTTTCGTTCGACGCCGATTTCTCGCGTAGCTTGACGATGAAATCATAGAGTGTACGCGCGCCGGCTTCGGCTTTATGGCCAAGCGCGACAGCGACTTTTCCGCCGGTCATGCAGGCGTCGGGTTGCCGCTCGCAGAACCCACGCATATCCGAGACCGCAGCGCTCGCCAGTGTTACAGCTTGCGTGGCGTCGATTTGCGCTTCCGATGACGTTGATTTGGTGCCGCTTGGCAGCAGCACGCACACAACGCACAGCCAAAACGCCATTCGTAGAAGGAAGAACATGACCCTACCCGCAGCTGTCCCTGGCGACTTATTTGCCGCCTTTGAACTAAACCGTATCAGATAGGCCTGAAACTGTTGTTGGAAATGCACCGAGCTTTTTGGATAAAATCGACGAGATTTTTCTTCAATATTTAGAATTCCGCATTTGATGAAACTTTTAGACAAGTGCCGCGAGGCGCGGTTTCATGCGACTTTCGCCCGTGTCGACATGGTTACCGGAGCGGTAATAAATGGCCGTCAGCGCGCCGTCGCGGCGTCCAAGGAAACCTAATTTTCACCATGAGCCCCAAATAGCGGTCCGAACTTATTCGGATGCCGGCGGTAGCCAGCGATTGAGCTTCATTGGAGCTCCGCCTTAGTGTTCGCTTAAGCGGCTCTCCCTAAGGTCCGCAATGAAATAGGGGCGCGTCTGTTTCGACAAGACGTGAGACAGGGACCGTGAGTTATCTCACGCCAGTTTGGAATTATGTCGACACTTTGGTGCACCCCGCAGCTCAGCAGGATGCGATAACTGCGGCGCGCCACCGCGCCTTCATAGCACCGCGCTTGCTCGGCAGTTTTGTCGCGTTGGCGAGCTTTCCTGTCTATATCGCGGTTCGTGGCGTGCCGAGCGCGCTGGAAATTGGCGTGTTCTCCTGGCTCGCGGCCCCGATCCTGATCGTCTATTACCTTTCGCGCACCGGCCGCTACGAAAGTGCGCACGTCCTTTCGTCGCTGTCGCTCACCATCCTCGCGTCGGCGGTGGCGTTATGGACCGGCGGCATCGGGTCATTCGCTGCAATTTGGTTGGTGGTCGTGCCGTTGGAAGCGGCGCTCTCCGCTTCGCGCCGCGTGGTTGCAATAGCGGCATTTTTTGCCCTGAGTGCTGCTGCTGCGCTGTTCATCTTTGCCGCCACCGGGATGCTTCCCCATATCGAGACGACCGCAGAGGAACATAGCGCGCTGGCGGCAATCGGCGTCGTCTCGGCGATGCTATACGCCACCGGTCTTGCGCTCGGTGTAGAATCGTTCTCGCGCGCGAATTTATGGTTGTTGCGTTCCGAGGAAGAACGTTACCGCTTGCTCGCGGACAATGTATCCGACGTCGTGGTTCGTTTCGGCCGTGCCGGTTCCGTACTGTTCGCGTCCCCCACAGCTGAATCGCTCATGGGTGTGCAAGTAAAAGAGCTATTGGGCGATAGCCTTTTTGAGCGGGTCCATGTCGCCGATCGACCAGCCTATTTGGCGACGCTTGCAGACACCGCGAGTTTGAACGAGGAACGCTCACTGGCGTTTCGTGTCCGGCGTGGCGGCGGCCCACAATATGCGGGGCAGTTCGTATGGGTTGAAATGCTGTGCCGGCCTTTCGATTGTATCGACGATAAGCAAATTCAGGCGAATCGTAACGTGGTTGCCGTGCTGCGCGACATTAGCGAGCAAAAATTACAGGAACGCGCGATTGAGATCGCGCGATCGGAATCCGAGCGCGCCAGTGCTGCCAAGAGCCACTTCCTCGCGACGATGAGTCACGAGCTGCGTACTCCGCTCAACGCGATCATCGGCTTTTCCGAGATTATGACGAATGAATCGCTTGACGTTAACGCGGCTCGCTGGCGGGAATATGCACGTTTAATAAACGAGTCGGGTCGCCATCTGCTTTCGGTGGTCAATGGCATTCTCGATGTTTCCAAAATGGAGACGGGTAATTTTGAAGTGACGCCCGAGCCGTTCGCGCCGGCGCCGGCGATCGTAAGCTGCACGGATCTGCTCGCGCTAAAGGCGCAGGAATCCGGCGTTGAGCTCAAGATGCGTCTCGCTCTGAATCTTCCGGAATTAGCCGCCGACCGGCGCGCCTTCAACCAGATCCTCATCAATCTCATTTCCAATGCCATTAAATTCACGCCGCGTGGCGGCCGAGTCACAGTGAGCGCGTTAGGTGACGGTACAAAACTTGCCTTGACGGTTGAAGATACAGGCGTCGGCATCGGGGAGGCCGATCTCCCTCGTCTCGGCGAGCCATTTTTCCAAGCTCGCGCGTCTTATGACCGGCGTCATGACGGTTCGGGCTTAGGCCTTTCGATTGTGAAAGGCCTGGTGGGATTGCACGGTGGAGATGTCGAGATACGCAGTCGTCTGGGCGAGGGAACGCGGATCACGGTTCGCTTACCCATCGACTGCGAAAGCGCGCGGCCGGCAAGCGACCCGATCAAACTTTTCACAGAACGCAACCGGGCCCTTGGTGCGGCCATAAACGATCAGGTGAAGAAAAGTGCGTAGGCGAACGACTCGAAGGGAAATCGCGTTCGACGGTGCTGGCAGGCTCGCTACTGCGATCGGCAGTCATCCGCGTGAATTTGTAGGCGTCGTCATGGCGACGTTTGCCGTATTTGCAATTGTGCTCAATGCCTTGTTCTTGCAAAAGGGGCCACATCCGGCACCAATCTTTGCAACGAAGCCTCTTTTGCAACACGACGTGGTAGTGGCGCCGCCTGTCCGAGCGAATCCGCCTAATGCGGCGGGTGATTCGGGCATACAGGTCCGCATCCAACTCATCGTCAATATTCAACGCGAGCTTGCCCGCAAAGGTTTTTATGATGGGCCAGCTGATGGCATTTGGGGTGCAAAAACCGATATCGCGGTCCGCGATTTCGTGCAGACGGCGGGAGTAAAAATCAGCGCGGAAGCGAGCGACGGTCTGCTGCGTGCCATAACCGCCTCCAACGCAAAAGCTCCGAATACGAGCACAGTGACAGATACGCCTTCGACCGATCCGATCGCCAAACTAATAGCTCCATCCAAGCGCGTAACCGCAGTGCAACGCGCACTTTCCGATTTTGGCTACGGTCAGATCAAGCCTACCGGCGTTTTCGACCCGGACACCCGCGCGGCGATCGAAAAATTCGAACGCGATCACAAGCTTCCTGTCACCGGGCAGCTGTCCGATCGAGTCGTGCGCGAGCTGGCTGCCATGACCGGCCGCCCGCTGGAGTGATTAGCGGCGTGGCGATCGCCCATGCTACTGAAGTAAATGCGACTGAAATCCGGGATATGGGTGTCCGCCTATCTGCGCCGCTGCAATGTCGAGGGCGTCTTTGCCGCAGTGCGCCGTCGTGGAGCTGACGAGGCGGGGGCGATCTTTATCAAGATCAACCGGCTCGATGGTACTGGCTTGCTCTATGGGCCGGCTCCGCAGACAGCATTTGACGAGGCACAACCAGCGGATCGCATGTTTACCGCGATTGCGGGCGGCGTGGCTCCAGCTGCGGACGCCGATATCGAAGCTCGGCTTGTGCGAGAAATTCGATTCGATCCGGACCTTTGGATCGTTGAAATCGAAGACCGTCCCGGTCGTAGTTTCTTGGACAACGTCTTGTCGTGAAGCAATCTAGTTTTTGCTGGTCTTGAATCGCAACC
>Ga0209647_1000999_pt1 | contig 25127 bp, 24 predicted proteins | sample GraSoi_2013_60cm_FD_185827 | JGI IMG/M metagenome (GOLD analysis project Ga0209647, IMG submission 185827) | Grasslands soil microbial communities from the Angelo Coastal Reserve, California, USA - Sample 9_17_2013_60cm (SPAdes) (version 2) | ecosystem: Environmental > Terrestrial > Soil >... | reverse complement strand
CCAGACAAGCCGATAGCCGCTCTCCCCCACGCCCTCCGCGCGCGCGATCTGGTTGGCGGTGCGCACCATCGCGCTCAGGATCGCGCCGCCCTCAGCCTCCGGCGTGTTGATGCCGGCGATGTGGTGGCGCGGGACGATTAGCACGTGGACAGGCGCCTGCGGATTGACGTCGCGAAAGGCGACGACCTGCTCGTCGCTATAGACCTGCGTGCTCGGAATCTCGCCGGCCACGATGCGACAGAATAGACACGTGGGATCCTCAGGAGCACTCATAGAGTCTCTGGCCAGGAAAACCCCTCGGCTTCAGCCAGGGGATGAATGGCCGTATCCTTTCTTGCTTTACAACCCCTTGCGAGGGCTGGCTTTTGGTGCTGCAGAGCCAGCGAACTGCCACCCCTCCGGTTGCCCTTCGGGGGTAAGGTTCCCCTCGACAAAGTTAGCGGTCGGTACTTTCCCCAGAGAGGCACTGGCTGCGACCCCGTGTGCCTGTTTAGCCCCCAGGTTCTAGAGCAACGGGCTGAGGTGCCACCCGTTGGTAGGTCTTGAACTCTTGCCGCTAACGTAGCCCGATAGGACCGAAGTCCCCTGGCTGAGTCTGGTCAGGTTCAGAGCTGCTTGGTGCGAGCACCGCACAAGCTCCCGGTTTCATCCGGGGGTACCTGACGACGAACGCTGTCTCCTCTCTGCCTGGCGCGCTGCGCATGCGCACTATGGGGCTAGCCGATGGTGCCGCCGCTCAGGGCAAGCAGGATCAGCGCCCCCAGCGCGCCAAGCGCGCCGAAGGCGAGGCTGCGGCGCCGATCGGGTGCTCTGCGAAGATAGCTCACGCCGGCGCTTAGAAACAAGAGGCCTCCCAGCAGCCACCAGGGGCCCCACAGCACCGTGTACCAGCGCAACACTGCCGGTGGCGTGCCAACGTGGATGGCGCCGCTCGCGGCGAGCATACCCACCAGCAGATACAGCGCTCCATGCACGGCCAGCAGTGTGCCCGCGCCCCACGCGAGCAGGAGCAGTAGCGAGGGTGGGATGCGCCTGCCCCAGCGCTGGACCAGCGCTAGCGCGATCACTGCACTGGCAATCTTGATGAGGGCCGCGATCCACAGAGCCGCCAGTGTCAGTGGATCATGGGCACGCGCGAGCCGCACGATGGCCGGCGAGACGGTATCAGCGCCCGCTGTCCCTCCCAATGCCCAATACACGCTCAGCACAGCAAACAGACCTGCCCACGTTGCCGCGGCATAGGCCGTCCACACCGCCAGGCGCGATAGCTGGCTTGGCGCCTCTAGTATCTCTTTGCTGCGCACAGCGGCCATCTCACTCGGCGCTCCCTGGCTACAATCTGAGCGACTGCGTCGCGCACGTCACACGGTTAAGGCGTGCAGCGGCCGGCGCGACCTGGAGCCTGCAGCACATGTTAGCGACGCACCATGCTGAGGAACTCGCGCGGCGTCGCGCCAAACCGCTCGCGCAGATAGGCGCGCCCGGTGGCGGTAAAGTAGATGCGCGCGCCGGTGGCGAGACCGCGCTGCACCGCGGTCAGCATGCGCGCCTCGCCCCAGAGCGGATAGCGGCGGTCGCGCAGGATGCTGAGCAAGCGCGTGGCGGAGATGGCAAGCGCGGGGATGCAGACTGCCACCAGGCGCGCCGAAAGCGAGCGGTCCAGCCCACCGATGGGCGGCGGCACGACGAGGAATAGGCTGACATAGGCAGCGCCGACAACCGCTACCGCGGCGCAGGTCAGCTGTGCGAGCAGGCGCCCGCGTGGCGGCTCGCGCAGCGAGATGACTGAGACGCCGAGCGGCCCAACGCTCATGCACACCAGCGCGGGGTCGCGGGCGAGGGCAACCAGCCAATACGCGGCATAATAGACGGCGATCCATAGTAGGATCGTCGCCGCCAAATAGAGGGTGTGAATCTGAAGGTTCACGGCCACCTCCTCGCTGATGGCGGTTGTGCGCGCAGCCGGTTCTACACTCTATTATGCGCGTTTCATGCCACGATTGCGAGTCCCCTTTTATACCCCACTCTCGACCGCTGCGGCGCAGCGGCAAGCCTCGGCGCCCTCTCAGCGCTCCCACTCGGCGAGAAACGCTGCCAGGTCGTTCGGCAGGGGGGCATCGAACACCAGCCACTCCTCGGAAATCGGGTGCGCGAACTCCAGGTGGGCGGCATGCAGGAACTGGCGCGGCGGCAGCGGTGGTTGGGGCTTGCCATAGACGGGGTCGCCGACGACAGGATGATGCACGGCGGCAAGGTGAACGCGAATCTGGTGGGTGCGTCCAGTCTCGAGCTGCACCTCCAGCAGCGAGCGCCCCCTGGCGGTGCGCAGCACCTTGAAGCGGGTGCGCGCGTCGCGGCCGCCGCCCGCCGCCGTGAGCACCGCCATGCGCTGGCGGTGGCGCGGATCGCGGCCGACCGGCGCCTCGATGACACCCTCGGGCACCGGCATCTGCCCCTCGACGAGCGCGAGATAGCGCTTGACCGTGCGCCGTTCTTTCATCTGCTCGGCGAGATGCGTGTGGCTCGCCGCGTCTTTCGCTATCACGAGCAAGCCGGAGGTGTCTTTGTCAAGGCGGTGCACGATGCCGGGGCGGGTGGCATCGTCGCCCGCGTCCAGGTCCGGCACGTGGGCCAGCACGGCGTCTACCAGCGTGCCAGACGCGTGGCCTGGCGCCGGATGTACGACGACCCCGGCGGCTTTGTCCACCACCAGGATGTGCGCATCCTCGAAGACCACGCGCAGCGGCGGCGCGGCCTGCGTCTCGGTGGCGCGCACAGGCGCTCGCGGCTCCGCGGCAGCCAGCACGACGCGCATCCCCGGCTCCAGAAGCAGACTCGACTTGGCCGGTCGCCCATCCACCGTGACCGTACCGGCGGCGATGGCGGCCTGCGCGCGCGTGCGCGAGAGACCCGCCACGCTGGCGGCGAGCGCGCGGTCGAGCCGCTGCCCTGCCAGGGTGTCGTCCACCGCGAACTCGACGGCTGGCTCAGCCGTCTCGGCAGGGATGGAGTGCTCGTTAGAGCGCACTTCGCGCGGCATGTGGAATCCTCTCACCCGCCGTTGGGGCACGGCTGAACCCGTGGCATGCGCCGATCTCGCGCTCTAGCGGTGGACCGGCGGCGTGGCGGCCGGCTCCTTGCCGGCAGGGCTCGTGCTCACCGGCGCTCCGCTCGGCTGGCCGAGCTCGTTGCGCCACAGGAGGTACGCCAGCAGCACGACGCCAATGGAAATCGCGGAGTCGGCGACATTGAACACCGGCCAGTCGAAGACGCGCGGGACCTGGAAATGGATGAAATCCACGACGTAGTGGCGGGTGAAGCGATCCAACAGATTGCCGACCGCGCCGCCCAGAATCATGCCAAACGTGATCTTGAGGAGCAGACCGCCGGTATCTCGCGAGCGCCAGTAGAGCACGCAGATGACGGCGAGGGCGAGCGCGATGAAGAGGAACTTAACTCCCAGACCCTCGAACAAACTGAACGCTACGCCCGTGTTCGGCGTATAGAGCAGCTCGAGCCAGTTCCCCACGAGCGCCACTGGCCCCTTGGGCGCGCCGGTGCTGAAATACTGCACGATCCAATACTTGGTGAGCTGGTCGAGCAGCACCACCACGGCGCCGACGGCCACCATGATCAGATCGTTGCGGCGCGCAGCAGACATGCTTATCCTCTCCTGCCCGGCCCGCCGCGCTCGGCAGCTTCCTGGCACTCTATACACAGCGACGCGTAGGGCAGCACTTCGAGGCGCCGCCGGCTAATCGCGCGCCCACAGCGGACGCAGGTGCCGTACGTTCCGGCATCCAGCCGTTGGATTGCGGCATTCACCTCACGGAGCAGGATGCCCGAGTTGCGTGCGAGGGCATGCGTTCGGTCGGCATCGGCAACGGCATCCGCATCATCCGAGGTCATGCCCTCCGAGTCATGTAGGGGCTCTACCGGCAGCACGACCTCGTCGCCCTGGGTTCGTTGGAAAATCTCGCTCTGCAGATGCTCACGCTCGTCGTACAGCCGTTGGCGGAGCTCCGCCTCGTTGTTGAATGGCTGCATATCGTTTCCTCATCCCTATGCAGCGGTGCTGGGGCGAAGGACGATGCCGCGCCCGCATTCTACTGTATCGCGACAGTTCCTCGCAAGAGCGGTGCCCTATGGCCGGCGAGGAGAGGCGGTGCGGTCTGCGGCAGCGGCAGCTGCTGCTGCAGCCAGCGCAGCGCGAACCAGTGATAGGGGTCGGGCCACGCCAATGGGTGATGCTCGCGCACGCGGGCAAGCGCCTCGTCGGCGCTGAGTCCTTCGAGCAGCATCAGGGCGGCGCAACAGACCGTGGTCGAGCGGTTGAAGCCGGCGTAACAGTGGACGAGCACCCGCTGCCCCGCGCGCAGCCGGCTCACCACCCAGCTGGCTTCGTCGAGCAAGTCATCCGGCCGCATGCCTATGGCGCCCTCGCCTTTGCAGCTGAAGCGGTCGGCAACATGACGGCCAGTGTGTGCGTGCCACATGCTTTCCACGCCGCAGAGATTGAGCACGGCGTCAATCGTCGGGCGGCTCTCATGCTGATGATGGAGGCCGCCGATGAACAGACGTCGATGGAAGACGCGACGGCCCAGGTGGATGCTGATGGGGTCGCCACCAAAGCGCCGGTACAGCGCCGGGCGGTGCGGCACGGTGCCCGCCGGCACAGGCGGGGTGGCTGCCCAGCGGCGCAGCAGCTCCGCGGGCTGCGCGTCGCCGTCGCCGTCGCCATACTCCAGCACGGCCGCGCGGGCGCGCAGGCCGAGCACGCCGGCATCGGGTGTATCGGTGGAGGCGAGGTAGAATTCCCCTACCTCATGCTGCCGGGAATGCAGCACACCGAAGAGCCGGCGCGCGCCATGTTCGGGCGGCAGCGCATCGAACTGCTCGAAGGGTCCTGTGCGCCAGAGCCAGCTCGCCTGCTGGAAGCGCAGGCGCATGGGTACATACTCGCCCCGCACCAGCTCGTGCGGCATGCCGTCGAGCATGAGCGGCTCGGGCTGGCCGACCTGCCGGAGCACACGGAGCTTGAAGATGATGTCTTGCTCGCGCGAACCAGCCTCTTCCGCAAGCGCATCGAGGCGGGCGTCGAAGAGCATGGTGTGGTAGGGGAAGGCGTAGATGCGGGGACGGCGGTAGACTTCGGGCATGCGCGCCCACCTCGATTGCTGGTTGTATGCCGGACGCCCGGCAGTGCTGGCTAGCGGCGGTTGGTCGGCATGTTGGTGCGCGCGAGACCAGTGACGACTCCCCATCCCTAAAGGGAAGGGGCTTCTACGGTTTTGCACCGAGGCTGTGTCGCCCCACAGCCAGTAGGTGGGCTTCGTTCAACACCAGAGAGGTGGCATGCGCTGCTCCGGCTTCCCGAACGAGCACCACGTCCAAGACACGTTCGTGCTTGTACCCACGGGAACGCTTGACCGTGGAACGCCCAAACACGATGCAGGTGGCACGGTGCTATCAGGCAGTATCGCACATCTCATCAGATGCTCGCCTGCGGGCGAAGCGGCAGTCATCCCCTGCCCTGAAGAGGCGGAGCCTTCTGCCGCTGAAAGGTAAACTGTTCGTGGTCGCCGTTGGCGGGCGGCGGCGCGATTGCCTCAGCACCGGCCGCCTGCGCGCCCGCAATCGCTACCCTAGCCTTCTCATGAGCCATGTAGGAAGCGGCGATTGCCCACACGGTCGAGTTCACCATGCCCACGACACCACCGGTGACAAGCGCCATCGCCACGATGCGCTCGGGCCGGCCCATCGTCTCCCACCACCGCAACATGTAGCGCATCCGTCACCCCTCCCTCACCCTCGCGCACGTTCGCCGACACCGACGATGAGTATATCATGACGCTCGGCAATGAGAAGAGTCGCCCCAGGTGTTTGGCACGCTCACTCGGCAGCCCCGTGCGGGGACGGCTCGCGTGCGTGAGCGTCTGAGCGCGCGGCCGCGCGGGCGCCGGGCGCGGGCCGTGCCCGGGTGCGCTCAGCCTCAGCCTCAGCCTCGTCGGTCTCGTGCGCGGCAAGGAAGGCGTGGGCCAGCTCCGCCGCGCGCGCCTTGTCGTCGGGCGCCAGCTCGCCGTCGATCACCAGCCCCAGCAAATAATCTTTGACCGGACGCAGCCACGGCCCAGGGCCGCGCTCGAAGAGCGCCATGAGCTCGTTGCCATCCAGCGGGCTCTTGATGGGCACGCGCAGCGCTTCCTCGCGCAGGCGCGTCGCACGCTCCTCCAGCTCGTTGACGCGACCCACCGCACGCGACACTTTCTCCGGGCGGTAGCTGGTAATATCCGCGCGCGAGAGGTCGAGCAGATCGTGCAGCCCCTCGCCGGCGTCCAGCATCAGCCGGCGCACCGCGCCGTCGGTCCAGTCTGGCGTGTAGGCGTTGGCGCGCATGTGCAGCCGCACCAGCCGCGAGACATAGTCGATGAATGGGCGGTCGAGCTTCAGCCGCTTCAGGATCTCACGCGCCATGTTGGCCCCAACGTCTTCGTGGCCAAAGAAGTGGACCTTGCCATCCTCGATGGAGCGCGTGCGCGGCTTGGCGATGTCGTGCAGCAGCCCGGCCCAGCGCGTCGCCGGCCGCGGCGGCGTGCGCTGCACCACGCGCAGCACGTGCTCGTAGACATCCTTCGAGTGACCCGGCTGCTGGCTGACCCCGCGCAGCTCCAGCACCTCCGGCACGACGTAGGGCATGAGTCCAAGCTCTACCAACAGCCGTATGCCGAGCATCGGGTTGGGCGTGACAAGCAGCTTGGTGAATTCGTCGCGGATGCGCTCGCGGCTGATCTTCTGGAGCGTGGCGGCCTGCCGCCGTATGGCTTCGGCTGTGGCCGGCTCGATGCTGAAGTCGAGCTGCGCGGCAAAGCGCGCGGCGCGCAACATACGCAGCGGGTCCTCGTCGAAGCGATGGCTGGGGTCGTTGCCCACGGCCCGGATCAGTTTCCTCTCGAGGTCGGCACGTCCCGCATAGGGATCGATGATCGCGCCGCTGAGGGGATCGCGCGCCATGGCGTTGATCGTAAAGTCGCGCCGCAGCAGGTCGCCCTCCAGGCTGTCGCCGAAGGTGACGTCCGGCTTGCGCGAGGCTGGGTCGTAGCGGTCGCTGCGGTAGGTGTAGGTCGTGATCTCGACGACATCCACCTCAGCCGTGCGCCCATTCGCGATCGCCCCCGGCTCTGGGCCGCTCACCGCTTCCTGGCCGCTCTCGTCGGCGCGCGGATAGTGCAGTCGAACGGTGCCGAACTGTTCGCCGACCGTGACCACCACCAGCGGGTGGGTCGGTGCCACCAGGCGCTTGATGTCGTCGGGCCGGGCGTTCGTCGTCAGGTCCGCATCGGGCGGCGAGTCGCGGTGCAGGAGCAGATCGCGCACCGTGCCGCCGACGAGATAAAGCTCGTAGCCCTGTGCGCGAAAGCTTTGCGCCAGGGCGAGTAAGGTATCGTGCATCCCAGCGATTTTCTCTAAGTAGCGCGGCGCGCCCGCGCGGCGCCGCGAGTGGGTAACTATGCGCGGTGTCGCATAATCCAGTCCGCAAGGTCGTCGTCGAGCTGCGCGCGCGCCGGCTCGAACTCGAAATCGTGCGCGTACACAGGATACGACTTCCAGGTCTTATCCGCGCTGCCGAGCGCCTCGTAGGCGCGGCGTGAGGCCGCCGGCACGACCGACCTATCCTGCTCGCTTTGGATCACCAGCGCTGGAATGCGCACGGCCCCGGCGAGGCGCAGCATTTGCGTGCGCAGCCGCGTCACTTGCAGTAGGAACGCGGCGGACTGCGCGCGCACCCAGAAGGAGTCGGCATTCAGCATCGCAGTCGCCTCCTCGCTGGCGGTCATCACCTCGGGTCCGCCCGACGCCCGCACTAGCTGCGACGAGCCGAGCAACCCACCGCCAAACACCCTCAGCGCCAGCCCCGGCGTGACCTTGGCGAAGTCGCGCACCCACGGATTGACGAGAATCAGGCCTTTGAGGCGGGCCTTCCCGCCCGCCGCGTCGCGCGCCGCTGTATGCAGCGCGAAGATCGCCCCCATGCTGTGCCCGAGCAGGAAGAGCGGAGCGCCCGGCCGCCGCTTGCGCACCTCGTCCACGACCTGGCTGAGATCGTCGAGATAGACGGCGCCCCGGCGCACGTGGCCACGCGGCCCGCCCGAGCGGCCAAACCCACGATGGTCGTTCATGTAGACGGTGAGGCCGCGCGCGTTCAGCTCGTTGCCCATGTCGATGAACCAGCCGGTGTGCGCGCCGAGGCCGTGCGCGAGTACGAGCACCGGCGCGGTGGGGTCGGCAGCTTGCCAGAAGCGGACGAAGATCGTGGTGCCGTCTGCCATCGTGAGTGAGTCGGTCCCGTACACGCCGCTCGCCGTGGCTGTGGGCACACCCCAGTCTCCGACGTTCTCCGCGCGGTATTTTGGCTCGGCGGCCATTTCACGCCCCCTCCCTCGGACACCACGTCGCGGTGTTCGTGTGTGAACATCGTTACGGATACCGTGAGGGGCGCACATGCGTGTGCGCCCCCGTGTGATGCCTGGCACCGGCGCGGCCAACCCGCGCCACGCTGTTCGTGGCATCCATTCTAGCATGGACGGCAGACGGCGACAATGCGCCCGCACGGCGCCGTGAGCCGGCGGCTCAGCGCCTAAGGGGCTCCGTGCGGGCGGCGCGGTGGCCTACAAGGCGGCCTGCTCCTCGATGGCAGCCTGGACCTGGTCCGCGAGCGTGCGCTGCTCGCTGCCCAGCTCGCTACAGAGGCGGATCGCCGCGCTGAGCAGCGTCATGTGCCCGTCCGCTTGCAGGCCGCGCGGCAGCGACAGATATTCGCCGGCGGCAGCGGCAACCATGGGCAGCGTATGCAGCGTGTGCGGTTGCTCCGGCAGGATATCGCGGCTGGCGGCCGCGTTGCCAAGCACACCGGCCAGCGCGCGGGGCGGGTGGCCCATCTGGATGTAGCGGCGTGCCGCCGCCACGGCGCCCGCGGTGTCGCCCTGGGCAAGCTGCTGCTCCAGGGTGCGCAATATACCGGCGGGCATGAGGCCACCGAACGGCGTTGAGGGGGTGGCGGCAGCGCCGCGCTCCACCGCGCCCGGCTCGTCCGCGACGCGATTCACGTTGACGGCGCAGGCGCCGGTATAGAGCAGCGGCCAGACCTCCGGATTCTGTGTCTGCAGCATCGCCACGTGGATGGCATGCGCGTACAGCAGCACATGCCCGGCGCGCACGAGCGCCGCCAGGTCGCCCCGCGGCACGGCATTCACTTGCTGCGCCGCCGCGACCGCCAGCGCCGCCGCCAGACCGATCGGCGTCGCGCCGTCGCGCAGGGCACGTAACACCGCGTCACAGGCAGTCGCGGCGTCCCCCGCGACCACCGCGCGCTGGAAGCCCGCGCCGGCCGCCTCTTCCTTGGGAATGGCGAGGCGCTTGCGCAGCCAGCCTAGATCGTGCTCGGCGGCAGCCGCGTAGGCACGCGCGGCCTCAGCGGGCGCGGCGTCCGGCTCAGTACTCACCATGGACGGCGTGAGCCAGTAGATGTAGGCGGGCATGCGGTCGCCCCAGTCCGCCATGTCCAGCAGGTCGGAGCCGGCCGCCGCGGCGATGAGGGGATGCCCGCCCTCGGGATAGCGATGGTCCAGCGCGGCGTAGATGGCGTTGAGCACGGAGCGGTAGTCGGTGCCGGTGGCGTAGTAGCCCATGAGAATCGAGCGCGTGCGCGTCAGGTCATGGGTGGCGACAGCCTCACGCAGGGCGCCGAGGGCGCCGTCTTTATGGTGGACATCCGCCGGCACGACCGGCTCTGGCAGCTCTGGATGTGGCTCGGGCAGACCGCGGCGCAGCGGCTCGGCTACCGCCAGGAATCCCTGCACCAGGGGTAGCGCGGGCGCCAGATCGCGGCGCGTTTCGGCGCCCGGCTCAGACCCGATGGGGAGCGAGCGCATCCACTCCGCGACGCGGCCAGAGACGGAGAGCGCCATCAAAGGATGGATCTCGCCGTCACCCCAGGCGGCGGGAATGCCGACCCGTGCCGCCACCTTCGCGGGTGGCACCTTCTCGGCGCCGAGCAGCCGGAGCGTCGCCTGGATCACCCGCTGCCGGTCGCCCGCGACGATCGCATTGAGCAGGGTCGAGATGTCGGCATAAACCATCACCATGGCAGTCTCACGGCTCCTCTATGATTCGTTGGACGTCGGCGCGCCAGACTCGGGCGGCTGCAGCAGGCTGCGGATCTCGTTCTCGATCGGCGGGATGTCCGCGTAGTCTTCGCCCAGCAGCTTGTAGGCGCGCTGCAAGTAGAGCTCCGCAAGCCGCGGACCGATGCCGTCTGTGCGCAACGCGGCGGCGACGAGCTGCTCCGCCCGGTACTTCTCGGGCAAGGCGCGGGCGTGGCGATGCAAGGACTTCGACACGTCATCCAGCAGCCGCGCGTCGTGGCCCTCGACCGCGTAGCGCGCCTGGCCGATCAGCCGGGCGATCTTGCCGATGCGGTCGCGTTCGGTCAAGACTTCGTCCAGCACGGAGTCCACATCCAGATCGTCCCGTGTGTCGGGCACGACGTCGCTGACGGCGGGCCAATGGCTCATGTACTCGGCGTAGAGCTGCGCGTAGGCCTGGCAGGCTTCGGCAGCGTAGGCCATGCGCTGGCCGTCGTCGCTCAGCTGCAGTGTGCCGAGCTCGCACAGATCGTCGCCGCGCCGTTCGGCAAGCTGGCGTAGCGACGCGCTCCCCGCCACATCCTCGAGCATGGGGGGGATTGGCACGGCGGCGGGCGCCGAGGCGTCGCCGAGCCCCTCGAGCGGCATCTGGCCGGAGAGGATCGGCGGCAAATACTTGCCGATCGAGAACTGGATCGGCAGTAAGACGCAATAGGTTGCTATGACGCGCTGAGGGTTGCCGCTGATCCGTGCGAACAGGATGGCATGGCCGCGCGGTGTCTCAGGGTCGCCCAGCTCAAAATGAAGCTGCACGCTCGACACTCCTCTGCTCTTCGGCTCGCGTCATGCCGGCGCAGGCCACCGGTCACCGCATGATATCATAGCGACGGCGGCGGCAGCATGCAAACGCGCCAGGTGGACGAGCGCGGATCTCCCCCGCGACGGTCCGCGAGCCTAGCGCGCCCGTGCCCCGCCTGCTCCGCCATATCTAACGCGGCGCAGTGCGACTGCGTTTGGGCCATAGATCGCTCCTGAGGCCAAGACATCATGCTGTTTCTCTTCGACATCGACGGCACCCTGCTGCGCCGCATGCCGCCCGCGCATCGCCAGGCGATCTGTGACGCCGCCCTTGCGCTTTTCGGTCTGCGCGTTGCGCCGGCGGAGCTGGGCGAGACGGCGGGCATGACCGACACCGCCATCGTGCGGCGCACGCTGCAAGCGGCGGGCATCGCTGCCAGCGAGGTCACGGCGTGTCTGCCGGCCTTCTTCGCCGCGGCATCCGCCGCATACCGCCGCCACGTCCCGCACGATCTGCGCCCGTATCACGCGCCCCACACGGTAGAGGCGCTCGAGTGGCTGCGCGGGCGCGGCGTCTCGCTGGGGCTGGTGACGGGCAATATCGAGCACATTGCCTGGACGAAGCTGGGCGCGGCGGGGCTGGCACACTACTTCGCGTGTGGGGCGTTCGGCGACGAGGCCGAGGCGCGCGAAGAGCTGCCCCGGCTGGCCGTCGAGCGCGCGCAAGCGACGTTCGGCCGCACGTTCGCACCCGCGGAGACGTACGTCGTCGGCGACACACCGGCCGACATCGCCTGCGGGGCGGCGTGCGAGCTGCGCACTATCGCCGTGGCGACCGGCCCGATCCACGACCTGGACGTGCTGCGCGGCTACGGGCCGGACTACGCGTTCGCGACGCTGCACGGATTGCTGGCGCTGGACGTGTAGCGCCGCGCGGGCGCTGGTGAGCAGATGCCGCACCCAGACGCCCCAGACGCCCCAGACGCCCCAGACGCCCAGCGCTTTCACGGCGCAACGTAGCTCGCCGCACACGGCCGCCAAACAGTACATAAGTGTTACACGTTTGTTACTTTCCCCAAAAATACAAAAAAGTATCGTACAAATCTCTAACAGCGACGAGGAAGTCCTCTTAACCAAACGCGGACCAAAGCCGGCCGCGACCTTCTGACTGCCTTTGGCATGCGCACGACTCACGCTAATGCGCCAGTGCCAGTGGGAGGCGTTTACCACTGGCCGGATAGAGCAACAAGCCAACGAGAGTCGGCGCGTGCCCGATACGGCTGTGTCAGCAACGGGTTCTCGGTAGCCATGCTACCCCGTTCATGCTCGGTCAGCTCCGCTGCCGAAAACGAGGAGTATTATGCCCGACTTTCGCATGCTTCCTACGCGCGCCCAGGAACTACGGATTTCTCGTCGCCAGATCCTCGCGGGCGCCGCGGCGCTAGGCATCGGCGGTGCGTCGTACCTCGCGCTGCGAGATCTTGGATCGCCCCCCGGCCCTGCGGCGTTGGATGTTGGCGCCCAGATCACCTCATCACCGCGCAATGGCCCGTTGCGCTGCGTGGCATCGAACATCGTTGACCAGGCGGGCGAAAAGGTCACGCTAACCGGTGTGAGCTGGTTCGGCATGGAGACTGGGACGTTCTGCCCGCATGGACTCTGGGCGCGTAACTGGCAGCAGATGCTTGACCAGATCGTCCAGACGGGGTTTAACACGATTCGCCTGCCGTACAGCAACCAGCTCTTCGATGCTGCCAGTACCCCCAACGGGATAGATTTCACCAAGAATGCGGACCTGCAACGTTTGAAGGGGCTCGAGATCATGGACCGCATCATCGCGGGTGCGGGCCAACGCGGCCTCAAAGTCATCCTCGATCGACATCGCCCCGATGCCTACGCGCAATCACCGCTCTGGTATACGAATCGCGTGTCCGAGGATCGCTGGATCGCGGATTGGGTCATGCTCGCCAAGCGCTACCGAACCGAAGCCAGCGTCATCGGGGCAGATTTGCATAATGAGCCACATGGCCAAGCCACCTGGGGCGATGGCAATAAGTCGACAGATTGGCGGCTGGCCGCTGAGCGGGCGGGCAATGCCATTCTGGCAGAGAATCCCGACTGGTTGATCGTTGTCGAGGGCATTGAGCATTTCGATAACGACTGGTACTGGTGGGGTGGCAACCTCATGGGCGCGCGTCGGTTTCCGGTCCGCCTGAGGAGCCAGGACAAGCTGGTGTACTCAGCACACGACTACGGCCCCGGCGTCTCCTGGCAGGCATGGTTCTCCGCACCGAACTTCCCGAACAACCTGCCGCACATCTGGCAGACGCATTGGGCGTACCTACAGCAGGAAGGCATTGCTCCCGTCTGGATGGGCGAATTCGGCGGTCGTTCGATGGGAGGGGACCCTGAAGGCGTCTGGCAGCGCAATCTCGTCTCTTTCCTAAAGAAGGGTGGCATCAGCTACGCGTATTGGTGCTGGAATCCCGATTCCGGCGACACCGGCGGGATTCTGGAGCAAGACTGGACGACCGTCGACCGGGCGAAGATGGACATCCTCTCGGCCTACCAGTGGCCGCTGCTCGGCCGGGCCGCTGCCAAGCCCTGATCCCAAATCCTAGCCCTCCACGCATATTCAGTGCGCTGCTTCGTTTGCACCAGTGTTAGTCCAGCGCACTGAATATGCATGAGGAGGACGCGATGTCTGGCCAGTTGCTCATCGACCGCGATGACTCCATCCTTATTGTCGTCGATGCACAGCCCGCGTTTCTCGATAAATTGCCCGCCCCGGAACGACGCGCTCTGGTCTCTCGTCTTTGCTGGCTCATCGGCGTCGCCACCTGGCTGGAGATTCCGCTCGTCGTCACCGCCGAAGACCTGCCGCACTTGGGCGGCGTCGCGCCAGAAATCGCGCCGCTACTCCCGGATGTACCCACCTTCAACAAGATGATCTTCGGGCTGGCTGATGATCCTCCTATCCTGGCAGCGGTCGCGCACACCAACCGCAAAACGACGGTCCTGACGGGGTTGGAGACCGATGTCTGCGTAGCCCAATCCGCACTGGGGTTGTTAGAACGCGGATACCGGGTGGTGGCGGTCGCGGATGGCACGGGTTCGCCAGGCACGGCTCATGCCGCTGGGCTGACCCGCATGCGGGAGGCAGGCGTGGTCATCGTCGACGTGAAGAACCTCTACTATGAGTGGCTCCGCACTGTCGAGCAGGTCCGGCGCTTCCGCACGGAATGCGCCGATCTACCGGTGCCCGAGGGTCTGCGGCTCTGAAACGCCGTACGGCGCCGATGTTACCCGAGGCGCCGTACGCAGCTGTATCAGACGTGCCCACGCTATGCGTGGAGAGCGCGATGTAGCACGGGCGCCAATCAGCCGATGCCGTGCAGGTACGCCCAGGCACGCCAGATGCCCAGCACCGTCACCGCCGAGCGCAGCTCGCCGCGCAGGCAGGCGTCCAGCGCTTCGCGCAGCGGCAGCGCACGCAGCGCGAAGCGCTCGGTGCCATCGGGGCGCGCCGTGACGGCGCGCAATCCGCGCGCCAGGAAGATGTGGCTGACCTGCGTCATGATGCCAGGGCTGAGATCGTACGTGCCCAGTGGCAGCCACTCCGTCGCCTCGACGCCCGCCTCCTCGGCCAGCTCGCGCTGCGCGGCCGCCAGTGGCGTCTCATTCTCCTCGACCTTGCCGCTCGGCAGACCCCACATGTGCCGCTGGAGGGGATACACGAAGTCGCCCACCAGACGCACCTGCTCTTGCTCGTCCAGCGCCACGATGGTCGCGTTCGGCCCCGGATCGACGACGCCATAGATGCCGCGTTGGCCGTCTGGGCGCATCACCTCGTATTCGGTGAGACTGAGCCACGGGTTGCTATACACGCGACGCGCGGCCAGCGTGCGCCACGGGCTCTCCGCCGGATCGGGACGCCCGCCCGGCGCGTCCGCTCGCGGGTCTGCGTCCATCTCGCTCGATCCTCTCGCGTGGCGTTCGCTTTCGTGTGCCCCGCTCGTCCTCAGTGTGACGGATGTGCGGCCGACGGCACAAGCACAATTGCTGACACATCGCGCTCCGGCACATATGGTAAGGTGTGGAAGACGTTCCGGGGAACCGCAAGGCTGTGCGCTCGCCGGATCCAATGAGGAAAGTATAGCAACGTGGAGCTGGATGTGGCGTGGAAGATCGCGCGGTGGCGGCGACGCAATAGGCTGTGGCGCTCGTTCCTGGTGGCGCGCCTCCTCTTTCGTACTCTCTGGGTCGTCTATCGGGAGCGCCAGCGCGTCATGCGTGCGCGTGCGCGTGGCGATTTCTCCGCGCACCCCGACCTGGAGGCGCTGCGCACGGTCCTGCGCGAGTTCCGGCTGACGGCAGTGGCGCTCGGTGGCCTGGTGATCAAGCTGGGGCAGTTTCTGAGCGCGCGCGCCGACCTGCTGCCGCCGGAGGCGCTGGCCGAGCTGGCTGAGCTGCAGGACGAGGTGCCAGCTGAGCGCTTCGAGGACATTCGCGCCGTCATCGAGCGTGAATTGGGTGCACCGCTCGATGACATCTTCATCGCGGTCGAGCGCGTCCCCACCGGCTCGGCCTCGCTCGGCCAGGTGCATCGTGCGCGGCTCAAGGACGGGCGCGTGGTCGCCGTCAAGGTGCAGCGCCCCGGCATTCACGCCATCGTGCGCACCGACCTCGGCACGCTGCGCTTCGTGCTGGCCGTCGTGCGCCGGCTCTTCCCCGCCAGCAGCCACTTTATGGACCTGTCAGCCCTCTTTCGCGAGTTCACGCGCGTGGTCTACACGGAGTTGGACTACGTGCGCGAAGGGCACAGTGCCGAGCATTTTGCCCGGATCTTCGCCGATGAGGCGGATATCGTCGCGCCGGGCGTCGTCTGGCAGCACACGACACGGCGCGTCCTCACGCTGGACTGGGTGGACGGCATCAAAGTCACCCACGTGGAGAAGCTGGATGCCGCGGGCGTCGACCGCGACGCCGTCGCGCGCCGGCTCGCTCGCGCCTACTTCAAGCAGGTGCTCGAATGCGGCTTCTTTCATGCCGACCCGCATCCCGGCAACATCTTCGTGCAGCCAGAGGCCGGCGGCATCGGCATGCGTCTGGCGTTCGTGGACTTCGGCATGATGGGAACTATCACGTCGCGCATGCGCACGCGCGTGCGCGACTGTTTCGTCGGCATCGTCCAGCAGGATCCAGGGCTGGTCGTGCGCAGCCTGCAAGAGCTAGGCTTCCTGGGCGAGCGCGCCAACCACGAGGCACTGGAGCAAGCTATCGGCATGCTGTTGGCACAGTTTAGCGCGCTCCCGCTCGGCCAGCTGCGCGAGGTGGACCCCGGTGAGGTGCTCGGCGAGGTCGAGTCGCTGCTCTACAACCAGCCGTTGCGCCTGCCGGCCGAGTTCGCCTTCCTCGGGCGCATGACGGCGATGCTGGTTGGCCTCTGTACGACACTGTCGCCGAAGTTCAACGTCGTCGAGGTGGCACGGCCCTACGCGCGCCAGTTCATGTACGGCAGCGGCCTCGACAGTGCGCTGCGGCTCTTGGGAGTTGAGAGCGTCGAACAGCTCGGGCGCGGCTTGCTGCGCGAAGGACTCTCGCTGGCGCGAAGCATCTCGGCGCTGCCGCACACGCTGGAGCATGTGTTGGAGCGGGCGGAGCGCGGCGAGCTCCGGCTGATCGTCGAAAGTCCGTACTTCGATCCCGATCTTCGCACGGGCTCCAACCGGCGCGCCGCGCGGCCTTTGCTCAGTCGCCCGGTGCCGGCATGGCTGCCGGTCACCATTGCAGGCATTTTCGCCCTCACCCTCATGGTGAGGAGGCGTGGCACGAGTGGCTAAGGAGCAACGCATGCCGGAAGACTCGACAGCAGGCGGTATTCACCTCGCGGACCGATTGCTCGCCGAGCCACACCAGGAGGATGCCGACGAGCGCACGGGCAGCGACATGCCGGGCGCGCATCGCACGGCCACGCGTGGCAGTTGGCTCGATGCACTCGGCCTCGCCGAGGGCGGGCTGCTGGCGGATGTTGGGGTCGTGCTGGCACTGGCATCCATCTATCTGCCGCTGGTCGGTCCATTCCTGGCGCCGGCGGTGCCTACCCCGTTCGCCGTGCTGATGCTACGTCGCGGCCCGCGGGTCACGCTGCTCGCGGTGGCCGTGGCGGCGTTTCTCCTCACTGTGTTGACGGGGCCGCACTTCGGCTGGCGCATCGGTCTGGAGGCGGCCGTCGGCATGATGTTTGGCGGGGCGATGCGCCGCCGCACGCCGCCGATCCTGGTCTGGTCGCTCGGCACCGTGATCGTCGCGACGACCACGTTCCTCGCCGCGCTCGGCATCATCTTCCTCACTGGCCTGCCCATCTCCGACGTCGTCGCGCAGCTACGCAACCTCATGATCGCGGTCGCCTCGGTGGTGGCCCTGCTCGCGCCATTACTCAACCTGCAAGGCCAGTGGCTGGCGCTGCGCCCGTCGCTGGCCACGCTGGCGGTGGCGGGGTTGCACGTCTGGCCACTGCTGCTGTTTCTCAACGTCGTGGTGTTCGCGCTGCCCACGGTCGCGCTGTATTACGCCATCGCGAACGCGGCGGTACGGGTGCTCGGTCACGACGTGCCCGTGTTTCCGCCCACGTGGTCGCTGCGCGTGGCGGCCTTCACGCTCCGCTGGACGGGCAGAGCGCTGCGGCCGCTCTTCCTGGTCATCGCCGCGCCGGTGCTCCTGCCGCACCGCCTGCTGCGTCGCGCAGCCCGCCGTCGGGGTGCGCGACGCCTGCTGCGTCGCGCACCCCGACGGCGGGCTGCGCCGGGTGAGGATGGCCGCTGATGACGAGGGAAGGCGGCGACGAGCGTGATCCGCTGCTGCGTGTCGAGCATGTGACCTATCGCTATCCAGCCGCGTGCGGCGGGCCCCTGGCGCTGGACGATGTGTCGGTGCAGGTGCGCCGGGGCGAATACGTAGCGCTGGTGGGCCACAACGGGAGCGGAAAATCGACGCTGGCCCGGCTGCTCAACGGCCTGCTGATCCCAGACGGAGGCCGTGTGCTGGTCGCTGGGCTCGACACGCGGCGGGCTTCCACGCGCCCCCGCATTCGCGAGCTCGTCGGCATGATCTTCTCCGATCCCGACAACCAGATTGTGGCCACGATCGTCGAGGATGACGTGGCCTGGGGGCTGGCGGCGCGCGGGTGGCCGCGCGAGCGCATCACCGAGCGGGTGCGCGTGGCGCTCGAGGCCGTCGATCTCAGCTATGCCGCGGGGCGCCCGCCACACGAGCTTTCCGGTGGGCAGCGCCAGCGGCTGGCGATCGCCGGGGTGCTGGCGCTCGAGCCCGCCTGCATCGTCGCCGACGAGCCGACCGCGATGCTCGATCCGCGTTCACGCGTCGAGATGAGCCGCCTGCTCGCCGAGCTGAATCAGTGGCGCGGCCTGACCATCGTGCACGCCACGCACGCACTGGAGGAAGTGGTGATGGCGGGTCGGGTGCTCGTGCTGGAGCGCGGCCGCATCGCCTGGGAAGGCACGCCCGCCGCCCTTTTCGCCGATCTCCGCCGGCTGCGCTCGCTGCGGCTGGTCGTGCCGGCGCTGGCGGAGCTGGGAGAGCGGCTGCGGGCGCTTGGCGTCGCCCTGCCGCTGGACGCCATCACTCCCGAGGCGGTCGTCGCGGCCCTGGAGGTACAGTCGTGAGCATCGTCGTCGAGCGGCTGACGCACGTGTACAACCCGCGCTCGCCCGGCAAGCTGACCGCGCTGCGCGATGTCAGCCTCACCATCGAGGACGGCGCCTGCGCGGCCATCGTCGGCGTGACGGGCTCTGGCAAGTCCACCCTCGTGCAGCACTTCAACGGGCTGCTGCGACCGACCGCCGGCCGCGTGATCGTGGACGGCATCGACACCAGCACGCGCGAGGCGCGCGGAGAGCGGCTGCGCGATCTGCGGCGTCGGGTGGGCCTGCTGTTCCAGTTTCCGGAGGCGCAGTTGTTCGCCGCCACCATCTATGAAGACGTGGCGTTCGGGCCGCGGCAGACGGGGCTGGCGGAGGCCGAGGTGCGCGTGCGCGTGTGTGCGGCGCTCGACGCGGTGGGCATCGACAGCGACGAGGCCACGTTGCAGCGCTCGCCGTTCGCGCTGAGTGGCGGGCAGCGCCGCCGAGTGGCGATCGCCGGGGTGCTGGCGATGCGGCCGCGCACGTTGGTGCTGGACGAGCCAAGCGCGGGCCTGGATGCCGAGGCGCGCGACGAGCTGTACGCGCAGCTGGCCCTCCTGCGCAAGCGCGACGGGCTGACGGTGGTGCTCGTCTCACACGACATGGAAGAGGTCGCGACGCAGGCAGAGGTGATGTTCGTCCTGGCCGAGGGCGCGCTGCGGCTCTCTGGCGCGCCCGACGAGGTCTTCCGCCACGCGGACGAGCTTGCCGCGTGCGGGCTGCTGCCGCCGCCGCTGGCGCAGACGGTGGCGCTGGCGCGGGCGGGTGGCCTGGAGCTGTGGCCAGAGCGCTTGACGCCGGAGGCTGTCGCGCGGGAAGTCTATCGCCTGCGGCATGCACGCGGGGAGGGTCCGCATGCTGGATAACCTCCCCGTTGGCATCTATGTCGCCGGCACGTCACCCGTGCATCGTCTGCGCGCGCGCACCAAGCTGCTCGCGCTGGCCTGGTTCGCCGTTATCTTCTTCTTCGCCAACCACAAGACCTTCCACTTCGGCACCTATCTCACGGCGTTCGCCTTGCTCGCGTTGGCGCTGCTCATCGCGCGAGTGGATCTGGCGTACGTCTGGCGACGCCTACGCTGGCTGGCGATACTGCTTGCCATCAGCATCCCGTTCTCGCTGATCTGGACGCCGGGCGACACGTGGCGTAGCTTCGGGCCGCTGGTCATCACGGTGACGCACCTGCGGCTCACGCTTGGTCCGCTGGCAATCGCGCTTGATCGTGTGCAGGTGCCACTGGGGCCTGTCGTCATCACCTACGACGGCATCTGGTTTACCATTTCGTTCACCGCCATCTTCTTGCTGCTCTACCTCGGCTCGATGACGCTGACGCTGACGACGACCCCCGTCGCGCTGGCCGAGGGCATCGTGCTGCTGCTGCGCCCGCTGAAGTCGCTGCGGCTGCCGGTGGATGAGTTCGGACTGATGACGCTGGTCGCGCTGCGCTTCGTGCCCGTCCTGGTGGACGAGACGGAGCAGCTGATCAAGGCGCAGATCTCGCGCGGCGCGGAGCTGACTACCGGCTCGTTCGGCGCACGCGTTCGTGGCATCAGCACCCTGCTGGTGCCGTTGGTGCAGGGAGCCTTGCGCCGCGCAGAGGCGCTCTCCTGGGCGTTCGAGTCGCGCGGGTACGGGGTCAGCAGCGGCGCCACGCTGCTGCACGAGGGGCCGCTGCGCGTGCCAGACTGGCTTGTGCTGGCGGGAGTGCTCGCGCTTACCGGCCTCGCGTACTGGCGCGGGTAGCTCCTCCACTCGTGCCCAAGTGGCCAACGGGCGCCTGCCGGCTCGCTATGCCGTCACGGGTATTTTGGGCTGGCGGATGTAGAGCCCGCGCCCGCCACCGAAGTCCGCGATCTGGGAAAAGTTGGCGTTCACCCACTGCTTGAAGCCCGGCACCTGCGCGAAGCGCCCGCTGGAAAAAAGGATGCTGCGCGCATCCGTCTGGGTGATGGCGTCTTCGAGCTGCTGCGCCGTGAGGTAGCCGCTCGTGATGCGCACGCTCGAGGTGTCGACGAGCGCCGCCGGCACCGTACGGTCCGCCAGCCCCGCGACGTACTGATCGTCGGTGACGACGAGGTCCCCCAGGACCGTGGCGGCACGCAGCGCCGCGGCTACCTGTGCGACATTCTGCGGCACCGGCCTGGCCGCCACCTGCACGACGACCACGCTGCTCCAGAGCAGCGCCAGCACTCCCACGCCGAGCAGCGCGGGGCCGAGCGCGCGCCTGGCGCGCGCGTCAAGCGCGGGGCGAGCGGCGAGCGCGGGGCGCGCGAGCGGGACCAGAGAGCCAAGCGTCACGCCGGTGAAGAGCGCCAGCGGCGGCACGAGCAGCACGAGATGGTGCTCGAACAGGGGATGTTGGGTCAGCAGCAGCGCGACCGAGGCTGCGAGCCAGAGCAGCGGAGGAACCGCCCGCCAGTCGCGCCTGAGCGCCGCGAGCACGAGCGCCGCCGCTCCCAGGATCAGCAGGGTGTCCACGCGCAGGTTATGCCAGATGAAGCCGAGGTTGTGCAGCAAGCCCTCATGCGTGCTGCGCCCCGCCGCGAGGTGAAAGGAGACGACCTGGGCATAGAGCGCGGGCCAGCGCGCCGCGAATGGCGGCAGCACGACGACCAGCGCCGCCAGCGCCCCGCCGGCGCAGTATGCCAGCAGGCGCGCCGCGTCTCGCGCCGGCGCCGCCAGCTCGGCGCGTGCGGCCGCGCGCAGCTTCCCACCATCCGCTGTGAATAGCCGAGCCAGCAACGGCTGCGCCAGATAAAGCGCCACCGGCACCACCGCCACCACATCCCACAGCTTGGTGAGCACGCCCAGGCCCAGCGCGACCCCGCTGGCCACCGCCAGCAGCCGGTCACGCTGGAGGGAGGCGCGCGGGGCGTGCAACGCCAGCGCAACGGCGGCGAGCGCCCAGGTCAGTGATGGGACCTCGGCCTGGAGGGTAATCGAGCCGGTGATGTAGAGCGGGTCCAGCGCCAGCAGCAGGCTCGCCGCGAGTCCCGCCCAGCGCCCGCCGATGGCCGTGCCGGCAAAATAGATGGCGACGATGCCGGCGAGCGAAAAAAACACGATTGCCAGCCGCGCGGCCGCCAGCGTTTGGCCAAAGAGCAGATAGAGCGGATAGAGCGAGAGCAGGAAAAATGGTGGCTGCGAGCTGAATACGGAGCTGAAGAGCGCGTGTCCGTCCGCCAGCGCACGCAGCGACTGCCAGTAGACGCCCTCGTCATATTCGGTCGAGAAGCCGCCGAGCGGCCAAAGGCGCAACGCCAGCGCGAGCAAGCAAATCCCAACGAGCAGGCGCGACTCGAGAGAGAAGCTCAGGCGCGGGAGGGGGGCGAGAGGTGCCGCCTTGCGTCGCGCTCGCATGGACGTCACGACGGCCGCATCCCTTCGCTGGTCGCGTGCCGGCAGCAGCGGAGCAGTGTCAAACAGGCGCGCGCACAGGTAGCTGGCATCAGCGGGCCTCCGTGCCAAACTCGAGCACGAGCAGGTCCAGCGCCAGCTCTGGCGTCATGCGGCTGCGCTTGAGCGCGGTATCCACCGCGAACAGGCTGCGATGTGCGGCCTCCAGCTGCGCATAGGTGAATTGGCGCGTCAGCGCCAGCGATTTCTCGACGACGTAGGGCGCGAGTCCTGCCGTCGCGGCAATCTGCGGCGCACGCACGCCGCGCTCGGCCAGTGACTTCACCTGGAGGAGCGCCCGCGTCTGAAACGCGGTGAGCGCCACGATACCTAGCGCGGACTCGCCGCCCGCCAATAACTCGTGGAGCAAGGCGAGGGCACGCGAGCGGTCGCGCCGTGCCAGCGCGTCGGTGAGGTCGAACACGCGCGCCTGCTGCGAGGTGGACGCCAGCTGCCGCACGTCCTCCACACCGATCTGCCCCCCCGCGCCGACATAGGTCGCGAGCTTGTCCACCTCCGAGGCCAGCAGGCGCAGATCGCTCCCGACGCCGCTCACCAGCAGCCGCGCGGCATCAGGTGCGATGCCCGCGCCGCTCGCCCGCACCCGACGAGCCAGCCACTCCGTAAGCTGGACGCCGCGCGGGGCAACAAAGAGCCGCGCCGTGCCATAGCGCCGCGCCGCCTGGAGCAGCGGATGCGCGTCGTCCAACACTTCATCGACCAACACTGCCAGCACGGTCGTTTCGGGCAGGCGCGCCGCATACTCCGCCAGCCCCTGCGCGAAGGCCTTTGGATCGGCGCCGGCAGCCGCAGTGCGCTTGCCCTTCGCCGGCCGCGCGGGGGCGGGAGGCGTGCCAGCGCCCGCCTGGCCAGGCGACGCCGCCTCGTCACTGTCATCCTTGCCGGCGCGCTTGCGCTTGGGCAGGCCATCCACGACAACCAGTCGCTTCTCGCTCAGGAACGGGAAGGTGTCACAGAGCGTACGGATCGTGTCCAGGCTCACTTCGGCGCCATAGAGCGTGTCCTGGCTGGTGTCGAAGTCGTCGGAGGCGCGCAACTGCGCCAGCGCCTCGTGCGCACTGAAATCGTCGGGACCGTGGAAGAGGAGGAACATGGTCTCATTCTACGCCAGTCGCGCCGGGCGGGCAACTGCAAGGCTAGACGTGCACCGCCACCGGCGCCTGCGACTGCGGCATAGGCTGGCGCGCCGCAAATGCCAGCGCCGCCACACCCAGCAGTGTGAGCGCGGCGGCGACGGGAAAGACGGCGAAGAGGCTCGCCCGCGTGACGATACTGCCTAGCGCGGGGCCCACGAACAGCCCAGCATTCACCGGCAGATAGGCGAACGACAAGACTCGCGCGCGAATGGCGGCCGCGGCGGACGCAGACAGCACACTGAACGAGAGTGCGAAGACACCGGAGGCGACACCATTCAACACGGCCCATGCGATGCCAAACGCGACGATGTTATGCATGAGCGCCGGCAGCGGCCAGAGCACGACTTCGAGCGCGGCACCGCAAAACAGCACACGCCAGTGGCCGAACCGATCGGCGAGCAGTCCTGTGGCTGGGCCGAGCACGAGCGCGGTCAGCCCTCCCGCGCCGATGACGAGCCCAACCGCTGTCCCTGGCGTCGCACCGGTATAGAGCGCCTGCGTCGCCAGGGGCACGTAGGTAAGCGCCACCATCCAGCCGCCGAAGAGCAGGAACAGCGCCGGGAAGAGCGTTCGGAGCCTGCGCGACTCCCAGACGACGCGCACAGACTCCGCCGCCATGCGCGCCAGTGGTCCGGTATTCCGGCCCTGGAAGTCGTCGTGATAGCCGAAGGTGAGCATCAGGATGACGCCGATCATGAGCGCCACGTCGATCGCGAGCAGCGCGGGAAAGCCGCGCGCGTCGACGATTGGTCCGCCGATGAGCGGCCCAATGAAGGCGCCGACCGGTGGCGCGCTGTTCATGATCGTGAATGCCAGCCCCCGCCGCCCCTCGGGCACGCGTTCCTCCAGCGTCGTCATCATGAGGCCGCTGTTGCCCAGCGCGAGGCTCATGACGGCTCGGCCCAGCACGAAGACCCAGATGTTGCCCGCAAGCAGCGCGATGACGCCGGCCACGAGATGCGCGACGAACGAGCGTACGATGACGGGCTTGCGAGAGTAGCGATCCGCCAGCGCTCCCCAGAACGGCAGGAACGGAATGCCGAGGGCGCCCGAGATGGCCACCGTCGCGCCGGTCCACGTTGCCACGTCGCCAGGGGCGATGCCCAGGCGTGGCAGATAGAGCGGCGTGAAGGAATTCATCTGGCCCCAGAACACCGTCTCAATGAAGCCGGCGAGGGTGAAGAGGCTCAGCAACCATAGCCAGGAGGAGGACAAGGTGCCACGGCGCACGTTTGTCTCCTTTCCGGTGGCGCGCAAGCGCATTGTACTGTACATTCTTGCGCTCGTGAGCGCGCATTTATGGCGCTGGCGCGGTGTGTCTTTATGGCATGCGCCGCGTGGCGCATAGGGACGTGTCCAGACGTCTATTCTGCATGGGTGCGTCGCGACCGGGTATCAATCCCACCAGAACTGCCAGAGCGGCGCGTCGAGCAGGCGCGCCGCCAGATCTTCGAGCGTGTTGGTCACGAGGTCATAGCCGATGGTCTCGTTGCAGTACACATAGTGCTGCCAGGCCAGCTGCAAGGCGTTCTCACGGTCCCGCGGCGGGCGCTCCGCCCGCATCTCGATCGTCGTGTCGGTCATGCCCATGAGGTCGGCCCCATAGTGTTCATGCCAGTGCTTCAGCATGCAGACATGCTCCTGGGGTAATGGGCAATCGTTCCAGGCACCGAAGTTCAGGTATGCTGGGACGCGCCACCCCTCCACGGTGGGCAGCAGTGCGAGATGTACGCGCTCGAGCTGCTCTCCGCTGATCGTGCTGATCGTCGCTAGGATCTCCTGCGGCCCCGGCCACGCCCCATGCGATAGCACCGCGCTGAGTGGGGTATGATACGCCGCCGCGTACTGCTCTTCATGCTGATGCAACATCTGCTCGACATCGAGGCGCAGGCCCTCGTCGATGACCTCTTGCGGAGATCGCGCCTTGCCGC
>Ga0209647_1000998_pt1 | contig 25132 bp, 22 predicted proteins | sample GraSoi_2013_60cm_FD_185827 | JGI IMG/M metagenome (GOLD analysis project Ga0209647, IMG submission 185827) | Grasslands soil microbial communities from the Angelo Coastal Reserve, California, USA - Sample 9_17_2013_60cm (SPAdes) (version 2) | ecosystem: Environmental > Terrestrial > Soil >... | reverse complement strand
TCAAGCACGATCTTGCCAAGGTGCGCACCGGGCGCGCCCACGCCGGGCTCATCGATCACCTGAGGGTCGATTACTACGGCACCGAGACGCCGATCAACCAGGTCGCCAACGTGACGCTCTCGGACGCGCGCACGATCTCCATCCAGCCGTTCGAGAAGAAGATGGTCCAGGCGGTCGAGAAGGTGATCCGCGACTCCGACCTCGGCGTGAACCCCGCCACCTCGGGCGACGTGATCCGCGTGCCGATGCCGGCCCTCACCGAGGAGCGCAGGCGCGAGCTCGCCAAGATCGTCAAGCACGAGGGCGAGAACTCCAAGGTGGCGGTGCGCAACATCCGCCGCGACGCGATCGCGCACGTGAAGGCCCTGCTCAAGGAGCACGAGGTGAGCGAGGACGACGACAAGCGCGCCGAGACCGACATCCAGAAGCTCACCGACAAGTCGATCGCGGACATCGACAGGCTCGTGGCCGAAAAAGAGAGAGACCTGATGGCGGTCTAGTCCGCCGGCCCGACATGCCCGAATTCACCAGCTCCACACAGGCGGTTCCCGAGAGCGGGACGGTGCCGCGCCACGTCGCCATCATCATGGACGGCAACGGGCGCTGGGCGAAGAAGCGCTTCCTGCCGCGCGTGGCGGGGCATCGGCGCGGCGTCGAGACGGTGCGCGAGGTCGTCAAGGCCTGCATGGAGCGCGGCATCGAGTACCTGACGCTCTTCGCCTTCTCGAGCGAGAACTGGCGCCGGCCGCCCGAGGAGGTTTCGTTCCTGATGCAGCTCTTCCTGCGCTCGCTCGAGCAGGAAGTCGAGAAGCTCGACAGCAACGGCATCCGCTTCAAGGTGATCGGCGACCTCTCGGCGTTCGATCCGCGCATCGTCGAGCACGTGCGCCGCGGGGAGGAGCTCACGCGCGATAACACGCGACTCACGCTCACCATCGCCGCGAATTACGGCGGGCGCTGGGACATCCTGCAAGCGGCCAACCGCTGCAAGGAGGAGGACCCCGTCGCCCCGATCACCGAGGATCGCCTCGCGCGTTTCCTCTCGATGGCCTACGCGCCCGAGCCGGACCTCTTCATCCGCACCGGCGGCGAGCAGCGCATCTCCAATTTCCTGCTCTGGCAGCTCGCCTACGCGGAGCTCTTCTTCACCGACGCGCTGTGGCCCGACTTCGGCGCCGAAGCCCTCGAGGCTGCGATCGCCTCGTACCAGCGGCGCGAGCGCCGCTTCGGGCGCACGAGCGAGCAGCTCTCCGAGGGCGAGCCGTTCCCGCAGGCGGGGTAACGATTTGCTGCGCACGCGCATCATCACCGCGGTCGTGGTCCTGCTGGTCGTGCTCGGCATGCTGTTCTTCGTCCCGCCCCTGGGGTGGTCGCTCTTCGTCCTCGCGATCGCGCTCGCGGCCTCCTGGGAATGGTCGCGGATGTGTGGCCTGGGGGCGCGCGGGCAATCCGTTTTCCTGCTCGCCACCGGAGCCGCCGGCGCAGCGCTCTGGCTGCTCTACGCGCGCTCCGGCGAGGACGCGTTCATGGCCGCGGCGAGCACCGCCTTCATCGCCGCCGCCGCCTTCTGGATCGTCGCCGCGCCGCTGTGGCTCGCGCGCAAGGCCCGCCCGGGACCGCTTGTGTGCGCGCTCGCGGGGTGGCTGGTGGTATGGCCGACGTGGTTCGCGTTCGTGGTGCTTCGCGACGCGAGCCCGTGGCTGCTGCTCGCGATCGCCGCGCTGGTCTGGGTCGCCGACATCGCCGCGTACTTCGCCGGCAAGCGCTTCGGGCGCCGCAAGCTCGCGCCCGCGATCAGCCCGGGCAAGTCCTGGGAAGGCGTCTATGGCGGTCTCGCCGCCGTGGCGCTCTACGGCATCGCGTTGTCCGCGATCGCGCACGCGTGGCCAACGCCGCTCTCGCAGCTCTTCGCGCCGGCGCAGGGCGTGCCGGTGATCGCGGCGATGCTCGCGCTCGCTGGCCTGAGCGTCGTCGGCGACCTGCTCGAGTCGTGGATGAAGCGCGGCGCGGGACTCAAGGATTCGAGCGGCCTGCTGCCCGGCCACGGCGGCATCCTCGACCGCATCGACGCGCTCACCTCGACGCTGCCGGTGGCGGCGTTCGCGCTCTCGCTGCGGATGGGGGGCGCGGCATGATTCGCGTGCGGACCCTCTCCCCCCTAGGGGGCTCTCCCTCTGCGAGAGGGAGAGGGAGCCAACGTTGCCGAGGTCTTCGCGGATGAAGCGGCTGGCGATTCTTGGATCGACGGGCTCCGTTGGGGCCAATACGTTGGACGTCGCCGCGCGCCACCCGGACCGCTTCGCCGTGACCGCGCTCACCGCCGGGCGCAACGACGCCTTGCTGCTCGAGCAATGCGTCAAGCACCGGCCGCTGCACGCGGTGCTCGCCAACGCGGACTCCGCGGAGCGGCTGCGCCGCGCGCTCGAGGCGAAGGGCCTGCCGACGCAGGTGCATTGGGGCTCGCAGGCGCTGGAGGAGATCGCGGCGCTCGCGGAGGTCGACACGGTCATGGCTGCGATCGTCGGGGCCGCCGGCCTTCCGGCCGCGCTTGCCGCCGCGCGCGCCGGCAAGCAGGTGCTGCTCGCGAACAAGGAGGCGCTGGTCATGTCCGGCGCGCTCTTCATGGAGGCGGTCGCCGAGGGCGGCGGCACGCTGCTGCCGATCGACAGCGAGCATTCGGCGATCCTGCAATCGCTGCCGCGCGGCTTCGCATGCGGGCGCCCGGGGGAGCTGGAGCGCTGCGGCGTGCGCCGCATCCTGCTCACGGCATCCGGCGGCCCGTTCCGCACCACGCCGGCCGAGCGCCTCGCGCGCGTCACGCCGCAGCAGGCGTGCGCGCATCCCAACTGGGTCATGGGGCCGAAGATCTCGGTGGACTCGGCGACCATGATGAACAAGGGCCTCGAGGTGATCGAGGCGCACTGGCTCTTCGGCGCGCCGCTCGAGACGATTCAAGTGGTCGTCCACCCGCAGAGCGTGATTCATTCGATGGTCGAATACCTCGACGGGTCGGTGGTGGCGCAGCTCGGCGCCCCCGACATGCGCACGCCGATCGCCTGCGCGCTGGCGTGGCCGGAGCGGATCGAATCCGGCGTGGCGCCGCTCGACTTCGCGACTTGCGGCCCGCTCGAGTTCGAGCGCCTCGACGCGCTGCGCTTCCCGTGCGTGGCGCTCGCGCGCGAGGCGATCCGCCGCGGCGGCACCGCGCCCGCGGCGCTCAACGCCGCCAACGAGATTGCGGTGGAAGCATTCCTGCGCGGCAAGCTCGCCTTCACGGGCATCCCGGAGATCATCGAAATGGTCCTCGGCGAGGTTGCCGTCGAACCGCTTGTTTCCCTGGAACAGGTCTACGCCGCGGACATCGAGGCGCGCGGCCTCGCGGCGCGCTTCGTCGCACGCCTCGGCGCCGGCGCCTCGACGCAGCCCGCATGACCAGCGCCTTCATCACCATCGTCTCGTTCCTGGTCACCGTCGGCGTGCTGGTGGTGATCCACGAATTCGGCCACTACCTCGCGGCTCGCTGGGTGGGGGTGAAGATCCTGCGTTTCTCGATCGGGTTCGGCAAGCCGCTCGTCGTGCGCCGCCGCGGCCGCGACCAGACCGAATGGGTGCTCGCATCGATTCCGCTCGGCGGCTACGTGAAGATGCTCGACGAGCGCGAGGGCGATGTGCCGGTCGCGGAGCGCGCGCGCGCGTTCAACCGCCAGTCCGTGGGCGCGCGAATCTTCATCGTGCTCGCGGGCCCGGTCGCCAATTTCCTGCTCGCCTGGCTCATCTACTGGGGCCTCTTCGTCGCGGGACTGCCGGGGATGAAGCCGGTCGTGGGCGATCCGCCGCGCGACACGCCCGCGGCGATGGCCGGTCTCGCCAACGGCGACACCATCCGCGCGCTCGCCGACGAGCCGGTGTTCACCTGGAACGACGTGCGCTGGCTGCTCCTCAAGGAGGCGGTGAAACGCGAGCCGACCACGATCGAGATCGAGACGCAGGGCGGTGCGCGGGTCACGCGCAACCTCGACCTCTCGGGCATCTCCAAGGACGACCTCGATCGCGATTTCCTCGGCAAGCTTGGCTTGCGACCCTTCCGGCCGCGAGCGCCGGCGGTCCTCGGCAAGCTCCTGCCGGGCAGCGCCGCCGAGCGCGCGGGGCTCGCGGCCGGCGATCGCGTCGTGTCGATTTCCGGCAAACCCATCGCCACCTGGTTCGATTTCACCGCCGTCGTGTCCGCCAGTCCCGCGCGCACGCTCGCGCTCCAGATCGAGCGTGCTGGTCGCGTCATGGAGATACGCGCCACGCCCGACATCGCATCCGATGGCGACAACCGCGTCGGGCGCCTGGGCGTCGAGGCGCCGCCGGAGCTCAAGCGCGAATACGAGCGCATGACCACGACGGTCCGCTACGGGCCGCTCGTCGCGGTCGGCAAGGCGGCGCACAAGGTCTACGACCTGTCGTTGTTCAGCGTCAAGATGCTCGGGCGCATGATCGTGGGCGACGTGTCGTGGAAGAATCTCTCCGGCCCGATCACGATCGCCGACTATGCCGGGCAATCGGCGCAACTCGGCTGGCTCACCTGGCTGGGATTCCTCGCGCTCGTGAGCGTGAGCCTCGGAGTGCTCAACCTCCTGCCGATTCCGCTCCTCGATGGGGGGCACCTAGTGTATTATTTCGCGGAAATCATGAAGGGAAGTCCGGTGTCCGAAAGGACGATGGAAATCGGGCAGCGGCTCGGCCTGGCGCTCCTCCTGGGACTCACCTTCTTCGCGTTCTACAACGACCTCAATCGCTTGTTCACCGGCTGATCCTTGAAGCTTTTCTCCCCCGGCCTGCGCCTCCTCTTCGCCTCCGCGCTGGCCGCGGCGATACCGGCTCTCGCGATCGAGCCCTTCACCATCCGCGACATCCGCGTCGAGGGCGTGCAGCGCACCGAGGCGGGTACCGTCTTTACCTACATGCCGGTGAAGGTGGGCGAGCGCATCGACGACGACAAGGCGGCGCAGGCGATCAAGGCGCTCTACGCGACCGGGTTCTACTCCGACGTGCGCCTCGAGTCCGACGGCGACGTGCTGATCGTCTTCGTGCAGGAGCGCCCCGCGATCGCCACCATCGACATCGAGGGCTCGCGCGAGTTCACCAAGGACAACCTCAAGGACGGCCTCAAGCAGGCCGGCATCTCGGAGGCGAAGATCTACGACAAGTCGGTCCTCGACCGCGCCGAGAAGGAGCTCAAGCGCCAGTACACCAGCCGCGGCTTCTATGGCGCGAAGATCACCACCACCGTCACGCCGCTCGAGAGGAACCGCGTGGCGCTGCGCTTCGACGTCGACGAGGGCAACGTCACCAAGATCGCCGACATCAACATCATCGGCGCCAAGGACTTCACCGAGCGCGAGCTGCTGCGCCAGATGAAGCTCACCACGCCGGGCTGGTTCACCTGGCTCACCAAGGACGACCAGTACTCGAAGCAGCAGCTCACCGCCGACCTCGAGGCCCTGCGCTCCTGGTACCTCAACCGCGGCTACCTCGAGTTCAACATCGATTCCACGCAGGTGTCGATCACTGCCGACCGCGAGAAGATCTACATCACCCTCGCCATCACCGAGGGCCCGGTGTACAAGCTCGGCGACATCAAGCTCTCGGGCGAGTTCATCGTGAAGGAGCAGGAGCTCAAGGAGCTGCTGGCGGTGAAGCCGGGCGACGTCTTCTCGCGCGAGCGCATCGTCGAATCGACCAAGAAGATCACCGACCGCCTCGGCAACGAGGGCTATTCCTTCGCCAATGTGAACCCGGTGCCGGACCTCGACCGCGAGAAGCGCGTCGCGGGCTTCACCTTCTTCGTCGACCCGGGCCGGCGCGTGTACGTGCGCCGCGTGAACATCTCCGGCAACCAGAGGACGCAGGACGAGGTGATCCGCCGCGAGCTGAGGCAGCTCGAGTCCTCGTGGTACTCGCTCGAGAAGATCGCGCGCTCCAAGGAGCGCCTGCAGCGCACCACCTATTTCTCGGAAGTCAACATCGAGACGCCCGCGGTCCCTGGCACGACCGACCAGGTGGACGTGAACGTGACCGTCACCGAGCGCAACACCGGCACGCTCAACTTCGGCGTCGGCTACTCGGCCGCCGAGCGCCTCACGGTCCAGGCGTCGATCTCGCAGGCGAACATCTTCGGCACCGGCAACCTGACGTCCTTCCAGGTGAACAACGGCCGCGTCAACAAGGTGTACTCGCTGAGCTACGTGAACCCGTACTGGACCAACGACGGCGTCTCGCGCGGCTTCGACTTCTTCCGCCGCGACGTGGACACCTCATCGCTCTCGGTGGCCGCGTACCACACCTATTCGACCGGCTTGGGCGTGCGCTTCGGCGTCCCGGTGACGGAGTTCGACGCGTTCAACATCGGCGCGACGTTCGAGCGCACCAAGCTCGCCATCAACTCGGGGGCGCCGCCGCGCTACACCGAATTCATCGCCGAGTTCGGCGAGCTCACCGACACGGTGCGCACCAACTTCGGCTTCTCGCGCGACACGCGAGACAGCCTCACCTGGCCCACCAGGGGATGGCTCAACGAAATCGGAATCGAAGTCGGCGTGCCCCCGGGCGACCTCACCTACTACCGCATGAACTACCAGAGCCAGTTCTTCTGGACCCCGCCGCGGATCACCTGGCTCACCTTCATGCTCAACGCGGAGGCGGGCTACGCCAACGGCTTCCGCGGCCGGCCGCTGCCCTTCTTCAAGAACTTCTACGCCGGCGGCGTGGGCTCGGTGCGCGGCTTCGAGACGGCGAGCCTCGGGCCGCGCGACGCGAACAACGACATCATCGGCGGCGACCGGCGGGTGGTGGGCAATTTCGAGGTGCTCTTCCCATTGCCGGGGTACAAGGAGAAGAATGTGAGGCTTGCGTTGTTCCTCGACACGGGCGACGTGTGGGCGCCGGGCGAGAAGATGCGGGCGCTCGACCTGCGCGTGGGGACCGGGATCGCGATAAGCTGGGATTCCCCGGTGGGGCCACTGCGCTTTTCCTTCGCGCAGCCGCTGCGCAAGTTCGATGGGGACCGGGTCGAGCGCTTCCAGTTCCAGCTGGGCAGGATTTTCTGAGGCCGACATGAAGATTCTTTGGGCTGCGTTGCTGTTGGGGTGGGCCTTCGCGGCGGGCGCCGCGGAGCTCAAGATCGGCTTCGTCAACACCGAGCGCGTCTTCCGCGAGGCGGCGCCGGCCAAGCGCGCGCAGCAGAAGCTCGAGCGCGAGTTCGCCGCGCGCAACGCCGACCTCGGGAAGATCGAGAAGCAGGGCCGCGACATGCAGACCGAGCTCGAGCGCGAGAACGTGACCATCCCGGAATCGCAGCGCCGGGAGAAGGAACGCCAGCTCGCCGACATCAGCCGCAACTTCCAGCGCCTGCAGCGCGAGATCCGTGAGGACCTTAACCTGCGCCGCAACGAGGAGCTCGCCTCCGTGCAGGAACGCGCCACGCGGGTGATCAACCAGATCGCCGAGCAGGAGAAGTTCGACCTGATCATCCAGGAAGCCGTGTTCGCGAGCGGGCGCATCGACATCACGGACAAGGTGATCCGGGCCCTCGGCGACAAGTGAGCTACACATTGCGCGAAATCGTCGCGCGCCTCGGGGGCGAGGCGGTGGGCGATTCCGCGCGACCGCTCAAAGGCGTGGCGACGCTCGATTCCGCAGGCCCCGAGGATCTCGCCTTCCTCACCAATCCGAGATATCGCTCGAAGCTCGCGGGCACGCGCGCGGGGGCGGTGATCCTGGGTCCCGGCGACCGCGACGCCGCCACGATCCCGTGCATCGTGAGCGACAACCCCTACGCCTACTACGCGCGCGCCGTGGCGCTCTTCAATCCGGAGATCGCGGCGCGCCCCGGCGTGCACCCGAGCGCCGTGATCGAGGCGGGCGCGGTGGTGGACCCGGGCGCCGAGGTGGGACCCCACGCCGTGATCGGCGCCGAGGCGCGCATCGGCGCGGGCGCGCGCATCGGCGCGGGCTCGATCGTCGGCGAACGCGCGACGATCGGGGCGCACACTCGCCTGTACGCGGGCGTCACCATCTATCACGGCTGCTCGGTCGGGGAGCGCTGCGTGCTGCATTCGGGCGCGGTGATCGGCTCGGACGGATTCGGCATGGCGCGCGAGGGCGGGCGCTGGATCAAGATCCCGCAGGTGGGCGCGGTACGCATCGGCGACGACGTCGAGATCGGCGCCAACACCTGCATCGACCGCGGCGCGCTCGACGACACAATCATCGAAGACGGCGTGAAGATCGACAACCTGGTCCAGATCGCGCACAACTGCGTGATCGGGGCGCACACCGTAATCGCGGGCTGCGCGGGAATCTCCGGCAGCGTGACAATAGGGCGCAACTGCATGCTCGGCGGCGGGATGGCGACGGTCGGCCACATCTCGGTGTGCGACAACGTCGCCATCTCTGCCTATACGCTGGTGACGAAGTCGATCACCAAGCCGGGCACCTATACCGCAGGCATGCCCTTCATGCCGCACGCCCAGTGGCTGAAGAACGCCGTGCACCTGCGCCACCTCGACCGCATCGCGCGGCGCGTTCGCGAAGAAGAGTCCCCGGGAGAAGACCGTGAGCGAAATGACGATTGAAGAGATCAAGGAGTACCTCCCGCATCGCTATCCGTTCCTGCTCATCGACAGGGTGCTCTCCTACGAGAAGGACAAGAGCCTGGTCGCGATCAAGAACGTGACGGTGAACGAGCCTTTCTTCCCCGGCCATTTCCCGCATTACGCCGTGATGCCCGGCGTGCTGATCGTGGAGGCGATGGCGCAGGCAGCCGCGGTGCTGTCGCTGCGCAGCCTCGGCTACAAGAACGACGGCAAATGGGTCTACTACTTCGTCGGCATCGACGGCGCGCGCTTCAAGCGCCCGGTGATCCCCGGCGACCAGCTGCGCATCGAGATCACGCCCGGGCGCAGCGGCCGCGGCATGGCGAAGTTCAACGCGGTCGCCACGGTCCGCGAAGTGGTCGTGTGCGAAGCCGAGCTGATGTGCGCCCTGCGGCAGGTGTAAGGCGATGGAACCACAGATGAACACGGATGAACACAGGTAGGGCTGTGGGCAATATCCATCCCACTGCGGTAGTCGACAAGCGCGCGAAGCTCGGCGCGAGGGTTAGCGTCGGGCCGTACAGCGTGATCGACGGCGACGTCGAGATCGGCGAGGGCACCACGATCGGCGCGCACAACCTCATCACGGGCCATACGCGCATCGGCCGCGACAATCGCATCTTCCACTTCTGCTCGATCGGGGAGGCCAACCAGGACAAGAAGTACGCGGGCGAGCCCACGCGCGTGGAGATCGGCGATCGCAACACCATCCGCGAGTACACCTCCATCAACCGCGGCACGGTGCAGGACGCCCAGGCGACGGTGGTGGGCAGCGATAACTGGATCATGGCCTACGTGCACATCGCGCACGATTGCCGCGTGGGCGACAACACGGTGTTCGCCAACTACGCCGGGCTCGCGGGTCACGTGCACATCGGTGACTGGGCAACGCTCGGCGGTTACGTCGGCGTGCACCAGTTCGTGAAGGTGGGTGCCCACGTGATGGCGGCCGCCACCTCGCTGCTGCTGCAGGACGTGCCTCCGTACGTCACCGTGGGCGGCAACCCGTGCGCGCCCCACGGCATCAATTCCGAGGGCCTGAAGCGCCGCGGCTTCTCGCCCGAGACCATCATGGCGCTGAAGCGCGCCTACCGCACGCTCTACCGCTCCAAGCTCTCGCTCGAGGAGGCGCGCGCCGAGCTCGAGCAGCAGGCGGGCGCCACGCCTGAAGTGCGCGCGATGGTCGACTTCATCGCCGCGTCGACGCGGGGGATCCTGCGCTGATGCGCGTCGCGATCGTCGCCGGCGAGACCTCGGGAGACATGCTCGGGGCCGCCTTGGTCCGCGCGCTCAAGGTCCGCTGGCCGCAGGTGGAGTTCTACGGCATCGCCGGTCCGAAGATGATCGCCGAGGGCGTGCGCTCGCTTTACCCGATGGAAAAACTCTCGGTGCGCGGCTACGTCGAGGTCCTGAAGCACTTGCGCGAGATCCTCGGCATCCGCCGCGGGCTGCGCAATACGCTTCTCGCCGAGCCCCCGGACCTGTTCATCGGCGTCGATGCACCCGACTTCAACCTCGCGCTCGAGGCGCGGCTCAAGTCCGCCGGCATTCCCACGGTGCACTACGTGAGCCCGTCGCTCTGGGCGTGGAGGCCCGAGCGCATCCACTCGATCGGGCGCTCGGTCGACCACATGATCGTGCTTTTCCCGTTCGAGGAGGCGCTCTACCGCGAAGTGGGCGTGCCGGCGACCTTCGTCGGCCATCCGCTCGCCGAGGCGATGCCGCTCGACCCCGAGCCGGAGCGCCTCGAAGCGCGCACGCAGCTGCGCCTCGGAGACTCGGCCGTCGGGGTGGCGCTGCTTCCCGGCAGCCGCGTGAGCGAGCTCGAGCTGCATGCCGACCTGGTGATCGGGACCGCGCGCGAGCTTCACGCGCAACGCCCGGAGCTGCGTTTCTTCGTGCCGCTCGCGACGCGCGAGACGCGCGAGTATTTCGAGCGCCGCCTCTACGCGCTGGAAGCGCGCGAGCTGCCGATCACGGTCCTCTTCGGCCACGCGCGCCTCGCGCTCCAGGCGGCCGACGCGGCCCTGGTGGCGAGCGGTACCGCGACCCTGGAGGCGGCCCTGGCGCGTTGCCCGATGGTGATCACCTACCGGTTGAGCCGCCTCACCTATTGGCTGATGCGCCGCAAGGCGCTGGTGCCCTATGCGGGGCTGCCCAACATCCTCGCGGGCGAATTCATCGTGCCGGAGCTCCTCCAGGAAGACGCCACGCCCGGCAACCTCGCCCAGGCCCTTGGCAACTGGCTCGACAACAAGATCGCGCGCGCGCACCTCGCCGAGCGCTTCGCGAGCCTTCACGCCGCGCTCGCGGCGGGCCATGATGAGCGTGTCGTCGAGGCCCTCGCCCCCTTCTTTACCCGGATCGCCAACCATGCCCCGCCCGGCGCCTACACTTCCGACCGCCTCGCTGCTGTGCGGGGTCGATGAGGCCGGTCGCGGCCCGCTCGCCGGCAGCGTCTTCGCCGCGGCGGTGGTCCTGGATCCCGCCCGCCCGATCCGCGGCCTCGCCGACTCCAAGCAGCTCGCCGAGGCGGTGCGCGAGCGCCTCGCCAAGCGCATCCGCTCGCGCTCTCTCGCCTGGGCGATCGCCTCGGCGAGCGTCGAGGAGATCGACACGCTCAACATCCTGCAGGCGAGCCTGCTCGCGATGCGCCGCGCCGTGGAAGCGCTCGGCATGGAGCCCGAAGAAGTCTGCGTCGACGGCCTGCACACGCCGCGGGTCGCCTTCAAGTGCACCGCCATCGTGAAGGGCGACGCGCTCGTGAAGGCGATCTCGGCGGCCTCCATCCTCGCCAAGACCGCCCGCGACGCCGAGATGACGCTGCTCGACCGGCGCTTTCCGCAGTACGGCTTCGCCAACCACAAGGGCTATTGCACGCCCGAGCACCTCGCCGCGCTCAAGGTGTTCGGGCCGTGCGAGATCCACCGCCGCACCTTCGAGCCGGTGCACGTGCTGCTGCAGGCCGACCTTCCCTTCTGATGAAGACCGTCGCCTCGCGCGACAACGCGGCCTACAAGGCCATGGCGAGGCTCGCCTCGAATTCGAGCGAACGGCGGCGCTCGGGCCTGTCGGTGCTCGAGGGGGCGCACCTCCTCGGCGCCTTCCTCGACTCGGGACGCAAGCCCGAGGAAGTGATGGTGAGCCGCGCGGGCCTCGACGATCCACAGGTGGCGAAGCTGCTCGAGCGCTCGGCGCCGGCGCGCGTGACATTGCTCTCCGATGCGCTCTTCGCCTCGCTCAGCGAGCTGGCCTCGCCCACCGGCGTGATCGCCTCGGTGCGTACACCCACCGGGCGCGCCGCCGCCGCGGACGCCGCGCTGGTGCTGCTCCTCGAGGACGTCCAGGACCCGGGCAACGTCGGCACGCTCTTGCGCAGCGCCGCGGCCGCGGGCGCGGACAGCGTGATTCTCTCGGGCAAGTGCGCCTTCGCCTGGTCGCCGAAAGTGCTGCGCTCGGCAATGGGCGGGCACTTCGCGCTCAACATCGTCGAGGGCGCCGACCTGGGCGAGTTCGTGCGCGGCTACCGCGGGCGCTCGATCGCGCTCGCGCCGCGAGCCAAGGCTTCGCTCTACGACACCGACCTTACCGGGGCGTGCGCCTTCCTCGTCGGAGCGGAAGGGGCAGGGCTCTCGCCCGAGCTCGAATCGGCGGCGAGCGCCCGCGTGCGCATCCCCATGCCCGGCCGCGTCGAGTCGCTCAACGCCGCCACCGCCGGCTCCATTTGCCTCTTCGAAGCCGTTCGGCAGAGAGTGACGCCGACAAAAAAACAACGGAACCACAGATGAGCACAGATGGACACAGATGGTTTGTGATTTTGAATCGGGCTGTGGCCATGGGCAGGGCGGCCAATAACATTTCTGAACATCTGTGTTCATCTGTGTTCATCTGTGGTTCCAACGCCTTTATCTCACCATGACAATCGCCGCCCCCGATCGCACCTACCGCTACTACGAGTTCGTGATGGCGGCGTTCGTCACGATCCTCATCTGCTCGAACCTGATCGGTCCTGCGAAGATCGCGCAGATCGAGGTGCCGGTGCTGGGCGCGCTTACTTTCGGTGCGGGCGTGCTGTTCTTCCCGATCTCGTATGTGTTCGGCGACGTGCTCACCGAGGTGTATGGCTTCGCGCGCAGTCGGCGGGTGATCTGGGCCGGGTTCGCGGGTCTCGCCTTCGCGTCGTTCATGTCGTACGTGGTGGTGAGCCTGCCGCCGGCGCCGTTCTGGAAGAACCAGGCCGCCTACGAGATCGCCTTCGGCCTCACGTGGCGGATCGCGGCTGCCTCGATGATCGCGTACTTCGTCGGCGAATTCGTCAACTCCTACGTGCTCGCGAAGATGAAGATCATGACGGCGGGGCGCTGGCTCTGGACGCGCACCATCGGATCGACGATCTTCGGCGAAGGGGTCGATTCGGCGATCTTCTACCCGCTCGCCTTCTACGGCACGGGCATCATCCCCGACGACAAGCTCCCGGCGGTGATGTTCGCCCAGTTCGTGGCCAAGGTCGCGGTCGAGGTCGCCTTCACGCCGGTCACCTACGCGGTGGTCGGCTGGCTCAAGCGCGCCGAGCAGGAGGACTACTACGACCGCGACACCCGCTTCACCCCGTTCAGCCTCAAGGTCTAGCGTTGCGCGCGCGGAACATGTGGGCGTGCCGATGGTCCGTAGACACACCATGACGACGATCCAGCGAGCCCTTCGGGCGGGCGCCCTCGCCGCGGCGCTCGGCCTCGGCATCCTCGGCTCCGCGCTCGCGCAGACCGGGGCGAGCCCGCGCATCGGCCTGGTGCTCGGCGGCGGCGGGGCGCGCGGCGGCGCCCACCTCGGCGTCCTCGAGGTGCTCGAGGAACTGCGCGTGCCGGTCGCCTGCATCGCGGGAACCAGCATGGGAGCGCTGGTCGGCGGCGCCTACGCGGCGGGCATGTCGCCGCGCGACATCGAGGCGCAGGTCGCCGCGGCCGACTGGGTCAACATCTTCGACGATTCCGGCGGGCGCGAAGCGGTGACCCTGCGCCGCAAGGCGCTCGACGATCGCTACTACTCGGGCATCGAGCTGGGCGTTTCGCGGGGGGGCGTGCGCTTTCGCGAGGGCGCTCTCGCGGGCGAAAAGCTCAAGCTCTTCTTCAACCAGCTGACGCGCTCGGAGTTCGGCGAACGCTCGATCGAGGACCTCGCCATTCCGCTCGCCATCATCGCCACCGACATCGGCTCGGGCGAGCGCGTGGCGATCCGCAAGGGCAACCTCACTTCGGCGATGCGCGCGAGCATGTCGGTGCCGGCCCTGATGACGCCGGTGCTGCGCGAGAACCGCAAGCTCGTGGACGGCGGCCTCACCGACAACCTGCCGATCGCGGAGGCGAAGCAGCTCTGCGACGCCGACGTCCTGATCGTGGTGAACGTCGGCTCCCCCTTGCTCAAACCCGAGGAAGTCACGGGCGTGGTGACGGTCCTCGGCCAGGTCGTGAACCTCCTCACCGAGCAGAACGTGCAGAAGTCGAAAGCGCTGCTCGGGCCGAAGGACATCTACATCGAGCCCGACCTTGAGGACATCACCGCCACCGCGTTCACGCGCCAGATCGACGCGGCGAAGCGCGGACGGGTCGCTGCGCTGGCGCTTTCGGCGGAGCTGCGCCGCTTCACGGTGTCCGCCCACGAGTACGTCGCATGGCAGGGCCGCAAGCGGCTGGCGGTGCCGCGCACGCCGCCGTTGATCGACGTGGTCGAAGTCGCGCCGACACGGTTCGTCAATCCGCAGACGCTTCGCCGGGGAATCAGCCAGCGCGAGGGCGAGCCGCTCGACGCGGCGGCGCTCGCCCGCGACCTCGTCACGGAGTACAGCCAGGGCGACCTGCTGTCGCTCGACTACGGCGTGGTGCGCGAGGGCGATCGGACGATCCTGCGCATCACGCCCGTGGAGAAGCCTTGGGGCCCCAACTACCTGCGCTTCGGCATGGGCCTCGCCTCGGACCTGCGCGCCGAGTCGAGCTACAGCCTGCGCGCGCTGTATCGGCGCACCTGGATGAACGACCTGGGCGCGGAATGGCTCACCGGGGTGCAGATCGGCAGCGTGCAGAGCCTCTCGACCGAGTTCTACCAGCCGCTCGAGCAGCGCCATGCCGCGTTCGCGCGCATCTCGGCGAGCACCAGCCTGCGCAAGACGCCGATCTATTCCGAAGGCGACCGGCTCGCGATCTACCGCATCCAGGAGAATCGCGCGGTGCTCGACGGCGGCTTCAACCTCGGCACCTTCGGACAAGCGAGCCTTGGTTGGGCGGAACGCAGCCTCGGCTCCGTGCTCGATACCGGGCCGGACGCGCTCCTCAACCACAGCCAGCGCCTCGGCGGCCCCCTTGCCACGCTCGCGATCGACACCTACGACCAGCCGTACTTTCCGACGCGCGGGTTCAAGGTCGACATCACGTACTTCGACGCGCTGCGCCACAGCGATCGCGGCGGCTCGTCTCTCGACGCCTATTCGCGCAGCGAGGCGCGTTTTGGCGCGGCGTACAACCTCGGGCCGTTCGTGGCGCTCGGTCGTGTCGAGGGCGGCACCACGTTCAAGGGGACGCTGCCGCTCGCCGACGCCTTCACGCTCGGCGGCCCACTGCGCATGGCCGGCTTCGCCCAGGACCAGATGCTCGGCGGGGATTACCTCTTCGGCCGGCTCGAGGGCCAGTACCGGCTCAACTTCGCCTCGCCCCTCTACGATCTTTCGCTCATCGCCGGCGTGGTTGCCGAAGCCGGGCGCATGAACAAGCTCCTCACCGACACTTCGCTCAGCGGCTGGCAGCGCTCCTTCGGCGCCTACATTGGCGCCAGCACCTTCCTCGGTCCGCTCTACATCGGCGTCGCCGATGCGAAGCATGGGAAGGGGCGGTTCTACCTCCTCATCGGATCGCCATAGCGATAAGTCTGACCCCGCTTATTGCAGCGGGGCCTTGCACGACCAGCAGAGCTCGAACGCCGAGGGGTTCTCCTCGCCGCAGCGCGGGCAGGTGATGGGTGCGCCGGAGGGTGTTCGCAGGTAGGCGTCGATCAGCTCGCGGGCGCGAGCGGCGTCGGTGGGGCGGTCGACCCAGACCTGCGGCAGCGAGGCCTCGATCGGCAGCTCGCCGGCGAGGCTCTGCGCGTTGACGTTGAGGACGCGAGCGCGGATGCCGTGCTCGGCGAGCAGGTCGGCGAGGAGCTGCGCCTCGGGAAGGTTCGTTGCCGCCCAGACGCGCTTCAGAAGCGCATCGACAGCATCGCGCTCACGCCATCCTCCTTGATCCCCCCGCGGCTCGAGACCTTGGTGTAGGCGACGGCGACGCCCACGGTCTGCGCGATCGTGCCGCGAATGCCCACCGAGCTGGTCACGAAGTTCGTGTCGGGCGCGTAGGCCTGGATGTCGTAGCTGTTGCCGGTGGCATTGAGCGTCAGCGGCGTAGCCGTGACGAGGCGCACGCTGTCCGTGCGCTCCTTGTCGGCGGTGACGCGCAGCCACGGCGTCCAGGAGCCGATGTCGCACGATGCGCGCAGGCCGCCGCTCCACACCTGGGACTTGCGAGACTGGTCGGCGATGTGCAGGTTGGCGGAGGCTGCGTTCGATTCGTCGAAGTTGTTGACCGTGACGTTCTGGTTGGTGACGCCGACGGTCGGTCCGATGGTGAAGCGGCCGATCCGGAAGTCCCAGCCGGCGGTGAGCGCGGCCGACATGTTGGATCCACTCGTGGTCGCGCTTGCCGTGCGCGTGAGCGACCCCAGGGCGATGTTGCGCGATATGTTGCCGAAGCTGATGTTGCCGATCGAGCCCACGGCGGTGCCATAGAGGCCGCGCCACTTGTACGAGGCCGCCGCTGTTGCCGCCGAAGGACGCGTCGTTCTTGCTCATGCCGAAGGCGGCGCCGAGCGTCACTTCCTCGGACACGCGCGTGGTGACTCCAACTGTCGCGGAGGTGTTGGTGCTCTTCACGCCCGCGAACGCGGTGGCGGAGTCGACGTCGAAATCGCCCCGATCGCCCGCCGCGAAGACCGTGTAGTTTCCGACGTCGGCCCGGTCGCCCTGCGCAATACCTTCGTTCAGCGACCGTATTTGGCCGTTGCGCGTGCTGAGCGGCACTTCGGCGAGGAGGGAGTAGGCGTAGGGTCCGTCGATCAGCGCCTCGGCGAACTGCGCGAAGATCGCATGCGTCGCGGTGGTCGGATGGATGCCGTCGGCGAAGATATACGTCTTGTCCGCGTTGGCGGCCACGAGGTTGCCCGAGTAGCAGAACTGCGCGTTGCCCGAGGTCGTGATCGGCGGGAAGGGACCGCAGGCGATGCCGGTCGAGTTCGAGAAGCCGTAGGCGGACGGGTTGGCCTTGAGCTCGTTCATGAGCGAGAAGATGTCGACGACGACCGGGCGTAGCCCCGCGCCCGCCAGGGTCGTGAGCGCGGTCGTGTTCGCGCCGACGGCGAGCTGGGTCGCGGAGCCGCGGGTGACGGCGTCCGCCGCGGCGAATTGCGGCGTCGCGGCTGGATCGTAGTTGAGGAAGAGCATCACGTTGCGCGCCCCCGCCTGGTAGAGGCGCCCCACCTGGCCGATCTCCGCCGTCACGGCGCCGAGGACGTTGGTCTGAAGCTGGGCAGGAGTGATCGTCCCCGCTTGCAGGAGCGTGAAGTTCTGCAGGAAATCGTTGGCGCCGGCCCAGACGGTGAAGAGCGCGCGCGGATCGGCGGTGTTGTTACGCGCCGCGAGGTATTCGGTGATCTGCGTGCTCACCGGGCGCTGGGCGGACCCGGGGGGCGTCGAGGCGGAATCGACCGCCACGCGCGCGCCGCCCTGTGCGTAGATCGAGCCGCCGGCGTTGCTGGGATTGGGCACCAGGCCGTAATGCTGCGTCACGAGCTCGGACCACACCGGGCCGGGGTTGGTGGTGAAACGGCCCAATGTGGACACCAGAGACGCGGGCAGGCCCAGCGTGCCCAGGAATGGCCGGAAATAGCCGGCATCGGAAAGACTGTCGCCGAACACCACCACCTGGGAAAACTGCTGCGCCTGCGCGCCGGTCGCGGCTGCGCCGAGGAACAACGACGCGAGGACGGACGGAAGGATTCGCTTCGACATTTTCATGGGGCCTCTCCTGGAGCGGATATTGGTGTTGTTCGGGGCGTGGGCCGCCCTCGCATTGGCGCGTATCTTCGCACAATTCTCAATACACCCGCCGCACGAGGTGCGCCTCGTGCAGCACGTGCGTGGCGATCTCCTCGATCGACTTGGTGGTCGAGTCGAGATATTGGATCTGGGCCTGCCTCATGAGCTTCTCGGCCGCCGCCACCTCGTAGCGGCAGTTGTCGAGCGCGGCATAGCGCGAGTCGGGCCGGCGCTCGCTGCGAATCTGGTGCAGGCGCTCGGGCGCGATCGAGAGCCCCCACACCTTTTGCTTGAGCGGCAGGAGCTGTGGCGGGATGCGGTTCGCCTCGAGGTCCTCGGGAATCAGCGGATAGTTGGCCGCCTTGATGCCGAACTGCATCGCCATGTAGAGGCAGGTCGGCGTCTTGCCGCTGCGCGAGACGCCGACCAGCACGATGTCGGCCTCCTCGAGGCCGCGGTGAGTCACTCCGTCGTCGTGGGAGAGCGTGTAGTTGATCGCCTCGATGCGGTGGTTGTAGTCCTTCACGTTGGCCACGCTGTGCGTGCGCCCTACGGCGTGCATCGATTTGATGCCGAGCTCGGCCTCGAGCGGCACGATGAAGCGCTCGAAGACGTCGAGGACCAGCCCGTCGGCCCGGTTGATTTCGGCGCGCACGGCATCGTCCACGATCGAGCTGAACACCAGCGGGCGCTTGCCCGATTCGCGGTGCGCCTCGTTCACCTGCGCCACCGCCTCCCGCGCCTTGTCCACCGTGTCGATGAAGGGCAGGGTCACGCGCAGGAAGTCCATCTCGGCGAACTGCGAGAGCAGGGAGGAGCCGAGGGCCTCGACGGTGATGCCGGTGCGGTCGGAGACGAAAAAGGCGCGCTTTCGGTGGGGCATGGTCTGCAACCGGGGTGGATTTGCGGAATCGGGAACTTCGCGTCCTTTATAATTACAAATTCCCTCCGCTACGTCATCCGAAGAATTGCCAATGGCCACCCGCTACGTCCTCCCGCTCGAGAGCCTTCGCATGGCGGACGTCCCGGCGGTGGGGGGCAAGAACGCCTCCCTCGGGGAGCTCATCAGCCAGCTTGGGGCGAGCGGCGTTCGCGTCCCGGGGGGGTTCGCCACCACCGCGGCGGCCTTCGCGGCCTTCCTCGCGCACAACCGGCTCGAGGAGTCGATCCGGGCGGCGCTCGACGCGGTCGACGTCGACGATGTCGCCGCGCTCGCTCGCGCCGGCGCGAAGATCCGCTCGCAGGTCGAGGCGGGAACGCTGCCGCCCGAGGTGGAAAAGCAGGTCCGCGACGAGTACGCGCGCCTTTCCGGCGGCGCGGGACAGGCGAGCTTCGCCGTGCGCTCCTCCGCCACCGCGGAAGACCTGCCCGACGCCTCCTTCGCCGGGCAGCAGGAGACTTACCTCAACATTCGCGGCATCGACAACATCCTCGAGGCCGTGAAGCGCGTCTACGCCTCGCTCTACAACGACCGCGCCATCGCCTATCGCGTCCACAAGGGTTTCGCCCACCACGACGTGTCGATCTCGGCGGGCGTGCAGCGCATGGTGAGGAGCGACAAGGGTGCGGCCGGCGTCATGTTCACCATGGACACCGAGTCGGGCTTCCGCGAGGTGGTCTTCATCACTTCGAGCTACGGCCTGGGCGAGACGGTGGTGCAGGGCTCGGTCAATCCGGACGAGTTCTACGTCTCGAAGGTCTGCCTGGCGAACGGCAAGCCCGCGATCCTGCGCCGTGGCATGGGCGCGAAGGCGATCAAGCTGGTGTTCGCCGAGGAAGAGCGCGCCGGGAAATCGGTCGCCGAGGTCGAGGTGGGCGCCGCCGACCGCGACCGCTTCTCGCTCGCCGACGGCGAGGTCGAGGAGCTCGGCCGCTACGCGCTCGCAATCGAGAAGCACTATGGCCGGCCGATGGACATCGAGTGGGGCCGCGACGGCGAGGACGGCAAGCTCTACGTGCTGCAGGCGCGGCCCGAGACGGTGAAGAGCCAGGAGAAGCGCCGGGACACGCTGACCCGCTATCGCATCGGCAAGCGTGGCGACGTGCTCGCCTCGGGGCGCGCGATCGGCTCGAAGATCGGCCAGGGGCGGGTGCGCGTGATCATGGACGTCTCGGAGATCGCGCGCGTCCAGGAAGGCGACGTGCTGGTCACCGACATGACCGATCCCAACTGGGAGCCGGTGATGAAGAGGGCCTCGGCGATCGTGACCAACCGAGGCGGCAGGACGTGCCATGCCGCGATCATCGCGCGCGAGCTGGGCGTGCCCGCGGTGGTCGGCTGCGAGGACGCGACGCACAAGCTCGCCGAAGGCGCGGAGGTGACGGTGTCGTGCGCCGAGGGCGACACCGGCTACATCTACCGCGGCAAGATGGATTACGAGGCGGTGGAGGTGGCGCTCGACCGCATGCCCGCGATCCCGGTGAAGATCGCGATGAACGTCGGCAATCCGCAACTCGCGTTCGATTTCTGCCAGCTGCCGAATGAGGGCGTGGGCCTCGCGCGGCTGGAATTCATCATCTCCAACACGATCGGCGTGCACCCCAAGGCGTGCCTCGAGTTCGCCTCGCTGCCGGCCGACTTGAAGGCGCAGGTCGCGCGCCAGGCGCGCGGCTATGCCGACCCGGTGCGCTTCTACGTCGAGAAGATCGTCGAGGGCGTGGCCACCATCGCCGCGGCGTTCTGGCCGAAGAAGGTGATCGTGCGCCTCTCGGACTTCAAGTCGAACGAATACCGCAACCTCATCGGCGGCGCGCGCTACGAGCCGAACGAGGAGAACCCGATGCTCGGCTTCCGCGGCGCCTCGCGCTACATCGCCACCTCGTTCCGCGACTGCTTCCGGCTCGAGTGCGAGGCGATGCGCAAGGTGCGCGACACCATGGGCTTCACCAACGTCGAGGTCATGGTGCCCTTCGTGCGCACGCTCGGCGAGGCGGAGAAGGTGCTCTCGCTGCTCAAGGAAAACGGCCTCGAGCGCGGCAGGAACGGGCTGCGGATCGTGATGATGTGCGAGATCCCGTCCAACGCGATCCTCGCCGACGAGTTCCTGCGCCACTTCGACGGCTTCTCCATCGGCTCGAACGACATGACGCAGCTCACGCTCGCCCTCGACCGCGATTCCGGGCTGGTGATGGAGGCCTTCGACGAGCGCGACGCGGCGGTGAAGCGCATGCTCCACCTCGCCATCCAGGCCTGCCGCAAGCACGGCAAGTACATCGGCATCTGCGGCCAGGGCCCGAGCGACTATCCCGACCTCGCCGAGTGGCTGATGCAGGAAGGCATCGAATCGATGTCGCTCAACCCGGACACGGTGGTGGAGACATGGCTGCACCTCGCCCGAGTGGCCTCGCCGAAAGCGGCGGTGTGATCCGCTGGCGCTTCGCGCCGTTCGCCGAGCTCACGCCCCGCGAGGTGCACGACCTCTACCAGGCGCGCGCGGCGTGCTTCGTGGTCGAACAGAACTGCGTGTTCCAGGACCTCGACGGGGTCGATCCGGAGTGCTGGCATCTCCTGGGATACCAAACACCGGGGTCTGACTCCAAGCTCGTCGCCTACGCCCGCCTCCTCCCCGCGGGCGTCAAGTTCGCCGAGCCTTCGATCGGGCGCGTGCTCACGACGATGGCGGTGCGCGGGACCGGACTGGGCCGCGAGCTGATGCTGGAGTCGCTGCGCCGGGCGCAGAAGCTCTGGCCGGGCCAGCCGATCCGCATCGGCGCGCAGAGCCGCCTCGAGCGTTTCTACGCCGCTCTGGGATTCGTCACCGCCTCGGCGCCGTACGACGAGGACGACATCGAGCACATCGAGATGCTGCGGCCCGCTTCCAAGGTGCCGGAAACCGCTTCTCAGGCCGCCGGACAATAACGGACAGGGACGCAGAGATCATGGCAAAGCAGCTCGCGGGAAAGTGCGCCGTCGTCACGGGATCGACGAGCGGCATCGGGCGCGCGATCGCATCGCTCTACGCCGCGGAAGGCGCGCACGTGATGCTCAACGGCTTCGGCGACAAGGCCGCGATCGAGGAGCTGCGCGCGGGACTGGAAAAGGCGCATGGCGTGAAGGCGCGCTACAACGGCGCGGACATGTCGAAGCCTGCCGAGATCGCCGCGCTCGTGAAGGCGGCGGAATCGGAGCTCGGCGCGGTCGACATCCTCGTCAACAACGCGGGCATCCAGCATGTCTCGCCGATCGAGTCGTTTCCCGAGGATCGGTGGGACGCGATCATCGCCGTGAACCTCTCCTCCGCCTTCCACGCCACCAAGGCCGTGCTGCCGGGAATGCAGCGGCGCAAGTCCGGACGCATCATCAACATCGCCTCGGCCCATGGGCTGGTCGCCTCGCCGAACAAGAGCGCGTATGTCGCCGCGAAGCACGGCATCGTGGGATTCACCAAGGTCGCGGCGCTGGAAAACGCCGAGAAGGGGATCCGCGTGAACGCGATCTGCCCCGGGTTCGTGCTCACGCCACTGGTGCAGAAGCAGATCGACGACCTCGCGAGCCAGCACGGCATCCCGAAGGAGCAGGCGATGCGCGATCTGATCCTCGCGCCGCAGCCGACCAAGGAATTCGTGAAGATCGAGGAAATCGCCGCGATGGCGCTCTACCTCGCGAGCGATGCCGCTGCGCAGATCAATGGCGCCATGTTCTCCATCGACGGCGGCTGGACCGCGCGATGACGATGCTCAGGCGCCGCGGACGCAAGCCCAGGCCCGGAGCGCGTCCACCGTTCCCGGGCGCGAAGGCCCTCGGCGCAGCGAGCGCGAGTCGCGGGCCCTCTCCGGCCCTCGAGGCGAAGCCCTCACGCCGGCGGCCGCGCGAAGGCGCCGCGGTGCCTCCCGAGCTGGTGATGAAGCCCGCGGCGCGCGGCGAAGTGGTGCTGGTCACGGGCTTCGAACCTTTCGGCGGCGAGAAGTCGAATCCGTCGTGGGAGGTGTGCACTCTGCTCCCGCGTGAGATCGGCGGCCTGCGGGTCGAGACATGCCGCGTGCCGTGCGAGTTCCGCCGCGCGATCGAGGTGGTGGCCACCGCCATCGAGCGCCACCATCCCGCGTTGGTCGTGTGCCTGGGGCAGGCGGGCGGGCGTGCGCACCTGAGTCTCGAGCGCGTGGCGATCAACGTGGACGACGCGCACATCGCCGACAATTCCGGCGCGAGGCCCGTGGACGAGCCGATCGCTCCCAACGGACCACCTGCGTACTTCGCGACCCTCCCGGTCAAGGCGATGGCCGCCGCGATGCGCGCCGCAGGCTTACCGGTCGAAATCTCCAACAGCGCTGGCACCTACGTCTGCAACCATCTCATGTACGGCGTTCTCCACTATCTCGCGGCGAGCGGGCACAAGGCGCGCGCCGGATTCATCCACGTGCCGTTTTCCGAGGAGCAGGTGCTCGACAAGCGCGATGCGCCGGCCATGGCCATCGCGTCCATGGCGAAGGGCATTCAGGCGGCGATCGCGGCGAGCGAAAAATTTGCAAGGAGCAAGTGAAATGAGCAAGGTCTACGCGGACGCAAAATCGGCCCTGGCCGGGCTGCTGAAGGACGACATGACCATCGCCGCCGGCGGCTTTGGGCTGTGCGGCATTCCCGAGAATCTGATTGCCGCGTTGGTGGAAAGCGGAGTGAAGGGGCTGACGATCGCTGGCAACAACGCGGGGGTGGACGATTTCGGCATGGGACTCCTGCTGAAATCGCGGCAGGTGAAGAAAGTGATCGCTTCCTACGTTGGCGAGAACAAGGAGTTCGAGCGCCAGGTGCTCGCCGGAGAGCTCGAATTGCAACTGACGCCGCAGGGCACGCTCGCCGAGAAATTCCGCGCCGGCGGCGCCGGCATCCCCGGCTTCTACACGCGCACCGCCTTCGGCACCAAGCTCGCCGAAGGCAAGCAGACGCGCATGTTCGACGGCCGCGAATACGTGCTCGAGGACGCGATCCGCGCCGACGTGTCCATCGTCAAGGCCTGGAAGGGCGACAAGCTCGGCAACCTCGTCTATCGCATGACCTCGCGCAACTTCAACCCGATGATCGCCACCTGCGGCAAGGTGACCGTGGCTGAAGTCGAGCAACTGGTGGAGGTGGGCGCGCTCGATCCCGACCAGGTCCATACGCCGGGCATTTTTGTCGACCGCATCATCCAGGGCGCCAAATACGAAAAGCGCATCGAGTTCCGCACGGTGTCGGGTGCGGCGGCATCGAAAAAGGACTCGCCGATCCGCGACCTGATGGCCAAGCTCGCGGCCAAGGAATTGCGCGACGGCTTCTACGTGAACCTGGGCATCGGAATCCCGACCCTGGTCGCCAACCACATTCCGCCCGGCATGACCGTGCACCTGCAGTCGGAAAACGGCCTGCTCGGCATCGGACCCTTCCCGGCCGACGATGCGGTCGATCCGGATCTCATCAACGCCGGCAAGCAGACCATCACCACGCTGCCCGGATCGAGCTTCTTCTCCAGCGCCGATTCCTTCGGCATGATCCGCGGCGGCCACGTCGACCTGTCGATTCTCGGCGGCCTCGAAGTGGCCGAGAACGGCGACCTCGCCAACTGGATGGTGCCGGGGAAGATGGTCAAGGGTCCGGGCGGCGCGATGGACCTGGTGTCCGGCGTGAAGCGCGTGGTGGTGCTGATGGAACACTGCTCCAAGGACGGCGCGTCGAAGATCCTGAAGCAATGCTCGCTGCCGCTGACGGGCAAGGGCGTCGTCAACAAGATCATCACGGACCTGTGCGTATTCGAGGTGGAGCGCGGCAAGGGACTGGTGCTGACCGAGCTGCATCCGGGCGTCACGCTCGAAGACGTGAACGCCAAGACCGCCGCCGATTTCCGCGTTGCCTAGAAGGAGCGGGGCGCTTCCAGCCCGATGCGGGCGTCGACCGGGGAGGCGAGGCGCTCCTCGAGGATGCGGCCGAGGAACTCGCAGTCGTACGTCTTGAGCAGGTGAGGGTGCTGGCGCTCGAGGTAGACGCGAAGCTTCTCCACCAGCGTGGGATAGCCCACGAGGTTGCGCCAGGTGGGGTCGTCCCACTGGAAGCGCAGCCCCAGGTCCCAGAAGGCGCGGTTGAGCTGGTCGCGGTCGTATTCCATGCCCCCAGCCTATTCCCATCGGGCATTAACTGAAAGTAAAATGTCTTTACGAATTCATTAAACGATCACTTAATGAAGAACGCCACCCTGCGCCAGCTGCGCGTGTTCGAGAGCGCCGCGCGCCACCTGTCGCTCACGCGGGCCGCGGAGGAGCTGCACCTGACCCCGCCCGCGGTGTCGATCCAGGTGCGCCAGCTCGAGGGGCATGCCGGAGCGGCCCTGTTCGAGCGCGCCGGCCGGGGACTGAGGCTCACCCAGGCGGGCGAGGAGGTGCTCGCGCGCTCGCGCGAGATCCTCGG
>Ga0209647_1000997_pt1 | contig 25153 bp, 27 predicted proteins | sample GraSoi_2013_60cm_FD_185827 | JGI IMG/M metagenome (GOLD analysis project Ga0209647, IMG submission 185827) | Grasslands soil microbial communities from the Angelo Coastal Reserve, California, USA - Sample 9_17_2013_60cm (SPAdes) (version 2) | ecosystem: Environmental > Terrestrial > Soil >... | reverse complement strand
CGCTGTCCAGGGATGGACGCGCAGTTGGCGTATGCGCCAGGACCGGCTCTCCCAGCACTGGCTTTCGCGCTGGGAGGAAATGTTGACCATTTGAACAGCAGGAAAGGCGAAGAAGAGCGCGCGTGTTTCTGCCAGCCGGCGCACCGTATTGCCAAGGGTCGTTTCTTCCCTTCTTAAAAAGAATAGATACTGGTAACGAGTATCAGGGAGGCTTCCCTGCAACTGGAAGAGATGGGAAAAGCATGGGCGGATACGAGGAGGCAAGCAACAGGCGACACAGGGCCAGATGGCATCACCATCCAGTTTGTGAAAAAACAGACCTTTGCATGCCCGCTGCGCTTCGAGGTCCGCGTCCGGTCCAGCTGGGTGGTCACGAGGTGGGATGGATGATGGACGTGTTGCCGGGGATGCGGGTTCCAATTTACCTCGATTCAGACCAGCAGCTCGTCCTCATCGCTCACGGCCAGGACCTTTTGGTTGGCAGTAGCGGGATAGACAGAACAGTTCCTATCCGGGTGCAGGAAGAAGCGCTGAACCAGACTGAAGAAATGGAGTAAGCAGTTCCAAGAATGGCGATAAGAAAAAGAAAAGAACTTCATAAGGAGAAAAGGACATGAACCAGCAGAGAGAACCAGACAACGCAGATACGACCTATCGCTACCTCCATCTTTCATTGGAAGATCTGGCTCAGTTGCCCCCAGATGAACTGCTGCAGGCTTGCCTGGAGATGCGCCGGCTGCTCGACATCATCATGAGCGTGCTCTACACCGCGGACTCAACGCTCATCATGCGCGCGGTGACCATCGACCTGCTCTATGCAGAGGCAGAACGCCTCTCGCGGCAACAGGGAGCAGGCGAGGAATCGGCAGTTACGTATAACATCAAAAGCGTGAGCGAACGGCTCGGGATACGACCGGCTTCCGTGCGGCAGGCCTACGAGCAGCTCGACGCGCTCGGTGGGGTCCATATCGTGGCCCGGCAGTTTCCACGGAGACGAGAACAGCAGATAGCACTGCCCCTTGATGATACAGGAACCAGTCAAGGCGGGGGCTAGACGTCTTCGCTGTTAATAAACTTTAAGTGTACCCGCTTCCGTGCTTTTCCTTCTATAACTCACACGCCAAAGTGTGTAAGTTTTTTACTCTTGCATCTCCAGCACTCAATGGAAGTGCGAGTGCTTTCTAGCCTCGTCAGCTTGGCTTGTTCGCTTGATTGTCTACAATTAATTGGCCTAAAATGAGCGAGCTTAACAGCAGGGATAAAATGAGATGGAGTTGCTGATCAAACTGGTGCCCATCTGTATCGCCTGCTTGCAACAGCAGCTTTTCAGGAGGTGACTCGGAGTAGATAGCAATTCTTGCCACGAGTTTTCTGTTGCGAGTTGATCGCAACGAAACGGCTTCAGAAGGAAGATCCGCTGCCTCTGGCAGGGAGGGAGAAATAGCTACTTTGCCCCTGGTGTCATGCTCGCTCATTTTAGGCCTTTATGAGTGGATATCAGATGCTCGTGGCTTGACAGCGTATCCAGATGGGCTGAATATGCTCGATGGGACGATCAAAGAGCCCAAGTTGCTTATCGACGCGAAACAGCTGTTCAAAGTCCTCAGCCGCATACGCTTTGCGCAACCGCGAAGCATAGGAGGTCACCAATACACGGAGGTAGTGTTCCACGTCATAGTCATGGCGGTTCTTCACATCGTCGGCATGTAAAGGGAGAAGCAGCTCGTTCGGCCTGTGTTCATCCGCTCTTGCTTCTGCCTTCCCCGCTTCGTCCAAGGAGATGTCCTCGCTTTCATCAGGTATCCAAACAGAAGCACCTCCTAAGGCACGATAGAACCGCACGCGTTCACCAGGAACCCACTTCGTGCGGCTGGCAGCTAACAGCGCTTCATAGGCCTGCTCTGCATGTCCTGCACGCGTGTTCTGATAGGCCTCTGGAGACTTTGAGAGGCGTACGCGAGCTGCGACATCGGAGGCAGGAAATAGACGCTGCCGCAGCGCTTCAGCCGTCTCCAAAAAGGCCTTGCGCACGCCAACCACATCGCCTGTCATGGTATTGGACAGCGCCTGCCGCAAGAAGCGTTCGCCGAATGGCTCTGCTCGACTGGAGCGCAAGGCGACACCATGGACTATAAGCTGACCATCGTACGTCATGAGTGCATAATTTTTGACCTCGTGGCTGAACATGGCGCGGTAGCGTCCCTCGTACTCCAGACGAATGCCTGCTGGTAGTGCGGCTCCGATGTCGGCAACAAGTTGCCGTTCCTGGTCTTCCGTCCAGGAGGCAGGAACGGCGAAGTAGACGCCGTCAGTGTCGGCCTCAATCAGGGCCATACCCCTCTCTCGCAAGGCATCGAGCACCTGCGCCAATACCTCACGCCCACGCCTGGTGACCTCGTCGGCAGCACGCATGTCTGCAAAGAGCGCCATTGTGCCCGCCCCCATATAGCCATAGGCTGCATTAATGAGGATTTTCATGGCTGCCTGGGTGGCATCGTGCATATTGGCCTCCAGCGAACCAGGAGCAGCGCTGCGGGCAGCCGCTTTATGCGCCAGGCGCAAATCGGTCAGGCGATCGAGTATGCCCAGTAAGACGCCCAGGTGATCACATGCCGGTCCAATCCGGAAGGAACGCATCAAGGAGGGGTAGAGGGATGCGACATCAGCTTTGACCACGTGCTCACCTATCCCTGTAGCAAATAAATGGACTGCTCCCCCTTCGTGGGACCCGTGAGCAGAGTCATCCCCCGCTTCCTGTTGCGGTAACGCCATGCCCTCACGTAAATAGGCCCGCACCAGCATGGGTTCGAGAATACCCATCGCGGGGCCTGCCGCTGCCAGTCGCTCATAGCGGCGCGGAGCCATCCCAGCCAGGGCATACGATGCCCCAAGCAGTCGCTGTGAGAGGCCATCCACCTCTTGCACGTCATCGAGAGCGTAGCGGCGTACCAGGTCAGCATCTTTCCGATAGGTCTCGAAGATGGTGGCGCCTTCCAGGTAAACACGATCCGGAGTGGCAATGCCAAAGTAGCGGGCGACATCTTTCAGGCCATAGCTTGGCAAATCGCGCACCACAAAATCGTAGCGGCGCACGGCATCCAGCGTATCGATCAATTCTCTGCCGGCTACGCTATAGCGGACGCGGCGGCGGGCCTCCGGTCCGATCGCGAGTGTTTCCTCGCGCCTCTCCAGGCGCTCTGGCCCGCCATCGCGTCCAAGTCGTAGTGGGACACCCAATGCCTCAGCACGGTATTCCAGAAACTGTAAGTCAAATGAAAAAAGGTTATGATTCTCTACTATGTCTGGGTCGCGGTCACGAACGATCTGGCAAAGCTTTGTGATCATTTCCGCTTCATCATCAGGGCTGGGAGCCTCGAGTGTCGTAGCGAACCCGCGGCTATCGCGAACAGCAATGAGGAAGATACGCCCACGGTGGGGATCAAGCGCGGTCGTCTCTAAGTCGAACTGGAGCCGGTGCAGATCCTCATAATTGAGCCCAAGAAAATAGACCCGCCCGGTCTGCATGAGATATTGTTCGACGGGGCCAACCTGGTAGTACGTATCTGAGAGTTCACCCAGGCTATTCACGCGACGGCCAAGTCGGCGGGAAGCTCCCGTGAGCAGTGCCCGCTCAAGAAAGCGTCCATCCCGCGCAGTCAGGAGATAGCGGTACGAACCGTCCGGCCCATCTAGGACGCGATAGCTGATCAGTGAGGTATCTGCTCTTGATCCGGTAGGAGAAGCGATCAACGCCTGTCCCAGATGGGCGAGATCATCGAGGGTCACAGCGAAGAGCCAGGGACGAAATGTGTCTTTGACACACAAGACGTGCTCGCCTTCGCGTCTCCAGACTAGAGCACGGCCATCACGGCTGGCCCAAACAGAGACGATACCAGGTAGGGGATCCCAGCCAAACACCCACTCGTCGTTGGAACGAGCAGGCATTTTATCAGACGTTGTGGAAGCAAATAGATACATTGTAATCCTGACCTAGTTCTGTAGAAAGAACACTTTTTCTAATCATATCACGCGGAGCTTATTCCGCCAAGAAAGCACTCCACTCGAATTTGGTAGGTGTTCACCGACGAGGCGGGGGTATTGAGGCTTAGCGTTATAAATTTCGCCGGCGGGCCTAATAGTTCTTTAGAAGCGCTTCAACGCCACATTTCAGCAAGCGAGCGTCGTACCCGAACCAGCCATGCGGGAAGAGAGGCTGCCCAGGCTATGCGTTCCAGCACATCGTCGATCAAAGATTCCTCAATCTCCCCTTGCGTGAAGAAAATGTCTTCTAGTGGGCCATTTACGGTGATAATCGGGGCAACCAGTGTTAGTGCATCCGCCAGCAGTTGGGCTTCACCAGCAACAGGGGGATAAATTACGCCATACGCTTCCAGGAATTGACGAGCGCGTTCAGGTTCTAAGCCACGTTTCACGAGCGGAAGCGTTAAAGAACTGTCAGCCCGCCACTGCAGAGCACTGAAATAGAAGAGGCCGTAGGCAAGCTCAATAATGCGCTTCTCCCAGCGGGACGCATCTAGCCCCAATACGGCGTCGACGCCGTGGGAGTTAAAACGCAAGTTTAGTGCATGATAGTCCCCATGAATATGGAATTCGGGTAGACCCCGAACGGAGCCGATAGACATCATTGCAGCCGGCAAAACGGCTTCCCACTGATCGACCAGGTTTGAAAGCGCGACAGCAACAGCATACACTTCACTCTGTTCTGCCTTACCTCGTGCAAAGTTTAGCCAGCCCTGCACCAGCCCTCCGGCCTGCACCTCTGGGGGCCAACGATATACTGGCCCTGTATAACTTCGAGAGGCCTGGTGTAATCGAGCCAGCATTGTGCCGGCAGCGGCTACCCACTTAAGCTTACGAGGATCCGCAGAAGCGTATATTTCGCCATTCACCCACTGCTGTAGCTCAAATGAATCCTCGCCAATTGTTACCAGAGGCTCTCCTTGGGGTGTTAACCACAGTGGAGGTAGAGGAATACCAGCTTCTCGCAAATAGCGTTGGAAAGCATAACTATGATGTGCGTTGCCGGTGTTCTCCCCGGCAGGGCTATCGGGTCGTTCCTTGAGAATATAACGTTGCCCTTGTATTTCAACAAGTATGCTCAGTAATTCGCTATGTGCAGACCCAATTGGGCCAAGATTATGCCATTCATTCACGCCAAAGGCCTGCATGACCTCGTTGAGATCAAGCAGGTCTTCCAGTTCATTTTCATCTCGCATTTGGGAATACCAACAGGCCTTCCTCTCGTCAGAGCTCCGCCGGCAAATCCTGGCGTTTACCCCACTCATTCCAGGAGCCATCATAATTTGTCAACGAGGGATAGTCCAGCATCGCCAGGCTAAAGAGCACAGTTGTGGCGGCAACACCTCCATTACAATAAGCGACAACATGCTGCTGCGGTAAGACATGGGCGGTAGCGAAAACCTGGGCAAGTTCTTCATCGCTGCGAAAGGTACCCGCTGCATCAATGAGCGCTTCGCGGGGGATATTCAGAGCGCCTGGAATATGGCCGGCATGGCTATGTCCGCGCACAATTGCACCTGTATACTGTCCCTGGTCGCGAGCATCAATAAGCGCTACATCTTGTCGACCCAGTAAGGCCAGCACATCTTCGGCAGTGGCTCGTAGCTCTGGCCGCACCACAGGTGTGAATGTAGCAGGTGGATAGACTGGAATGGCATCTGTCAACGGCAAGTTCTCACGTTGCCATTTGGGCAGCCCTCCATTCAACACCACTACCTGGTCATGACCGTAGTACTTGAGCGCCCACCACAGGCGCGTAGCGAACTGCGAGGCCGGATGCGCGTCGTAGGCCACCACAAGGCATTGATCGCCAATACCCAGGCGGCCCATTACTTCTGCAAATCGCTCAGGAGGAGCTATCTGGGCCTCAACAGGGTCATCTGGATTGATGATGTCGCTCGTCCAGTCAACATACACAGCGCCTGGAATGTGCGCCTGTACATACTCGTCACGCGCCCCTACGTACGACGCGTCCTGGACACCATCCTTCTCCACGGTGCGAACATAGCCACGCATATCCACGATGCGCAGTTGTGGGTCATGCAGGTGCTCGGCCAACCAGGTTGTCTCCACCAAAAAACGGTTACGCTCCATGGCTACCTCTTTTGCATTGATTATGAGAACAACCCGGCGGCTTCGGGGTTATCCGTGCTGACAAAATGAGCTGGGGTGCCGAAAAAGGAGAGAGGTTTCACTCCTGTGATCGTCATAGACGCATTGGGTGTTTGCGTGGTGATATGCCGTTGCACCGAAAGTCCCAGAGGTCGTCCCACGATCATGGCAGCCGTTGTTGCCAGGATCACGTTATTGAATGTACCGTACGGCCGGCGCAGCCTGGCTACAGTCATGGCAGAAAGCCCTGTCAGCATTGCAGTTACAGCCAGGTTAGTGCCGCATCGCTCGTGGATTGCTAGTTCCGGTGAGGTTGTACGCAACAGGGTCAGCGCTTCCTGCGCTGTTGGTCGAATTGCTTCGGTTGGCACATCGCCAAACACAAAAAAGCCTGCCGCGAAAGAAATACCCGCAAGGCGCACATCAGGATATTTCTTACTCAGCAATACAATAGTAGCATGCTCCAGTGCATGATTTTGCTTGACAGCACTGCCTAACAAAAATTGCTGCGCTACTTGCGCAACGGGATTGATGGAACTCATCAGAGTGATCCTTCCTATGATTTGTACACGTTGTACCGCTATATCATCCCTTACGAATGTTACAGCAGAAAGCTCTCTGCTTTCAGGTAGGAGGTGAATGGCCTTTTCTTCACAGCATTATGTCTCATGTTATGATCTAACCTGATTTTGCTCATGATCTCATTTTTCATTGCTAATGTCAACTCAAGATCAAATAGGGAAAAACTGCTAAAACAGCCTCATCTGTTCAAGGGGCTTTCGTCCATCTAGGAGGATATATGGTGCTGCCTGCTCCGGTGCTTTGATGTTTAACTTTCGCAAATGAGCCAGGTCAGTTAAACGCCCCTGCCGCCGCGCCTTGATAATTGCATCTGCTCCTACCGGTCCAATACCAGGAATGCGCAGCAGTTGCTCGCGGTTTGCTTTCATGACATCTATGGGCGAGTAGCGCAGGTGCAACTCCGCCCAGGCCATCTTGGGATCGAGTTCGAGTTGTATATTTCCATCACTCATGAATGGCAAATCTTCTACATTCCACCCATAATCTCGCAGCAAGAAGCTGGCCTGGTACAGGCGATGTTCTCGGAGAGGATCAGTAGGGGGTAGGTTCTCAAAGGGAGTTTGGATGACGGGGCTGAAGCCAGAATAATAGGCGCGTGTCAACCCATATTGTCGATAGAGACGGTTGCTGAGTGAAAGTAATTCATGGTCGGTATCACCTACCGCTCCTACAACGAATTGTGTCACTGTACCAGCAAGCATCTGATACGGATGCTCGCGCCGTATCTCCTCCGCCTGTTGCACCATGTTCAACAATTCTCTGTGGAAATCCTTTTTGGGAGCCAGCGCGTTCAATCGCTCTTGTGTCGGCCCTTCTAGGTTGACCGAGACACGGTCCGCCAGCTGCATGATGCGATAGAGCTGATCATATTCTATCCCTGGCATGATCTTGAGGTGAAGATAGCCACGATAGCCATAGCGGTTGCGAATGATCTCTGCCGTGTCAATAATCTTGTCTTGCGTAGTCACGCTTCCTTTGATAATGCCCGATGACAAGAACATGCCCTCTACCTTGCCAGCACGCTGCAGCGTATCCAAACCACTTGCCAGTTCATCAGGTGTGAAAGTGAGACGCTTCATCTTGCTGCGTCCGGCTCGAAAAGGGCAATAATAGCAGTCGCGCTCGCAAGCCGTTGTTAACATGGTCTTTAAAATTTTCCGCTTCCCCGTTGGTGTCGACACATTCGTGATGCACTCTTCAAGGCTGCGTGACTGGTAAGGTACGCGACGACGCTCCTGTTGCGGTTGGTCGCCAACAGGCTCATACGCCGTTGTATCGCTCATTTGGGCGAGTTTTGTCATCGTGTCAGGAAGCGTTTGTACTAACATGCCTTATAGTATACAGAACCCATGTTCTATTTGTCAATGCGAATTAAAGGAAAGCTCAGGGCAATCGCATCTATCCAAACAGGGGAAGATGGCACAATGCAGCGCCCTCCTGTTTGCAAGGCTTGTCTGATGCATTAAAATATTTTCCTGTAAGCAAATGGATAAGTATACATTCTACTAACGTGAGGAGATTGAGTCCTATGAGTACGTATACAGAACAAAACCGTATTGCTGTTGTGACGGGAGCAAGCCGGGCGAGCGGCATTGGTGCCGCTGTGTGCCGTGCACTGGCTGAGCAAAACACCGATATCTTATTTACCTATTGGGGAAGATACGATCAAGAACTTTATGGGCAAGAGGAAGGAGGCCCTGAGGAACTGCTCAAAACTACGCGCGCGCTGGGGGTACGGTGTGAATGTATAGAGGCAGATCTGAGCGTGCCTCAATCAGCCAAACAAATCATAGACGAAGTGGAAGTTCGCCTTGGTTCCCCCTCAATCCTCGTGAATAATGCGGCATACTCTACAAGGGATGGATTTGAGCAACTGGATGCCCGGACATTGGATGCCCATTACGCAGTGAATATGCGCGGGACGTTCTTACTGAGCGTTGAGTTTGCGCGGCGCTACCTGGGCACTTCCAGTGGGCGCATCATTAACCTTGTGTCCGGAGAGGATCGTCCTATGCCAGGGGAGCTGGCCTATGCGGCAACGAAAGGGGCAATCGCAGCCTTTACTATTTCGCTGGCTGCGGAGCTCGCTCCGCGCAATATCCTGGTCAACGCGGTTGATCCAGGGCCCACGGATAGCGGGTGGATCAGTGCCGATCCAGAACTGAAACAGGCATTACTGGAAACAGCCCCACTTGGCCGTCTTGGCCAGCCAGAGGATGCTGCCCGTTTGATCGCCTTTTTAGCCAGCGATGCTGCACAATGGATTACCGGACAGATTATTCATTCGCGAGGTGGTTTTTGAGACCTTTCCAGTCTGGGGGCAAACCGAGGATGGATGCATGAATGCGTTGACACTCTCGCACGACGCACGCGGCGCTTCCATGTCTTGGCCCGTACGCCCTGCGGCAGGGCGTACGGGCCGTGCGGAGAGTGCAGTCAAACGACAGGTCCATTCTTGTCTGTCAGCGGGTATCTTCCTTGTAAAGCTCTTCTCGACTGAGATTCCTTCGCTCCACCTGTTCCTCGCATTTGACATCTCGTTCTGCCCAGGGAAGGGCTTCCAACCGTTTCTCCGGGATGGGTTGCCCGCAGTTCACACACTTGCCGTAGGTCCCATTTTCGATGCGCTTCAGGGCGCGCTGCACTTGAGCTAATAGAGCCTGCTCATTAACAAGCAGAGATTGCTCCTGCTGCGTTTCCAAAGCGTCTACAGCGATATCCTCAAATTCTTGGGTGTCTTGACTGGCTTCGAGGGGATCAACAGGGGTGGGATGTGCCTCTGTTAATTGTGCAATGTTAGCTCGCAGCTCATCACGTTTAGCCTCAAGTCGAGCTTTCATTTTATCCAGATCTAAGGCCATTAACTTATTATCCTTTCGATTTACGACGATTCCCAATGCGTACCACGTATTGTAACTCATATTTGTTACACTGGATAGCCTCTTGTGATCGAGACCTGCCTGTATGACCATATTCCGTCTTTAGATCTCAAGAATCAGTCACGCCATCCCTTCGCCTGAATAAATATAAATAGCCCCAGCAAAGAATGTATTCAGTATAGTTGTGTTGTGAAAGTGCCATTGGCGGCTAATCTGATCGGAGCCGCGTGATTATGATCAGCCGCCTCAAAGCTTGGAGAAGATGAACAGCGTAGATGAGCTTTCCCCGTTGTTTCCTTCTGCAGAAGATACGCTATAAGGTTACATGGCCCTCATCCAGGTAGTATCCGGATACCACATCGATGATTGGCAGGTGTTTCGAGGATAGCTCCTTCACAAGCGCATCGAGTAGACGTTGAGGTGTGCATTCATACTCAGAAGTATAAGGATTGATGGTCACAGCAAGCATACGGATTGGTTCGGCAACTCGTATATCCAGACCTCGAGCAGATAATCGCTGCAAGACCGCCGAGTGGCAGAAGATCTTGGTGCTGTCTTCAACAATGAGTTCTGCGCGACTAGCGGCAGGATGAGTGGGCAGTTGGGCAAGTAATGCTCGCGAGAGTTCCTCGGTGAATGCACCATATAAGAGATACGCAGGCTGCTGTTGAGCTTGCATATGCATTACAATCCACCGGGCTTCATTGATCGGCCCGGTCACATTTGAAAAGCTCTCGCTGGTACCGTCTTCGTTGTCAGGATCGAGCATGTACAGCCGGGAGTGTGGGGATCGCTTCCTATAATAAGCGTCTGTCCACTGCGTTTGCCGCGTGGAGAGGCGTTGCAGCAGATCGGCAGTGCGTCGAGCCATAAGTTCGGGTGTTGCTGCCGCGCTTGCTCCAGTACAAAGAATGCATGCATCTGTCACGCCTGGCGCTGCTGCTCCCAGCCGGTTGATCGCGCCATCGATAATGCTCAGGCGAGCGCCTAAGGCTTGCAACCGTTCGAGTAAACTGCGCAGATCACGCAGGAGTGTGGGGCCGGCAATGACAATATGCCCGGTTTGTAGGACGCGGGCTACTATTACAGGCCCCAGTGCAGTTCTGCCCGGGAGCTGTTGCAGGTATTCGACTTGAGCTCCTTCGCGTTCGGCTTGCTTTAAGAGGTCGGCGGTCGTTGCCACCAGTAATCCGGCCTGTGGTATGTAGCGTGGCTTTGGAAGACCTGTCAGTGCATCGGTTGCTTCTCCATCTAGCCCGAGGGAGGTCAGCGCCAAATCCTCCGCACGGTAGAGGTTCCCACTGAGCAGCGTTTCCAGCAAGTGATTTGTCGTGGTCGTCTTACCAACATTTTTCGAGAGGCCGATGAGGGAGAGACTTCGAATATTTGCCTGAGCCACGATTTGAGCGAGATATGCAGTCATGTTGTCCTTGCCTGGTTAGCCGAATCGCTGCGCAAAGATTGTCCGTAGTACGGGATAATCGCGCAGGAGTTGTAAAGCTACGGCACCGTGATCCGGCATATAGCCATTGCCAATGTGCATTTCGACCTGCCTGGCTATGCCTTCAGCGCCCAGGGCTGCTGCAGTGAAGCTAGTTGCCATGCTAAAGAAGAGAATACGTCCGTCGGGTTTGGTAAGTAAGATAGTAGCAAACTCGGTGTACGGGACGTTGACGACATTTATGCAGAGATCAGCCCGGTATTCTTGCCCGGCAAAGGCGTCTCGTACTTTCTCAACGAGTTCTAATGGACGCGTTGCGTTGCCCTGCACCACTACGTCGGCTACCTCCAGTTCGACCACGTCATGCAGAGCCTTGTCGTTGTACTCTATGGCAATGATCTCGCCTTGTGAGCCAAGACGTTGACGAAGTGCACATAGTGTCAGAAGCCCGGCTGTTCCTCCTGCTCCGAGTACCGTGACTCGCTGGCCTGGCTGAGCTAGCGTTGCTACCCGTGAAGGCGCCCCTGCGACATCCAGCGCCGCAACAACGGTATTTCTGGGAAGATCGTTCGGAAGCTTTGCCACTGGATTGCTGCGAAAGAAGATGGCTTTGCCTGTGACCTCGACCTCACAGCGACCCGGGTTGATTGTATAAATGCTTTCTAGATACAGCGGAAGCCAGCTTAACGACGTGAGACTAACGATGGTATCACCCATAGCCAATCCATGTTTTTTTCCAAACGCCTCGTCGAGTTCGCGAATCGTGCCGATTAATACGCCGCCGGAACCCGTGACGGGATTATGCATCTTGCCACGTTGAGCCACAATATCCATGATGTACTTTTTCATTCGCCCAGGGTCTCTACCGCACACGGTTGCTATCTGCGTAAAGCTGGCTGAGTCGATATGTAATGCGTGAACATCGACCAGGGTCTCACAGAGGTACGCGGAAGGAGTGTTGTCGAGCTTCCATGCGAGCTGTGGTAAGGACCCTGCAGGTTCAATGACGCGGTGTATACCAAGATCACGCAGGATGTCCTGGTCAGTAGAGGACAGCATAGGTATATTTCCTCACTTTCACTTGTGTGCCTGATGTAGTATACTATTGCTCCCGTCAGAAAGGAAGTCGGGTGGTTCGAGTGTATTTTTGGCCACTCAAAGTACCTGCTACATGTGCTATGCTACATGATGTGTGGCACTTATGGTACGTAACAAGGGTGTTGGTGATGAAATGACAGAGTTTAATGATACACAGGATGTGGCGTCGATTACTGAGCAGGCTATACCCTCTGTTTTTAGTGACTTCGATCTCTACTTATTCGGTCAGGGCAAGCATTACCACATCTATGAGAAGATGGGCGCGCATATAAGAACTGTCAATGGCGTGGTCGGCACGAATTTCGCGACCTGGGCTCCCAACGCCTTGGCGGTGTCCGTTATAGGAGATTTTAATGATTGGAAGCGCGATACCAACCCGATGCACTTGCGGCACCGTGAACTAGGGGTGTGGGAATGTTTCGTACCGGGGGTGCAGGCCGGTGCTCTGTACAAGTATGCTATCTATTCCCGTTTTAACAACTACACTGTCGATAAAACAGATCCCTACGGCTTTGCTGTCGAGTTGCGTCCCAAGACTGCTAGTATAGTGACTGACATTCACCAACGACTGTGGCAAGATGGTGAGTGGATGAGTGAGCGTGGAGAGCACCAGCAGTTGCATTCGCCTATCTCGATTTATGAGGTCCACCTGGGATCCTGGAGGCATATTCCTGAACGTCATGTCCCGGGCGCTGTAGAGGAAGATCGTTTCATGACCTATCGGGAGCTGGCAGTCGCCTTGGCAGCATATGTCAAAGATATGGGATTTACCCACATTGAACTGTTGCCTGTTGCTGAATATCCCTACGATGGCTCGTGGGGATATCAAACCACGGGTTACTATGCCCCGACAAGCCGTTTCGGTACGCCTGAGGACTTTCAGTACTTCGTGGGCTACATGCACCAGCAGGGCATTGGTGTTTTGCTTGACTGGGTGCCCTCGCACTTTCCCAGGGATAATCATGCTTTAAGATTTTTTGATGGTACTCATCTCTACGAATACCCCGATGCGCGTAAAGGAGAGCATAAAGAGTGGGGCACGTTGGTCTTCGATTACGGCCGCAGCGAGGTACGTGACTTCTTAATCGCCAATGCCTTGTTCTGGTTGAGGGAGTATCACATAGATGGGTTACGTGTCGACGCGGTAGCGTCTATGCTTTACCTTGACTATCTGCGTAAACCCGGCGAGTGGGTCGCGAATCATTATGGTGGCAGAGAACACCTTGAGGCAGTGGAGTTCCTGCGTCAACTAAATGAAGCGGTTTATGCCGAGCAGCCTGGGACATTGACTATCGCCGAAGAATCTACAGCGTGGCCCCTTGTATCCAGGCCAACGTATGTTGGCGGGTTAGGGTTTAGTATGAAGTGGAACATGGGGTGGATGCACGATATGTTGGAGTATATGCATATGGACCCAATCCACCGGCGTTACCATCACAACGATATTACATTCTCGTTGATGTATGCTTACTCCGAAAACTTTGTCTTGCCACTTTCCCATGACGAGGTCGTGCACATCAAAGGTTCCCTGATTAATAAGATGCCTGGGGACCTCTGGCAGCGTTTCGCGAATCTGCGTGCCTTCTTTGGCTATATGTGGGGTCACCCGGGCAAAAAGCTGCTTTTTATGGGTGGGGAGTTTGGACAGTGGCGCGAATGGAACTTCAGGGAGAGCCTCGACTGGCATCTTCTCGAACCGCCGAGTGATCCACATCACGCGCAGTTGCAAAGCTTCGTATGCGACCTGAACCACTTATATCAGAGTGAACCGGCGTTGAGTGCCCTGGACAACGAACCTGAGGGGTTCTCCTGGATTGATCCGCACGATTCTGATCAGAGCGTCGTGTCCTTCATCAGACGTAGTAAAAAAGAGGAAGATACGCTCGTATTTATATGCAACTTTACTCCTGTGCCTCGTCACGGTTACCGCCTTGGCGTACCACATGAGGGGGAATATTATGAATTGATCAATAGCGATGCGACGCACTATGGAGGAAGTGGGTTGGAAAATAAACAGCCCATGCCAAGTGGGCCAATTTACTGGCAATCCTGCCCACAGTCCATACTTTTAACATTGCCGCCTCTTGCCACGATAATACTAAAACGGCGGTTCCATGAGATCGGAGAAGAAGGAAAAACAAACAATGAGTCGAAATAATAATGTGAAAAATAACGGTAATCATCGAGATAAAAAAGCAACTGACCGCTACCGCTACCTTAGAAACAAAGGCGGTGCAGTAACTGAAGATCAACGATTGCTGACCCGTCCAGTGCAGCCACTAGTTAGACCCTCAGAGCCATTACCACGTGAGCGAGAGAGGGAGGAAGAGCATGCATTTGAACGCGCCTTGCATCTTGACTTCACATATACCGATCCCTGGCGCGTGTTCCGCATCATGAGCGAGTTTGTCAATGGATTCGATGTTCTCGCTCATATTCCTCCGTCGGTGGCAATATTCGGCTCTGCGCGAACGAAGCCGGATGATCCCATGTATGCATTAGCGGTTGAAACAGCACGCCTGTTAGCGAAAGCGGGCTTCGGTATTATCACTGGCGGCGGCCCTGGTATTATGGAGGCTGCAAATAAGGGAGCGCAAGAAGGGGGAAATCTCTCCATTGGCTGTAATATAGAGCTTCCCTTTGAGCAAGACCATAACCCACACCTGGACATCGCGCTCGATTTTCGCTACTTCATGGTGCGTAAAACCATGTTTGTAAAGTATTCAAATGCATTCATCATTTTTCCCGGCGGGTTCGGCACGATGGATGAACTTTTTGAAGCCTTGACGCTCATTCAAACGAGAAAGGTAAGCCACTTTCCCGTTATTCTCTCTGGCTCAAAGTACTGGGAGGGCCTCATCAACTGGATACGAGATACTATGCTCTCCACTGAGAAAATATCACCAGAAGATGCAGCCCTGCTACAACTCTCCGATGATCCGGAAGAAATTTGTAAACTCGTGCGTGATGCTTACCAGGAAGCTAATCGGTTGGAAAAGGAAGACCCCGATCATGATAAGTTGATTCGATGAATATAGTGCTTTTTGCTTTCGGGGGTGGGCTATGCTGGATTATAGTTAATGGCTATACGAAATCCAGTTGGTAAGACTTACTAAGAAAGCAAAAAACCCTGCCCTAGTCCGTCCCTTGGATCAACGCAAAATTCATGATGGCCCGTGATGAAGGCTGTTCCGCTGACTTCAGGTACAATCGCCTCATATGCTCCAACTTGCGTTCGCCCTACAACCTGCCCGCTAAATATACTTCCTGCTCCCAGGATACTTTCAATAACAATCTGCTGGCCATCAACGATTTCGCCCTTAGCGTGATGCAAAGCCAGCCTCGCCGAGACACCTGTACCTGTTGGCGAGCGGTCTACCTCAGCGTTCGCGAAGATACAGATGTTACGACTATGATGGGCAGTATTTTCAGCCGGGCCTGTCAAGATGGTGCCATAGATAAAGCTTAAATCTGCCTCGACTGGATGCTTGATGGGCACTTTTGCATTGACCGCCTTCTTGATTGCTTCGCCAGCCATGACGAGTTGCTCAGTGAATTCTGGCGTGACTTGCAGCCCCAGTTGCTTGGCTGGTATAAATGCATAAAAGGCACCACCGAAAGCAATGTCTATGGTCAGCCTACCGTAAAGGGGCAGGTCGAGTGGCACATCTCGTACATATAAAAATGATGGGACATTTAAGAATGACACTCGCTCGACGTGTCCATCACTATCGAGATGAGCTGTGGCGCGCACCAGGCCAGCAGGGGTGTCGAGATTGACCGGTGTGTGCCGTCCCCTCGCAGGAATTGCTCCCGTCTCCAACAGCGCAGTCACCAGGGCGATAATTCCGTGACCGCACATTGTACTATAGCCCTCGTTATGCATAAACAATACACCGAGATTGGCTTCGGGCGTCACGGGTTCAGTGACTACGCAACCATACATATTGAAATGCCCACGAGGTTCCCACACAACTGCCCGCCGGATGTGATCGTAGTGTTCCAGCATATAGCGCCGGCGTTCTAGCATAGTTGTACCCTGCAATTCAGGAAGGCCACCCGTGATTATGCGCAGGGGCTCACCTGCCGCGTGCGCATCCAGGGTCGAGATGATGATGGTACCTTCAATTGGCTTGTGTTTATTCCAGTTAAGTTCCATATTCAGGGCTTCGTTCTGCACAAGCCCATCGCCTTGAAGGCGATAGGGCACGTGGCCTCCGCGGGGGCTACATCTCGAAGTTAACCGTTACGCGGGGCAATTTAAGTTGCGCCGCTGTGCGCGCCCACGCACGTATCGCTTGAGCTACGATTTCGTTATCACGAGGTTCACGCAACTTGTCGCGCTGCACCACCCGCCTGGTCATTACCTGAATGTGCCAGCCTCCATTTATGCGTTTCAAGCCAGATGGGGCTGCAACGCGCAGAAGAACTGCTATACGGGGAGATTGGCGATTAATGACCTGGAGGATTTCTGACCAGTTTTCGTATAATACAGATGTAAACTGTTCGGCAAATTCATCATGCCCGGCGCGCGGCACTTGTTCCATAGAGGCCTCCTCGTCGTCTGAATCAAGACTGGCGTATCAAAAGTATACCATATCTAGCACCTCATTTAAGCGAGAACTCGTTATGATAGCAGCGATATCCCATTACTAATTTCTATCTTTTTACGTAGGAAATATTACATTAAATCTTCCACCAGTTCTTATGCCACTTTCTGGCAGCCGCCAGCGCTTGATGCGTCTCCCGTGTGAAGATGGTCGTACTACGCTCAACTTCCGAAGAGCCAGCATAGAGATCGGCAATACCCACGTCGCTGCCCAATAGCGGCTCAACAGCGGCTACGGTGCAGTAAGGAACGTATGCTGCGCTGTAGCCCCCCTCCTGCAACATCACCAGCCGTCCTTCACAAACTTCCTCCGCCAGTCCAAGCATGAGCTCGGACATCTTGCGAAAACCGGCCATTGTTACCATCATCTGGGCCAATGGATCAAGCCAGTTCGCGTCCTGGCCAGCCGAGATCAGTACCAACTGCGGTCGGTACTGCAGCCCGATCGGAACAACCAGTTGCTCAAATGCAGCACCATATCCCCTATCTCCTGTTCCAGCAGGGAGAGGAATGTTGACAGTATAGCCTGCACCTGCTCCTGTTCCCACTTGTTCTAATTCCCCGGACAGTTTGGGATACCAGTTGTGCTGGTGTAATGAGACAAACAGCACGCCAGGGTCGGAATAGAAAGCATCCTGTGTACCATTGCCATGATGCACATCCCAGTCCACAATCATGATGCGCTCGAGCCCGTAGACGTTACGCGCATAGTGGGCAGCGACCGCGACATTGTTAAAGATGCAGAACCCCATCGCTCGATTGCTGACTGCGTGGTGACCAGGAGGACGCAGGAGCGCATAGGCATTACGCACCTCACCGTTCATTACGGACCGCACTGCATTCATGGCACCGCCTGCAGCATAGAGAGCTGCATCAAACGAGCCTCGACTGAGTGGCGTATCGCTCTCTATTTCACCCCAATCACCTTTCACCGGGCCCCCTTCGACATGAGCCCGCACACCGCCGATATAATTGCGAGTGTGATACACAGTGAGTTCATTCTCGGTCGCCGGTCGCGCTGCTACAGGGTGCATCTGGGCAGTTAAGCCAGAACCATCTAGAAATTGTTTGATGCGCTGCGTGATATACAACGACGAGGGATGCGACTCAGGTGCTAATTGAAATGAGCCAGTGCGCATAGTTACGGTTGTTTGTACACCGGTATCGTGGTTTAAGTAATGCTCATCGAAAATGAGTCCAGTCCCGCTTGTTGATGACATAGGTGATGTCCTTTCTTATCGTGAGATGCAACAATTAAATAGTATGACATGAGCAAAAAGGTCTTCAATCTTGTTGCATACTAGTGTGCAAGATGGTACTATAATCGGGCTATGGACCAGAACAACAATAAAAATTCAATTGACGAGATTGACCAGCGCATCATTGAGGCACTGCAATTAGATGGCCGGCGTCCATTCACGAAATTAGCTGCCGAACTTGGTATATCTGAAGCTAGCGTGCGCCAGCGAGTTGCCAACTTGATCAATACACATGTCATGCAAATTGTAGCAATCACTAACCCGGTCACATTAGGTTATTCGCTGGCAGGTTTGATTGGTATCCGCGTCTCGGGCGATCGGCTGCTGCAAGTAGCTAACGAAATTTCCGCTTTCGAAGAAGTAATCTATCTTATTATCTGTGCCGGCAGTTTCGACTTGTTAGCTGAAGTAGTTTGTCGCGATAATGATCACCTGTTGAATTTCCTGGCCGAAAAACTCTACAAAGTGCAGGGAGTGCTACAAACAGAAACATATATGTACCTGCGCGTCTGCAAGGATACAGGAACACCTGTGCCATTTTCTCCTCGGATGTGAAAGCGAGGGGAGTAGCTGATTTCTATTCGGTTGCGGACAATCTCGTCCGTATTGCGCTGCTTGAATCCTCTGTCACGAAGTTTCAGAAGTTCATCCCGGTGAACCAACAGAAAAGGCTCCGCTTTGTAATTGGTGATTATTCCACGCTTCTGATAGAGACGTATGGTCTTGGCGTGCACGCCAAGGAAATGACCCGCTTCCTTATTGCTGGATGCTGTGCTGGAAGGTCAGAAGGACCAAGCTACCCGCGCCGATATTAACCGGCTAGAGCAGCGTCTAGAGGCATTAGAGAGTGATGTGCAGACGATCAAGGCTGCGGTGACTACTACCAACCGCGATGTTGCTGAGTTAGATCACCGCATGACACGGCTAGAGACGGCGTAGGTGCCTACTTGCGGGCAATAATATGCAACCACACTGCATTCCTTGAGGGATTGTCACTAGCTATTTGTATGCCTGTAGGGCCAGTGTCGGCCAGCAGCGGGCGTATTTGTTCGTCTTGCCGGTATCAGACGAGCGGTAGTTGCCTGCTATTTTTTAAGGTCTGTATGACGGGTGAATTCCCGGGCGCGTTCCTGCTCCTCTACGAATTGGCGGCGGTACCAGCGTGCCCGCAGTGCGTGTTTTGAAAGTGCGCTGCGCTCCTGGGCGCTTAATTGCTCCTTGCATCTCTGGCCGCCAAGATGGAGAAAAGTACTAAAGATATCCTATGAAGAACATGTGTACTCAGTTACTCGTTAAATAAAGTGAGGGAGTTACAAAGCATGGTAAGTTAAGGTTTGGAGGAATGGATACTATGAATGTCGATCCACAGGTAGCTCAACAGGTAGCCGACCTTGGAATTAGGCTTGGAGAGGCTGCAATAAGAAATACAGCTGAAGTTGTATATAACAAAATTCAAACAGTAAAAGCAAAAAAGAACGATCAAGAGACAATCCACGAACTCGAAGAGATAATAAACAACTTAATATTTGATAAAGACGAATTGATTCGCATTGCCCAAGCTTATAAGCAAGAATTTGTTGCGCAACAAATCTCCCAGAAAGACATCGAATATATTACCAAGAGCTTTATACCTGTGCTGAAAGACTTGATTAAGCAGACCTCGAGCGATCAAAGTGGTGTTGGGGTTACAAATATAGAAAAGACCATAGACAGTTTAACACCTTTACTTTCGGTTGAGATGCTAACCGTATTACAGTTAGTAGGCTTTAACTTCAAGAAAGCGATAGGTGAACCCCTCACTCTTTTGCTGCAAAAAGCTATTACATCAAAAGTCCCTGCAGAGCCACAGAGCGACCTTGAGTCTACGAAATTATTAGTGACACTCAATACTGAAGTCCTCAAAGTAGCTCAAGACAAGGATGCGTCTGATAGGTTAGAGCGATTGAGGTCCAAAGGAATGTTATAGCAGTAGGTAGCAGGTGGGAAAAAGTTTACACTGCAATGTATCAGAAAAGGTACGGACATTAGCAGTTTGTCTATTGGCCTCATTCTAGCACGCTTTGCGCAAAGAGGTTTGCTCGTGATCGAAATCATTGTTGCTCTCATTGCCGTATTCGGTGCTGTCCTGCCCTACCTGCTTCAGAAGAACAAGGAATTGAACCTCAAGATTGCGGAGCAGAAACGCGAGGCATACGCCAGTTTTCTGAAGAACTTCACCGAGATAGCAGTCGCTGTCATGCATGATGAGGATGTATCAGGAAAAGATGCAGACATTGAACGGATGTTAGCCAGGGATAAGTTGCTGCTTTATGGTAGCGACGATGTCATTAAGGCATATGATGCATGGGTTAGATATGCGGATATCGAAAAGCACGATTATGACAGGGAGGGTGAACTAGTGAGTCTTATCTTCCTCGCCATACGTAAAGACCTGTTGGGCAAGACCAGGGTAACAACAGAACACCTTGCCAACCTAAATCCCTTTAATCGTGGGTAATAATTTCAAATTAAGAAACGGCTGTTGGGATACGCATCTATCTTATTTTTTTACAGCTGTGCGACCGCAAGATAACGATGCTCGTTTGTGACGAAGCCTCGCTCGTCTACGTTGTTGGCTAGAATACGGCTGAGAATATCCGCACTTTTAAGCGCCTCATTACCGACCAGATCAGCATGGAGCATATCGAGAGCGTTTAACCAGAACACCAGGGATTCAATATCTTCCACAACATACTCAACGTCGTACTCCCTGAAATCTACACAATGCAATCCGTTTGCTTCTACCATTGCTTTGGTAATGACAGGCCTTCCAACTGGCTTGCCGAGCACTTCCTTGATATTCCGCATGTTCTTCTCACCAACCTGTTGGGTGATAAAGTATCCACCCTGCAGTAAATGAGTCTTAACGGCTTCCAAATCGAACGGTGCATGTCGGTTGATAATGGTGTTGAAGCGCAGGTTCAGTCCTGCTAGTTTTTCGTCCAGGACCATAAACGTCATGTTGGCTATTCCCTTAGCGTTCTGTTGAGCGGTCTTTACCATTTCCTCATCAATGTCGATGCCGACGCCGCTTCTGAAATATGGCACAAGGGTAATAAATCGTTCACCTCCACCAATACCGATATCCAGTACATCGTCGTCTGAATGCAGGTACTTTTTAACTTCTTCTACATAGTCCCACTGTACTGGCTCGCGTATAGTATTCATGCGCGAGAAATCCCATCCTAATCGAGGTTCAACGTGCTGAAGTATGACGTCAAGTTCAGCTTGGGTATAGGTAGTTTTCATGCGGTTAGTTTAGCATACCCAGGGAGAACATAGCACCAAAGCGAATCATCAAGAGTGAGACAGCAAAGAGACAGATTGCTGCTGTCTGGAAGCGATCGATCCTGACTGTGCCAATTCTTCGTTTTTGGGACAACTAATACCCTTAGTGGGCTGCTTACAAATGCTCCCTCACCCAAATCCGTACCAGAGTGGTCTGCCTCCGCCTGTGCGCTCATTCGTATTTGTTTGATATTACAAAGGATACTTGCCTAGTCCAACAGCATCTTGTGCTCGGGCCTAAGCCCGGAAAAGCCTACTGTGGGTCGCTCCTCTGTATTGCTGGAGCTGAAAGCCTGCCGTGATGAATGGGCAGAGTCAATACTCTCATGACTTCTTGCTGATCAGGTCCGTGATAACGACCTACGAATGACGTGTAAACCAGTGCAACGAGTGCGATTATCGCAAAAACATTGAGAGATACTCCCGCGATTTGAATATCCAACTTGATGCTTGGGAACACGCTTAACCCTGCTCCTAGCACACCTAGCAGGAGGACCGCCCAGTCGAGGTAGTTTCTCCATTTTAGCCACCAGAGGTATCGAACATTTTTAGTGAGAATGCCATCCACCCGGCTGGCCTCTAACGTGCTATTTGGATAAGAGCGATGAGATCTCTCGTAAAGAGCACGAGCCTCCTGTTCTGTGGCAACATGAAAGCCATAACTAAGCACTTGTTTACCTTGGTAGATCTCCTTAACTTCCCAAAGCGGTTGTATTTTCGTTCCCATTGTTGGCTCCATCTAGTGGTAGAGTTGCGTAGCTGCCATCCATCAGCCTCAGAGTAACTGATGAGGTAAACAACAGGACCTACAACTAAAGTAGACGTAGATTTCCGTCAACTGTCAAATAATTCAATAGCAAGGCCCGCATCCTAGAAGTAACCGCCTAGATCGCCGATGAGTTTGGTGACGAAATCTGGAAGTTTTATCGAGTTCACCACGAATGTGGGTCTCTTGTCGGGGCGTAGTATGTCGTTGGTGGTTGAGCCGACCATGCTGCCCATAGTTTGCTCATGGAAAGCAAGGGGATAATGATACAGTAGCCAATCCTTTTGGACCAGATCGAGCTTCGCCGTATCGATCTCGCCGGTCGCCTTGCTTATATCCTGGGGGTCATACTGTGTGATCCACAAGTTTGCCGTCGTTACTACGATCGGTATAATAAAGTTCCTAGCTGCTGGCTGGCGCGATAGTGATGGGATTTTATCTACAATTCCAGGTACCGCCTCATTAGCCTGCTTGATTGCGTAGTAAGCTCGCAACGCTTTATCGGAGCTCCTGTTGCGGGTGCCGCTATCTTCGTTGAATTCAAAGACGTTGACGCAATTCTCGTAGTCGCCGTAGGTATTGTAGCCGAGGTTTGGAAGATTATAACCTTGTGTGAACGAATTCGCGCCGTCCTTAGTGAACATAAAATACGGCATATCGCGAAGGCCGGTCGGACGGTGCGGTTCGAATACCCAATGCTTCAGTTTGGAATCAGCCTTCTTGCACTCGATCGGCAATATAAGGACGATGCCCCCGTTATCTATACTGGTTTCGGCCAGAACGTCTACTGTCCCATCGATGATGCGTGGGTGGACACCATAGCTGTAGGGGTATTCCCTATAAGCCGTAAAAACCCTATACTTCTTCCAGTCCTTAAATAGTTGGTAGGTATCGCGTTCCAAAAAGATGCCGGTACCGATCAGGTCGTCTTTAATTTTAGCTGATACCTTCGGGCTCACATTACCCCTCCTCGATAGAACCTAGAGATCGATGCGTGTTAAATAGGTGGTAGTTGATTGCCGTTTTTTAGGGCCTGTATGACGGTGTAGGTGAATTCCCGGGCGCGTTCCTGCTCCTCTACGAATTGGCGGCGGTGCCAACGTGCCCGCAAGGCGTGTTTTGAAAGCGCGCTACGCTCCAGGGCGCTTAATTGCGCCATGCGTTTCTGGCCGCCGCGGCTGTCGAGTTCAGCGGCGCGTGGGTCTTTGTGGTGTTCCTGCTGCATATGCCCCCTTTCCCTGCTGGTTGGTTACTCTACCAGTGTATACCTACCGCTTGGGAGGGTAAACGCCTGCAAGCCGCTTAGAAAGGGCGCGCTGCCAGGCGGGTTACTAGGCGGGAGGGCGTACCAAGCGCTTGGTATGAGTGTCTATTTAGTATGTGGGTCGGCGTTATCAGCTAGTTGCTTGGGGTCATGGTGACCTGACTTAAGCCTGAGATTGCAATTACATCACCGTCTGTTAGGGTGACGGTGACTTGTGGTACACCTTGGCCGTTGCTCACGCCTAAGATTTCGTTGTATGAATCAGTACCGTTAACCATAAAGTTGCCGCTGCTGCCTGCTGTAGTGGTTGCGACGTACCTGCCTGCGCCAATGTCTTGGCCGACCGTAAACGTTCCGGCGTAAAGCGTAGTGGCTGTGTGAGAGGTTCTAAAGGGTGCTGTGACTGGGGTAAATATCACCTGGCTCAAGCCTGATATTTGGATTTGGTCGCCGTCTGAGATCCGCACGCGTATTTTTGGCACCCCTTGCCCATAACTGACGCCTAGGATTTCGTTGTAGGAGTCGGTGCCGTTAACCACGAAATTCCCGCTTTGGCCGCTAGTCGTAGTGACATCGTATAGCCCAACTGCAACATCCTTGCCACCGGCGAAGCTGCCTGCTCCCAGGGTAGTAGCTTTGCCGGTGACTTTACGAGTTGCGGCTGTATTAACGGGCTTGGCCTGGGTCGTTTGGGTGTTGCTGCTAGTGGGATTGGCCGTTAAGGTGGCGGTGTTAGTGGTTGGCGACGAATTATCTGAAGATGAGGTCAGGTCTCCACACGCCACAAGAACAAGCGCCATCACGATTAACAGTCCAATCAAGGAAGGTAGTAAATGTTGCCTTTTGGATGCCCTGTCTACAATGTTTTTCATGCCACTTCTCTCCTTTTGACTCACGAATATTTCTCAAAAGATTTTATCTATTGTAGGAGACGCAGTTGATCCGCTCTAGTAACTGAAATAGACCTTATACAGTGCGATGCACTATCAACGGCCTTACCTCGGCGAATGTGTGGCATGTTATTCGCGGGCCAAGCCGTCCTAAGCTCCTTAGCAGCGGCCGCAGCGGCGCGGCTGCTAAGCGGGTTGGCAGGCGGGCCGGATGCTAGGCGCTTGGCATAGAGTTGTCAATATTTAAGGTCACACGAGCCATAGTCAGGTGCCATATCATGACAAATAAAAAAATGATAGTTATGGTCATGCACGGGACCGGTGCCAGCTTCAGTGATATAGATGCCTTTCCAGTGCTGTTTTGAGCCACCACACCCCACGTGCAGGTTATAGGCATCACCTTTGAGGACATACGCAAATTCCACCTCCGGCTGGTTACTATCGGGAGGGCGCAAATCAGCATATCCAGAAATACCTTTATCAACGGTATTACCATCAAACGTATCGACCCAAATGCCTTCTACCGGCTCGTTATCCGCGCATAAAACTTTTCCTGAAATAATTACCGGCTTAACATTGTTGCTTATCCACGGATTAATTATGAACGCATAAGCGCCCACTGCCAGCAGCACAGCAATGAGCAGGCTGAGGGCGACATTCCGTATTATTTTTCTCTTGTTAGGTAAGGGTGCATCCAACCTCATTCCCAAAAAGAGTAGTCTTACTCTTCAATGGAGCGCAAAGCTTATAGGCAAAGTAACACATGACATTGTCTCTTATCTGGTGTATAATGCCTTCGCGGGCTTTTTTGTTTGCCCACTGAAGTATAAAACAGATCCTTGTCTATGATGCCCCGTTGCCAATACTATATTCGTGAGAACGATA
>Ga0209647_1000996_pt1 | contig 25158 bp, 31 predicted proteins | sample GraSoi_2013_60cm_FD_185827 | JGI IMG/M metagenome (GOLD analysis project Ga0209647, IMG submission 185827) | Grasslands soil microbial communities from the Angelo Coastal Reserve, California, USA - Sample 9_17_2013_60cm (SPAdes) (version 2) | ecosystem: Environmental > Terrestrial > Soil >... | reverse complement strand
GGAAGTGCGTCGGCACCGGGCATCGGTTTGCTCCATCGCTTTATTCTCGGTCTGTTCGCTGCGACGAGCTAAATTTCCGATCATCTACCCCGACCTTCGGCTCGACTGCTAAGTTGCAACACATCCTCCTTTCTTATCCCGGTTATAGACCCAGTCTAGCAGCTCGGCAAAGCGTTGATTGTTATCGATAAAAAGGAAGGTTTCCCGGTAGGAGGGGTCGTCTTCCGGGAGCCGCCGGTAGCCGCCGACCGCATCCGGCACCCAGACCTTGCCGTTAATTAGCTTCGGCTTGCCGTTGAGCGGTTTTTTCTTTTTCACGCCTCGCTCCGGATGCGGTCGATGAAAACTTCCGTCTGGAACTTAAGTTGGAGATAGGAATCGCGCTCGGAGGGGTGCTTACTTCCTTCGATTTTGTCTTTTAGCTCTAGGATGTCGCGCTCGAATTTTTTAATTAACCACTCCGCCTCGGCGGCGGTAAACTTCACCGTTACCGTTTTATTTTTCTTATTCACTCCTTTTCATTTCTCCGGACCGCCCAGTGCGATAGGGCATAATCCATTGCCGACGTCGAAGCGCCCTTTTAGGGCCGTAGACCACCCGCGTCCAATGCCCACGTACCCAATGCGGGGCATGCTTCTCCCCGCTCGGTTCGTAATCCTCCTTTCGCATGACCGGCGGGTTGGCTCGGAACTTCGGCATGCAATCCCCGACGAAGCGGGCCGGGAGAAGGCCGGGGATAAGGTGTTCGTGTTTGCCCTCCGTTTTCGGCTTACGTATCCAGTTATCCGTAAAGACGGCGATCGGTTCCTGAGAAAAGAAAAGGAGGAGGTTGAGGGCGATAAAGCGAATCCGTTGGAGGAATTCGTGATTAATTTCCTCCGGCGGACTTCCCTCCATGTCGTGCTGGTTAGGGGCAATTATGTCCCGTAATTTCCAGTCGTTCCAGTGGCCCATGCAACTAGCGATATCCGGCTGGAAGCCCGGTTTTTGATAATCGGACATGGCCGAGAAATAGAAGCCGGTAGCCTCGCTTTGGAGGAAGGAAGCGGATAAGTTCTCGACGCTTCCGGCTTGCTTGCCGAGAAGCCGGTTTAACTCGACGGCGTATTCGAGGGGGAGAGCTAGCTCCGTATCTTTCTGCCAGAGGGTTAGATCGAGGTAAACGGCATACATACGAAATCCCGTCGGAGCGAGACTTGCGGGTGACCCCGCTTCATGCCTCTTACCCGGGTCGGGATATAGGCTATGCTTTCGAGATCTAAGAAAGGAGCGAGAGAGCGGTTCCCGATCGTACGTAGCTTGCGTTTAGAACCCGGTTTAAGCGGAGGGGAAGTGGGCGGGGAAGAAGGAGGGGCCGAAGGAAGGGATTTCCCTCCCGGATTTAGCCGCTCTTTCATTTCGAGAAGCAATTCCGTTAAATAATAGTCGCGTATTTCTCGTTGGGTTTCCGTCGTTAAACGCTCTAGGAAGCTTTGAATATCCATTATCGGACCTTGCCGTTCTAAACCGCCCCCTATCCCTTATTTTAAGGAATTTTTTCCGCGATGACTCGCCCGATTTCGAGAGAGGCGGTGGCGGCGGGGGAAGGGGCGTTGCAAATATGAATGGCGGAGGCGTTTTTAAGAATTAGAAAATCATCCACCAAGCCTCCGTCCGGACGCAAGGCTTGGGCCCGTACCCCGCTCCCGCCGGGGGCGAGATCTTCTTCGGAGACTTCCGGGATCAGTTTTTGCAGGCTACGTACAAAGGCCTTTTTATTAAACGACCGGTAAATCTCCTCCGCTCCGGAGCGGGCGTGCTTGGTGGCTAAACGCCAAAATCCTCCGTAACTAAGTGTCTCTAGGCAATCGCGGAGGTTAAAGGAGGTGCGGGAATAGCCTTCCCGCTTAAAACTAAGCACGGCGTTCGGGCCCGCGTGTACTCCGCCATCTATCATGCGGGTAAAGTGCACGCCTAGAAAGGGGAATTGCGGATCGGGTACCGGATAAATTAGGTTGCGCACGAGAGAGCGGCGCTCGGGCTTAAGTTCGTAATACTCGCCCCGAAAGGGCACGATCCGCGCCTCCGGTTTTGCCCCAGCGAGAGTAGCTAGACGATCGCTATAGAGGCCGCCGCAATTGATAATTAAACCGGCGCTTAAAGGGCCCGCCGTCGTCTCGATTATGCTTTCGCCGCTTTTTTCCCGCATACCGAGCACCTTCGTCGAGAGCCGTAGCTCGCCTCCTTCCGAGCGCACTAATTCGGCGAGTTTTTTAGCGATCGCTGTAAAGTCGACGATGCCCGTTGCGGGCACGTGGAGGCCCGCGAGGGCGCATACGTGCGGCTCTAGCTCCTTAACTCCCTCCGCGCTTAACTTCCGGAGGGAGAGCCCATTGGCGAGGCCGCGTTCGTAGAGATTAGCTAGCCGGGGAAGATCGGCCTCCTTCGTGGCCACTATTACTTTGCCGCAAAGTTCGTAGCGGATGCCGTGCCTCGCACAGAACTCTACCAGCCGTTGACTTCCGGCCCGACAGAGTTTCGCCTTTAGGCTCCCCGGCTTATAGTAAATGCCGGAGTGGATTACCCCGCTATTGCGACCGGTTTGATGCTGGGCGAAGGCGCTTTCCTTTTCGAGGAGGGCGAGCGGCGCGCCCGGACGCCTTTCGAGGATGGCTTTTGCTACCGAAAGCCCGAGGATGCCGCCTCCGATGACGAGGTAATCGTACCGTTGCACGGATCTTTAATGCTTCCCGTTGCCGTTCCAGACCGCCCAGGGGGCGCGCCCGCTAGCGTAGAGATCCTCTAGTTCCCGCTGTTCCTTAAAGGTATCCATGCAGGCCCAAAACCCCTTGTGGGTATAGGCAAAGAGTTCCCGCTTAGAAATTAAGCGCCGGAAGGTGCCTTCTTCTAGGTCGTCCCCTTCCTCGATATGGTTAAAGATCTCCTTACTAAAGACGAAGAAACCCCCGTTAATCCGGGTGCCCATTTTGGCGATGTGATCGACGCTCTTTATCCGGCCCGCCTCGTCGGTGGTAATCATGTGGTAGGTCGCTCGGGGGCTAACGCTTATGAGGGAGGCGACGGTTCCGCTTTCCTTAAAGCGCTGGATAACCTCCGGAAGGGGCGCGTCACAAACCCCGTCCGTATAATTCGCTAGGAAGATCTCCTCCCCGTTTAGGTATTTCTCGACTACCTTTAACCGCTCGGCGATATTCGCCTTTAAGCCGGTATCGACGAAGGTAATCCGCCAATCATCGATATCGCTGGCTAATAGCTCGACCTTCTTGCCGCCCCCGGAAAGGACGAAATCGTTCGAGTGCGTTTCGTCGTAGGTGCGGAAATAGTTTTTAATCACCTCTCCCTTATAGCCGAGGCAAAGAATGAAGTCCTTATGCCCGTAGTGGGCGTAGTACTTCATGACATGCCAGATAATAGGCCGGGAGCCGACGGGGACCATGGGCTTCGGAACAGATTCCGAGTATTCCCGCATGCGCATACCAAACCCGCCGCAAAATAGAACCACTTTCATAGATAGCTTATATCGTCCGATCGTCCCTGTAGGTTTAGTCCTTTGTTTTACTAATCAATTCTTCTAACCAGGTCTCCCCCCGGAAAACCCGATATTGTTCGGCCCGGAGCCGATCGGCTAGCCGCCCGGCGGGGAGTTCGATGTCGTCGTAGGTAAGCACGGCGTCTTTTTTAATCGCCCGTTTAAGTTGGCATCCCTCGACGAGCCCCTCCGGGAGGTAGCGTTGCTTACACATTTCCTCGGCATTGACCGTTTCTCCGTAGGTCATATACATGCCATAGTCGTCGAGCACTTCTCCCGCTCCGAGATCCCGCTTAGCGACGGCGGCGACTTCTACCACCGGCCCCCCTAAGGGCTTAGCCACGGAATCGCGCAAGAGGGCGACTCGGGCGATCGTATTCGGCACCTCGAAGTGGACAAGGTGGTAAGGGATAAAGAAGGAGTAAAGTGGCCCCGGGCCCATCTTATAGAGGTTGAGGTAATGTTGCGCTTTCGGGTCGGGATGCTCGGCGAGGCAATAGACTTTCGTAAGCGGGGTGCCGACCGTATAGTCGACGATGCCCCCCAGGGTCCGGAGTTCCTCGACGTCGTAGAGCTTGCCGATCTCCATAACGTCCTCCCGGTATTCGAGGCCCCGCGACATGCCCCGGGATTTTACTACGAAGCCGGTGGCGTTGGCCACGATGGCCGCTTCGAAATTGGCTTTCGAACCATCGGCGAAGCTGGTAACCATGGCCGGATTTTGCCCCCACTTCTCGGCGAATCCTTTTTGGGTGGTCGGGGTGCGGTAGCGATCTTGCAATCCTTTAACGTTGCCGAGAACTCGCGGGGTTAGCCCGAGGCCTTTTACCCAGCGATAAAGGTTGATCTGCACTCCCGGTTCGTCCCCGTCGCAAGCGGAAAGAATGCGGCCCTCTTTCGCGGCATAGGTTTGGAGGATCGGCCCGATCGTGGCATCGACTTCGGCGTTCATTAAGACGACGTCCTTGCCGCATTTAAAGGCCTCTAAAAGGAGGCGGGCCCCGAACTCGACCGAGCCGGTTACGTCAACGAGGAGGTCGATCTCTTCCGAGCGGGCTAGGAGAAAGGGGTCTTCCGTAACGACCGGTTGGTTTAAGCGAATGGCTTCCTCTACTTCGCTTTGCGTCTCGGCTAAGAATGGAGCATTTCGCCCGGCATAACGGAAGACGTCGAAAGCCCTTTGCGGTTTCCGGCTATAGATGGCCATCGCTTGCATGCCGAGTATGCTGTTCACGATCTGGTTAGTCAGTCCCTGTGCCATAAAACCGGCACCGAATATGCCTACCCGGATGGGGTTTCCCTCTCTTTCCCGGGCCTTTAGTAGTTCGTCGATAATAATCATTGGTCTTAAATCAATTGGATAAAGGTTTATATCGTCATACGCCGCCGAAGTTCGGGCTCGTCTATTTCGAGGGGAGCAAACTTTAAGTCCTTCTCCGAAATAACGGAGAGCGGAAGCGGCCAGGGGAGCTTTAAACGGGGATCGTTATAGAGGAGTCCCCCTTCCGCGCTCGGGGTGTAGAATTCGCTTACCGTATAATTAACATCCGTATTATCGGCGAGGGCCTGAAAGCCGTGCGCAAAGCGCTTCGGCACGTAGAGGGACCGCCGGTTTTCCTCGCTTAGTTCGACGGAGAGGTACTCTAGGTAGGTTTCGCTTTCCGGGCGGAGGTCGACGATAATATCGAGGATCGCGCCGCGTATACAACGGACGACCTTCGTCTCGGCAGCGGGAGGATATTGAAAATGCATCCCGCGTATCGTCCCTTGCTTTATATTGTGGGATAGGTTCGCTTGCACGATAAACGGTTCGAGGCCTTGCGTCTCGAATTCGTCCCGACAGAAAACCCGGGCGAAAAAGCCCCGCGAGTCTTCCCGACGTTCGACGTCGATAATGTAGGCTCCGGCTAGCTTCGTTTTAACGAATATCATAGTATTTTCGCATCCCGGAGACCGGTGGAGAGTTTATCGAGCGGTTTAGGCATTAACTCGGGAAAGCTGGCGCCACGAAAGAAGTAGCACCGCACCAACGAAGGGAAGCAACACCCATCCGGCGTTTGCCTCTGGCACAACGGGGACCTTTCCGTGGTGTCCGTTATTGCCCTTGTTATCTTCGTGCTGTTCGCTTTTACCGCCCTTGCCGTTATCTTCGTGCTCGCCCTTCTTACCGCCGTCCTTGGCATGGGCTAGCACGGGAAGGATTAGGGCGACTGCGACTAAAGCGCAGGTTTTACGTAACATGTTCATATTTATATTCTTATTCATGCTTATGTTTATGTTTATGTTTATGTTTGGGTTTAGGTTAAATGCCAAAAGAAATGATCGTCGATTTGTTCTGTCCTAAGCAGATATTGGAGTTGCTTAAGTCGGGTGAAGCTGCGAAATCCGAAGACTTCCCCGGTTAAGTCGATTCGTTTAAACAGTTCGTAGAGCTGCTTAGCCCCGCGTTCGGCATCCCAAGCGCACTTAAAGCCTGGCAAATGCCGACCGATTTTATCGAAGGAGACCCGGTAGCTCCGGTTATCTAGACCGGAGCCGAAAGCTAATTTGCATCCCGGAAATCTAGCCGCTACGATTTCGGCGATTTCCCGCACCCGGTAGTTGTGGCCGTTATCGCCGACGTTAAAGATCTCCCCCTGCACCGCTTCGATCGGTGCCTCTAGGACGGCGATAATCGCTTGCGCGATGTCCAGCCCGTGGACCAGTGGCCGCCAGGGCGTGCCGTCGCTCGTCATGCGAATCTCTTTCGTCGTCCAGGCGAGCCCCGCGAGATTATTTAGCACGAGATCGAAGCGCATCCTCGGGGAAGCGCCGTAGGCGGTCGCGTTCCGCATAAAGGTAGGCGAGAAGCGTTTATCCGCTAAGGCCCGTACATCCCGTTCGACGAGCGTTTTGCACGCGGCATAGGCCGTTTGCGGATTAACCGGCGAGGTTTCATTTACGAAATCCGCTTCCGCTACCCCGTAAACGCTGCAGGAAGACATGTAGACGAAGCGGGGGATTCCGACGCTCTTCGCTAATTCCGCTAGGTGCACCGAACCCTGATGGTTAATTTCGTAGGTGATACTCGGTGCAAGCTCTCCGGCGGGGTCGTTAGAAAGTTCGGCCATATGCACGACCGCGTCGACTCTCCTAAGATCCTTTGCCTCGATTAGACGAAGATCTTTAGCCAGGGTGAAGGGGGTGTTGCCGTCGTTAGAGTAGAGCGCCCGCTCTTTATAAAAGCCGCTATCGAGGCCGATCACCTCGTAGCCTCGCCGGAGTAGCTCCGGCGCTAAGAGGGAACCTAGGTAGCCTTCCGTGCCCGTTACAAATATACGCATAAATTTTTTCGCTTATTCATTTCGCGAGGTTATCGCGGATTTTCCGTCGCCTTTATTCATTTTACGAGATTTTCCGTCACCCTTATCATTACGCCCGATTGGGTGGAAACTTTAGCCCGATCGGGAGAGAGCCTCCGCAAAAACCCTCCTCCCGAAAAGGAGGAGGGGTTTCTTTTGCGCATCCGTCAGAGCAACCCACCTAGCGGAGGGATGATGTTTTTGATGCAGTGTCGGCATGACCGAAATCGGAGAGATTGGCATTCGGAAGCGGCGAAGCCGCCAAGAGATCAAACGGCTGGTGACGGAATTCGAAAGCAGTGGACTGCGGCGGAACGAATTTTGTCAGAAGCATAATTTGGCACTGGGCACATTGCAGCGTGGGCTCAGAAGGCGACGGATGGAAGTTGAGGGACAAAGGGAAGGTAAGCTGGTCGAGGTGAAGATGGCTGGGATCCAGCGCAACGGTAGCAGAGCGGGAAGCTGCTCTTTGGAAGTAGTGTTGGCCGAAGGTCGGCGAATCGAAGTCAGGCGAGATTTTGATGCTGAGACTTTAGCGCGCTTGATCCGAACCCTTGAGGAGATCTGAGATTGTGTTTGGCCTCGGACCGGCGACCAGGATCTACGTCGCTCTTGGAGCGACCGACATGCGAAAGGGCTTTGATGGGCTCTACGGAATGGTCCGAGATAGGCTGGGACTGGAAGTCAGGAGCGGGCATCTGTTCTTGTTCGCTAATGCCAGAAGGAACAGACTGAAAATCCTCTACTGGGATGGAAGTGGTTTATGGGTTTGTGCCAAACGGCTGGAAGGCGGAAGATTTAGCTGGCCACTGCCCAGCGATCAATCGGATCGAGTGACGTTGAGTCAGGAAGAACTTTCGCTGTTGTTGGGTGGAATAGATCTGACGCGCACACGGCGCAAAGAGTGGTATCGGAAAACGGTTCCCGGAAGCGAAAAAGTGTAACAAAAGACTATTAGAGAAACTGCATTTTTGTTAGTTATGCTCCTACAGTTGAGCAGCAGTTTTACTCCCCTCAAAATGCAGGATCCAGAGCTGGTTGGCCAGCTCAAGGAAACACTTCCAGAGGCGCTATTCGAAAAGCTCAGCGGCTCTTTGTCCATGGATCGCGATCGGCTCAGGTTCGCAGAATATAAGGTCCGGGTATTGGAAGAGAGACTGCGTCTGGTACGGATCGAGAAGTACGGGCCCGGCAGCGAAAAGCTCTCCGAGGCGCAACTGGAACTGCTGGAATTAGAGCCTGGAGTCAGCAGCGCCGACGTCCAGGCCGAGAGCGAACGGGAACAATTGCAACTGCCGCTTAAATCGGCACGCAAGCATCCGGGCCGGCAGGAGTTGCCAGCCGAGCTGCCTAGGACCGAACAGATCATTGCTTGCACAGCCGAACAATGCGTCTGCGGCAAGTGTGGTAAACAGACGGCTGTGATCGGCTACGAGACTTCTGAGCAACTTGACGTCGAGCCGGCTAAATACTTTGTGCGGGTGATCAAACGCGAAAAGCGAGCCTGTAAAGATTGTGAGGAGCAAGGAGTGCAATCCGCGCCGCTGCCAGCCCGGATCATCGACAAAGGCTTGGCCAGTGATCGGGTGGTAATCGACACCGTAGTGAGCAAATACGCGGACCACGTGCCGCTCTACAGGCAGAGCGCGATCCTGGAACGGGAGACCGGAATCGAACTGTCCCGAGCGACTTTGGATGGCTGGGTCATGCGGGTCGGTGAACTTTTGCGTCCGATCACTGCAGCCATGGGCCAAGAACTGCTAAAGGGCGATTATATCCAGGCAGACGAGACCCCGGTGGATGTGCAGATGCACGATGGCAGAGGAAAAAACCACCAAGCCTACCTTTGGCAATACAGCCGGCCGGCCGGAGCAGTGGTCTTCGACTTCCGAATGGGTCGTGAACGAGAAGGACCCAAACGATTCCTGGGTAACTTCGAGGGCATCCTCCAAAGTGATGGTTACGGGGCATACGATCATGTCGGTGGACCCAAGATCGTGCATGCAGCCTGTTGGGCCCATTATCCCGAGTGAACTTTTATCCAGAGTAATCTTTCGTCCCGAGCGCCACGCCTTCTTCTTCGTGCACCGCGGCTCCAGATAAACCGTGCAACTTCCGAGGTTGGTTCGGTGTATTGAGGACATGCCGGCTCGATGTCCCACAAGCGAAGCAACGCTTCCTGCGATGGAAAGAGTAGTCGATTTCTGGAAGCGAAACGGACTCAAGAACAGCTCGACGGTGGTTTACCAGCAATGGGCACGCCGGTTTTCGCTGGATTGCACTCAGCGAGGGCTGTCGCCCATAGACCATCTCACCGTAAACGAAGTTAAGCGATTTGCGAAGCGGTACTCGCGGCGCAAGAAGATCAACCATCGTGAGACCCAACGAATAGCTGCAACGTCGCTGCACGCTTGGTCCATCGCAAATACTCTCCTTGCTTGGGCGTAAACGTTTGAACCTCGGCGAACGGATCGTTTTTTACTTCGTTCTCCGGTTCAGGCTTAATCGGTTCCGGCTTTATATCGCCGTTCGTTTTCTTCGCCATAATTGCGGTTTTATTTGTTTAGTACTCGCTAAGGCTTTTAAGAGGCTTTATCGCCATTAATAGTAGCCATTGGAGCTTTGGATCGCCCATGGCTCCTGTGAGCCCGGGTCTGAAAGTATTTGTCGATCGTCTCGATCCAGCGGGCTTTTAATTTTTCGAGGTCGCTCAGGGGGAAATTTTTAACGATCGGCACCGAGACTTGCCACAGCTCGTGGAACCGTTTATCGAAGGTGGAGGCCGGTTTTTTTTCTATTTTTTCGAATAGGATATCCGTCTCCGTCTTTTTGCGTTGTAGGTATCGGTAATTGTAAAAATGTTGAAGGGAAAGCATGCGTGCGGCGGCATGCCGTGCCCAGTCCCAGAACCGTTTATCTAATTGGTCGAATCGGCCAAGGCCGCCGATAGCATTCGCGCTGCGGAAGTCTGCGCCGGAGTTAAGACCGGCGAGATCGTTATCTTTGACCGCGCCTATGTGGATTTCGTGCATCTGGGCGTGCTCAGCGAGGATGGGGTGTTTTGGGTGACCCGCAGCAAGGAATCGCTCTGTTTTCGGGTGGCTAAAAAATTGCCCAAGGCAGCGGATAAACGCATCTTGAGCGACGAACTTGTGGTGCTCAAAAACAAAGACTCGCGCGCCAATTATCCCCAACCCATGCGGCGGGTCCGGGCTCTGGTGGAGGTCGACGGTAAGGAACGCGAGATGGAGTTCTTGACCAATAATTTCTCTTGGAGCGCCGGCAGTGTGGCTGATCTGTATCGTTGCCGCTGGCAAATCGAAGTGTTCTTTAAGCAGATCAAGCAAAGCTTGCAGTTGTGCGATTTCCTGGGCAACAGCGCCAACGCGGTCCGCTGGCAGGTCTGGACGGCGCTGTTGCTCTACGTCCTGATGCGCTTTCTGTGCGTGATAAGCAGTTGGAGCCACTCTTTCACTAGTCTCTTCACGCTGCTGCGAGCGGCGCTCTGGAGAAAAATTGACCTGTGGAATTTGCTTAGATTCTGTGGGACAGCAGCTGGACATTTCCGATGTCTGGCCACTCCACAATATGCGTATTTCCCAGGATTTAATACTGCTGTGGGATAGCATCAAAGCCACACGCTCAGGAAAGTTTCCTCCTTGAACCGAGAAATTCTTAAACCGATTCCGCCGACAACCACCCGCCAACCCGCTTCAATTCAAGACCACAAGAGCTACTTTCACTGCCTGTGGGATGACAGTGCCAAAAATTTACGCATCCTAACCTCCCGGCGGCGTTCCTATAAATGGTTTCACCACCCGGAAGTATTCGTAGCTAATCGGTTCGGCGCTAGCTTTAGCTAGCCGTTTTAAGTCTTCGATAATGAATTTAGCTTCGTCTTCCGTTTGGCAAATAAATTGGGGCATGTTTTCGTTAAGCCGGAGGGTGCCGCTTTTCGGGTAGCGTTCGGTGATAACGTAGAGGTAGGCGTTCGGTATCATTACTCACGATCGATTGCGGGCCATTCGGTATTGCCTCCTTGCCATGCGCCGGTCTCGGCGCTAGACCAGCGCGGGAGCATGTCATCGAGGGACGGGCGCTTTACCCGCCGGTAGGTTTACTCCGAGCGGTGAGCCCGGGTGCCGGTATTAAAGGGCACGATGGTGCGTGGTTTATAGGGTTTTTTGGTTTTCATACGTTTTTTACATTTCGCCGAGTTTTTCCCGCCAGGGCACCCGCTCTAAGACCCGGGCCGGGACGGCTCGAATCGGCACGGCGACCGGGTGCGCGTAGGTAGCTAGGGCGGTAAAGGAGGCGAGGAGGAAATAGAAGATGACTTGCATTTGGTCCATGTAGGTAATGGAGAAGAAGATGCCAATGGTAGCCACGAGGGTAGATCCGATCCCCCAGACAAATCTTTGCTCTAACTTTTCCCGCCGGGCGGAGAGCGCTTTGCTAAGCGTCTGGAAGGAGACGACGATTAACATAATCGCCGTAATTAGCCCGAGTAAACCGGCCACGACGGCGGCGGAGATAAACCAATTCGTAATATCTGCCACGCCATAATCGGGTAGGTAATAAGGGAACCAGTCAACGGTATCCATGGTCCCGGCGAACCACCACCGGTCGAAATGTTCGACGGCCTTTTCGATTAATTCCGAGCGGTGCCAGCCGCCTCCTCCGGCGATGCCGCTGGCCCGTCCGATTAGAAACCAGACCGGCTTATTCATGGCCAGCTGTAAGACGAAGAGGAGGCCGACGCATCCCCAAAGGATCTCCTTCATGCGATCCCGCACTCGCCAGCAAGCAAAGGAGAGGAGCCCGAGGGAGAGGCCGAGAAAGGGGCCGGTAGCATGGGCGCTATAGACGATGGCTACCGAGGCGGCAAGGCCGAGGAAGACGGCCCGGGTGTGGACGCGGGCAAAGAGCAGGCTCGCGTAAAACATAAAGAAGGTGGCCCCGAAGGAGCCCGCTGTAATCGGATTGCGGAAGGGCCCGATGGCCCGGACATGAGCGTAGCGGACCTCGGAAGAGACGAAGACCCCGTGAAAGACGGAAAAGGGGTTATGATTGGTAAAGCTTTCGTAGAGCATTAACCCGGCAAAGGGGAGGAGCACGTAGGCCGTCTTGCTTAGGATCCGCCGGAAATCGTCTTCGTTCCGGATAAGACAACGAAAGGTAAAATAGCCGAGTAAGATATCGTAGAGGTTGCCGAGCCGGTAGGTAAACTCGTCCGGGGCCCGGAGGGAGGCCATGATTATAATAACTAGGGCATAGGTAAGGAGCGCCCGATCGACCCGTCCCCAGCGAAAACCTTTATTTTCGCCCCGGGTAAAGACCCGGATTATCCCGGCTAGGAGGACGAGCCGGATAGCATAAAAATGAAATCCGAGGTTAATCGCCTCCGTTTGGGGGAGGTAGCAAACGGCGGCGATAATGGTCGCTACCGCCGTATGCCGGGAGCGGAAGAGGACGAGGAGAGCGAGCACGATAACCCCCGTCATCAGGACGGCCAGCGGCGACATGGAGGAATCTATGGCCGTTTGGTAAAGATTGTCAGGATTCATGGTCTAAGCAAAAAGATGACGAGCATTATTCCGACGATGAGAATGACCAGGAATAAGGGAAGATCGGCGAGCACCCTTTCATAGGATAATTCTCCCTTTTCGGAAACCTAATCCTTTTAGCACGCTTAGATATAGTTCCTTTTGTCCCATAACGAAAAAGAGCATGCCCGCATAGACGCCGAAGAGAACGCTGTTGATCAGGAAAAGCCGCAAAAGGGCGAAATGGACATGGCTAGCCGGGAGGGCGGCGAGAAGGGCGGCTCCGGCGGCGACCAAGACGGAGTAGAAGGGTGGTCGGATGGCCGACCAGATATCGCCCGGGCTAACCGGCGATCCCTTAATCGCGAGAAGGATAACCGGTACGGCTAGCCCGAGCATGGCTAGGGAGAAGCCGCTCGCCACGCCTACCGGGCCGTAGGGGAGGCCACAAAGGTAGCCGAGGATAACGACCGGGGTAATTAGGATCACGTTCCGTAGGGACTGGGTTATCCGCCCTAGGGCATTTAGGAGAATGCCGGTCGGATTAATTAGGGCAAAAATGAGAATGGTAGGGGCCAGAAGGCGGAAGACGGGCACGGCATCTATCCACTTCGGGCCGAGGAAGACCCGGATAATATCCTCCCCGAAAAGGCCGCAGGCCACCGTAATCGGTAGGGTTAGGGTAAGGAGAAGGGTGTAATATTTTAAGAAGTAACTCCGGAACCGTTCCGGCTCCCCCTGGAGTCGGGATAAGGCCGGGAAGGCCACCGCCGCTACCGCCGTTGAGAGGCTTTGGGTGGGGATATTAACTAGGGTATAGGCCCGCCCGTAAAAGCCGAGGGCGACCACTCCGGCAAACCGCCCGAGTAGTACCTTATCCATATTATAGGCGAAATAGATTAAGACGGTGGTAGTCATTAAAAGACCGCCGTACTTCAGCATGGAAAGCACCCTCGTGCCCCGCCGGGGGAGATCTGGTATCCACCCCGTTAACGACCAGACGGCAAAAAGACCGACGATCGAGGGGAAGACGGCTATAGCGGCTAACGACCAGTAACCGAAGCCGAGGGCGGCTAGTGCGATGCCGAGGGCGATGCTTAGGGCGGTGGCAGAGAAATCGCTAACGGCTAGGGCCGTAATCCGCATCTGGCGAAAGAGCTTGGCCCGGTGCTGGGCGGCGGCTCCATTAAAGAGAAAGCCGCTAGCCATAACCACGGTTAATCCCTGCACCCGGGGCTCGTGGTAGAAGGTGGCTAAAAAGGGGGCTAGAGCCACGCAGAATAAGGTTAGGCATCCGCCTAGGGCTAGATTGATCCAAAAGAGTACGGAGCTCTGGCCCTGGGAGATGGAGGGGCTTTGGATGGCTGCCGTCGATAATCCGGCGTCCTGAAAGATAATTAGAAAACCGGTTACCGCCGTGGCCATGGCTGCTAAGCCGAAATCCCGGGGAGAGAGGAGCCGGGCGAGAACCATCAGGGAGCCCATGCGCAAGGCAAAGGTAGCCCCTTGCCCGATTAGGGAAGCCAGCGCCCCCCGGGCCGTCCGACCCTTAAAATCGTGGTGATCGGCGGCAACGGTAACCGAAGGAGGATCGGCTATTTCCTTATTCATGATCTATATTCGTCATTTATCGGCTTCCGCGAATGGCTGCCGTTGCCGCTACCCGAAAGCGGGGGAGGAGATAAAGCAAATAGCCGGAGTGAACGGCGATTAAGGCAAACCGGATAAGGCAGTGGTCCGGTCGGTGTCGCTTTAAAAGGTCGCCGAAGGCCGCTTTAACCGCTCGAAGATGACTCTTGACTAGTACCCGCCAGTAAATAAAATACCAGGGTGAACGGCGGCGTTCCGCGTAAAGACGCGGGTTGCGCTCAGCAAGGATAAATTCGCTCTCTAGGTAACGCACCCAACGCACCTTCGCTTTAAAAGTCTCGCTCCGGGGCGGGTGTATAACGAGGGCCGCTGGAGCATAGGCGAGGGGGCCTAAGACCTCTAAGTGCCAACAAAGATCCGTATCCTCGTTGCGCGGAAAGGAAAATTGCTCGCTAAACCCGCCGATCTTTTCGAAGGCTTTCCGGCAGCATATGATATTACAACTCGGGAGACAGTCCGTTCCCCCGGCATGCTCGATTTGGTGAGTAAGTGGGGTGCGCTCTTTTGCGATGGTTACCGTCCGGCCCCCGATTGCTACGGCCTCGGGTTCCTTTTCGAAGGCGGCTAATAAATTAATCAACCAATTCGGGTCCGGCTCGCAATCGTCATCGGTAAAGGCGAGGTAGCGGCCTTTCGCTAACCGTGCTCCGGCATTGCGACCTTTTGCCGGGCTACGGACGGAGACTTCGATTACCTGAAAGTTCGGAAAATTGGAAGTTAAATAAATTGCAATTTTCGCACTATTATCCGTACAGGAATCGACGACGACAATAACCTCATAGTCCGATTTTGGAAGCGTTTGTTTAGCCAGGGCCTCTAAGGCGCGAACCAAGGATACTCGTCGGTTATGGGTAGGTAAAATAACGGAAACTAACATTGGGTCGGTTAACAATTTTCCTTAGCTTTTTAAGAAACGGTTTTTTCTCGCCCACCAACTTTGGACGATAACCCCGGCACATAATCCCCGTTCGAGCGGGCTTAAGGGGAGGCGTTTAATCGAACGGAAATATTCGAGGAGGAGCGTGCGCTTTAGCGCCTGGCCCGTGGCCTTCGGGTTGAACCAGAGGGCGAATTCTTTTTTCGTCCGGTTAATCAAGGTAGAAACCTCCATGTGATAACGGCGGGCAAAAAGGATTTCGTCGATCTCCCAAATCTCCCCTAGCATGGCTAGCTCGGCTAGAAGGACCAGGTCGCTGGAATGGAAGTCGTCGATTAGCCGTGTCTTAGCTAGGGCCTCCCGGCGAAATAAACCGAATTGGGCGGGGACCAATTCGATCTTAGGGAGGATCTCGGCTAGACGTTGGTGCGGCTTAGGCCGGGTGGTATGTAAGTGTTCGACCTTGCGCGCCCTTATTACGGCGCTTTCCTCGTCGATAATCTCGGTGCGGGGAGTGACGAGCATGACCCTTTCCGGGGCTAATTCTAAGACCTCGACTAACCGGCGTAGGCAACCGGGCCGGTGTACATCGTCGGAGCACGCCCATTTAAAGAATTCCCCTTCAGCCAGTTCAAAAACCCGCCGGAAATTGGGCCCCGCCCCGAGGTTAGTCTCGTTGCGGTAATAACGGATGCGAGGGTCCTGGCGGGCGAATTCTAGGCAGATTTCCGCCGTGCGGTCGGTGGAGGCGTTATCCGAGATAATGAGTTCGAAATCGGTGTAATCCTGTTCGAGGAGGGAGACGATCGCTTCCCGAAGATACTTTTCCCCGTTATAAACCGGCATGCCGATGCTGACTTTAGGAACGTGCATAAGAGAGGAGGAAACGAGCGGCGGCCTTGTAGTTTCCTGGGTTAAATTTAAAGGCCCGTTTATAGGAGTCGCGGGCTTCCCGGGAGTTGCCGCTCTTAGTTAGCCCGACCCCCATGTGGTAATAGATGGCGGAAACGACCCGGAGGGGGAGATCCAGAAAGGCATCGAGTATCCGTAGGTAAACCTTAATCCGGTTTTGGATGAGGCCCACCGTTTGCTTATTCGCGCTACTCGCCTCGTGTACGCGGTAAAAACCGAGGGGTTCCGGGTTGTAGATAAAGTTGTTCGTGCGGGCGATCTTTACCCAGAACCACCAGTCTTCTACCCAGCGTATTTCCGGGTCGAAGTAATCTCCCGAACGGATAGCGGCCCGGCGGAGGAGGGCGCTTTGCATATTGATAAAATTGCGGATGCAAAGGGTATGAAAGAGGTTGCCGTTTCCTTTCCCCGGCACGGGGAAACGGTCACTAAACTGTTTGCCGGTCTTCTTTCCTTCGCTATCGATAATTAGGGTGTCGCAATAGGTTACTCCGATCTCCGGGTAAGGAGCGAGCGTCTCTAGCTGGACGGCCAACTTATTGGGTAGCCAGAGATCGTCCGCATCGCAAAAGGCGATGTATTTGCCGGTGGCCGCCTTTAAGGCGCTATTGCGGGCCGCGCTGGCTCCCCGGTTTTTCTCGTGGTAGATTGTTTTAAGCCGGTTATCGGTGGCCTGAACACCTTCGATTACGGCGATCGAAGCGTCGGAGGAGCCGTCGTCGACGACGATTAATTCGAGGTCTCCCTCCGTTTGGTTGAGAACCGATTTAATTGATTCCTCCACATAGCGAGCGTGGTTGAAACAAGGCATAATGACGCTAACGAGTGGCATAGGATTTAATCAGTTCCCGGCGAATTTCGCGATCTTAGCCCGCTGGTAGGAGCGGAGATAGGCGTAGCGCTCCGGGCCGATTAATAAGGGACGGCGGCTCGCCCGGTAATAGGTGTACCCGGCGAGGCGGAGGAGGCCGGGCAAGCCGAGCGGGGCGTGCCCGAGGCGGCGGGCGCATTTAAGGAGTTCAAAAAGGAGGTCGCTCCCTAAGGAGGCATCCATTAGCCCGGCTTTAAAGGCTCCCCGTACCGTCGATTGATTGGTTTGCCGGTAATGATAAAGCACGCATTGCGGGACTACCTTTACCCCGTAACTGGCCCGCCCGGCATCCACCTGGATAAGCCAATCGCTCCCCCCGTATTCGAGGGGAAGGTAGCCGCCGGTCGCCTCGAAGGCGCTCCGGCGGAAGAAAGCGCTTCCCGGGGTGCTATCGCTGGCGTTGCAAGGCCGGGGCCGCCATGCCCCCTTGCGGGGTTCGTAAACTACTCCCCCTAAAACGCCGAGGGAGGCCTCCGCCGCCGCTTCTGAGAGGAGGATTTCGAAGAAATCCTTGCTGGCCGGGGCCTGATCCCCATCCTGTGCGCCAACGAAGGCAAAGGCCTCGCCTAACTCTTCCCGAGCAAGTTCGTAACTGGCATTTAGGGCCCGGTCCTTAGCCGCCCAATTGCGGCCCTCCCGACGGGGGTTCTCCTTTAAACGAATAAAAGGATAGCGAGCGGCAAAGTCCCGCAAAATAACGAGGCTCGCGTCGGTGCTCCCGTCGTCGGTAATATACCAACGCAAGGGCGGTATCGATTGAACGCAAACGGCGGCGAGGACTTTCTCTAAGTGGGCTCCCTCGTCCTTTATGGCGGAGAGAAGAATGTAGGAAGATTGCTGCATACGGATATTTCATAACGGCTCGAAGGGAGCCCGGCTTTAACCTAAAAGAGCCGAAATTAAGCGAAGGAAGCGTCCCCGTTCGGCCTGCCAGGGGTGTTTCCGGTAAATCTCCTGTCCTTTCTCAACGAAAGCGCGCACCTCCGCCGGATGCTCGAAGACCCATTGGATTTGCGTCGAGAGGTTTTCCCCCTCGTCCTCGTCATTAATCCCCCCTCGGAAGAAGAGCATATTCTCTGGGCCAAAGTAATCCCGGATGCCCCGGGTAAAGGGGACGAGCACCGGTTTACCTAAGGCCAGGTATTCGAAGATGCGGACGGGGAAGTTTATTTCCGTAAAGGGGGTTTTCAGGTTGGGGATGAGGCCGAGGTCGCACCCTCTAATCGCCCGGGCGATCGCCTCTTGGGAGGAATCGCCGAAATAGCGCACATGCTCTTCGAGACCTAGCTCCTCGATTAAGGGTAAAACCGTTTTCGTCCAATAAGGGGTTTCCGCCCCGTAGACCTGGAAAACGATGCCCGGGAAATCGTAGACGAGATCGGCTAAGGCATTAACCGCCATATGCAGGCCGTGCCGCTCGAAGAGGGTGCCGTGATACATTAAGACAAAAGGGGCCTCCTTTGCCCGGGAGAGGGGAGTCGCCGGGGCGGTGAGGGGGAAAACCTCCTCTAGCGGAGTATTCATGATAATCTCGATCTTCTCCTCCGGGCCACTCCGAGAGGTAAAAACCTCCCGGAAAGCCAGGTTAGGAGTGAGGACCAAATCAGCAAAGGCAATGCTCTTCTTCTCCACCCAATGCAATAGCTTTAGTAAGCCGCCGCCGGGCTTTAGCTCCGCCTTAGCCAGGAAAACCTCCGGCATCGGGTCGTGAAGATCGAGGACCACCCGAGCCCCGAAAAGCTTGGCGATTAGAGCACTAAAGACGAGGAAATCGGGCATGTTATGCACATGCACAAGATGGTAATGCCGCCGGAGGACCCGCTTGGAAAGCCAGACAAAGGCGGCGGCGGTAAAGATAACGTATTGCTTAATGTAAGAGAGTTTTCCGGCCCGGTTTTTCTTTACCCGGGCCCGGGTTACGTGCACTCCGCTTATCCGCTCCCGTTCTAATTCCTGAAAGCCGGTAGCATTCGCTTTGCGGAGGCAAAAAAGGTCTACTTCCGCTCCCGCTTGCGCGAGGGCAAGCGCTTCCCGATAAACCCGGGGATCGCTCGGGAAATAGGAGAAAACGATAACCGCTACCCGCTTCCCGGCTAGGCTCGGGGTAGAGGTATTCGTCGACAATAAGGGAGGGGAAAGGGTTGGGCTAGTCATGGATTAAAGCAGCCTAAACGGGCCATAATACAATCATATTCAAGGATGCTTTTATGTTGGGCTCGGCGTACGACATATAAATTCATAAGGGAAAATCCTAAAGCCTCATAACGCTCCAAGGCTTGCCGGTAAGGCGGCATTCCCTCGTAAAACGGCATAATCGAAAGCTCCGATTGGAGAAGCGAAATCTTATCGATCCATTTCGTCGCGCCGCTTAAAACTTCGAGATCGTACCCCTGCGTGTCCATTTTTAAAAAGAGACGCGCATCCGAAGACTCCGGAATAGCCTCGTCTAATACCTCGTCGAGACGCTTTATGGCGATCGGCTCACTAGTCGCCGAATCCACCTTCCCGGTTAAATTTTGGCTTTCGACTCTCGGCTTTAAGAAAGAACTAAGCGTGGTATTGCCATTCGAGAGGGAAATAATGTTAAACGATTTCGTGGTATTTTCGCTTCCTAGCCCAAAGTTAAAGATCCGCCAGGAGCAATCGTTTCCGGCAAGGCGGGAAATAGCCAAGCAATCGGCGCGAATAGGTTCGAAGCAGAAAATAGCCCCCCAATAGCCCAACATGCGAAGGTGTTTAGCGAACCAGCCCTTATTAGCCCCTACGTCTAGAACATAGTTGATCCGCAAATCCCTAAGTAGATCAATCAAATTGCCTTGCTCTACGAAGCGATCCATTAGCGGCAGATCAGATGCTCTTAGGCCCATTCGGAGCGCGGCATAGCCGGTCTTAGAAAGTAAGCTTTTTAGCATTTTTAAAGCTCCCCCTCTAACCACTTCGGCCCGTAGCTCCGGCTCTTATTGAAGATGACGGAGACGTCCGTCTTGGCCGAGAGCTGGGTATAGGCTCGCTTAACCGCCTCCCGCCCGCTCTTGGCCGCCTCCACGACCAGGAGTACCTTATCCATAAAACCGGCCATGGGCAGGGTAGAGGAGGTATCCCCGATGGAGGGCATATCGAAGATAACGTAATCGAGTTCGCTCTCCTTATACTGGCCCATTAACCGGTAAAACTTCTTCGGGACCATGGGCTCGTCGACGAGAAGGACCTTGTTCTCCCCGGCCTCGGAAAGGGTCTCGGCCAGGCCCGCCGCTAGCGTGGAGACGCCCGCGTTCTTCGAAAGGCTAGTTACGGCGACTAGTTTCGGCTTATGGGCCATATTGTTAACCTCAAAATAGAGACCTAACCGGTCCCGGATGGCCTCGCAGAAGGGGCGGAGAAACTCTCCTTCCGGTTCGACCGTCGCCTCCGTGTCTTCGGAGTTGTTTTCGGCTAGGCGCAAGCGCCCGAAAGCGGGGAAAGCGGGAATAGTCAGCATAAGCGGGAGCTGGAGCCGGGCTTCGACTTCGCGGGCTCGCTTAACCGTACGGTCGAGCACTAATTCGATGAGCATGGCAAGGCCTAATCCGGTAACCGCGCCCGCCCCGACGAGTCCGATGATGATTTTCTTTAGATCCTTCGTACTCCGGAGCGCGGGTGAGGGGTTTTGCACGACGTTGATATTCGGCATGTGGGAAGGGTTTAACCCGGCGTCGACCCGCGCTTTCTCTAGGCTAGTGCCGTAGTAGCGGTAGCTCGTTTCTTGTACGTCCTGGGTGCGCTCTAATTCGGCAATCTTGGGAGCCACTTCGTTAAGTTCCCGGGCCCGCACCCGAAGGGTCTCGACGTGGGCTTTTAACTCGTCGCTCCGGGTTAGTAATCCGGCGAGGCGGGCTCGTTCGAGGATGTTTGCGGAGGTCGCCGCCGCATTAGCGGAACCGCCCGAGGCGGCTACGGTAATTAGGGCCGGATATTTCTTTTCTAGGGTTACCTTTTCCTTTTCGAGTTCGTCGAGCTTACCCTGTTTGCCTTTAACCATCCGGCTCTCCGCCGTGAAGTGGGTAAGTAGTTCGGATTGCGCCTTGCGTAAGATTTCTAGCTTGCCGACTAAGGCTTGGTAGTGGTTAACGATTTCGTTATCCGGCGGGGTGGCCGTGGTTTCCGATTTGGCGTTGGCGATTTCCTGGCCGTGGAAGAACTTATCGATTTCGGCGACGTGCGCTTTTTGGGTAGCGAGGTCAGCCTGGGTCGTATCGAAATCGGCCTCCGCTTTACTTAGTTCATCCCCGGTGGCTTTTATCGCCTCCGTTATGGAGGTAAAGCCATATTTTTCCTTCAGTTGCTTTAGGTCGTTTTCTGTTTTGGTTAATTCGATCCGGAGTCGGTCGGCTTCCCGGGTAACAAAGTCGTAGCCCCCGACCGAGCGGTGTACTTCGAGGTGCTTCTCTAGGTACTGCTTAATAATTTGGTCGAGCACCTCTACGGCTAACCCGGGGTCCTTATCCTTATAGGTAACGGAGATGATAGTACTTTTATTGATGACTGTTACATCCATTGCTTTTTGAATGCCAATGGCTGCATCTTCGAGGGTTATCTTTTTGCCGCTTCCTTTCGCGAAACGATCGAGGCCGATCGTCTGTGCTACGTTGAGGGCTAGATCGGAACTGGTCAGGATTTCGACCTCCGAATTTAGCGCGGATTCGTTCGGCGCTTCGACCGGGGGTTCTTCTCCCTTAGTGCCTCCGACGACCCCGTCGACGGCGCTTCTCTCGACGACATAACGGACGAGAAGTTTCGCCTGTGATTCGAAGGGGGAGGGAAGAAAGAAGTAAACGATCCCGGCGGCGGCTATCCCAGCGAAGAGGAAAAAGAGGATTTTTATCTTATGCCGCCAAAGGATAAAAAGGACGTCGTGGAAATTAAGGCCGGAGGAGGGCGGGGCTCCGCTCGGCGGCGGGGCGGGTTCGACGAGGGTTAGGGCAGCGGTAGCGGTAGACATAAGAATTTAAGCGTGCATACGTTTAGCTTATATCGGTCTAGCGGAATCTGAATTAAGCTAGGATATCGGCAAAGTTGTGTTCTACGGAGAAACCATGTTCGGTGCAATAGGCGACCCAGAGGGGGCTTCCCTTTAGTTTTTCGTAGTTGCGCTGCCAGGTGGCCTCGGCGGCCTTTAACTCCGCCGCGAGGCGGCGGGCGCGGCTCTCGGCGTTCTGGAGCCGCTTCAGTTTTCGATTAAAAGATGCTTCGTTCATATGCCCTCCATTTCTCAGGGTTTTATTTCCCTCATTTCCCAGAACGGGCTAAAAAGTGAGGACAAAAGAAATAAATCGGGAAATGACTGACTCGAAAACACTAATAAATACCCGACACCCTCCGTAAAGGATCTCTAATGCAGCTTACCGAGAAAGATAATTTGAACTTGCCAGGCACTTTAAAGATTGGACGGCCCCGAGAGCTAATACAACACGTTGCGCCCTTCGTGGTCGTCGGCGCGCTCTGGGCGATGCTTATCGCCCACCTTTCGCCGCATTGGGGGGTTAACCCTCAGTATAGCTTTGGATGGTTTGTCCCCCTCCTTTGCGCTTATCTTTTCTTCCTAGGTTGGAGGACTCGACCCCCGGCAGAACCCATGCATTCTAAGCGGGTCGCGAAAGCGGTTTTCGGGATAGCCGGATTTGCTTTACTCCCGACCTGGCTGGTAGGGCAGGCTAGTCCCGATTGGCGATTTATCAGTTGGCTCCTAGCCTTCGAGGTCGTCGCCTTGTCCCTTTGTATGATTTATTTTATCGGCGGAAGATCCTGGCTCCGGCACTTCGCCTTTAGTATCGGCTTCCTATTAATCTCCGTCCCCTGGCCGGTCGCCCTAGAGGCTCTTGTCGTGCACGGATTAACCCGAGCCGCCACGGTAGCGACGGTCGGGGCGTTAAACCTCTTTGCGATCCCGGCCATCCAGCATGAAAATCTTATCGAGGTAAAAACCGGATTGCTCGGAGTCGACGAGGCCTGCAGCGGCATCCGCTCTCTTCAGGCGATCTTTATGGTTTCCGTATTTCTCGGCGAATTATACCGCGCCTCTAAACGGCGGAGGATTTTGCTTATCCTTTGCGGAGCGCTAATCGCCTTCCTGTGTAACATCGGGCGCACCTTTTCCCTGGCCGCGTTCGCCGCGAAAGAGGGCACGGAGGCTATCGCCAATTACCACGATCCCCTCGGTTTTACCGTTCTCGCTATCGCTTTCCTTCTCCTCGGGAGCCTCGCTCGGCTTATTTCGGGACCGCTTCCGAAGCTTCCTTCTTCGACCGTACCCGCGCCGAGGCCCTTGCCTTGGCCGTTCGTGCTCGGTCTAGGCGCATGGGTTATGCTTACGGTTATCGGCGTCGAGGCTTGGTACCGGGCGCACGAAAGGGAGGCAAAGCTCCGTTGGTCCTTTGTCTGGCCGGTCGAGAAAAAAGATTTTTCCGAGGTGCCAATTCCTACAGTTGCGGCGGATGCGCTGGCCGCCGACGAAGCACGCGGGGCCGAATGGGTGAACCCCGATGGTAGTGCTTGGATGGCTTTCTTCTTTAAATGGGCGGAAGGTCCGGCCCGTTCCCGAATTCTGGCTCGTCTCCATCGCCCGGAAAATTGCCTACCAGCGGCGGGTTATAAGCTTCGCGAGGACCGGGGCACCATCCTCGTTCAGGCTAAGGACCTACGGATTCCCTTCCGTTCGTTCGCTTTCGAGGATGCGGGTAACCCGGTGTACGTCTTCTTTTGTCTTTGGGAAAATCGTGCGAAACAGCCGGACCGGCCCCGGATTCAAGACGAGTGGACCCGGCTTGCTAACCTCGAATCGGTGCTTCTCGGAGAACGCAACTTAGGTCAGCAAGTCTTGGAAATTGTTATCTTCGGCTATAATAAGCCGGAGGAGGCGGAAGCGGCCCTCCGCCGCGATTTGGTAGCCATGATCGAGAGCTACGGCATGTAAAATGCTGGGGTTTAATCCCCTATTAGCTTTTTCGTTTTTCGGGCTAAAGGGAAGCCGGATTCAGCCGACGGGATGGAGAGAACATTCCACCCCCGGTTTATGCCCTATGTCTTCTCTGTCCAGCCAAATCTCCAGCCACGCCGACGACATTGCCCTCCTTATCTATACCGGCGGCTTAATAACCTGGGGTATCATCTTTAGCCTCGTCCTGCGCAAGAAGTGGGGGAGTTGGCGCTACCGGCATCAAAACCGGCTTAGCTCGGACGAGTGGATCCTCGTCGGCTTAATGCTCGCCGGGTTAGCCCTGGGCGTGGTAGCCATGTTCTCTTTTTTCCACGGCGGACGGATTCCCGGTACGCGGATGCTAAACGGAGACTCTTACTTTCCGATTCCATCCTAAACCCGCCGATTGCAAATTCCGGCAATTGGATTGCGAATTCCGGCAATCGGATATTTAAAATAGAACAGTTATTGGTTTGGTACGGCGCGGGGGGTGGGTGCCGGGCTGGTTGTGCCGACCGGGGCGGCGGTGAGCGGCGTTGCCGTAACCGGGAGGGCTTTCCATACCTCGTGTAGATTCCGTTTATCGTACCACTTTAGGTGCCCGTTAACGAGATGCCAGACCCGATATTTTTCCGGCACTCCTTCGTCGTCGCTCTCTTTTGCCCGGTGATGTCGGCGGCGTAAAGGCGGGGGAGGCTCCGTATCCTCATCTTTCTCTTCCGTGGTTGTAGCGATGCGCGCCTTCGGGGTCGGGCTCGACGCGGGAGGCGAAGCGAGAGGAGGCGTCGGCGACGGCTTCGGAACTGGGGTTGGAGTCGGCATAGAGACCGGGTTAGCGGCGGAAGTTAAACTAGAGGGGAGATCCGTCGGGAGAGTCGAATTCGGAGCGGGAGAGAGGGCGGGACTTGCGGAGGGCGACTCCGCCGGTCGAGGGGCGTTCACCGTCACGTACTTCGGATAGGTCCAGTAGGTCGTCGGATTATTTGCAAAACGGAACTCCACCCCCTCCGGGCCGGAAAGGAGGAGGATAACCTCTAGGTCCCGGGGCACCCGCTCGCTAATGTGGTTGCCCTTAAAGAGGCGGCCTAAGCCGTCCATATCGCTTTTCTTTAGTAAATCGGCTACCTCTAAAAGGGTGTTTTGCGAATCGAAATAAATGGCTCCGGAAAGGAGGGTTTCCCCGAAGAGGGGAGGAGCGAAGAGGATTAGGGCTAGTGCCCTGAGTCAGAGGCTCGTTGAGCGACTGGTTTGATGCGATAGTCAGCATTCTTGAATCTCCAGCGGAAGGGTGTAGCGGTTTTGTTGTACTGCTTGATGTAACGGATCAGCTTTCTGGATAGGTCGGTCGTGGAGGTGAAGATTCCCCGAGCGATGACATCGCGTTGAATTTTGGAAAACCAGATCTCGACCTGATTGAGCCAACTGGAATAGGTCGGGGTGTAATGGATCCGTACGGTTGGATTGGCTTGGAGGAACTCGA